>Ga0335394_10001826_pt1 | contig 24011 bp, 19 predicted proteins | sample MAT03_FD_205741 | JGI IMG/M metagenome (GOLD analysis project Ga0335394, IMG submission 205741) | Freshwater microbial communities from Lake Fryxell liftoff mats and glacier meltwater in Antarctica - MAT-03 (spades assembly) (version 2) ...
ATTCATCATTCATCATTCATCATTCATCATTCATCATTCATCATTCATCATTCATCATTCATCATTCATCATTCATCATTCATCATTCATCATTCATCTCATCACCGTCACGTCCCCTCCAATGGTCTCGGTTATACCATTAATGTATTCCAATTCTACGACATACACGTACACGCCCGTGCTTACTTCTTTGTTCTTATAGCGCCCATCCCATCCAACATTGGGTTGATTGGCGAAAAAATCCTTGTTTTCAAACAGGAGCTCTCCCCAGCGATCAAAAATGCGCATGCTTCGTACAATGCGCAGTTCCGGTCCGGCATACACGGTAAAATAGTCGTTCGAAAGATTAGATCCGGGGTGGATGACATTCGGCAGGTATATCCTTTTTCCTTTTTTTACAATCACCTGCACTGCATCGCTGGTCGTGCAACCGAACGCATCGACGATGGATAAGGTATACGTTTGGGTGCGCTCCGGCACCACAAACGTGCTCAATGCATCCGGGGTAGACAAGGCGGTTAAGGGAGACCAGTAAAAAGTATCCAGGACAGGCGTGCTGATTAAACCTGTGAGCAGCGTGCTGTCGCCGAAGAAGATGGTAATGTCAGGCCCGAGGTCTACCGTCAGCTGCTGCGGCGTGTCGATGAGCGCTTCCTGTTCCGTCGCACAGCCATTGATATCTGTGATTTCGACCGTGTAGCTGCCATCGGCCAATTGATCGAGGGTGAGTGGCAAAACATCAATCGTTTGTATGGGCATACCATTCAGGGAGCCGGTAAAAGGCCCCGTTCCGCCGCTCAGGGACTCCAATATAATGGCCCCGTTATCGTCGCCAAAACAAGCCGGACTCTGGGTTGAAAGCGTAAATTGCAAGGGCGGCGGCGCGGTGAGGTTGAAAGCGTCGGTGAATTCGCAGCCCAATTGGTCGGTCAATTCTACGGCATAAGCGCCCGGCCCTAAATTGTTGAGTGAAAGGCTGTTTGCCCCATTGCTCCACGACGCCGTGATGGGTGGCGTACCGCCCGAAGGATTGAGGGTGATGGCGCCGTCGTTGGCGTCGGCACAACTCAGGTTAAAACCGTTGAAATTAGAGACAACACTACTGGCCGTCAATTCGGTCACCGTGATGGTGACGGGCGGCCCAAGAACCACGGGGCATGTATTCCCGACTGGCATCACGTTGCCAAGCGTATATGTGGTGGTTGCGCCCGGACTTACCGTAACAGTAGCCCCGTTGGTAACCCCATTGAGTTGTATCGGCATAGGCCCTCCTGTCAACACGAGGTTAAAGGAGTCGGCCCCGTTCAATTGCAGGGTGAGTGTAGCCGAATTTCCCGCGCAAATGGTCTGATCGATCAGCAGTGCCGCGCCGGGATCTGGCAAAACATCCACTGTAACGACGCCGCTTACCGTACCGTCGCAGAATGCATCTTGGATGGACAGCAGGGTGAATACCTGTTGTTGCTGTACGTTGTTGGTCGCGATGTTGAAACTGCCTTGTGGCGCCGTAATCGGCGTTTGTGCAATGCCGTTGATCGCATACCCGAAGGTAAACGGCGCTTCGCCCTGGAATTTGATCTTGAAGGAATAACTTTTTCCTTTGCAAATAGCGGTATCCCCGCTAATGGTGGCGGTAGGCAGTTCGTGAAAAGTGAGCGGTACCGGTGGGGAGACGGACAAACATGGATCCGTCCAGTCTACTGCCCCATTTGCCAATTGGTTCCCGGCCACAACCACGATAAAATACGTGTTGCCAGCTACCATACCGGTTTGAAAGCCGAAATCAGGCTCGGACCCGCTCGCAAAAATGCCGGCAGGCAATAAAGCCGGGTTTTGACACAAGATAAATTGCAGGGTGTCATCCGGGTCCAGGTTGCTGTCGTTGTTGTACGTGGCGCTCACCACCCCGTCGGGCAAACAAGCATGTAAAGGCTGGGTATTCAGTGTTCCGGCATCGGTTTGGCATTGGCAATCCGTTACCCCGGAGAGTGTTGCAGAACAACCTGTTGGATTGGTCACCACAATACTATAAGCCTGAGCTGCCGGCAATGGGATCGAGGTAAAAGTGGTGTCATTGAAGGCGCCCGTAATACCGCTGACGGTATACGTCTGGTTGGGGACGGCCCCGTTGCCGACGTCGAATTGGAGGACAACTGTATTCGCCGCAAAATCGCAGTCCGTTTGCAGGTTCAGGATCTGGGGCGGCGCATTCACGTTCACCGTCGCGTTTCCGCTCACGGAACCCGGACACGCGCCCGCGCTGCTCACGCTGACTAAGCTATAATTTGTGGTGACGATCGGCGTAACCGGCAGGGAGTATGGGTTGAACGCCGTGGGTGGGATCGTGAAAGGCAGGCCGTTGGCCGTGTAGGTAAACATAAAAGGCGCATCGCCCGTAAATTGAATGTTCAAATTGGCCGGTCCACCCGGACAAACTGTGGCGAGGCCCGATAAAATAGCCGTTGGGGGCGTGCGCCAAACAATTGTGGGCCCGACAAAAACAGACAGGCAAGGGTCATTTAAATCCACCCCGGCAGCAATGCTGTTGCCGGCTAACACGACGATGTGGTACGTCGAATCCGTCATCATAGTCGCCGGATCGAACCCGAAACTTGGGGTGTCGTTGAACGCGACATAATTAAATTGTGCGTTCAGCAGGCCGTATAGCAGGGTGTCGCCCGGCTCCAGCACAAAACCGAAAGCCGATCCGATGATAGCCGTATCGCTGACACACAAAGTCAACGGCGCCTGGGTCAGCATACCCGAATTGGTAACGCAGGCGCAAAATGGCGTACCGCTTTCGCTGTCTTGTCCACAGTTGTTCGCATCCATCAGGGTAACGGTATACGCTGTGCCTGCCGGGATGGGCACACTGGTAAAATGGAATCCGGTGAAAGATCCGGCCACGCCCGACACGGTGTTCGGCGATTGCCCAAGGGCATCAAATTCAATGGTATACGTGCCGGCAGCCAGATCGCAGGTGTACATAAAATTCTGAATCTGCGGCGCTACATGTACCGTCACGATCGCGGTATCCGCCAGCGGAGTGCTGCAATGGCTATCGCTGATGTTGGTTAAAATAACGGTCGTGGTGCTCAGTGCCTGCAAGGCCAATTGGAACCCCGGGCCGGGAATGCTGCCGATGGATTGCGGAACGCCGTTTACCGTCCAGTTCAAAATATAAGGCGCGGTACCGCTCAACACAATCGGGATAATAGCCTGGGCGCCGGCGCAAATCGTGGCATCTGCGCCCAAAATTGCCAAAGGCGTCGCATAAAAAATGACTGGTATGCCTGCTGAAATGGACAAACAAGGGTCGTTCAGGTCGATATTTCCACTGCCATCGGGATTGCCGGCAATGGCAGAGATATAATACGTTACGCCCGTCAGCATACCTGCTCCGAAGCTGAATTGGGGCGTGGTGTTCCAAGCCAGAATCGTGCCGGGCGGCGCCGAAGGGCTGGTGTGCAGGATAAAGCGCAGCAAATCGTTGCCGTCGTTTACAAAAAGATTGTCGTGTATCGCAGACGCGATGTCGCCCACGCATAATACGAGGGAATCCGGCAATAAACTGCCCGACTCGGTCTGGCAATTGCAAGCGGCTATGCCACTGACCGTTACGTCGCCGCAGTTATTGGCATCGTTAAAAACAAAATTATAGCCCAGGTTTTGCGGGATCGGATTGCTTACAAAATGGGTGCCGGTAAAGTTGCCGCTGCCGGAAACCAGGCTAAGGGGTAGGGTAGCGTTGGTCACATCAAATTCGACTACATACTCCATCAGTACCGGATTACAGGTAAACTTCAGGCTGTCGAACCCGGGCGGATAGTTGACCGTGATGACCGCCGACCCGGTCGGCATTCCGGTACAACCCGGAGACAAAACCTCCGTCAGTATATAGGTTTGTGAAATGTTGGTGTTGACCGGAATCAAAAACGGGTCGTCAATGGTCATGACCGGCGGCTGCAGTACCGAGTTGATGGAGTAGGTAATCGTAAAGGGCCCCGTTCCGGTAAAATCAATCATCACGTTGGTACTGGCCGAGTCGCAAAAGGTTTGGGTGCCGGTAATATTTGCCGTAGGCGGGGTAAATACGAAAACGATGGCCTGGCCCGATACCATGCCGCTGCACACGCCGTTCGACACGCTATCCATGGTATAAAAGGTGCCTATATTCGGGTTGACATTGAATACGTACGGATTTGAATTCGTTGTGACCGGCGTCTGCAATACGCTGTTTGCCGCATACACAAAGGTAAAAGGCCCTGTGCCGGTAAAATTTACCGTCAAATCGGTACCGCTTCCGGCCTGACAGATCTGCCCGCCGCCCGACAGGGTAGCCGATATGCCTGGCGCAACGGTGATGACGGCCTGTCCAAAAAAAGAGCCTAAGCAGCCGCTGCTGCTGACACCGGTCAGGTCGTACGTTGTATTTGCCGTTGGGCTTACGGTAAATGTAAAGGGATTGCTTGTAGCCGTCAATGTTGTTTGCAGCACGCCATCGGCCGTGTAATCGACCATAAACGGCGCCTGCCCGGTGAAATCCAGCGTCAGGGTCGCTGTTCCGCTGCCGCAAATGGTGCTTGTACCGGATAAGGTCGCGGTTGGGGGCGACACCACGGTCACTGTATCGGCGCCGCTGACCATACCCGTACAGCCGTTGGCCGTTACGCTCAACAGCGTATAAATATTTACCCCGCTGCCGGGAGACACCGTTAGGTCATACACCGGGTCGGGTGTGGTAACCGGCGTTTGCGCGATGCCGTTTTCAGCGTATACGAAGGTAAACGGCCCGGTTCCATTCAATTCAACCTGGAGAAATTCAGATTGACCGGCGCAAATGCTCGAGCTTCCGGTTTGAATGATGGCCGTTGGCGCATCAAGTATGGTGATGGTGGTTGTGGCAATCGTGTTGCAAGTGGTGGTAGGCGTAAATGTAAGATCTACGGAGCCACTCAAACCGGTTGCGTCTAAAAGATCGCCGTTGACGCCGGGGCCCGACCAGTCTCCGGGCACGGCGGGGTCTTCCAGCGGTGTCAGGTCAAAATTAGCGACATTGTTGCAAACATTGGCGACGCCGAGGGTCGGGACGGCACATAACACATTGAATTCCAAATAATTCGTAAAAATCTGGCCGCAACCCTGTGGAAGGGGTTCGTAAATGCCGACTACAAAATACGGACCGTTGTTGCACATGGCAGCAGTGACTACCGCATCAAACGGCGGGATGGCCGGGGCGCCGTTCCCCAGCGGAAAATTGGGAAAAACGCAGCCGACGTTGCCGTAGGTAGGGCCAACAGGAGTGTTGACAACAAATGCGCCGTCGCCGCCAACAAGCGACATACAATCGTACGTTAAAACACTCGAACACCCGCAGGGAAGGGAAATTTGGGTAGTGCGCGGTCCTATGGAAGAACTGTTGGAAAAAGCGCCGATGCTGCGCGCACAGCCACTCTGGAGTACGTATACGATGCCGAAATTACCGCATAAACTGCTGAAGTCGTAGTCAAAATTCGCATTGGAACTGGTGAAAACGAGTACGGGCACATTGGGTGGCGCCGATTCCCCGGGCCCGAGTGGAATAACGCTGGAGTTGGGGCAGTCGTTTTGAATCAGGGAGATCAAGCCGGCACTGGGTATTTGGAAGCCGCAGCCGCCGCTGTTGATATCCGCGTTCTCGGGGTTGCCGTTGTTGGCGGCGTCAAAGTTGATCGACAGGCCGTTTACCGTAAAGCCGCCGCCCGACAACAAGACCAAAAATTCGTTGTTTTCCTCCGTGCCACATGCGTCCGCAAAAATACCGACGAACGTAGGGCAGGGACTACAAGGTGTCGGCGCTTGGCTGAAGACAGGGGAACAGCCGAGCAGCGTTCCTTCCCCGTTATATGGGTTGAAGGTATTCGTCGTACCGTAAAACCAATTGACGCAGGTGCCGGGAGCCGGCTGGAACCCCGTACCGCCGCCGGTGAGGTTAAAGGTGTCGCCCGGGCATAAAGTGCATGGTATCAGCCCCGGCGCACAGTCGGCTGAAGTAAGCGTAGCATTTGGTGAAAGCGTGGGACACTGGGCTGTTGCGTTTTGCCAAAAAAAAAGCAATAACAGGACAGGCAGGATTAAACGGGATTGATTCAGGCAGGAAAGCGTCATGCAACAGAAATATAAAAAGGATGATTGCTGATAAACAGAGAAATCGGATTAGGATGGGAATCTTTACGAAAGCGCCGCAAAGGTAAAGCGAAAACCGTACCGCCGACCCGCTAATGACCTGTACACGACGATAATTTTCTTCCCCTTGGTTTGCTTACATTTGCCCCTTCAATATGCTGATGAATTTACTATCCGAGCTCTCCGGGCGAAACGTCACCCTCGTGGCGGTGTCCAAAACCTATCCCCCTGACCGTGTGATGGAGATATATCGTCAAGGACAGCGGATTTTCGGAGAAAACCGCGTTCAGGAATTGCTCGAAAAATATGAAACGCTTCCTCGCGACATCGAGTGGCACCTGATCGGACACCTGCAAACCAACAAGGTAAAATACATCGCGCCGTTCGTTCGGATGATTCAAACGGTGGATAGCCTGCGCTTGTTACTGGAAATTGACAAAGAAGCAAAAAAATCTAAGCGGGTACTCGATTGCCTGTTGCAGTTTCACATTGCCCGGGAAGAAACCAAATTTGGCCTCAACGAAGCCGAAGCCTTCACGTTACTCGAAAGTGAAGCCTTCCTGCAACTGCAAAACGTGCGTATTTGCGGGGTGATGGGGATGGCTTCTTTTATCGACGATACGGAACAGGTTCGTACAGAGTTCCGCCACCTTAAATCAATTTTTCAAAACCTTCAAAGCGCATTTTTTCCCGAAGCCCCTTTTTTCCGTGAACTTTCGATGGGTATGTCCGGCGATTGGCGGATAGCGGTCGAAGAAGGCAGTACGATGGTCCGCATCGGCAGCCTGATTTTTGGAACACGAACTACGAACACATGATCCGTTTATTCACATCACTTGTTTTTACCGTCTTTATTTGCTGTGCGCTTTCGGCACAGGTGGTTTCCATCGCGCAGGCAAGGTCGCTCTCTTTGGGGGCTACCGTGACCGTCCGGGGTATCGTCACCAACAGCGGCGAGCTGGGCAAAATCCGTTATTTGCAGGACGGTACGGCGGGAATTGCCGCGTATCCCGGAACCGGATCAACAGCTGGATTTGAGATATCTGTGTCTGCCGGCGATAGTATTGAAGTGACCGGAACCCTGGTCGACTATCATGAATTGCTGGAGATAAGCCCTATTTCCGCGTTTCAGGTTATTTCGACCAACAACCCCCTGCCTGCACCGAAAACGCTCAGCCTTGCCGGCCTTGCAGATAACCTGGAAAGCCAGTTGCTCAGCATTCCCTGTGTAGCCTTCTACAATGCCGGACCTACCTTTGCCGGTTCAGGCGCATACGCCGTAACAGATGCCACGGGCAACTCAGCCAAGGTGTATTTGCCGTATACCTCTCCCTTGATCGGCACGAATATTCCCCCATCAAGTGTGTTTTTGACCTGTATCCTGTCGGCGTATGACGATTTTCAATTGTTGCCCCGCACGCCGGCAGATATCCTTGCCGGCGCCTGTTTTTCTTTTTCAGGTCCTCCCGACCAAACGGATATTCAGACGAACAGCATGACCGTTTCCTGGCAAACGAACCTGAATGCAACGGCCACCCTGCGGTATGGCGCCAATCCGAATGCCCTGACGAATGTTGCCGATATTTTCACATCCGCTCAATTTCAGTTTTACCAATTGGCCGGCCTGCAAGCCGGCACTATTTATTGGGTACAAATAGAGGCAAAGCACAACGGAAGCAGTGTTTTTTCGGAAAAAAGACCATTTGCAACCCGATCGTTATCGTCCGGCCAGGTCAAAGTTTTTTTTAACCATTCCATCGACGAATCCATAGCGGGCGGCCTGCTGCCCGAGGGGCAAAGCGCTGCCGAGGTGATTGCGGAAACCATTGCCCGCATCGATGCCGCAGCGCAAACCATCGACGTGGCGATGTACAACAACAATCGTATGGACCTGACCAGCGCCCTGGTTGACGCGAATGCCAGGGGGGTACGGGTGCGCTATGTGGCTGCTGCGGAGACTGCAAGTTCGGCCCTTCAACCGCCCCCGCCCTTTTCTGTGGTATACGGCAACAGCATCTCGCTGATGCACAATAAATTTTTGGTCATAGACGCCAACCTGAGCGATAAAGCTTGGGTGATGAACGGGTCCCTGAACTGGACCAACGGCAACATTAACAATGATTTCAACAACACCTTGTTCATCCAGGATCAATCGCTTGCACGAGCGTATGAGCTGGAATTTGAGGAAATGTGGGGCAGTAAAGAGGCCTTGCCCAATGTGGCGCTCGCCCGATTCGGACCGGCTAAATTCGATGACACACCGCATCATTTTATCATTGGCGGTACAGCGGTCGAGTCCTACTTTTCACCTTCAGATCGCGTGACGGCACGACTGACCGAAACCTTGTCCACGACAAATTACGAAGCCCTTTTTGCATTGTTGACCTTTACCAAAGACGAGCCTGCTGATGTACTGGCCGACGCTTTTTTTAACGGCGCCCAGGTTCGCGGCATGATCGAAAATACCGGAGATGTAGGCTCGGAATATCCGTATTTCACAGGCCTCGGTATGAGCGTGCAAAAGCACAGTTTTGGCGGGGTGTTGCACCATAAATACGGCGTTATCGATGCGGGTTACCCTGGTTCCGACCCCACCGTTATCACGGGCTCGCATAACTGGACTTTTAACGCAGAAACAGCCAATGACGAAAATACGCTGGTGCTTCACAGCGCGGATCTCGCAACCTTGTACAAAGCGGAGTTTGAACAGCGGTGGACCGAAAATAACCTGAGCGCAACGACCCTGCCGGCGAAATTAAAGGTAGGCCTGTATCCAAACCCCGTTGCCGGGAAACTGTTCCTCGAAGTCGCCGGCTTAGGCGCTTTGACGGTGCGGGATGGCTTGGGCAGGGCTTGTTTACAGGAACGCTTGCAGGACAGCGGATTAACCCGCCTCGACGTGTCCGGTTTGGCGCCCGGCTTTTATTATGTCATTATCAGGACTACAGATGGCCTCGCCACCGTTCCGTTTCAAAAAATTTGAGATACAGCAGCACGGTGCGGTCCACCCGGTAGGCACGGACAGCGTTCTGCTCGGTGCCTGGGCCGGGCTTGAAAACGCTCCGGCGCGTATCCTCGACATCGGTACCGGCACGGGTGTGATAGCCCTGATGCTGGCGCAACGGGCGGCAGATGCGCAGATTACGGCAGTAGAGATGCATCCGGCCTCGGTATCCTGTGCCCGGCGGAACGCGGCGGCCTCGCCGTGGGCTGATCGTCTGAACGTTTTTGAAACATCCATTCAGGATTTTGCTGCAGCTGATACTCCGGTATTTGACCTGATTGTCAGCAACCCGCCGTTTTTTTCTGAAACGACGGTATCGCCTGATCCTGCCCGACGCCTGGGCCGGCACACGGCCTCGCTCACCGCTGTGGAATTGATTGTTGCCGTACAGGTATTATTGGCCCAAAACGGGCGGTTTTGTGTGATTTTACCTGAGATGGAAGGAAAGCGCTTGTGCGAATTGGCAGCGCTTCAAGGTTTGTACGTTACGAATATCATGACAATCAGGTCCCGGAGCGACAGACCGATCGAGCGATTGTTGTTGTGTCTGGAGCGAAGCCCGTATGGTTTTGAACGTTCCGAATTGTTTATTTATATGAAAAATGGCGGGTATGCGCTTGAATATCAGGAACTTACCTCGAAATTTTATCTTAATTTTTAATCAGGGCGGACATAAAAAAAGGAAAACCGACGCTTGGTTCGATTCCCCTTTTATCTTACCCTTGCAGGTAAGGTTGTGGTACAGGAATGATAGATATGGTTGGCTAGGATACGCTTTTTTCGCCCAAAATTTGCAGGGCGCGGTTCAGAATTGAATCATCTTCCAAATGTACAATGCCGCCATGTGGTCCGGGTTCTAAATGAAATTCCACCAGTTTACCCTCTCGATAATTATTAGCGCCGAAGTAATTACGAACCGTTTGCTCGTCGGTATTCAAATCTCTGGCGATAGTGGAGATACTTCCTTCGGGCAATGCATGTTTAATGCGGCGAAGTTTTTCGAAAGTGATGTTCCTCATAATCTTCAACGTTTGGTGAACAATATAATTCGGATTGGCCGCAGGGTTTATCTTTAAGGAACGGTGTCAAAATAAGTTTCCAATTTCAGGCCAATTATTTTGGCGTCAGCCAAGTATCTTTTGAGGCGAATAGCCGCGCTATTTAACGAAAAAGATGGGACGGATGACGGCAAAAGAATGGCATCAAATTGGGAAGTTATTTTGACACCGTTCCTAAACTTCCCGTAAGGTAAATAGTTTGCCAAATAATAAACAAATTTCAGGATTAGTTTTTTTGCAGAAAAATCAGGTTTAGAATAGGCCGAAATCAGTTGGCCTTCAAATTTTCCCGCTTCAACAAAATTTTAACCCTTCATTTTACGAGTATGTCCTTTTTTTGTTCTGCCTGGCCTGGTGTTTTTTCCTTCTCAAAAAATATTCTATCTTTGGCCCCTTAGAAAGGGCTTCGTGCCGGTCGTATAAACGTTCATGTATGTACTTACACATCATTTCTTTTGACATTCCGTATCCAGATAATTACGGAGGTGTTATTGTTATTTTCAATCAGATAAAAGCGCTTCACGCCCAGGGTGTTAAGATAATTTTACATTGCTATCAATATGGCGACCGCACTCCTCAACCGGAGTTGGCCAATTTTTGCCATGAGGTGTATTATTACAAGCGCAGCAGGAGTTTGTTCTATCAGATCAGCCTCCTGCCATTTATAATGCGCACCCGCAACAGCAGCGCATTGTTAAAACGCCTGCGCAAGGACAATCATCCGATTTTATTCGAGGGGATGCACACAACATCTCTTGTGTGGAACAAACGCCTGCGCAGTCGCCAGAAGCTGGTGCGTATGCACAACGTCGAGTGGCAGTATTACGAGAGCCTTTTTTCGCTGACTTCCCCGTTAGAATTTTTTGAAAAATTATACTATTTCATCGAAAGCATTAAACTACAACGGATCGAGCCGAGGGTAGTCCTGCATGCCGATGAAATCATCGCAATGTCGTCTAATGATGTGGCCTATTACCGCGATATGAAAGCCAATACGCATTACATTCCGGCTTTTCACCCGAATTCGACGGTGCAAAGCCAACTGGGGCGGGGCAATTATGTGCTTTTTCATGGTAAGTTGAGCGTACCCGACAACGAGCGCGCGGCCACCTGGCTGATCGAGGAGGTATTCCCCGAAGACCTGGGCATTCCCTTTATTATAGCCGGCATGGAGCCGTCCTGGCGCTTGGTGGAACTCGTAGAGCGCTATGCCCATATCCAGCTGATTGAAAACCCGGACGAGCATAAAATGAACGAGTTGATACTGCATGCCGGCATCAACCTCCTGGTGTCCTTTCAAACGGCAGGTATAAAACTCAAACTTATCAACGCCCTGTTCAGGGGCCGTTTCTGCATCGTCAACGAACAAATGGTGAGCGGTACCGGGCTGGCAAAACTGTGTTACGTGCGTAATTCGCCGCCGGCCATACGCCAAACCATCGAAGCGCTCCTGAATGCGCCGTTCGAACAGGGCCGGATAGAAGAACGCCGGGCCTGCCTGGAAAGCGAATACTCCAATGAACGGAATGCAAAAAAATTGATGGAGCTCATCAAATTCGAACCCTGATATCTTTTCTTTCAAAAATAACTGAAAATTCTGAACAAGGTGTGTTGAATCGTGGTTTAAGCCAGACCTCAAGCACAAAGCATTTTACTATATCTCCTCGTATGCGCAGCGCCGAACAACTTGACATCCTTCTGAATTCGCCGGATATGGGCGCTGATTTCAAAAACATCGCCCGGAAAGTTGCAGCGCGGGAACGTATCAGTTTCGACGAAGGCGTTTTTCTGTTTGAACACGGTGAACTGTCGTACCTCGGCGCCTTAGCCAATTTCGTTCGGGAAGAAAAGAATGGCGACAAGACCTACTTTAACCGGAATTTCCACATCGAGCCAACCAATTTGTGCGTCTATGACTGCAAATTCTGCTCTTATTCCCGCCTGATCAAACAACGCGATGCGGCGGACGCCTGGGCATATTCAATGGACGATATGTTCAACATCGTGTGCAAATACGATGGCCAGCCGGTCACGGAAGTGCATATCGTGGGGGGGGTATTGCCGCAATACGATTTGCCTTTTTATGAGGAATTGTTCCGGAAAATAAAGGCACACCGGCCCGAATTGCACCTGAAAGCCCTGACGCCGGTGGAATATCACTACATTTTCAAAAAGGCAAAAGTGTCGTACGAAGAAGGCATGCAGCGCATCAAGGCATCCGGAGTAGACAGCCTGCCTGGCGGCGGAGCGGAGATTTTTCATCCGGAGATCAGGGAACAAATTGCTGCCGACAAATGTACCGGCGACCAATGGCTTCAAATTCATGAAATCTGGCATGCACTCGGGATGCGTTCCAACGCCACGATGCTGTATGGCCATATCGAGCAATTCAAACACCGGATCGATCACATGGAACAACTGCGGCAATTGCAGGATAAAACGGGCGGGTTTCAAACTTTTATTCCGCTCAAATTCCGCAATCAGGATAATCAAATGAGCCATGTTCCCGAAACTACGGCCGTGGAAGACCTTCGAAACTACGCCATCAGTCGCATTTACCTCGATAATTTCGACCACGTAAAGGCCTATTGGCCCATGATCGGCCGCCAGATTGCCCAAATGTCGCTGGCATTCGGTGTCGACGATATGGACGGCACCATCGACGATACCACGAAAATATATTCCATGGCCGGTTCCGAGGAACAACACCCATCCCTGACGACCCAGCAATTGGTCGACATGATCCGCCGCTCCGGTCGCCGGCCCATCGAACGCGACACCTTGTACAATATACTCGAGGATTTTACCGACACTGTTTTTGAAGAAGACAAACAGTTCAAAGGGTATTACGAACTGCCGGTGGTCTGAAAAAAGCTGAGGCTAACGATCCCCTCTAAACCCCTCTAAACCCCTCTAAACCCCTCTAAACCCTCTAAACCCTTCTAAACCCTTCTAAACCCCTCTAAACCCTCTAAACCATAAACAATGACCATACACATTTTAAGACACGGAGAAACGGAATTCAATCGCTTAGGTATCGTGCAGGGAAGTGGCGTCGACACTAGTTTAAATGACATCGGACAAGAACAGGCCAGCGCATTTTTTGACCACTACGGAGACCTTGACTTTCAATTGGTTGTCACTTCGCACCTGCAACGCACCCACCAGACCGTCGCCCGTTTTATCGAAAAAGGAATGCCCTGGGTGAAAACGCCCGATCTTAACGAGATCAGCTGGGGAGAACACGAAGGTTTGGTCAGCACCCCCGAACGAGTGGCGTTGTACGATGAAATGATCGGCGAGTGGAAACGCGGCAACTTCGACGCCGCTTTACCAGGCGGGGAAACAGCCCGGCAGCTGGGCGAACGGCTGACCCGCTTTGTCAAGTGGCTCCAGACGCGTCCCGCCGACCGGATTTTAATCTGTACCCATGGACGCACCATGCGGGCCCTGGTATCCCTGATGAAGGGCATCCCGCTCTCCGCGATGGAAGGGGTCCGTCACGCCAACACAGGGTGTTATATAGCGCGACTGGAAGAAGGGAATTTCATATTCGAACTGGAAAACAGCACCAAGCACCTGGAAAATCTGATTGTCGGTTCCTAGTGCCGCAAAACTGTGCGTTATTCACTGGACGCGGCAGTAGGCGCTACGTCTAAACTTTTTGAACCCATCTAAACCGCTCTAAATCAAGCTAACCCATGCGCATTTCCGCAGTCAGTTATCTCAACACAAAACCGTTCATCTACGGTATTTTTCGCAGCCCGCTGGCCGAACAGATCGATTTAAGCCTCGACATTCCGTCAGAATGTGCCCGAAAATTGCTAATGGGAGAAGTTGACCTGGCCCTGACGCCGGTGGCGATTATTCCGGAGTTGCCGGAGGCGTATCTGGTATCAGATTATTGCATCGGATCAATGGGACCGGTGAAAACCGTTTGTTTGTATTCTGAAAAGCCATTGCAGGAGGTGAAACGTATTTACCTTGATTTTCACTCCCGTACCTCCGTGGAATTGACACAGATGTTATGCGCCCGATATTGGAACATTCAACCCGAATTTATACCGGCTGCTGCGGGTTATGAAGCAAATATTGCTGGCGATACCGCCGGTTTGGTGATCGGCGACCGCACGATCGGCCTGGACCAAAAGTATCCATATATTTATGATCTTGGAGAGGCCTGGACGGCCTGGACAGGGCTTCCCTTCGTGTTTGCAGCCTGGGTTAGTACGCGACCCCTTCCTGCCGAATTTGTGACCGCCTTCAACCAGGCCCTGCAAGCTGGGCTTGACCACCTGCCCGAGCTCACCAAAATACTTCCCATGATGCCGGGTTTTGATGTGGAGGACTATTTCCGACACAACATCAGCTATGCGCTCGATGGAGCAAAATGGCGCGCACTGAACCGTTTTTTGACAAATATAGCCGGCGAAAACGGCTTTCACTTGCATCGGAATGTTATGGCGGCGACAATTTGAACGACTATAGCCGCTTTGTAAAACCAAAAGGGAGTGCTGCTCGTTTATCGGACAACAATTCACCTTCTTCCATAACAAGGTTTTATGAGGTATCTCCTTTTGCTGGGCGCGTTCACGCTCGCATCCGCAGCCTGCCAGTCCGCACAAAACATTACACCAAAAAAAGTATCAGCCATGCCTGTCACAGTTTCTTTGCAAGATTCCATCATTTCTCCCACCGGTAAAATGGAAATAGCCACCCTTGGCGGCGGCTGCTTCTGGTGTGTGGAGGCCGTATTTCAGGATTTACAGGGCGTAACGAAAGTGGAAAGTGGTTATTCCGGCGGTCATATTGACAATCCGAGCTACGACCAGGTATGCTCCGGGCTGAGCGGCTACGCAGAAGTCATCCAGATTACATTCGATCCGGCCATCGTGTCGTTCAAAGAGATACTGGAGGTATTTTTTACGGTGCATAACCCAACCACGCTCAACCAGCAAGGTGCAGACCGCGGCACCCAATACCGTTCGGTCATTTATTACCATTCGCCTGAGCAAAAAGCAGTTGCGGAAGAATCGTTGGCAATTACCGCCAAAGCGTTGTGGGATGATCCGATCGTAACGGAGCTTTCTGCGTTTGAAAAATTTTATAAAGCGGAAAGCTACCATCAGAATTATTACAAAGACAATCCGAACCAGGGATATTGCTCCTTTGTGATCGCACCTAAAATAAAAAAATTCAGGGAAAAATATAAGACCAAGCTGAAACAATAGGTTTTTGCAATCAAAAAGGCCGTTTTATTGTTTTACTTTTGCACTAAATTTGAAAGAAATGATCGCCACTGCGAAAGAACAATTAATGGGCCGGATTGAAAATGCATTGCAAGACGTACGTCCGCATTTGAAAGTAGACGGGGGCGACGTAGAAGTAGTTGACGTAACGGACGAAATGATGGTTCAGATTCGCTGGATTGGTATGTGCGAGTCCTGTTCTATGTCGGCCATGACGCTCCGGGCTGGCATTGCCGCAGCGATCAAAGGAAAAATACCCGAAATCACCGGCGTCGAAGCCGTGAACGGGATGTAATTTAACCTATCAAAAGCGGGTATATCAAAATCTCAACCGCGCCTGCAATTTCCAAAAAGTATCCTTACCGGTAATGCCGCTGCTTGTAACGGCCCTCTGTTGGAGCGTCTGTTCCACCCGGCTTTCCAGGCGCAGCCATTTATTCACCCGCCAGCTCAGGTTGAGGTAATACCGGGAGCCGCGACCCGAAAAGGCCGGGATGGAGACGGCAGAAAACAAATCGCTTTCATACGCGTAAACGCGGGTGTCGAAATTCTCCGTGTCGTAGATCGCAAAACGGAGGGTGCCTGTGAGCGGAAAACTCAGAGGTTTGCACACGGCTTCCTGGTAGGCGATAAAGCCTTTGGTGCGGGAGAACCCCTCCACCTGATACGTTGTCCATTCAATACGGCTGCGGAATTCCAAACCGGGCGCTACCTTGTAGGTTGCATGCAGGCGCAGGCGGTCGCGTCGGTTTTCGAGCAGGGCGGCAACCCCTTCGCCTTCGCCATCACGCTCTTTTGTTTCCGATTGCCAAAGGGCATAAACCGAAAAAGTTCTGCTTTTCGTCCAGATCACCCTTGCTAGGAATTCCCTGCCCTGCGAAGGCGCACCAACGCCGAACCGAAGCCAGGGGTGACGCCACACATCTGCATAAACGTTTATCTGCCAACGCCTTATCCATCTAATATCCGCGCCTAAATAAAGCCCTTTCTCGTTCGACGCGCCTGTCACTTCGGCAAACGGCGCGGCATAAATGGATTGGTAATCAGCCGGCAATGAGCGGTGCACGGCGCTCAGGGTTACGTGCCGGTCGGGCGAGAGCAGCAGCCCGTTGATCGTTGCGACCGCTCCGTTATCGCTCCGAGCCGTTTCGCCGAAGAGAAACCAGTTTCGGCGCCGCCAGTTGTAGTCCACGCTGCCCGCGCTGAGCTGTTGCCCACGGAACACAAATTGCCGGTAGGCTGCAGGGGATGCCTCCCACGGCTTGTCATATCGTATAAACAAACCATTGGCCGAAATGTGGCCATTGGGTAATAGGTAGCTGAGGTTTATACCGCCAACCTGTTCACGAAGCGATTTTTCGTCCAGTATTTCGGCATCAGTCCGGTGAAGACCGGAGGTTTGCAGCGAGGTAAATGCGATGTCGGCAAATTCCTGGTCCAGCGTGTCCATGGGTTGCACCACGTTTCCGTCGCGTAGCCGGTTGGAGTAGAGGCCGGTCAATTCCCAGTTTTTACCCAGCGCAACCGTTGCTGCAGCGCCCCTGAAAAAAAAGGATTCGCCGAAGGCTCCGTAGCCGTTTATCTTTCGTCCACCCCTGGCAACCGATACCGTTTCGGCCGATTTACCGGGTGAAAAACCGGTTTGTAGCAATAAACCTTGCCCAAAGCGGGCAGAGTAGTCCCCTAAGGCCAAGGCTTTTATCGTAGGATTCAGGTTTTGAACAAAAAGGTGAGCACTGTAAAAATCGAAGCCCTTCGGGTTACTTTTGGTAAAAATTGCCTCGCCAGGATCGCTTTCGGCGGTGAAGCCGAAGCGCAGACGATTATCGAAGGTGTGCCGGTAGCGGATAGCCCAGCTATCGGGACCGCCTTCCACCTTACCGGTATAGTTTGGGGGATCGGGATGCCCCCACCGCAGCAATAATTCATTGGCGCCTTTATATAATCCTTTGAAAATGGAAGTGTTGCGCGTGTCGAGGCCATTTCCGACCCGGGCATATTGCAATACCTGGCGGATATCGGATAAATCCCACCCGGGGATGGCTTGTAACTCATACATGTTTAGAAATGGGCCGAACTGATCCCGGTAGCGGAGGAGGTTTTCAATTTGCAGCTCGTTCAATAAGTGCAGCGCCACCAGGTCTTCCCGGGACACAGAATTGATTTCCAGGGGGTTGGCACGCCAATTTTCCATATTTTCCAAATACTGCTGTGCATCCGATTCGGAGGCTTGATCGTTGTCGCGGAAAAAATTCTCCAGCAACTCTCCGGTAGCAGGATCCTCGGTTTGGGCCCGAAGCGAGAGGGGTAGTAGGAGTAGCAGTAGCAGTCGGCAACAGGCAGTAGCAGCCGGCTGTAGATTACGAGTAAAAAAGAGATGACTTTTATTTAATTTCACGTATGTAATGGTGGAATGCACTGGCATCTTAAGAAAGGATTTTTTTGCAGAAACAATGATAGCGTGCAAACTTCGTTTCATTGCCATTTTTTCAATAAAAAAATGCCGGTTCTGATGCCTGCAATCCCATGAACCGCTACTTTTGCACATTCTTATTTAACCATCAACAATACTATCAAACATGAAAAAAACTGTTTTGGGAATGCTCGCTGGAGCGGCCATGATGTTCTCCCTGGCTTCTTGCGGTGAAAAACTGCTCTCTAATGAGCAAGTACAAGCGGAAATCACCAAAGGTTACGAAGCCGGCAAAACGGCGGTCGAAACGGATGAGAATGCTGCCTGCGATGCAGCGTTTGAAACCCGGGTTACGGAAAAAGTTACCATGATGGTACAGGAAGCCGAAGCTCCGGATGCAACCTTACAGCCTGCCTCCAAGTAAGCGAAGCGCCGAAAGCGCAGATCAAAACCATTCTTCACAACATTCAATGAAAAATCAATTCGTCATGAATAAAAAGATGCTCCTGGCCGGGTTTATTGCCGCCGGCTTTATTACCCTCACCGGCTTTGCCGCCAAAACCCTGGCCGAACAAAGGGCTGAAATCGATGCTGCCGTCACAGCGAAACTGACGGAACTTCGCACCATGAAACAACAAGAGTGCGACGAGCGCGTAGCCGCCGAAGCAGGTATCCGCTTCGACGCCGTCATGGCCGAAAAAGCCGCAGCAGAAGCTAAAATGCCCGGTAAAAAAACGGTTAAAAAAGGCGGTACGAAAGTAGACCCGATCCCGGCTGGAACAAAACCGGTAGACCCGGCCCAGGCAAAGAAAGACAAAATGCAGGGCACGCCAAACACGGAAGAAAAGAAAGACAAGATGCAGCAGGCGCCCAATACGGATAAGAAGAAAGACAAGATGAAACAACAACAAGGCGGCGGTGGTAAATAATTTGAACCGAGACCAATAAAAAAAACTCCTGTGAGCGATCACAGGAGTTTTTTTTATGCTTGAATTAGTTGCTTACTGCTGCGTGTATGTTGCCGTGCAGGAAGTGTTGCCGGTGCTTGGTACGTTTTCGTCCTTCACGGTATAGTTCAGCGTAATAACACCTTTGCCACCGGTATTAACCGAGTAGGTGCCCGAACCTTCAACAAAGAAACCGTCGTTATCCGGCTCCTGGCGCCCAATCGTGATCGTATTGCCATCGATCGTAGCCTTTACGGAGTTTTGGAAAACGTCCCATACGTTTTTGATCAACACATCCGTTACGCCCGAACCTCTGACGATTTCAGCCAGATAAGGTGTTGCGGAGCAGTTTTCCGAAACGGTAAAAATGTGGACGTATTTATCTTGGGTAAGTACTTTGCAACTACCGTCGGCATCATACTCGTAGCCCGGGTCACAGTTGCAGGAACCGTCTACCTCGTCGCAGATACCGTTTCCGCAGTCTTTTTTGCCGCATTTGTCGCCGCAAGCAGGAGCGAACATAATCATTGCACTGAGGAAGAGGGCAGGTAAAAGAAATAGCTTTTTGCTCATGTTTTGGAAATGTTTGTGTAAGTGATAGAATGAAAAATGAAAATCAGTTTTGCGGGGCAAATGTACTAAAAACCATTGATGAGCGTAAAGCCTTGCATCATTTTAAGTATCTTAACATTATTTTAGCGTTTCAATACTCCGGATACTAATGCAGGTATAACGTTCCAATGGCTTGAAAGTCACTGTTAAATACGCGTAAAAAAACCATGCCGCAAGGAAGATAGGCGGGTGTGATAAAAGTTTCGAAAAGACTGCTATCCGGGTATGATTCAGTATGAAGCAAGCGCCCTTGGGCGTCGATCCATTGTAGCGTAAACGCGCCTGCATGAACAGGCAAAGCCAAATGAACGGTGCCGCCTGGCGACAACAGGTTTGGCTGGATGCTTAAACGGTGCAATCCCGGATCTGATGTGCCGCTTACGAACCCAACCGTCACACAATCCATCAAGGAACAGGCGCCGGCATCGCTTACCAGCACACAATAAACACCCGGCAACAACCCCGTAATGATATTTCCCGTTGCGCCATTTTCCCAAACAACTATATAGGGTGGCGTGCCGCCGCTTATAGCGCTGATTTGGGCGGAACCATCGGCATTCCCTGGTCCCGAAGCGGGCACTGCACTCGTTTCGGCTAAAATTGGTACAACTTGAATGAAATCCAGCACGGCTTCGGCGGATGCGGAACATCCCCAGGTATCCATGACTTGTACCGTAGGAAAAACAGGCAATGGAAAAGAATTGGCCAGCGTGAATAAACAGGTGTCGGCCGTAGACAACAATTGACCGTTCAGCATCCAACTATATACGGGGTTTTGTGCATCCGTTATTGCCTTAAATACAACGCTGATGGTATCCGGCGTGTTACAACCAAGGGTAGCGCTTGCACCAGCACTCAGGGTAGGCGGCGCAGTATGTTCGGATACCAAAATCGATTTCGACACGGTACAGGTGAGGCTACTACCGACCATCTTGGCAACCACGGAATAATATCCTTCCGAAGTAATCGTGGTACAGGGACCGTTTTGATACGATGCGCCGAATTTATACCAGGTAAATGTAAGGCTGGGTAATTCCAGTGCGCACAACTCGAGGCTTGGTACGTTGCAGGTCAATTCGGCCTGCTCCGGTAGCGCATAAATGCCGGCGCCCGGATCCAAAACCTCCAGATGAAGTTGCAGACTTGTATCGCAGGCTCCAGAACCGGGGAGTGTCAGGGCATAGTTACCAGACTGGACAAAGGCTATACCGCCCCGAAGATAAATCTGGCCAAAGCAAATTTCAACGTTTTCCTGTAACGTCAAGGGAGGCGGGTCATCCAGCAGGAAGGATTGAGAAGCGGTATAAGCACTTGATCCTGATACAGTTACGGTGTATGTGCCTGAAGGAAGGTTGAATTGCGCAAAAAAATTACTGTTGATATTTGACCAATGATAAAACAGCCCGGTTTGGTCTCCGTACACGGTTACGCCGATGACCCCCGTACTGTCGCCATGACATGCGATACCGGTTTTCAGTGTTTTAACCACGGTAAAAGGAGGGGCGTTTGCACCTCCGTAAGTGAAGCGCAGGTGGTAATTTTGACCGCTGTTGTTTTGCACCATCGTGGTCTCGGGGATGTTGTCGTCGCCGATTGTATCAACAGCTGCTTCTACATACACCTCCATAACGTATTTGCTGCCGATGGTAAGGCCGGAAGCGAGGTCCTGATTGGTCGGTTTGCTTCGATACCGGGCCGTGTAGGGCCCCTCCAATGTATTGTAATCTTCTTGCAAGGAAAGCCACGACCAGACGCCCACCGGTCCTCCTTCGAGGTACACCCGATAATAAATCAACACGGCTGTGACATTGTTCTGGCAGCTTTCCCAGGTAATCGCCCGGCCGTTTATCAGGCTTAAAGATTGTATCACACCGAGTTCCAGACCGTCGAAGTGGTGACCGGACGAACAATATGCGATCTGAAAACTGTCTGCGGTGTTGTTGATTTTCAGGTGTATCCCCGTCGAACATTCCCCTATAAAGCTATATCCGCAGGCGCGGACTGTTTCAGGAAGACAGAGCATCGACAGGATAAAGATTATGAATGGGGATTTGGAAAATAACATGATGGGACGGCTTCGGTTTTTGAACAAGATCTTTAGGATATTGCCTTGCAAAAGTACTCAATCGGACAGGGCTTTGTGTGAAAAATTCTGACAAAAGCGGTTTAATTTCAGGTTCCTGCCTACCTTTCGAGGCCTTCAACGATATACGTATGCAACAACACTCCCTGAATGTACCTCCGACCGTATGGTTGCGGTGCAGGAGATGGAACGTAAGAACGGCATCGATTTCGGCGAACACGTTTTCGACGGTGCGCATGAAATTCCTGCGGCTACCCTTCAGGATTTATTGCAAAGGATGGGATAGGTTTTCGCGGCGTGTTCTACCTTCGCCGCCGGGAACCGCTAAATCAAAAACATCAACCAATCAACAAATCAGATCTGAATGGATTTTAAAAAAATTGCCCCGCATTTAATTGCTTTAGTATCTATGATGCTGCTGGCTGCCGTTTTTTTTGCGCCCAATGCATTTGACGACAAGGTATTGTCCCAGTCGGATAACGTCCAGGCCCGTGGGATGCAAACGGAGATCAAGCATTATATAGAAACGGAGGGAAAAAACCCGCTTTGGACCAACAGCGCTTTTGGCGGCATGCCGGCTTTCCAGATATATGCCCCGGTAAAAGGCAACCTGACCACACCGATCTACAAAACGCTTTTTTTGTGGACGGACTATACCGCCGCCTGGGCCCAATTATTCGTGGCCATGTTTTGTATGTATTTGTTGCTCATCGTATTGGGCGCAGATTGGCGGGTGGGAATTTTTGGCGCCATTGCGTTTAGTATTACCTCATATAACGTCGATATCCTGGAAGCCGGGCACTCGACCAAAATGGCCGCCCTGGCCCTGTCGCCTGGCGTGTTGGCCGGGGCGGTATTGTTGTTTAACCGGCGAATGCTATTGGGCGGAGGCCTTATGGCGCTGTTCATCGCCATGCAATTGTACGCCAACCACGTACAAATCACGTATTACACCTTATTATTAGCAGGAATATATATCCTGGCCCAGTTGGCGGATGCTGTACGGCATAAAACCTTTGTCAATTGGGGTAAAGCTGTGTTGATCAGCGGTTTAGCCATTGCCATTGGTTTTGCCAGCAACCTTTCCCGGCTCTGGACAACCTACGAATACGGCCAGGAAACGATTCGGGGCGCCTCTGAACTGGAGAGTAAATCATCCAAAGGCGATGGGTTAGACAAAGAGTATTTATTTCTTTGGAGCTACGGGATTGGGGAAAGTCTGACGCTGCTGGTTCCGCATGCCAGCGGTGGCGCTGCCAATGAGACGATCAGCAGCGGGAAATTTTACGATCAGTACAGCCGGGGCGCTTCCCCTGCTGAGAAGGAGCAAATTGGCCGTCAAGTCGCCAGAACGATGTATTGGGGCGGTCAACCGCTTCCGGGCACGGCCATATATTTCGGTGCGATTGTTTGTTTCCTGTTTACGATAGGCGCTTTTCTGGTGCGTGGTAACGTCAAATGGTGGTTGTTGACCGGCGGTATTTTTATGATCACCCTGGCCTGGGGAAAGTACTTTTTCCTGAACGATTTCCTGTACGCGTATTTTCCCATGTTTAACAAATTCCGCGCCGTAACCATGGCGCTCGGTCCGGGACAGCTGTGTTTTGCCGTCCTGGCCGCGATGGGTCTTCAAAAATTGTTCGACGCGGACATATCTGCCGACAAAAAAATGCGGGCGCTTTACTGGGGCGCGGGTATCACGGCATTTCTTTGTTTAGTGGTCATCATCATGGGTGGCGGTGAAGGTGCAAACGACGCAAAACTGGCTGAGCAAATCAAGATGCCCAACCTGTCGCAGGTCCTGATCGAAGATCGCTCTGCTTTGGCCCGTTCCGACGCTTTCCGTTCCCTCATCTTCATCGCCCTTGCGGCTGCTTTGATCTGGATGGGATTGAAAGGACGTTTGAAAGCGGGCATAACCGTACTCGCTATTGCACTTCTGGCTTTGGTGGATCACTGGCAAATTTGCCGCCGTACCCTCACTTCCGATAATTTTCAAAGCAAGCGCGCCGTTATGGCCACGCCCAAGGAAGAAGATTACGACCTGCAAATTAAACAGGATAAAGACATTGACTACCGGGTGCTCGATCTGGCGCGCGGCGGTATAACCGGCAATGCGGTCACTTCTTATTTCCACAAAAGCCTGAGCGGTTATCATGCCGCTAAAATGCAGCGCTACCAGGAAGTGGTGGACCGGTATCTTGGAGACAGTTTGGGCAGAAGTCTCCACATTGTGGGGATGTTTAACGGTAAATACGTCGTGCTGCCCAAAGGGGATGTGCTCCCCAACCCGGAAGCCTGCGGAAATGCCTGGTTTGTGAAACAATACGATGTATTGCCGGATGGCGATGCGGAATTGAACGCCTTGCGTACGCTGAAACCGAAAGAAAAAGCGGTGTTGCAACAGTCGCAGGCCACTGCCTTGCAAGGGCTGGCAATTCAGCCGGACAGCACTGCCAGCATACGCCTGAGTTCCTACC
>Ga0335394_10001829_pt1 | contig 23979 bp, 11 predicted proteins | sample MAT03_FD_205741 | JGI IMG/M metagenome (GOLD analysis project Ga0335394, IMG submission 205741) | Freshwater microbial communities from Lake Fryxell liftoff mats and glacier meltwater in Antarctica - MAT-03 (spades assembly) (version 2) ...
CGACCAACCTGACACAAACGACCTGTCAGGCAAACAACGCAGGGACCTTCACCCAACTGCTGCTCAACCAGTTTGGCTGCGACTCCATTGTGACCACGACGATTACCTTCGATCCTGCCCTGCTCGACACGACGCTGTTGACGGCTGTCACCTGCGACCCCACCCAGGCGGGCACGGTTCAATCTATGTTGACGGGCGTTGACGGCTGCGATTCGCTGGTCGTCACCACAACCACTTTGTTACCAGGCGATGTCACCAACCTGATGCAATCGACCTGCGATCCGACCCAGGCCGGGACCTTCACGCAAAACTTGTTCAACCAGGCTGGCTGCGATTCCACGGTAATCACGACGGTAGTGTATGATGCCGCGTTCTGTGCCATCGTCGGGAACCTGAGCGCGCAGAGCACGACTTGTTTCAAAAGCAGCGACGGATCGGTAACGCTCACTATAAGCAATGGTCAGGCGCCGTTTCAATACAACTGGACCGACGGATCAGGGCAAACCGGCAGCGGGCAAATAGCCGGCCTGAATACGCCGCTTCAGATCAATGGGTTGGCTTCCGGCAACTTCAGCATCAGCATCACCCAGGCCTCCACCGGTTCGGGGTTGGTTTTAACAGCAAGCATACCGACGCCGGCGCCCATACTTGCGGCTGCAAACGCGGTATTGACTTTTAATGGATTTGCCGTCAGTTGTCCCGGCTCTGCCGATGGAAGCGCCAATGCCTCGGGCGCCGGTGGAACGCCACCTTACCAGTACAGCTGGAGCAGCGGCGCAAGCAGCGCCACGGCAAGCGGATTGGCCGAGGGCAATTACACCGTGACGGTGACGGACCAGAACGGCTGTGTGGACAGCACGAACGTCGCATTGAGCGCGCCCTTACCGCTTGACTTTACGGTAGATGTGGCGACCCCGGATTGCGGCGACACCCAAACACCTGCCACCATCACCGCTTCCGGCGGTGTGGGGCCGTATTCGATCGTGGTGAACGGCAACCCGCTGACCGGCAATGTAGTAGCCTTTGGCTCGGGGCAGCAGGTGGTAGAAGTAACCGACAACAATGGTTGTGCGGCCGACTCCACGTTTACGCTGGTCATTCAATCGCTTCCACTGATTTCATTACCGGCCGACACCTCGATTCACCTGGGCGAATCCCTGAGCATCACGGCCGTTACCGACCTGAACGTGTGGCAGAGCATCAGCTGGCAGCCAGCGGCCGATACCAGTTGCCTGAATTGCCTGGAACAGACCTGGAGCCCGCAGCAAAGCGCTTTGTACACGGTGCAGATCGTTGACACCTCGGGTTGCGCCGCCAAGGCAAGTATCCGGGTAACCGTGCTCAAGGATTTGGACGTATTTATCCCGAATGTTTTCTCTCCGGACGGCGACGGAATCAACGACCTGTTCGAGATCAGCAGCGGACCCTCTATTCGAACGCTGGAAGAAGTGCGGGTTTTCGACCGCTGGGGAACCTTGGTTTACCTGTGGGAAGAGCCGGTTCCTGCAGATCAATGGCCGGGGTGGGACGGCTCGGTGGGCGGCAAAAAAGTACAAGTCGGGGTATACGTATTTTACCTGAAAGTGCGCCTCGTAAACGGTGAAACGAGTTATCTCGACGGCGATTTAACCATAATAAGACGTTAAGGAACGGTGTCAAAATAAGTTTCCAATTTCAGGCCAATTATTTTGGCGTCAGCCAACTATCTTTTGAGGCGAATAGCCGCGCTATTTAACGAAAAAGATGGGACGGATGACGGTAAAAGAATGGCATCAAATTGGGAAGTTATTTTGACACCGTTCCTAGGGAACGGTTTCAAAAAGAAAACCGGTGAATTACACAACATTGCTACCTTTGCTGTGAGTAACGTTTTTTTTAGGAATGAAGGTTTCGCTGAATTGGATTCGAGATTATCTCGACATACATAAATTGCCCTCTGAAATCGCCGACATACTGACATCGCTGGGTTTGGAAGTGGAAAGTTGGGAAGAAATAAAGCCCTCTCCTGTTGATTTAGACAAGGTCGTAACCGGCCGGGTTCTCACGTGCGAGCGCATCGTTGATACTGACCACCTTTCAGCCACCACTGTAGAAGTAGGCGATTCTGCCGCACCGGGCAATATCCGCACGCTGTCCATCGTGTGCGGCGCTCCAAACGTGGCCGCAGGGCAAAAGGTCTTCGTGGCCCTGCCAGGGGCAAATGTTTACAGCAAAGACGGCCAACTATTTACCATCGGGGAGCGCAAAGTAAAAGGCGTGCCCTCTCAGGGTATGATCTGTGCTCGGGATGAACTGGGCGTCGGACACGACCACAGCGGCATCATGGTACTCGATCCGGATACCGTTCTGGGCATTTCTGCGGCTACCTGGTTCAAGCTCGAAACGGATGTGGTGATTGAAGTAGGCCTGACCCCTAACCGCGCCGATGCCACCAATCACCTCGGCGTTGCGCGCGACCTGGCGGCTTATCTCCGCGTACAGGAAGACAACCCTGTTGCCATTCGCACGCCCGACGTTTCCAAATTCAAGGTTTCCAATACACGCGCTCCCATCACGGTTTCGGTAGAAAACACCGAGGCCTGTCCGCGTTATACTGGACTTACAATACAAGGCGTTACGGTAAAAGAAAGTCCGGATTGGCTCAAAAACCGCCTGCTTGCGGTTGGGCAGCGCCCCATCAACAATGTGGTGGACGTGACCAATTACGTGCGCATCGAGTTGGGCCAGCCCCTGCACGCCTTTGACGCCGCCGCCATTCGCGGGAACAAAGTGCTGGTAAAAACCCTGCCCGAAGGCACGATTTTCAAAAGCCTCGACGCCGTTGACCGCAAACTTTTTGCCGAAGACCTGATGATTTGCGACGGCGAATCGAATCCGATGTGCATCGGTGGCGTGTTCGGCGGAGCAAGCAGCGGGGTACAGGAAACCACCGTCGATGTGTTTCTCGAAAGCGCATTTTTCAACCCGAAATGGATCCGGCGTTCCATGCTGCGCCACAGCCTGCGTACTGACGCCGCGTGGGCGTTTGAAAAAGGCGTGGACCCAAACGGCAGCGTGTATGCGCTCCAACGCGCCGCCCTGCTCATTCAGGAACTGGCCGGCGGCGAAATCGCTTCAGAGATCATTGATATTTACCCGAACCCCGTTGCGGCGGCCCGCGTACCCATTACCTACTCCGGCGTAAACCGCCTGATTGGGGAAAATTTGTCCGCAAATCGTATCAAAACGATCCTGAGCGCCCTTGAAATAGGGATCGAAGCAGAAGGCCCGGAAGGCCTCACCGCAGTGATCCCGACCAACAAACCTGACGTGACCCGCCCTGCGGACGTGGTAGAAGAAATTCTGCGCGTGCATGGGTTGGATAACGTACCTATTCCGGCCCAGTTTCGCACCAGCATGGAGATCACGAAGCGCCCCAGCCCGGACGCGGTGCGCAACCAGGCCGCTGATTTTCTGGCCGCCAACGGTTTTAACGAAGCCATGAGCCTTTCGCTCTCCAATTCGGCCTACCACACCGGCGAAGGCGCCTTGTTGCCCGTCGCCCGGGAAAACCTGGCCTTCGTACACAATACCGCCAACCAGGGGCTCGATTGTATGCGCCCCAGCTTGTTGTTCGGCGGGCTCGAGGCCATCGTGCGCAATCAAAACAGGCAAAACGCCGATTTGCGGCTCTTCGAATTCGGAAAAACGTATCGACGGGTGGACGGTTTACCCGCCGAAGCTTCAGCGAAGGCGGGTAGCCCTTCTGCGGGTAAAGCTTCTGCGGAGATCGCTTCGGCGGAGATCCCTCCGACGGGCAATAGTTTTAAAGAAGTTTTGCGCCTCGGGCTGTTTATGACCGGCGCGTATTCCCGGGAAAGCTGGCAAGCAGCGGCGAAACCCAAAGTGGATTTTTATACGCTGAAATCTTATGTGCAAAACCTGCTGGCACAACTGGGCGTAACTGGTTTTCAGGAAACCGTGTTGACAGAAGCGCCGTATCAATATGCTTTGAAATTCCACCGCAGCGAGCAGGAACTTGTGACGATGGGCGCCGTGCAACCGGGTATTTTGAAAAAAATGGATCTTAAAAACGCCGTCTTTTTTGCCGATTTTCATTTTGAAAACGTGTTCAAAGCGGCGGCATCGAACAAGATACAATTCGTTGAACTGAACAAATACCCCTCGGTCCGGCGCGACCTGGCCCTGGTAATCGACAAATCTGTGCGTTTTGCTGAAATTCGTCAATTGGCTGGCAAATCGGTCAAAAAAGCACTCCGGGAAGTCAATTTGTTCGACGTATTTGAAGATGAAAACAAACTCGGCGCAGGAAAAAAATCGTATGCCGTGAGTTTTGTGTTTGAAGACCCGGAAAAAACCTTGCAGGACAAAGACATCGACGCCATGATGCAGCAATTGCAAGGGGCGTTCGAGCGATCAATCGGAGCGATTATAAGAAAATGAACAAGCTACAGGATGACATTATGGCAAAAAGTTCTCTGTTCATAGTCATAGAAGGACTCGACGGCTCCGGGAAAACCTCGGTGGCCCGCCAGTTGGTAGATATGCTGGAGCATGCGCTGAACGCCTCGGTCAAACTGACCTACGAACCCCACGACCCATCTTGCGCCGGCCTGTTTATCCGGCAGGTTTTAATGAAAGAAATCAGGAACATTTCGCCCCAGGTGCTGCCTTTGGCATTTGCAGCGAATCGCTTAGATCATTGCGACCGGGACATCAACCCCTGGTTAGATGAAGGAGCGGGCAGAATCGTTGTGTGCGACCGATACTACTTATCCTCCCTGGTGTACCAGAGCAGCGAGGATTTTCCATTCGAATCGGTCATGGAACTCAATAAATTTGCCAGAAGGCCGGACATCACCTTCTTCATTAACGTAAGCGACAAAGTTTGTTATGAACGTATGAAGATCCGGAACCAGCCCCAAGAATTATTCGAAGAAAACCTCTCGCATTCCCGGAAAAAATACGTGGATGCGATGAAATATTTGCGAACGACCAGGGGCGAACAGATCGTGGAAGTAGACGGTAATGGCTCGATCGCGGAGGTGGTAGATGCAATTACAAGCGAAATTCATAAACTTGAATCTGTAACCACCCACTAAAAAAGACATAAAACCTCAAAAACCAACAAAACCAACACCCCGGCAGACCTTCTCATATTCCACTCATAATCGCCGGCCTTCTTTTTGGAACCGGCCTGCGATCTAAAACCGTCATAACATTATGGATATAGGTATAGGACTTTTTATAGGGCTTGCCATTGGCGCCATACTTGCTTACCTGCTCACGGCCTCAGTGATCAAAAAATCGAATCAAAAAGCAATCGATGAAAGCAATCGCCAGGCAGACCTGGCCGTCCAGGAAGCACGTTTATCCGCCAAAAGGGTAGAAGACGACGCAGCCCTTAAAGCGGAAAAAATCGTGTCGAAAGCGGAGGCCGAGAACGAGCGAATCAAACAACAAAAGATCCTCGAAGCCAAAGAGCGGTACGCGCAGATGAGGTCGGAATTCGACACCGAAAAGGCACAACACCAATTGAAACTGAAAGAAATGGAGGTGGATATTGTCACTAAGGAAAAAGAGTTGAAACTCGAAACAGACATGTTTCAACTCAAGGTGACAGAAGTGGAGGCCCGCAAGACCGAACTCGAAGGCCGCGAATTGGAATTAGCCACGATGCGCGATAACCTCGATAAGCAGGTTAAAATCGTCCAAAAGAAAAAAGAGGAACTCGACGCGGCCAATGAAGAACGCATCAAAGCCCTGGAACATATTGCCCAGCTGAGCCAGCAGGATGCCAAGGACCAGTTACTGGAAGCCGTCAGAGGCAAAAGCGAATCCGAGGCCATGGCGATTGTAAAAGATGCCATCACGCAGGCGAAACTGACCGCCAACAAAGAGGCCAAAAAAATCGTCATTCAAACCATTCAGCGCACCGCCGCCGAGTTTACCATCGAAAATACCGTATCGGTGTTCAACCTTGAAAACGACGATATGAAAGGCCAGATCATCGGCCGCGAAGGTCGCAACATCCGCGCTATCGAAGCGGCTACGGGCGTTGAAATCATCGTAGACGATACCCCGGAAGCCATCGTCATTTCCTCCTTCGACCCTATCCGGCGCGAAGTGGCGCGCTTATCGCTGCAACGACTCGTGGCCGACGGACGGATCCACCCGGCCCGTATCGAAGAAGTCGTCGCCAAGGTGCGCAAACAGCTGGAAGAACAGATCATCGAGATTGGCGAACGCACCGTGATCGAACAAGGAATCCACGGCCTCAACCCGGCCCTGGTGCGCATGATCGGACGGATGCGCTTCCGATCCTCTTACGGACAAAACCTGCTCAAACACTCCATCGAAACCGCCGAACTCTGCGGGATTATGGCCGCCGAATTGGGCCTGAACCCGAAGCAGGTCAAAATGGCCAAACGCGCCGGCTTGCTGCACGACATCGGTAAAGTGGCCGAAGAAGAAACCGAACTGTCGCACGCCCTGGTGGGCCTGAAAATGTGCGAACAATACGGCGAACACCCGGTCATCGTCAATGCCGTAGGCGCCCACCACGATGAAATTGAGATGAACAACATCATCGCGCCTATCATCCAGGCCTGTGATGCCATTTCAGGGGCCCGGCCCGGCGCCCGGCGCGAAATTCTGGAAAACTACCTCAAACGAATCGGCGAACTGGAAGACATTGCCATGGCCTATGAAGGCGTTTCCAAAGCCTTCGCCATGCAGGCCGGCCGCGAACTGCGCGTGATTGTCGAAGCCGACAAGGTAACCGACCAATATGCCGACGACCTGTCCTTCATGATTTCGCAAAAAATCCAGGACGAAATGCAGTACCCGGGCCAGATCAAAGTGACAGTCATCCGGGAAAAAAGGGCGGTGGCGTACGCGCGATAATCGGTTTAGATGGTTTATTAGGTTTAGAGGGTTTAGAGGGTTTAGGGCAGCGCTGCGCTAAACCCTCTAAACTTTATAAAGGGTGCATTGCAAATCTTCGCTTTCTTCCCTAAAGAGCGTGTAATGGTAGCGCGGCGTTTACGCCGCCGGTAAAAGGCCATTTATGGCCGTGTTTAGCGATATAAACGGCCATAAATGGCCTTGTACCGGCGGCGTAAACGCCGCGCTACCGGCAAATGAAGACTTGTGAGACAGCCACTTTAAGGTGAGACTGATGCGAAAGTTTGCAATGCACCCTTTATAAACCCTCTAAACCTAAAAAAAAAATGCAGTTTCGCTAAGACAAGGCACTCATTCATGGTGTCTACTCCAGAGATTTCATTAGATGTTGCTACATTTATGCTCGCTTTCTGGTTTCATTAATACAACTAAAACTGCATGAAATACTTAAACAACTCGCGTAAACTTCAAATTACCGGAATGATGTTGGGGGCCCTGATTTGGCTCGCCAGCAATGCCAATCCGCCGAACGGATATACCGGCGCGCCTTTCAACAGCACCTGCGGCAGTACCCAATGCCACGGCACGACAAACACCAACGGCTATGACGGCACTGTGGAGTTGTCGGGGTTGCCCGGTACCATTGAAGCGGGCACCGTTTATCCCCTTACAATTACCGTTACGCCGACTGCAGGCACTCCTGTAAAAGCAGGGTTTCAATTGGTCGCGGTGGCCGGCAATAATACCAACGCGGGAGACCTTGCCTCGGTCAATACTCAAACAGGCACCGAAATGTTAGCAGGCCGGGAATATATCGAACACCGGAATGGTAAAGTTTTTGGAGGCGGTTCGGTTTCATGGGATTTTAACTGGACGGCCCCTGTCACGGCCAGCGGCAACATTATTACCTTTTATTACATCGCCAATTTCACCAATGGCGATGGAACGAAGGCCGGAGATTTCCCTATTGCCTTTAACACCACCTACCCGTTTAACGGCCCGCCGCCCCTCAGCGCAACCATCACTACAACCAATCCTTTGTGCAACGGTGCCAGCACCGGCAGCGCTACCGTAGAGGCAACGGGCGGAATTCCGCCTTATACCTATATCTGGACCGGCGGACAAACCACCCAGACTGCCATCAACCTCCCTGCCGGGACTTACACGGTCACCGTCACGGCGACCGGCGGCGGCGGCACGACTACGGCCACGACGACCATTACGCAGCCACCGGTTATTTCGCTGACGGCCACTTCCTCCGGAACCATCACCTGCGTGAACCTTACTGCTACCGCAACTGCCACAGCATCCGGCGGCACCCCCCCGTACACCTTTGCGTGGTCGAACGGAGTCACAGGAAACCCCATCACCGTTTCAGCCCCCGGCGCCTACACGGTCACAATGACCGATAACAACGGCTGCACCAAGATCGCGACCGCGACCGTGAGCGGAAACACTACGCCTCCCGTTGCCGCAGCTTCCAGCCCCGGCAATTTATCCTGTACCCAAACGAGTTTGGTCCTGAGCGGAGCGGGTTCTTCAACCGGGGCTTCTTTTAGTTACCTCTGGACCACGGTAAACGGCAATATCGTATCCGGCGCGACCACCTTGTCGCCGACCATAAACGCTGCGGGCGCCTACACCATCAAGGTTACGAATTCGACCAATGGTTGTATCGCCACTGCGTCTGTAACCGTAACCAGCACCGCATTGCCGCCCGGCGCGAATGCCACGGCCGGAACCCTTACCTGTACAAACTCCAGCACCACGGTAAATGCCACATCCGGCACCTCGGGCGTAAATTATTCCTGGACCGGACCAAACAACTTTACGTCCAACCTGCAAAATCCTACGGTAAATGTCGCCGGCCAATATACGGTCGTGGTAACGAACCCGGCCAACGGCTGTACCTCTTCGGCGTCTGCCAACGTTGTGGCCGACACCAACCCGCCCACGGCCAGCAGCAGCGCTGGTCCGACGATTACCTGTACATCGCCAAATTCTCAAGTGTTTGGTAATTCCACCACCCCGGGAGTATCCTACAGTTGGGCCGGCCCGAACAGCTTTACGTCCAGCCTGCAAAACCCCGGCGTAAACGTGGGCGGCGTATATACCGTCAGCGTGACCGGTACAAACGGCTGCGTGGCATCCAGTTCTACTGCTTTGACGCAAAATACCGTTCCGCCGGGCGCGGGCGCTACCGGGGGTATCATTACCTGCGCCAATACGAGCGTAACCCTCACAGCGACCACCAGCGGTGTGCAGCCCACTTTTAGCTGGAGCGGCCCAGGGGGAAATTCTTCGCAACAGAATTTTACGGTAAGCGTCGCCGGCGCCTACCAGCTTGCGGTAACCGACGGCATAAACGGTTGCGTTTCCACGGCCTCGGCTGCCGTGACAAGCAACACAACCCCGCCTGTTGCCAGCGCCACGGTGCCGAATAACCTGAATTGCCTGAATGCCACCGTTCAAATCAACGGTACGGCTTCTTCCCAGGGACCCAATTTTGTCTATGCGTGGACCACTACAAACGGTAACTTCGTATCAGGTTCCAATACGTTAACCCCGGTGGTCGATATGCCCGGAACATATACCTTAACCGTTAACAACTCGGTAAATGGTTGTACTTCCACCACGTCGGTAACGGTCAACCAAACGCCGCCGGTCGTTGCCACGATTACGGGAACTACCAGTGTTTCCTGCAACGGGGGCACAAACGGCGCAGCGACTTCTGGCGCCAGTGGTGGAAACGGGACGTATACCTATGCCTGGAGCACGGGCGCCACTACGTCCGCAGTGTCGAACCTCTCAGCCGGCACGTACGCCCTGATTATCACGGATGGTGAAAACTGCACGGCCAGCGTATCGGCCACCATCACCCAGCCCGACCTGCTCGTCGCGGGCGCTTCGGCGACCGGTGAAACTTCTGCCGGCGCCAGTGACGGCACGGCCACTGCCGCCCCAAGCGGTGGAACGAGCCCCTGGAGTTACGCCTGGAGCAGCGGCGGCACCACCGCTACGATTAGCGGTCTGGCCCCTGGCAACTATACCGTATCCGTCACGGATACAAATGCGTGTTCGGCCATTCAGACCGTTACGGTAAATAGTTTCAACTGCAACCTTGCGCCCTCTATTTCATCAATCAACGTTAGCTGCAATGGCGCGAACAACGGCATCGCCTGGGCGAGCGTGAGCGGCCATACCAATCCGGTAGCGTATACCTGGAACAATGGCGCGACCAATGATACCATCACAGGCCTGGCCCCCGGTTCTTACACCGTTCAAATTTTAGACGCAAATAACTGCCCCGCCGCACTGAACGTAAGCATTACTGAACCTGCTTCGCTATCGGCCAATGCTACGGCGACGGGCGAAACGTCCGTGGGCGCTCAAAATGGCACGGCTACGGCTCAGCCCACCGGAGGTACAGGCGCCTATCTTTTTGTCTGGAGTAACGGCGATTCAATTGCAGCCCTTACCAATTTAGCGCCTGGTACCTACACCGTCTCGGTAACGGATGCGAACAACTGTACGGCTATACAAAGCGTTATCGTAAATTCGTTCAACTGCGCAGTCTCCACCAGCGTCACCACAGTCAACGTATCATGTGCCGGCGGCAGCAACGGACAGGCGACTGTTACGCTGAATGGCGGAATCCAGCCCTATACGTACGCCTGGAGCAATGGAGCGAATACCGCAACGGCCATTAATCTTGTCGCAGGCACCTATACGGCATCCGTGACTGACGGGGCCGCTTGCCTTGCCTCTCAAACAATTACCATTTTGGAGCCTGCCCCACTTGCCACTTCCGTATCAAATGTGCTGAACGTGCTTTGTCCGGAAGACCAAACCGGCTCGGCCCAGGTATCGGCTTCTGGCGGCACGCAACCCTATCAGATAAGCTGGCCCGGCGGCTCTAACGGTCAAAATCTTGCCGCTGGGAATTATGCCGTAAGCGTAAGCGACGGCAACGGCTGCATTGCGGTTCAACCAGTGGCCATTGTTTCAAGCGACAGCATCGCGCCGACGCTGGCCTGCCCGGGCAATATTGCGCTCTGCGGCGCCGATATTGTCAATTATCCTACTCCTTTAGCCGCTGATAATTGTAGTCTCGCCGGCGCAACGCCCGTCCTGACAGGCGGCTTGCCCAGCGGTTCGGCTTTCGACGACGGGGTGACGATCCAGACCTACCGGGTTACAGACGCGTCGGGAAACACCGGTACCTGTTCGTTTACGGTGACCGTGAATCCCTTACCGGATGTTACGGTAGATGGATTCGAAGATGAGACCGATGGCGGTTCCAATGGCAGTATCAAGGTGACCCCCTTGGGCAACACGGGGCCATTTATTTTCGCCTGGAGCAAAAATGGCGAATTCTTCAGCAATGAAGAAGATATTACGGGCATCGCTGCGGGTGTTTACAGCCTCGTCGTTATCGACGCCAACGGGTGTACCGCAGCGCTTTCGCCGATCATGATCGGCAACCTCGTGGGAACACAAGCGCCAGGGAAAATCGTTTCAATTCGACTGCTGCCGAACCCCGCCTACACGGATTTTCGGGTAGATATGGTTGGCGCTCAGGCACTTGAAGCGCAAATCATGGACCCTCGCGGCCAATTGGTACAAGATATTCAAGCCGCCGATCTGACGCGCTCCGTACCGGTAGACCATTTGCCGACGGGTATGTATTTCCTGCGTATCCTGACGGACGAAGGGCGCTGGATGGTGTTGAAATGGATCAAAGCGGAGTAAAAATCTTTCGAAGTATGCTTGATGAATAAAAACAGGAGAAGGGTGATTTTTCAAATCGTTTTGACGTCGAAAAAGATAAAAAAGACGTGCAACTGAACCTGCTGAACGCCGCAATCAACCTGTATAAATTACAGGAAGTCCGGCCAATAGCCAGCGGTTTGTTCGGGATGGGTGTTATCCTCGGTCCCACCTTATTTTATTCATAAAGGTCAAAAAAAAGGCGCCTACGAAGGCGGCAAAGGAGTCAATTTCGGAGGTGCACTAAGTTAAATTTAAAATAACGCTACATCCCGACAATAAACCACGTAAAATTCCCGAACTTTGCCTTTCGCAATATACAAAAACCACACAACCTGCCTTTGTTTTCATGGAAGAAAAAAAACGCCGTCCGCGCCTGATCAAGCCGGACCCGGCTTCACCGCTGAAAGAGCGTCCCAGAACCCCGGATGTCGAAAAAGAAACCGCTTCAGAGGCAATCTTTGAACGCAAACCTGCCCAAGACCAGGATACGCCTTTCGAACGCAAGCCGTTCGAAAAAGATCCTCCGGCTGAGCGTGACCGCAATGAAGGCAGTAATACCGAACGTCGGCCTTTTACCGAGCGCCCACCATTCGACCCCGATAACTCCGATCGAAACAGGGACCGAAGCGGTGATCGACGGCCATACAATAATGACCGCCCGGCGCGCCCTTTCAATCCCGATAGAAACCGGGACAGCAGCGGCGGCGAGCGTAGGCCATACGATAATGACCGTCCGGCGCGCCCGTTCAATCCCGATAGAAATCGGGATAGCAGCGGCGGCGAGCGGCGTCCATACGATAATGACCGTCCGGCGCGCCCGTTCAATCCCGATAGAAATCGGGATAGTAGCGGCGGCGAACGTCGGCCCTACAGCGGTGGCGGCGACCGCAAACCTTTCAACCGAGGTAGTGGCGGTGGTGGCGGCTTTGGGAAAAAACCGTTTGGGAAAAAGCCATTTGGCCGTAAGGACGATTTTGTGATCGATCGCAAACCCAAACCCGTATTACCCTCCGGTGAAGGGATGCCCCTGAATAAATACCTGGCACACTGCGGCGTTTCATCGCGTCGGAAAGCTGTAGAATTCATCGAACAAGGACAGGTGACCGTAAATGGCGAGGTAAAAACCGAACCCTACTACCGCATCCAACCCAGTGATGCGGTTATTTGCCAGGGAACTCCGGTGACGATCCAGGAGCGTATGGTGTACGTACTGCTCAACAAGCCTAAAAACGTCATTACAACCACCGACGACGAGCGCGGTCGCGCCACGGTAATCGATATTGTCGATTCCAGCTTCCCCGAACGCCTGTATCCCGTCGGCCGCCTCGACCGCGACACAACCGGTCTTATCCTCATTACCAACGATGGCGACCTTTCCCAAAAGTTGTCGCATCCCAGCCATCAGGTGATGAAACAATACCGGGTCGGCCTGAACCGCCCGCTTAGCGTAGCCGACGAAAAACTGCTCGAAGCTGGCCTGGACCTCGACGACGGCCTGATGGAAGTAAACTGGCTGCGTTTTTCGGAAGATCACCCGGATCGCGACGTAGTGGAGGTAGAGATCAGTTCGGGCCGCAACCGGATCGTGCGGCGTATGTTCGAAGCCCTGGGTTACGAGGTGCGCAAGCTCGACCGTTTTTATTTTGCGGGATTGACGAAAAAGGATTTACCGCGCGGTTCCTTCCGTGAATTGAACCAACGCGAGATCGTGATGCTCAAGCACTTTACCGGGCATCCGTCTACCGCCAAGAAAAAGAATGCCGAAGGCGCCGAGGAGGACACTACACCAACAGAAGAAGATGTAAACAGCACTCGGGCGGTACCAGAAGCGACAAGCGAAAGTATGGAAAGCGGGGCAGAAACCCCGGTAGAATAAACGATAGAAACCGGTTTTAGCGCCGGGAATAATCAGGCATAGTTTTTTAGGTCCCGTAGAGACGAAACGTTGGTTCACCCCGCTTGGGGTTAAACGCCGTTTTGTTTCCACGGGATTTTTTTATTTATACAACACACTACACATGAAGACGAAACTAACCTGTCCTGTTTTTGGAAAAGGACTGTTTATAGCGCTGAGTTTTCTCGCGTTTGCCACGGTAACTGCGCAAACCATTGAAGAAGGGCCCCGGATCGGGCTCAAAGTAGGTATCGATGGCGCCCGATTTCATGAAGACGCCAATGCGGAAGAACGGGATCGCCGCATCGGTTTTATTGGCGGTGTTTTCGTAAAGGTTCCCATTGGTAATCGGCTGGCCCTGCGCCCCGAGCTGCTTTACGCTATGAAAGGCGGGAAATATGATTACCGCTCCAATACGCGATCTGAAATAAAACTCGGATACGTAGAATTACCATTCTCGCTCGAACTCAAATTATTGGGGTTCCTCAATCTCCACGGCGGTTTCCATGCAGCATATTTAGTGGATGCAACAGGAATCGTGGTAGATCTCCAGGGGAATGGCTTCCGTATAGACTTCAATGAAAATGATTTTGAACGGATCGACTATGGCTGGCACGTGGGGACCGGCTTTGATTTTGGAAACGTAGGCGTGCATCTCCGGCTTTCGCAGGGCCTGAATTCGCTGGGTAGATCCAAATTATTGGAAGAATATATCGGCAGTTTGAAAAATTCCGCCTGGGAGCTGAGTTTTTCAATGGCATTGTGATTCAGAGGGGTTTAGGGGATTTAGGGCAGCCTTGCTCTATAGTACTTTGATCAACAAATTGCGTTAATACCCGCCAATCTAGTGCCGGTAGCGCGGCGTTTACGCCGCCGGTAAAAGGCCATTTATGGCCGTTTTTATGGAATTATCGGCCATAAATGGCCGCCTACTGGCGGCGTAAACACCACGCTACCGATAAAACCCCAACTCAGGAAGTATTCAGTTTGTTGATCAAAGTACTATAAACCATCTAAACCATCTAAACCCTTTTCTAAACCCTCTCTCACAAGCCCGCCAAACAAATATACTTGATCTCCAAAAATTCCTCTATGCCGTATTTGGAGCCTTCCCGGCCGATACCGCTTTCTTTCATACCGCCGAACGGAGCAATGGCGGTGCCCAGAATACCCGTGTTGACGCCCACCATGCCATACTCCAGCGCTTCTGCCACGCGGAAAACCTGACCGATGTCGCGACCGTAAAAATAAGCCGCCAGGCCGTAGGGGGTATCGTTGGCCATGCCGATAACTTCCTGTTCCGTTTCAAAACGAATGACTGGAGCGACGGGGCCAAAAATTTCCTCCTGCATAATATCCATACCGGGTTGTACATCCGCCAGCACGGTGGGTTCAAAAAAGGCGCCTTGCAAGGCTTTTCCGCCGGTCACAATGCGGGCGCCTTTCCGGGTGGCGTCGAGCACCAATCGTTGCACCTTTTCCAGGGCTTTTTTATTAATGAGCGGACCGATGCTGATGCCGTCTTCGGTGCCGGAACCCACTTTCTGTAAACGGACGGCGGCCGTAAATTTTTCGAGAAACAGATCATACACGCCCGCTTGAACATATATACGGTTGGCGCAGACGCAGGTTTGGCCTGCATTGCGGTATTTGGACGCAATGGCGCCCTCCACCGCCGCTTCGATGCCGGCATCGTCGAACACGATAAATGGCGCGTTGCCGCCCAATTCAAGCGAGATTTTTTTGACGGTGTCGGCGCATTGCCGCATGAGTAATTTGCCCACCGCCGTGCTGCCCGTAAACGATAATTTTCGCACCACCGCACTATCAGTGAGCGCTTTACCGATAGCAGGCGCGTCTGTACCGGTAATGATATTCAATACGCCGGCCGGAATGCCGGCACGGGCAGCCAGTTCGGCCAGGGCGAGGGCGCACAAGGGCGTTTCTTCGGATGGCTTGAGCACAACGGTGCATCCGGCCGCGAGCGCGGGCGCCAGCTTGCGCGTGACCATGGCTACCGGAAAATTCCAGGGCGTGATGGCTGCCACTACGCCGACCGCTTGTTTGCTGACCAATAAACGCAAGCCGGGCGCATGCGGCGGGATAATATCGCCGTAGACGCGTTGGCATTCGGCGGCAAACCATTCGATAAAGGAGGCGCCGTAGCGAATTTCGCCGCGCGATTCGGCTAGGGGTTTGCCCTGTTCGAGCGTCATCAGCAAAGCTAAATCTTCGGCATTTTCCAGGATCAGGTCGTTCCAGCGGCGCAGGATTGTTGCACGGGCGGCCGCTGTTTTGTCCCGCCAGGCCGGCCAGGCAGCTTCGGCGGCGGCAATGGCCAGTTGGGTTTCTGCGGCGCCACAATCTGCTACACGGGCCAGTACTTCGCTGTTGGCCGGATTGGTGACGGGGAAAGTTTGCGTATTTTGGGCTGCCACCCACTCGCCATTGATAAAAGCATGATGGCGCAGCAGCGTTGAATCTTTTAGTAAGGACATTTATTCGATTTTAATTCGGTTCAAATCGTGCAAACTGCGGCGGTTCCGTATCGAAACCGGGGCGAATAAACTGCTGCCAATCCGGGAACAAGCGGGCCATTTCCCGGCGCAACTGATTGAGATGCACCAGCATATCGATGATTTCGTCGGTTTTTTCGGGCCAGTGTTTACGCAATATTTCCCAGGCGCCCAGGCTCCGTTCAATGGCAATCATGGTGATTTTGGCGCTGCCGTTGCCGTCGCTCTGCTGCGGGCTGTCCCAGTACTCTTCTTCCATCCGCGAAAGGCCGGAAATGGCCCGGCGGCCTTTTACAGGGATGAACGAAGCATACTGGCGTATGATCTCGATGGCGTCGGACAAGTTGTTCCAGCCCTCCACGTCAATGGGTATTTTCATTTCCACCTGCAACTCCATATCCGTGTCCTTGGACTTAAAAAACGCCTCGTTATTTTTAAAAAACGCGTCCATGGCTTTGAAATAGCGGATGCCGTCGTCGAACCATTTTTTCCCCAGCGCCTCCGTCTCCTGATCGGGTTCCGGCCGGGGTTCGTGTTTGATTTCTTCCGGATCGAATCCGGCTTCTCGGATCATTTCATCGAGCATTTGCAGGGCTTCCTGGAAATTTTCCTGCACTTCCAGCCAAACTTCCATATCGCTAAGTTCCCGCCCTTTCGCCCAACGTTTCCGCTCCAGGACGCCTACCGAACATCGGTCGATATACGGGCAGCGTTCACACCATCGGTCGCACCAGTTGTGAATAGATGGGATCATCTTATCGTCGCTCAAGTCGTTGAAATTTCAGAAGTAAAAATCTGTGGAAAATTTCTGCAAAATTACCGAAAAAAACCGCATTCAAACATGCAGAGGAACGGTGTCAAAATAAGTTTCCAATTTCAGGCCAATTATTTTGTCGTCAGCCAACTATCTTTTGAGGCGAATAGCCGCGCTATTTAACGAAAAAGATGGGATGGATGACGGCAAAAGAATGGCATCAAATTGGGAAGTTATTTTGACACCGTTCCAGAGGGGCATACTCCACAAAATTCATTTATTATTGCCGGTCAAAAAACATCTTACCGCGATACCAATAAGGAACAACGACAGCAAACGCACATGAAACAAAAAATACGCATGGGTATGGTCGGGGGCGGCCTCGGCGCCTTTATCGGTGGCGTACACCGGATGGCTGCGGCCCTCGACGGCGAAATCGAATTAGTCTGCGGCGCTTTCAGCAGCGACCCCGCCAAATCGAAAGTATCCGGCGAAGCTTTATGCCTGCCGCCGGAGCGGGTGTACGGTAGTTTTGAAGATATGATAAAAGGCGAAAAACGCCTGCGCCCCAACAAGCGCATGCAATTCGTAAGCATCGTAACGCCCAATCACCTGCATTTCGCCCCGGCAAAAATGGCCTTGCAACATGGTTTTCATGTGGTATGCGACAAACCGGTGGCTTTTAATTTAAAAGAAGCCCTAGCGCTGGAAAAACTGGTGCAAAAAACCGGCCTGTTGTTCGCCCTCACGCATAACTACACCGGTTATCCGATGGTGAAACAGGCCCGGCAAATGATCCGCCACGGAGAATTGGGGGCCATCCGGAAAGTTGTGGTGGAATACCCGCAGGGTTGGTTGAGCACCAATCTGGAAGCCAGCGGCCAGAAACAGGCGGCCTGGCGCACCGACCCGGCCCGCAGCGGGATTGCCGGCGCCATGGGCGACATCGGAACCCACGCCGAAAACCTGGCCGAATACATCACCGGACTGAATATTTCCGAACTATGCGCCGACATCAGCACTTTTGTGCCGGGCCGCCTGCTCGACGACGACGGCAGCGTGCTCCTGCATTTCGACAACGGCGCAAAGGGCATCCTGCACGCCAGCCAGATCGCCGCCGGCGAAGAAAACAACCTTAACATCCGGGTGTACGGCGAAAAAGGAGGCCTCGAGTGGCGGCAAATGGAACCCAATACACTGATTGTGAAATGGTTAGATAAACCCCTTCAGCACTATCGAACCAGCGGCCATTCGCTGTACCCGGAAGCACAGGCGCATACCCGGATTCCCGCCGGGCACCCGGAAGGCTATCTGGAAGCATTCGCCAATATTTACCGGAATGTCGCTTTTTGTCTGCGCGCGCGTTTGGAAGGCAGTGAGCCCGACCCGATTTACCTTGATTTTCCGACGATACAAGATGGCGTACGGGGTATGCGGTTTATCGAGCAGGTGATTGCGAGCGGAAAAAGCAATAAAAAGTGGATTGAATTTTAGGCGGATAACTCCTCCTCAATAAAATACATCTCCACCAACCCCTTGTTATGCACCTCGATTTTACCTCGTTTCGTTACGCGGAAGCGTTGCGCCACAGCTTCTGCAGTGGCGCCGGAGATATTTACCCGGCCCGAGGCCCCATGTTCCTCCAGGCGAGCGGCTAAATTGACTGCATCGCCCCAGATGTCGTAGGCGAATTTATTTTTACCGATCACACCGGCCACCACCTGGCCGGTATGGATGCCGATGCGCATTTCCTTAAACAAGGCCTTGGGATGTTCGCGGTTCCGGCGGTCCAGCCAGGCCGACATCTCGAGGGCGGCCCGCACCGCGTCTACGGGGTGGGTGTCATTTGGGATTGGCAGGCCGCCTGCGCACATATACGCGTCGCCGATGGTTTTAATTTTTTCCAGTCCGTATTTTTCGCAAATTTCATCAAAGGCTAAGAAACATTCGTCCAATTCGCTAATGAGATCGTCCGGCGTGAGTTTGAGCGACAATTGGGTAAAATTGATAAAATCCGTAAATAAGACCGTTGCGGATTCGTACAATCGCGGTGTGGCAAACCCGCGCGTTTTGAGTTCATGGGCGATTTCTTCCGGCAGAATGTTAAGCAGCAAACGGTCGCTTTTATGCCGTTCTTCGGCAATTTCTTTGTTCTGCGCCTGGATTTGGCGGTTTTGTTTGTTCAAGCGGTTGTTGGTGCGGCGTCCGAACCAATAACCGGCGCTCAATAAGCATACAATGACCAGCAACAGCGCGCCCAAGCCGTACACGAAACGTTTGAACGTAGCCTGCTGCCCGAGTTGCAGGTCGACAATGTCTTTATCCCGGCGCAGGATGTTCAATTCCTGGGCGCGGCCCATGCTATCTGCATACCCTTGGGCGCGGTCGATTTCTTCCTGCCGTTTCAGGTCGGCGATCAGGCGACCCTGCTTTTCGGCATCAAGTTGTTGCGCGGCGAGGCGGAGTTCCTGTCGGGCGCGCAGGGCTTGCTGGATGAGTTCGCTTTGTTTAGCCTGATCCACCTCCTTTTGTTTTTGCAGGATCAGCAATTTGTCTTCTTTCCGGCGGGTTTCGAGTTCGAGGTTTTTGTTGAGCAGGGCCAGGCGCTCGCTTTCGAAGCGTACCTGGCTGATTTCCAGGTCCTTGTAATTCTGCCGGGCCAGCAGGTATTTGATCTGTCCTTCGGCGGCCGCCAGCAACGTGCGTTGTTGGTTAAGGCGTTGTTGCCGGCCCTGGTCTTCGAGCCGCATGGAGTCCATCACGTTGAGGTATTCGCGGTAATAGGTAAAAGCCTTTTCGAAATCGTAGAGCTCGTGGTAGATGTCGGCGGCGGTTTTATAGGTTTCAGACAGGACTAAGGCTTGTTTGGTTTCTCGGGCATAGCGCATGGCGATGTCATTGTGCGTCAGCGCATTGTACAGGTCGTTGTTGCGGAAATACACGCCGGCCATCAGATGTTCCAGGTTGGCAAGCGCCACGTGGTCATTGCGCCCGGCTACGATGGAGCGGGCTTTCAGCAGGTATTCAATGCCTTGTTTCGTATTGCCGGTATTGTGCAGGGCGATGCCCATGTTGGCGTACAATACATCGGGATATTCGCAGAGAATAAAATCACATTGAATCTCCGCTTTTTTGAAATATTCCAGCGCTTTGCCGTAATCGCGCAGGTTGGCGTATTGCCGGCCGAGGTTATTGTACAGAATGGCTCTTTGCTGCAGGTCACTGGAGCGTTCGATCAATACCTCGATGGGCAAATAGTAATACAGGCTCTTGGCATAATTGCCGCCCTGATCGTATGCATTGGCGAGTTTTTGGTATATCTGTACGAGACGGAGGGTGTTATTGTCTTCTTTGTATTTGAGAATCAATTTTTTATAAACAAATTCGGCACTATCTGATTCCATGTCCAGCAAATACGTGTCTGCCAGTTTTTCCATGGTTTCGTAGTCCGTTGCCTTCAATTTCAGGATATCGGAATAGTACCGTCGGGCGCCGGAATAAAGTTTTTCGCGTGAAAACAGGTCGCCCAAGGTGGTATAAACCCCCACCAGCGCGGCTTGATTGCCGGTACTTTGCATCTTGGCTTCGGCCTCCAGATAATGCTGGAGCGCTTCTTCGGTTTTACCGATACGCATACTTGTTGCGCCCAAGAACAGGGAGGCACTTATGATGCCCTCATCATAATGCAGCCTGCGGGCCATCGCCAAACTTTGAATGGCCAATTCCATTTTAACCGAGTCCACATTAGCTTGCCTTGCTTTATCCAAAAGAACATCCGCTTCGACCGTGGTGCGTTCGATTTCTACAGGCCTTTGCGCAAAGAGTGGGCTAAAAGCGAGGAGAATAAGGAAAAGGAGTCGGTATCTGATGGTCACTGCGTTTTCACAAAGTTCGTTAAAATTCCCTACTCCACTAAAATTTCATCCGTAAACAGCCAACACGGGTTGCCGGCGCCTTTATGTCCGACCGGACATTGACCCAAAGAAACGCCGGTCACCCGCACATAACGCGCCTGCACGCCGGAAAGCGGCAGGGTAAAATCTTTTTGCAGGGAACCTTTTTCCGTGGGCGCAATGTCGTTGCGTACTTCTCCGGCGGGTGAAAAATTCACACCGTCGTCGGAGACTTCGAACTGCACTTTGGCGGGAAAAAATATCCAGGAGTTTTCATCCTGCAAAAAGCCCGCACCCAGGGATTTAAGGGTTCTTATTTTGCCCAGGTCGAGCACCACGTCTACGTTGACGCCGTGGTACCCCTGCCAGCCGCCCGAGCGGAAATCGGCCCCGCCGCGCAGCAGATCGACCAAGCCGTTTGGGCCCCGGGCAGTGTATTGGTTGTCGTATTGGGTGTTGTAACGCAAAACTTCCACGCCAGCCTGCATTTTGGAAAATTCGGCCGTCATCACCCCGCTGCGGCGCGTTTTGTACCGGGCAAAAAATTGAATTTTAAGCGACTCGTCAATGGTAAACGGCTTGGTGTAGCGTGTTGATTTTTCGGTCGGCTCGCTGCCGTCCAAGGTGTAAAAAATGCTCGCGTCCTTGTCTATACATTCCAGACCGATGCTTTGTTGTTCCCGAAAAACCCGTTCGCCTGTCGCCACGAAAGGCGCCGGCACAATCGGCTGCTCCTCGATGGCGGAGACCGGGCAATCGGCCTCTTTTGTACCCCAGGCCGAAGGCTTATCGCCCATGGCAAAACGCAGTTCGCCGCCTTTCAGCAATTGTTCGTGGGTAAACCAGGTTTTTGTCCAGGGCTGACCGTTCCAACTCGCTTTTTGAATATAATAACGGCTGGAGGAGGCGCCGGGCGCATTGATAATCAAGGTTTTGCCGTTGCCGAGATTAAGCGTCGCTTTTTCAAACAGCGGCGTGCCAATGGCATACGTCGAACTACCCGGCACCACCGGGTAAAACCCCAGTGCCGAAAAAACCAGCCAAGCCGACATCTGGCCGCAATCCTCGTTGCCGCTCAAGCCATCGGGTTTGTCGCTGTACATCTGGTCCATGATCTGCCGGATGCGCTGCTGCGTTTTCCAGGGCTGGCCGGCGTAGTTATAGAGATAGGCCATGTGGTGGCTCGGCTCGTTTCCGTGGGCGTACTGGCCGATCAACCCGGTGATATCGGCTTGTTCGCGGCCCGTGGTTTTGGTGTGAGCAGTGAACAGGCTGTCTAATTGCGCGGCAAAAGCGGCGCGTCCGCCGAGCAGACGCATCATGCCGCTCACATCCTGCGGCGCGGCGAAACGGTATTGCCAGGCATTGGCCTCGGTGTAATTGAAATTCACTTCGAAAGGATCGAACGGTGCGTGCCAGGCCGCATTGTTTTTGCCCCGGAAAAAGCCCGTGCCGGGGTCGAACACATTTTTATAAGACTGCGCCCGGCGGATAAATTTGTCGTACACTTCGGTTTTGCCCATTGCCTTGGCCATTTGGGCGATACACCAGTCGTCGAAGGCGTATTCGAGCGTTTTGGACACCGATTCCGGCTCTTTGTCGGAGGGTATGTAGCCCAGTTCGCGGTACCAGGGCAGTCCGTAACGGTTCGAGTTGGCGCTTTTCTGCATGGCCTCGAGCGCTTCTTCCGCATCGAAATTGCGGAGGCCTTTTAAATAAGCGTCGGCGATAACCGGGATGGCGTGGTTGCCGATCATACAATCGGTTTCGTTGGCCGACAATTCCCACATCGGCAGCAGGCCGCCTTGTTCGTATTGGTGCAGGAAGGTTTGGATAAAATCGTTGGTTCGTTTGGGTTCGAGGATGGTGTAGAGCGGATTGCAGGCGCGGTAGGTATCCCATAGGGAAAAGACCGTGTAAACGTCGTGCGCCGTTTCCCGGTGAATTTTCATATCGCGTCCGCGGTACTGGCCGTCGACGTCGCTCCAGATATTGGGCACGACCATGGTGTGGTACAAAGCCGAATAAAACGCCGTTTTTTGCGCTTTTGAGCCGCCTTCCACTTGAATTTTGCCCATTTGTGCCGCCCATTTAGCCTGTGTAGCCGATTTTACTTTATCAAAATCAAAATCATTGCATTCGGTTTTCAGGTTGCGGAAGGCGCCCTCGATGCCGGTGCCGGAAATGCCGACGGTGACGATCAGCGGCTGGCCGGCCTGGAAAAAGTCGAACAGACCGATAATGGCCTTGCTTGTCGCCGCGCTTTCCGATACGTGCGGCGATTGGGTCATATCCAGGATTCTTTTGTTAAAAAACGGTTGCGAAAAGCGCGCGACGAAATACACGTGCTGTTCGGTCGCCCAGGCTTTGGAAACCCGGTGGCCGGAAATGGTATGGTCGTCTTCTACCTGGAGCGATGACTCCAGCACCTCGTCGCGATGGCGCAGGTCGATCAGAATGTGCGCGTATTCGCGGTTGAGTGGGAAGGAATACCGATGTACGCCCACGTGTTCCGTGGCGGTCAACTCCGCCAGAATGCGGTCTTTTTCGAGAAAAACGGAGTAATAACCGGCCTCGGCTTTTTCTTTCGCTTTTTTGAAAGGGGAAGCGTTGTCGCGGCTTTCCAGGTACGGCTTGCCGGTGTAGGGCATGAACAGTATGTCGCAGTAGTCGGCCACGCCCGTGCCGCTCAAATGCGTGTGGCTGAACCCGTAGATCAGGGAATCGGAATAATGGTAGCCGGAGCAGGCGTCCCAGTCCATCATCGAGGGGCGGGTATCGGGGCTGAGTTGCACTAAGCCAAAGGGGGCCGTGGCGCCGGGATAGGTGTGGCCGTGGGCGTCGGTTCCGATGAAGGGGTTGACAGGGTTTTGGGTATGCGCGAAACCTTGAAATAAAGTAAAAAGGGCGGCGGAAAGAAGGCGAAAAGCGTTCATAGAAGTTTATTTGTCGTTTGTTAAATTGGCTTCAAACTTGTCAGCCATGATACCCATCCTGCGAAACGAGGACACTTTTCAAGTAAAATTTCTATCCCGTTGTTTAAAGCAATCATATTGCCGTGAAAAACTTTTTCGTAGGCCGGAAATAAAGACTCTATGCGCTTCAGATCAAGGTCTCCCGCCAATTATATTTTTTTCCCAGATTTCCCCCAACGTGTATTCCTCCAGCCAATCCTACAACTGATCGGCATTTAGCCGCCTGAATTCCGATTGTTCATTAATACGCTCCACAACGACGATGTCT
>Ga0335394_10001830_pt1 | contig 23977 bp, 17 predicted proteins | sample MAT03_FD_205741 | JGI IMG/M metagenome (GOLD analysis project Ga0335394, IMG submission 205741) | Freshwater microbial communities from Lake Fryxell liftoff mats and glacier meltwater in Antarctica - MAT-03 (spades assembly) (version 2) ...
ACGTGGCACCAGTCGCGCAGTCCGGCGGGCACTGCCTCGCGCAGCGCTTTGGCGGCCTCGGCGTCGGCCAAGGCCCGGTACTGCCCGGCGTCGAACGTCGCAAACTCGCCGCCCTGCGGGATTGGTTCGACCACGCGCAGCAGCGTGAGCGAGCCATCGGACTCGCGAGCCAGCCCCACGGCGAAGGCGATCGCGTCGGCCGACGATGCCGACCCGTCGATGGGGCACAGGATGTGCGAGAAGGTGCCGTGCGCGGCGGCAGTGCCCCCCGGCGGCACCACCATCACCGCACACGGCGCCTTGCGCAGCACCTTCTCAGCCACCGACCCGAGCAGCAGGTGCTCGAACCCGCCGTGGCCGTGCGTGCCCATCACGATCAGGTCGGCCGACTGGTCCTGGGCCAGCGCGAGGATCTCACGGCTCGGCTGGCCGCCGCGCAGCGCCGTGTCGACCGGCACACCAGCGGCCCGGCCTCGGTGCTGCGCCGCGGCGAGATCGGCGAGGGCCCGCTGGCGCTGGTCGTCGAACAGCCCGATGTCCAGCGGCAGCTCACCGTAAGGCGCCATCAGCGGGATCGGCGGATCGACGTGGAGCAGGGTCAGCCCCGCTTCGTAGCGTTGCGCCAGGGCCGTAGCGTAGGCCTCGACCTTCGGCGACAGCTCCGAGAAGTCGAGGGCGCAGACGATGCGGGAGACAGTCATCACTGGAAACCTCATGGAATTGGGGGGAGCAACCGGGATGCCAACTCGCGGCGGCCGGGGGATCTCGAGAACGCTCACGTCGGCGAGCCGTAGTCGAGAGCCTGGCGCACGCGCCGAGGTGGTGTCGGCTCGGGTCATCGGGCGGCCAGGGTGACGCCGAGCGCCAGCGCCATGGCGAGGAGCCCGACGCCGCAGATGAGCCGGAAGCGTCTCGAGCCCAGGGTGAGTGCCAGCCCGGCTTTGAGCAGCGTGTTGGCCAGCACGCCGACGATGATGGCCACTGCCGCCACGGCAGGCCCGGCCTCGCCGTGGGCGCCGCGGGCCATCGTCACCGTGAGCGCGTCCACGTCGGTCAATCCCAGGACGGCGCCGGAGGCCAGCAGCCCGGCCTGACCGTACGACCGCTGCGCGAGATCCACGCCGTACAACACGATCTGGAAGAGCACGGCCATCTGCAACGCGGCGCCGACCTTGAGCGGATTCGCGGTCGGAGCAGTGGGCGCGGTACCACCGCGCATCCACCAGAGGCTCGCGGCCGTGGCGGCGGCGGCGACGGCGAACGCCGGCACCAGCATCGGCGCCAGCACCCAGGCGAGGGGCGGATTGAGCACCACGGTGGCGGCGAGGACGCGCGGGAACAGCACAGCATTGGCGGCCAGCGCGCCGGCTCCGAGCGCATGACCGGCGGCAGCGTCCTCGCGGCTGGCGCGGGCGAAGGTCAACGTGACGTTGGTGGAGGAGACCAGCCCGCCGATCGCGCCGGCGAGGGCCAAACCGTGGTTGGCACCGAGCGCCTTGCGGGCGATGTGTCCGGCGAAGCTCAAGCCGCTGAAGAACAGCACCAGCGCCCAGAGTTCGCGCGGTCTGACGCCGATGCCCGGGCCGTGCGGACCGCTCGGCAAGAGCGGCAGGATCACCAGCGCCATCGCCGCAAACCGCAGGCCGGCCCGCAGATCCACGCCGTCGATGCGTGCCGACCAGGTATGCAGGCGGGTCTTTTCGGCCAGCAGCACACCGGTGACCGCCACCAGGGCGCTGGCCATGACGACCTCGCCCGTGCCGGCGATGGCGCCGGCGCTCAGCACCACCAGCGCGGCCACCTCGGTGGTGCCGTCGACATCGGCGCGGCTGGCCGCGGCATATGCCGCGATGACGAGGCCCACCGCGCCGGCCAGCAGCACGCTTGCCGGGGCGACGAAGCCGCGCGCAATCGCCAGCCCGGCGATGGCCCCGAGCAAGCCGAGGAGGGTGAAGGTGCGGATCCCGGCGAAGCGGGCAGCCGGCCCGTCGGCATGCCCCGACCATTGCCGCTCGAGGCCGACCACGGCGCCGCCGAGCGCGGCGATCACGAGCGCTACGACGATCTCGAGATTCATGCGCCGGGGTCTCCCTTGACATCGTAGCGGGAGCAAGTGGCCGGCACGGCGGGCTGCGGCAGAGAGATCACAGGAAGCCTGGCACCACGTGCGGCCCGGTGCCCTCGAGCACGATGTCGGCGGCGGGCCACGGTCCTCGGCGCGCTGCGCGTTGACTTATGGGGGGCGCTGCCCGAGCTGAGGCGCGCAGTGTCAGCCGCGCGGCACGACGATCAGCAGCGAGTTTTTGACCTTCAGGCGCGTCGTGCCCACCATCTCGGCCAGGATTTCCGGAATAGTGTGCCACGCCGTCAGAGCGTCGGCGTCTCGATGTCGAGCGGTGCCTCCAGGGCCTCGGCGTGGGCCAGGCAGTGCGCGGCCCACGGCACGGCCTCGAGCCGGCTGGGTTCGATGGGCGCGCCATCGACGAGACACGCCCCGAAGGTGCCGTTGTCCACGCGGGCCAGGGCCAACCGTACCTGCGTGAGCTGCGCCGAACTGGCGTCGGCTTCCTTCAGCTGTTCGTGGCGCCGCTCGTCGTTCACGCTGTCGTCGGCGGTGTCGCCCGGGTCTTCGCTGCCGCCGCGGGCATTGGCAACGGCACGGGCGATCCGGCCCGCCAGGTCGCGTTCGTCGTCGAGCAGTCGCTGTTTGAAGCGTTCGAGCGTTTCGGGTGTCATGCCGTCGACCATAGCGGACCAGCCGCGTCCACGGTGTGCCCAATTGCACAGGTACGAAGGGTGGAGCACCAGCTCACGCCGCGTTCGGGAGCCGTGCCTCTGCGGAGGGGCGGGAAGCCATTTCCTGCTTGAGCTGGGCGATCATGAGCCGGGAATCCCGCGCCAGCATCCGCCGCAGCACGAACTGGGGCACGCTGAAAGCCGGATTCACCGAGAGTTCGTAGGTGATGGTCGTGCCGTCGGCGTGCGGCACCAGCAGCCATTGGCCCTGGAAGGTGGTGAAGCTGCGCCCGCTGCGGTCGACGAAGTGGATGCCGTCGACGTCCTCGGTGACCTCGAGCGTCATGTGCACCGTTCTCGAGAACAGAGCATAGCGCGACACGGCCTCCTGTTCGACCAGCAGCCGCGGCGTGCGCTGCACGATGATGCTGCTGCGGATGTCAGGCATGAAGCGCGAGATCTGCTCGTAGTCCGACAGCACCGCGCGCACGACGGCGGGAGTCTGCGCGACGGCGAACCGGGCCGACACGGTGTAGGTGCCGTGGTCGTGGTGCACCTGCACCTCCTGCGGCGGCGCCTCTTGCGCCGCGGCCTGCGCCGCGCACACCAGCACCGCTCCGGCGACGAGGCGGCGGGCCCGGCTAGAAGGCAACGACGCCTTCGAGCATCAGGCCCTTGAACGTGCCGCCGTTGCGGATGGAGGTCGTGGGGTAGCCGTCGAAGGACTGCCTCACGTATTCGGCCTTCACCAGGATGGAGGGCGCGACGAACCAGCCGGCACCGAACTGCCAGCGCTGGCCTTCGATGTCGGTCGTCATGCCGGCCAACTGGCCCTTCACGCGGTTGTAGCGGCCGCCCACCTGCAGTGCGTCGCCCGCGAATCGATAGACGACATCGGCCGCCTGTTGCGTGAACGTGCGTCTCGTGGCTTCGGTCCGGGCCTTGCCCTCGGCGCGCTCGACGACGCCGAACACCTCCAGACCGCCGACCTTGACGAACGGATTGAGCTGCAGCGCCGTCACTTCGTTCCTGAAGCCGGGATTGACGTTGCCGGAGGTGAACTGGGCCGATTCCGACGCGGCCGTGTTCTCGAGCACGTAGTAGTAGCGCGAGCCGGCGCGGTCGCCGCCGTAGAGCGTGTTGCTCAGCGACGTAGCGTTGCGGTAGACCGAGCCGGTCAGGCGCACGCGCACCTTGGGCCGCACCTGACGGTCCACACCGAGCTTGCCGATGTAGGTCGGGCCGCGCTGGCCGGGACTGAGCACGGTGCCGCGCACTTCGCCGCCGGTCACCGCGGCCATGGCCACCAGGCCCTTGCCCTGCGCGTAGACCTCGGCGCCGATCTCGGTGGTGAAGGCGTCCATCATGTAGTTGCCGACGAAGGCGTTGTAGACGGCATTGCCGTTGTCGGTGCGGCGGTAGTGCGCGTCGCCGTAGTTGATCTCCATGTGGCCGACCCGCAGCGTCACGACCTTCATCAGCGCATGGAGCGCCTTGACGTCGATCGGCGACTCGTCCATCTGCAGGTAGCCGCCCTTGACCCACGCCTCGTTGTGGTGGCGGGACGACAGGTAGGTGGCCAGCTCCACGCGGATGCCCTTGGCGAGCTGCGCGTTGAGATACAGGTTGGCCGTCGAGTTGTTGAAACCGAAACCGATGTCGGCGAGCTGGTTGGTGTTGACGCCGGCCACGACGACCGGCTCGGCCGAGTTGGCATGACTGAGCGACTGCACCTGCGAGGTGAACGCCGCGCTCCAGGCAAGCGCGAAGCCGGTGTATTCGACCCCCGGCTTCTTGGTGGTTTCAAAGACGTTGGTGCCGCGGCGATCGAAGGGCCGCAGGAACTGGATGGTGACGGGGCGGCCTTTGGACCAGCCGGTGCCGGCCGGCTCTGCTGGCGTCTGGTCATCGGCGGCGCTCGTCGTCGCCACCGCCGGGTCTGGTGTCGCCGGAGCCGGCTGGGCGGCGGCGGGCGCGGAAACGAGGACCAGGACACTGAGGGCCGAAGCGAGAATCGTAGGTCTTGTGATGGCGTGGTCCTTGTGGAGTCGGGGGATCCAGGAACTGGGGCTAGGTGTGGGCTAGGTGGTGCCGCCGGCCAGCACGACTTCGAAGGTGACGGTGACCTTGGGGTTGGCCCTGACCATCCCGAGCATGGCTTTGGGTGGTTCGATACCGAAATCAGGCATCAGCACGTCGAGGGCGCCGGTCACCAACAGGTGCGCGCCCTGGGCCGAGGTCTTCAGAGGCAGCGTCACGTCGCGCGAGACGCCAGCGACACGCAGCGTGCCCACGGCCGTCAGCGCGCCAGGGGAGCCCTCGATCCGCTTCAGGCTGAACGTGATGTCGGCGTGCTCTTTCACCTTCAACGCCTTGTGCATGTTCTTGTCCACGCCGTCCCGGGGCGAGGTGAGCGAACCGGCGGCGATGGCGAGGTCGAACGCGGTGAGGCCACCCGGCGTCTGCAGGGCGTCCCACGACGCGGCGTCGGCGCTGGCCACGGTGACCCGGGTGATCCGGGCGTTGCTCGTGGAGGCGGTGTAATCGTGGACGTTCGACGTGCCGGCCAGGGTGATCCGTGCCGATTCGATGGCGATCGGCGCCGGCAGCGTCTGGGCGGGCATGAAGGGCGCCGTGACCACGCCGATGGCCACGGCGAGACCCAGCGCGGTGAACCGCGCAGGTACTAGTCGGATTGACGTCATGACACTCCTCGGGGCTGGCCGGACGGATGGCCGCTACATGCAGTCGCAACAGGCGTGCCACCGGCTCAGGCCGTCGTTCGGTCCGCTAACGCGCGACCGCAGGCGGCGCGCCGGCTGGCTTCACCGACACTTTGATGAGGCCGGTCGTCCAGCAGCAACCCGATGAGCCACCACCCGGACCCGAAAGGTCGTTGGCGGTGACGTGGAGCTGGTACTCACCTGGTTCGCTGAAGGTCACCATCGTCGTGCCCTTCGCCGCGTAGGGCACGTTGAATCCACCGCCCTCGAGCACGGTGAGTGTGTGCGGCCGCGGTGGGCGTAGTGGCGTTGCCCGAGAGCGAGAGGGCGCGGCCGCCAACGCCGATGCCGGTGTTGACCGCGGCCGTGTTGTCGGGGTTGAGGACGTGGTAGGCAATCGAGTGGTGCAGCACCTTGCGGCCGGCGAGGTTGGCTGGACGAATCTCGACCATCCTCACCCAGCGCCAGTACAGCCCCTTGGCCACCGGCTTGGCGGTGAAGTCCGCCGGGTTACCTTCCGGCGCGCCCTGATCGACCCAGCGCACGATGGTCGCGATCTGCGCGTCGGTGAGCGACATGTCGTTCTTGAACTTCTGCACGCCGACGCTGCGGTCGATGTGCCAGGGCGGCATCTGCCGGGTCTCGACACGCGACTTGATCGACTTGGCCCAGGGCCGGGCCTCGCGGAACGTCACGAGCGACATCGGGGCGATCGACCCGGGCTCATGGCACGACTGGCACTTGGCCTGGAAGATCGGGGCGACGTCCGTGGCAAACGTCACCTGCTGTGCGGGGGCGTTGGGGACCTGAGCGTAGGCCGTGGCGGGGGCCGCGAGCAGGCCGGCCGCTCCGAGCGCCGCCAGCCCGAGTCGAAGTGTGGATTCACCCGTCGTCAACTCCCTCGAGACTCGGCGGCGACGGGCCACCGAGAGAAATGTTTCGGAACCATCCGGCGCGCGCCGGCCGTAGTCCCACTGAGAGGCGAAATGCATGCCGAGGGGCGAGTGGGCCATTCAGGCCAGTTTCGTCGGATCGACGCGAGCAAGGGGAACGGGCTGGGGAATCATCCCCAGGACCCTGATGGGGTGCGTGTGATTTCCCACTCGCGCTGGCGCCGCGCGGGCGCGAGCCTTCGTGACGTCCTTGCGCGTGGCCATGTGACAATCCCATCCGGCATCTCGATCTTGATCCTCACCATGAGTCGATGCCCGTATGAGTTGATCCATGAGCAACCCCGTTCGGTATCGAGTGGAGGAGGGCCGGTCGTGCATCGACCTCAGAGTCAGGCACTCGCGTCAGCTGTTCGATGGGCGTGATCCGGCGCCGTTCCGCGAGCGCGACCTCGACCAAGATGCCGTGGAGTACCTGCTGGCGGCGGCGCAGGAGATCCCGCGGAAGCAGTCGCTGAAGATCGTCGTGACGATCTCGGAAGAGCCGGAGCCTCGTCTGGTGGCTGACGTCATCGTGGAAGCCGTACGCGGGCACTTCATCCACACGCGCCGGCAGATTGGACGCCGGCTCGGTGAGCATGTGCGGCGGGGCCGAATGTTTCTGAGCATTGGCCTGGTGATGCTCGTCGTCTTCCTGACGCTCGCGGAGCTGACCGTGTCGCTGCCGTCGGGACCGCAGCGCGAGATCCTGCGCGAGGGCCTCGTCATCAGCGGATGGGTGGCCATGTGGCGACCACTCGAAGTGCTGCTCTACGACTGGTGGCCGCTCATCGAAGAACGTAGGCAGATCAGCCGGATGCTCGAGGCGCCGGTGTCGATTCGCTACGACGCAGACGCCGCGGGACGCGGCACGTTGGCCACCTGACCCCTCGATTGCGCCGGACACACCGAGCACGGGGCGGGACGCGCCTCGCTCTGGGCACGCAATGTGCACAGCCTCGCCTCAGGTGATGGTGCACATATGACTGGACGCCGACATCACGCGTCTCGCCGGCATGGACTCTGGCGGGTGGGCGTGTGCGCTCTCGTGGTCATCGCCGGGATGGCCTTGGCGCGGGCCCTGACGCCTCGCGACCAGGTCGTGGGTCAGGCGGCGGCTCCCGACGCCCCCTCGATGCCTCGACCTGAGTTGCAGGCTGCGACACCGCAGGTGCTCGCGACGGCAGCGCGGGCACTCGGTGCGTCCGCGGCCGAGCAGACGGCGCTGCTGGAGTTGTACGGGTCGGACCTGGTCGTGCCGATCTGGCTCGACGGCGCCGTGCCGACCTCGCAGGCCGGCGAGACCCTGGCGCTGCTGCGGGCGGCGGACCGGCACGGCCTCGCGCCTGCTGACTATCTCGTGGGCCCGGTGGCGGCGCCAGGTGGGGCGAGAGCCGCAGAGGCCGAGGGACCGGCGGCATACGACGTGGCCCTGAGCCTCGGCGTGCTGCGCTACATGCGCCACCTGCACCTGGGTCGCGTCGATCCCCGCGCGGTCGGCCTGCGGATCGACACATGGGCCGAGCCGCACGACTTCGCCGCGTTACTGCGTCAGGCCGTCGCTACGCGCCGGGTCGTGTCGGCCGTGGAGTCACTGGCCCCGCCGTTTGCCCTCTACGCGCGTCTGGTCGAGGCGTTGCCTCGCTATCGCGCGATTGCGGCCGGAACCGACCCGGAGGTGCCACCCTTCGTCCGTGTCGTGCACCCCGGAGAACCGTATGCCGGCACCCCTGCGCTCGGCATCCACTTGCATGCGCACGGGGACCTGGCGCCCGCGGAGGTGCCGCCCGACGGCGCCGAGCGCTACGAGGGCGCCATCGTGGACGGCGTGCGGCGCTTCCAGGCGCGACACGGTCTTACGCCCGACGGCGTGCTCGGCGCCCGCACGATCGCGGCGGCCCGCGTGCCGGCCTCGGCGCGGGTGCACCAGATCGAGCTGGCACTGGAGCGGCTGCGGTGGCTGCCCGATCTCGGCGCGCGCCGCCTCGTCGTGGTGAACATCCCGATGTTCCGGCTCTGGGCCTGGGACACGCTCGACGTGTCGCTGCCGCCCGCGTTCTCCACGCGCGTCATCGTTGGCCGGGCCGTGCGCACCGAGACGCCGGTGTTCATCGAGGCGATGGAGCACGTCATCTTCCGTCCGTACTGGAACGTGCCCCGGTCGATCCTGCGCGGCGAGATCCTGCCAGCGATGCGGCGCGACGCGGGCTACCTCGCGCGCCAGCAGATGGAGGTCGTGGGCGGTGCCGGCGACGACGCGCGCCCCGTGGCCGTGGGCCAGGGCGCCTTCGCGGCGCTCGCTGCCGGTACTCTGCGGGTACGGCAGCGTCCCGGGCCGCACAACGCGCTCGGCCTCGTCAAGTTCGTGTTCCCCAACCGCGAGAGCATCTACCTGCACGGCACGCCGACGCCGTTGCTCTTCGCGCGCGACCGGCGCGACTTCAGCCATGGCTGCATCCGCGTGGCGGATCCGGCGGGGCTGGCGCGCTGGGTGCTCGAGGGAGTGGCCGGGTGGGACGCCGGTCGCATCGCGGATGCCATGCACGCCAGCGTGTCGGCGCGGGTCGATCTGGCCGCGCCCATCGACGTCGTGCTGTTCTACACGACTGCCGCCGTGCTGCCCGAGGACGGCGCGGTGCACTTCGCCGACGACATCTACGGCCACGACGCTGCGCTCGCGCGGGCGCTCGCGCAACCGGGCGACGAACGGTAGCGAGTGGCGCCCGGCGAGTGGCGCATGGACCACGGGCACCGCACCAGGTCCGCTGGTCAGCGCGGCGTGGTCGACGGAGGCGTCGCGTCTGGAGGCGTGGGCCGCGGCACGCGCGGCTGAGGCACCGCTCAGGTCGGCACGCCGAAACGGGGCAGCACCCACACCTGCACTGCCACCCACGCGGCGAGCCCGCCAAGGACGATCCATCCGTCACTCATGTGTTCGTTCCAGTCTCGGCGCCGCAGAACAAGTTATCGAGAGCCATCTACTAATCCTTCGTTGAGCGGAACGATCCGCCCGGGAACGGTGGAATGGTCTGCAAGCCGGAGGCCAACGGCGTGGTGCACCGTCCCCGCCGTTCCCGCGCGCCCGTGCCCCCGGGCCGCGGAGAAACACCCGACTCTTCCTTACTACTTCGCGGCAGCGTAAATGCCCTCGGCGTGGGCCGAGCGAATTACCGAACGAATGTTTACGGTGTCTCACGTCAGCCTTTGGCGCGAGCCGTGCATCGATTTTTCTGCGGAGGAGCCCCATGTTTCGTTCGCTCGTGCTGACTGCCGCGCTATTTGCCGCGACCCTCGCCCTCGGAAGCGGCCAAGCCGCCGCGCAGAGCCAGAGCCGGTGTGCGGATTGCCATTTCGCCAATCCCGGGTCGGTGTCAAGCTCGCACTTGTCCGACTGGGATATGTCGGGGCATGCCCGCAAGTCGGTGGGGTGCGAGAGCTGCCACGGCGGCGACCCGAAGTCGTTCGAGCCGTTCATCGCCCACAAGGACATCCTGGCGCGCACGAACCCGGCCAGTCCGGTGCACCCCACGAACCTGCCGAAGACCTGCGGCACCTGCCACGCCGGGCCGTTCGTGGCCTTTCAGCGCAGCAAGCACTACGAGCTGCTGCGGGCGGGTGACAAGCACGGGCCGACCTGCACGACGTGCCACGGAGAAGCCGCCGGCACGCGTCTCTCGCCCAAGGCGCTCGAAGGGCAGTGCGGGTCGTGCCACGGCGCCGGCAAGATCGCGCCGCATCCCGAGTTCCCGGCGCGCGGCAAGCTGGCCCTTGAAGGCCTGCGCGAGACGCGCGCGCTCCTGAAGGACGCGCGCAACGCGATTGCGCGCGTGAAGGACCCGGCGCGGCGCAGGTCACTCGAAGCGGAGGCGCAGCAGGCCGAGGTGCCGATCATCGAGGCCACGCAGGCCGGCCATGCGTTCGTCTACGACCAGCTCGATGAGCGGCTGGCGACGGCGCGCACGCGGCTGAGCGCGCTCTTCGACCGCGTGTCCAACCCCGATGCCCGCTGACGGTCCCGGACACTCGTCAGGGCCGTTCCTCCACCGCCCCTCGATTCGATCTTCGCGCCGCGCACCGTGGCCGTCATCGGCGCCAGCCGCGTGCGGGGACGGATCGGGTCGGAGCTGCGGCGGTACCGGGTGCCGTCGCGCCCCCTGAGCGCTACGCGCGGCAGGAACGGCGGGCCCGGCTTCGGTCACCAGGCGGGCGACCTAACTTCTGCCGCTCGGTCTCGTCGAGCATCGACTCCATCTGGGTGTCCGACTCACGTCGGGCCGCCTCCTCGAGGTCGGTCATCGACACACCGGGATGTGCGTGAGGGCGATCGCGCTCATGGCGTGTCCGTGTTCAACGGTCAGACCGTCACGGTCACCGGCAGCGCCGCGAGGCGGTGGCGGTCCTTCACCTTGGGATGCACGGCGAGCACGGGACACGTGGCCCGCCGGATCACGTCGTTGGTGGTCGACCCGAACGCCAGGAGGTCGATGGCGCCGCGTCCGCGCACGCCCATCACGATGACGTCTGCCTGCATGTTCTTCGCCGTCTCGAGGATAGCGTCGCTCGCCTTGCCGTGGGCGACGACCTGCTCGACCTGACACCACCCGCGCACGTCCGGAGCGGCGTTGGTGAGCAGCGCCTGGGCATGCGCTTCGCCCAGACGCCGGTACTCCTCGGTGTCGAGCGCACCGAACTCGCCGCCGGCCGGCACCGGCTCGACGACCGACACCAGGATGAGGCGGCCGTCGGTATCCCGGGCGAGCGACACGGCGTAGCTGACCGCGTCGGAAGACGAGGCCGAGCCGTCGATCGGGCAGAGCACGCGCGAGAAGCGCACGTCGCTGCCGGGACCGGTGGCCGCCGGCACGACCATCACGGGGCAGGGCGCCTTGCGCATGACCTTCTCGGCGACCGAGCCGAGCAGCAGATGCTCCACGCCACCGCGGCCGTGCGTGCCGATCACGACGAGATCCGCGTGGAACTCGTCGGCCACGGCCAGGATCTCGCGCGCGGGATGGCCGCCGCGTATCGACGCCTCGGCCGGCACGCCGGCGGCGCGGGCGCGCTCACGCGCTGTCGCAAGGTCCTTCTCGGCCTGGTCGCGCTGTTCCTCGAACAGACGGATGTCGACCGGCATCTCGCCGTAGGGCGACATGATGGGGGTGGGCGGATCGACGTGCAGCAGGTGCAGCCTGGCGTTGTAGCGGCGGGCGAGCGCCGTGGCGTACGCCTCGGCCTTGGTCGAGACGTCGGAGAAGTCCGTCGGGCAGAGAATGCGAGTCAGTGTCAGCATGGGCCGATCTCCTTGGCCGCGGCCACGACCGCCGCGACGCGATCCAGGTCGAGGGGCTTGGCGAGCAGGTCGCGTACCCCGAGCCGGCGCGCGTGCTCGAGCGCGTCGCCGGCCCAGTAGGCGGTCATCATGACCACCGCCGCGTCGGGACGCCGGCGGCGGATTTCCTCCAGCACCGCCAGGCCCGTCATGTCTGGCAGCTTCACGTCGAGCACGACCACCGTCGGCGGCCCCACGCTCGAGAGCGCCTGCAGCGCGCCCGCGCCATCGACGGCTTCCGTCACCGTATGGCCATCGCGGGCCAGCCGCTGCACGAGTGCCCACCGCAGCAGGGCTTCGTCGTCGACGACGATCACATTGGCCACAGGTTTCGCCTGAACCAAGGCAGAGCAACGGCCGTGCCGCCACCCGTGGTGGCGGAATTACAGCGGATTCCCTCGGGCAGGGCCCGCAAGGGCGGCCCGATGGGCAGTTGTTCCCGCGCGGCGGGAAAGAATCCGAACGACCGGAGTTGGCTAGGCGGGCTTGTCGTCGGTCATGGGGCGGCCGAGCTTGTCGAGACCGAACTTCTCGAGCCGATAGCGAATCTGGTCGCGATTCATCCCGAGCAGCTGCGCCGCCTGGGTCTGGTTGCCTTGGGCCCGCTGCAGGGCCTGCACCAGCAGATCGCGTTCGAGCGATTCGAGATTGATGCCCTCCGGCGGCAGCGAGAAGCCCGACCTGACGGGTGTGGCCGCGGCCAGCATGGAGAAGTGCTCGGGACCGAGCTCGACGCCGTCGGCCAGCAGCATCGCGCGCTCCACGGCGTTGCGTAGCTCGCGCACGTTGCCGGGCCACGCGTACGACTCGAGCGAACGTAGCGCTGCGGGCGTGATGCCCGTGACGCTCTTGCGGAACTCGCGGTTGAAGAGCCGCACGAAGTGCCCGGCGAGCCGCGGCACGTCGCCCGTGCGCTCGCGCAGCGGCGGCAGGGTGATCGGCATCACGCCGAGTCGGTAGTACAGGTCTTCGCGGAACTTGCCGTCGCGCACGAACTGGGCCAGGTTGCGGTGCGTGGCCGCGATGACCCGCACGTCGACCTTGAGGTCGGTCAGGCCGCCGACGCGCTTGAACGTCTTGTCTTCGAGGAAGCGCAGCAGCTTGGCCTGCAGCGCGGGGCTCATCTCGCCGATCTCATCGAGGAAGATGGTGCCCCCGGCAGCGGTTTCGAACAGCCCTCGCTTCTGCTGACGCGCGTCGGTGAAGGCGCCGCGCTCGTGTCCGAAGAGCTCGCTCTCGAGCAGGTGCTCGGGCAACGCGGAACAGGTGATGTTCACGAAGGGCCGGCCGGCGCGATCACTGTTGTAGTGGATGGCCTTGGCGGCCAGGTCCTTGCCCGTGCCCGTTTCGCCCTGCAGCAGCACGGTCGAGGCCGGACTCGCGGCCACCTTGGCCATCACGGCCTTCACGGCCATGAGCGCCGGCGACTCGCCGATCACGCGATCGAAGGCGTGCGGCTCGCTGTCGCGGGCGCGCAGCGCCTTCACTTCGCGCCTGAGCTGGCTGGTCTCGAGCGCTTTCGCGATCGTGAGCAGCAGCTCCTCGAACTCGAACGGCTTCTTTGCGTAGTCGTAGGCGCCCTGCTTGATGGCCTCGACCGCCGTCTGAATCGACGCGAAGGCCGTCAGCAGAATGACCGGCACCGTCGGCTGCAGTTCCTTGAGCTGACGCAGCACGCTCAGCCCGTCGGTGTCGGGCAGGCGGAAGTCGAGCAGCACGAGATCGATGGTCTCGCCGAAGGCCGCGAGTGCCTCTGTCCCCGAGCCGGCTTCCACGACTTCGAACCCATGCGCGTTGAGCTGCTGCTTGAGCGTCCAGCGGATGAGGTGTTCGTCGTCGACGACGAGGATGGTGGTGGGAGACACAGTCGCTAGTATATGGATCGGATGACGCCGCAGTTTGCCCACCTCGACCCCAGTCGCCTCGCTGCCGCCGTGGGCCTGGCCGCCGGCGCCGTGCCCGCCGAGTCGGACCACCTGCTGTGTGATGCGCTGCTCCGCGGTCTCTGCGCGCTGGTGCCGGCGTCGCACGGCCTGCTCGTCGCGGGAGACACGTCCGACTCGATCGTACACGCCGCCGTGGGTTGCGCGCCCGGCACGGTCGGTCGCACGGTGGACGGGCACGCGTCCGCGCTGGCGAGGCTGGCCGCCCAACCGCTGTGCGACGCCCTGTCGGTGCGCCTGTCGGTGCGGGACCACCGCGTGGGGATGCTGGAGCTTGGACGCGTCACGGGAGCGGCGTTCTCTGCCGACGATCGCACGGTGGTCGAGCTCGTGTCGTCGCGCTTCGCGCTGCTGGTCGAGCGGCACCGTCTGCAGCGCGCCGAAGCCGACGCCCGCGCCATGGCCGCCGGGGTCCTGGAGTCGCTGCGCATCAAGGACGAGCGACTCGAGGCCATGGTCGACGGCGCCTTCGCCTTCATCGCCTTGCTCACGTCCGATGGCCGCCTGCTCGAGGTCAACCGGTCCGCGCTCGAGTTGGCGGCGATCGGCAAGGCGCAGGTGGTTGATCGGTTCTTCTGGGACACGCCCTGGTGGACGCACGACGACCCGCAACGTGAGCGTCTGCGCGCGGCCGTCGCGTCAGCGGCGGCGGGGCAGCCGGCCGCGTTCGAGGCCACGCACGTGGCGGCCGACGGCCGGGCTGTCGTGGTCGACTTCACGCTCAGGCCGGTCAGGGTCGGCGACAGGCCGGTGGCCTATCTGGTCGCCGAGGGTCGGGACACCACGGCGCGCACACAGACCCAGGCCCGGCTGGCCCAGTCGCGCGACGCCTTGGCCGCACGCGCGTCCCTGCAGTCCGAGCAGCTGGCGGTCGCCGCGCAATCGCTGCTCGAGGTACGGGCGCTCCACAGCGCCGTGGTCGAGACGATCGTCGACGGCGTGGTGCTCATCGATCATCGAGGCCGCATCGAGTGGACCAACGACGCGGCGCTGCGGATGTTCGGCTACGCGCCCGGAGCGCTCATCGGCCGCAACGTGAGTACGCTCATGCCGGAGCCCGACGCGGCGCATCACGACGGCTATCTCGCGCGCTACCTCACGACGGGAGAGCGCAAGATCATCGGCATCGGCCGCGACGTGCGCGGCCGGCGGCAGGACGGCACCGAGTTTCCCCTGTACCTCGCGGTCGGCGAAACGCGGGTGAACGGCGCGCGCAAGTTCACCGGCATCGTGCGCGATCTCACCGGTACCAAACGCCTCGAGCAACTGCTGCAGGAGCGCCAGACGCTGGCGCGCATCGGCGAGCTGGCCGCGGTCGTGGCGCACGAAGTGCGCAATCCGCTGGCGGCGATTCGCGGCGTGGTGGAGGTGATTCAGACACGCTTTCCTGCGGACTCGTCCGATCGGAAGGTCCTCGGCGACCTGCTCGTCCGTGTCGATTCCCTCAATCACCTGGTGAGCGATCTGCTGGTCTATGCGCGGCCAGCGCCACCGGTCTTCCAGCGGGCGAGCGTGCTTGCACTGGCGCGCGACACGGTGGCCCTCGTCGCCAACGACCGCGGTGCGTCATCGGTGCAGTTCGACGTGTCGGGCGACGATGTGGAGCTCTGGCTCGACCCCGCGCAGATGGGCCGAGCCCTGCTGAATCTGCTGACGAACGCGGCGCAGGCCATGCGCGATACAGGCGTCGTGCACATTACGGGCGAGCGCCACGACGAGGGTCGCTACCGTCTGGTCGTGGCCGACGGAGGGCCAGGCATGCCGGGCGAGATCGCGGAGCGCTGTCTCGATCCGTTCTTCACGACCAAGACACGCGGCACGGGCCTGGGCCTGCCCATCGCCAAGCGAGTGGTCGACGAACATGGCGGGACGTTCGCGGTCGTGAGCGCCCCGGGCGCGGGCACGCGCGTGACGATCGACCTGCCCGTCGACCACCGGCCGGGCGCTGGGGAATAAGACGCCACGCGACGAAGGTTGTCGCGGTGCCGACCCGCTCGGCCGGGTGGCGCCACCGACAACCTTGCCCTCAGCGAGAGGTGCCCAGCTGTCTCAGGCGCTCCCCGTGCCGTCCCGGGCCAGCGGCCCGGCGAGAATCTTGAACAGCACTTGCGGGTCCATCGGCTTGACGATGTGCCAGTCGAAGCCCGCCGTCTGGGAACGGCGGCGGTCTTCGTCCTGGCCACGACCGGTGACGGCAATCAGGATGGCGTCCTTCCCCCACGCCTCTATCCGAATGCGGCGGCACACTTCATAGCCGTCCAAGGCCGGCAGACCGATGTCACAGAGCACCACCTCGGGGTGGAACTCGTCGGCGACGTCCAGACCCTGCTGGCCGTCGTAGGCAGAGCGGGCCGTGTGACCCATGCCCGCCAGCAGCATCGTCAAACTGTCGGCGCCATCACGGTTGTCGTCCACGATCAGGATGCGGAGCGGCGTCACGGCGGCGCCCGAACCGTCCTCACGGGGAGCGGCCCGGGGCTCCTCGGTTGCCATCATGATCGGCAAGCGAACGACGAATTCCGCACCCGCGCCCAGGCCATCGCTTCTGGCCACGAGGTGACCGCCGTGCAACTCCACCAACTGCCGCGCCAGCGACAGGCCGATGCCCAGCCCCCCCCGCGACTTCTCGATCGACCGCTCGACCTGCGTGAACATCGCGAAGATGCGCTGCAGCTGCTCGGGGGCGATGCCGATCCCGTTGTCACGGATCGAGACCAGCACATCGCTGCCCGCCCGCTCGACCGTCAGCCCGATGCGGCCACCCCGGTCGCTGTACTTGGCGGCGTTGTTCAACAAGTTCGTGAAGACCTGCGCCAGTCGATTCGCGTCGCCATCGACGGTTACTGGGTGTCTGGGGAGCGTCACCGACAGGTCGTGTCCCATTTCCTCGATGAGCGGGCGGCTGGTTTCCACCGCGCTGTCCACCGCCGTGGACAGAGAGACCCTGGCCTTGCGCAGCTCGATCTTGCCGCTGGCGATCCGGCTGACATCCATCAGGTCGTCGACCAGCCCCACCATGTGCTTGAGCTGCCGCTCCATCATGGCCTGGGCCAATGCTGCCGTCGGGCTGTCCTTGTCGGCCAGCCGCAGGAGCTGCAGGCCGTTGCGGATCGGGGCCAGCGGGTTGCGCAGTTCGTGCGCCAGCGTGGCCAGGAACTCATCCTTGCGACGGTCGGCCTGCTGCAGAGCCTCCTCCATGTGCACGCGGGCCGTCACGTCGAGGTTCGTTCCGACCACAGTCTCGACCTGTCCCTGCGCGTTCGCGCGGACCGTCTCGACGGCTTCGATATGACGGCACTCGCCATTGTCGCGGCGCACGATCCGGAAGGTCTGGCGGCTGTGCCCGCCCCGGCGCACCGCGTCCGCCAGGGCGCGCTGCTGTCCCGCCCGGTCCTCCGGGAGCACGGCTGCGCTCCAGTCGGTGTAGGCCACGGACCCATCTGGCGTGGGCGGGATGCCATAGATCGCGAACATCCGCGCATCCCACTGGGCCCGATCGGTCGCGAGATTCCATTCCCAGATGCCCACGGCCGTTGCTTCGGTCGCCAGCCGGATGCGCTCTTCGCTTTCGCGCAGCACGTTATTGGCCCGGCTGCGTGCGGTGGTGTCGACGAAATAGCACACCACCCCGTACTGGCCCTCGGCAAGCAGCACGCGCCGGACCTCCCATTCGAAGCTCTGATCCTCGCCCAGATCGAGGCGCCGCTCGGCGAACGCCGTCGACACATAGCGCTCCCCCGTCTCGAGGGTACGGCGAAAGATGCCGGCAATCTGTTGGCCGAGCTCGGCCCCCCACAAGATCGTCATGACTTCTGCGAAATCACGGCCGATGAGCGGATGCATCATGCCGAAGACTGGTGCCGCGAGCGCGTTGATCTGTTGCATGCGGAACTCCGCATTGACGACAAACGTGCCGGTCGGCGACTGGTCGACGATGCTGGAGAAGAGTTCGGCGTTCTGGCGCAGCACGGCCTCGGCGCGCTTCAGCTCGCTGATATCGTCGATCGCCAGCAGGATGCGCTCGGGCACCCCGTCCACACTCTCCATGCGACGGGCAGCCAGCAACATCGTCCGCGTGCCAAAGGTGACGGACTCGTGCGTCACCTCGAAGCCATTGAACACCGTGTTCAGTGGGACGATCTCCTCGAGCAACCCCCGCAGCACGGGAATGTTCCACTGGCCGTTGCCGAGCTCATGGACGAGACGGCCTTCGGTTTCAGCCGGCGTCACTCCGAAACTGCGGTAGAAGGCCTCGCTCGCGGAATTCACGCGCAAGTCCGAGCGCAGGACCAGGAACGGCACCGGCGTTGCCCGCAGGATGGCCTCGGCATAGTCGCGTTCGGCTTCGACGGACCGCTGGCTGCGCTTGAGCGCGTCGATGTCGCTCAGCACCAGTACGACGCCGTCGATCTTGTTGTCGAAGGTGAGATACGGACGCGCCCGCAGCTCATACCAGCGCCCGTCTTTGTCGCGCACCTCGCGCTCGCGAAGACTCATGGTATCGATGACCTCGGCGAGCAGACCCTCCAGATCGGGTGCATCGAGATTGTGCCTGACGCCGCCGATGGCGCGCCCCACATCGGTCGGTAGCAGATTGAAGATCTTCCCTGCCAACGGAGTGAAGCGGCGGATCGTGAAGTCGCGCGCGAGCAACAGGATGGCGGTCTGTATGCTGAGCTGCACATTGTTCAGGTCAGCATTGACGCGGTGCAGCTCGTTGTTGCGGCTGATCATCTCGTCGTTGATCGTGGTCAGCTCTTCGTTGGTGGACTCGAGTTCCTCCTTCGAGGTCTGCAGCTCTTCGTTGATGCTCTGGAGTTCCTCGTTGGCGCTCTGCACCTCCTCGCCGGAGGCCTGAAGTTCTTCGGTGGCCGCTTCGTTCAGTTCCTGGACGGATTGCAGATACTCCCGCGTCTCCGTCAGCTCACGCTCGAGTTCGGCGACGCGACTCGCGACTTTCCGAGCGTCCACCGGTGGCGGGCTCGGGGTATGGCCGCCGGGCGCCGCCGGCGCGTCTTCGAACAGCACGAGGAAGCACGGCTCCTTGAGATTGCGGAGCGGTATGACTTGCAAGGCCAGCGCCCGCGAGCCACCGCTGTCGCGCACGCGCAGACCGTCGCGGCGTACGGGTGTGTTGTCGCGCTTGGCCTTCCTCAGCGCCGTGCGCAACGGCACCTCCAGCCCCTCGCGCGCCATCTTCAGCACGTCGAAACTCGCCTTGCCCTGGGGTGGCGCGAGAAACGCGCCCGTCGCGCCGCGGAACTGCAGTACCTGCCCTGCGGCATCGACGAGCACGCCCGGGGGCGCGAACTGGCTGACCGAGATGCGGTCGGCCTCGCGCTGCGCGCTGAATCCTCCGCGCAGGTCATCCGGAAGCGCCGGCTCGCGGTCCGGTGGAGGCGGCACCTGCCCGCCGACCGACGCCAGCCTGCCACGCGCAGTGGGCGGCAGTGGAAGACGGAACATCGGGGTAGGCACGGCCTTGCGGGCAAAGATCTTGTGCTTCTTGTCGGCGGGCTCGAACAGGTTGGTGAACGTGCCGATCGACTCGCTCGCGCCGAGGAAGAGGAAGCCCCCGGGTTTCAGCGCGTAATGGAATGACGGGAAGATCTTCTTCTGGAGCTCTGGCTCGAGATAGATCAGCAGGTTTCGGCAGGTGATGAGGTCGATGCGCGAAAACGGCGGATCGCTCATCACGTTCTGCCGCGCGAAGACGACCTGCTCACGCAGCAGCTTGGTCACGCGGTAGCCGCCCTCTTCTTCGACGAAGAACCGCTCCAGCCGCTCGCTCGAGACATCCTGCGCGAGCGATTTCGCATACAGGCCGTTCCGCGCCTTGTCGAGCAACGCCTCGTTGAGATCGGTGGCGAAGATCTGGAGCGTCGGCGCAGGCGAGGTGGCCCCGGCAGCTTCGGCGAATGTCATCGCCAGCGAATAGGCCTCCTGCCCGGTCGAGCAGCCGAGCACCCAGACACGCACCGGCTGGTCGCGCCGGCGCTGCGCGAGGAGCGTGGGGAAGACCTTGTCCTTCAGCGTGTCGAAGGCCTCCGGATTGCGAAAGAAGCTGGTCACGCTGATGAGCACGTCGGAATACAGCGCGTCGAGCTCCTTGGCGTTGCCCTTCAGGTAGGCGGCGTAGGCGGCGAGCGTCTCGTGCCTGTTCAGCACCATACGGCGCATCACGCGGCGCTGGATGGTGCTCGATTTGTAGAGCGAGAAATCTACCCCGCAGTGAGTGCGCAGCAGCAGGAGGATCGCCTTGAAGCCGTCCGCGCTTCCGTCTGCACCTTGCTGTGCCTCCGCCTTCGCCTGCCTGGAGCCGGTGCGAGGCGTGCCGTGGCCACCCGATGCCAGTGGGGCCTCCTTGGGCTCGCGCTGATCGGCCTCGCGCTCTGCCTCTGAGGGCATCGCCACCGCCTCAGTGCCCGGCTCGGCCCGAACGAAGGGATGTCTGGCGATGCGCGTCAACTCCGCCGCGATGGCGACCGGCGAGAGCACGAAATCCACGACCCCCGCCGCGACCGCGCTGCGTGGCATGGAGTCGTATTTCGCGGTGCCATCCTGGGCGAACGTCAGTCCGCCCTCGGCCTTGATCGTCTCCAGCCCGAGGGTGCCGTCAGTGGCCGTGCCCGAGAGCACCACGCCGATGGCGCGCTCGCGCTGATCCTGCGCCAGGGCTTCGAAGAAAAAATCAATCGACCGTGCCGCCCCACGCACGTGGCTGCGCGGGGTCAGCTTCAACACGCCGCCGACGATGGCCATCTGGGTATTGGGGGGGATGACGTAGACGTGGTCGGGCTCGACGCGCAGGTGGTTCGTCACTTCGTGCACCGGCATCGTCGTGGCGCGAGTTAGCAGGTGGGTGAGCGCACTTTCGTGTGCCGGGTCGAGGTGCTGCACCAGAACGAAGCCCATGCCCAAGTCGGGTGGGAGATGCCGCAACAATTCCGTGAACGCCTCCAACCCCCCGGCCGACGCACCGACGCCGACCACCGGGAAGTTGGTCGCCGGCGTGGTGTCGAGCGGGCCTTCGCCAGCAGGGCGCGACTCATCCGGCCCACGAGGTGCAGTGCTGGTGCCGGTCTTGGGCTCAGGCGGGCGGCGCCTTCTCGTCATGGGCGTGTAGGCCTGCTCATCGGCGCATGGCAGGGCGTTGGCGGTCGTGAGCAAAGGCGCGCGTCGGTGGTCACCGACTCGCATCATACTGCGCTTCAGGAAGGGAGATTCAGAGGCTCCCGCGACCCTCGGTCAGGGGCGCACGCGCACAGCGCCAATCGACCTGTTGGTGTGCTGAGCAGCATGACTGCCACGTTCGCCGCCTCCGCCAGTCGCCGGGTGTGCGTTCCCCTACCATTTGTCAGCCGTGAGATGACACTTCTCACTCGGCCTCTTCCCAGCCATGGCGGGTGCGTGCTCGCCAGCAGGGCACGTGGTTTGCTCAGGAAGAACCTATGAGCACACGCCGACCGCCGTCCCCGCCCACGAAGAGACCAGTAACCGAAGGTGCGACGAGAGGTAGCGGCGACGAGCTGCATCAGCGTCCACGGCCCGGCGACGCGCGGCTCACGACCAATCTGGGCGCGCCGCTCTCGGACAACCAGAACTCGCTGCGCGGCGGCGTGCGCGGTCCCACGCTGCTCGAGGACTTCGTCCTGCGCGAGAAGATCCACCACTTCGACCATGAGCGGATTCCCGAGCGCATCGTCCATGCCCGCGGGTCGGGGGCGCGCGGGTACTTCGAGCTGACGTCGTCCCTCGCGAAGTACACGCGGGCGCGGGTGCTCACCGACGTGGGCACGCGCACTGAGGTGTTCGTGCGGTTCTCGACCGTGGCCGGGGGCGCGGGATCGGTCGATACCCCCCGCGATGTCCGCGGTTTCGCGGTGAAGTTCTACACTACTGAAGGCAACTGGGATCTCGTCGGCAACAACCTCCCGGTCTTCTTCATCCAGGATGCGATGAAGTTTCCTGACTTGGTGCACGCCGTGAAGATGGAAGCCGACCGCGGCTACCCACAGGCCGGCTCGGCCCACGACACCTTCTGGGATTTCGTCAGCCTCATGCCCGAAGCCACCCACATGGTGATGTGGGCGATGTCGGACCGCACCCTCCCGCGCTCCCTCCGCATGATGGAGGGATTCGGCGTCCACACCTTCCGCCTGCTCGACGCCAACGACCGATCGACATTCGTGAAGTTCCACTGGCGGCCGCGTCTCGGTCTGCAGTCGACATGCTGGGACGAGGCCGTCAAGATCGCCGGGGCCGACAACGACTACCATCGCCGTGATCTGCACGAGGCCATCGCCAGGGGCGCGTATCCCGAATGGCAGCTCGGCGTGCAGCTGCTCAGCCAGGAGCAGGCCGACGCGCTGCCCTTCGACGTCCTCGATGCCACCAAGCTCATCCCTGAAGAGGTGGTGCCCGTGCGCGTGGTCGGGCGGCTGGTGCTCGACCGCAATCCCGACAACTTCTTCGCCGAAACCGAGCAGGTGGCGTTTCTGCCCACAAACCTTCCCCCAGGCATCGACTTCTCGGACGACCCGCTCCTACAGGGCCGGACCTTCTCCTACCTCGACACCCAGCTGTCGCGCCTGGGCAGCCCGAACTGGCCGCAGCTGCCGGTGAACCAGCCCAAGGGGTGTCCGTTCGCCAACTTCCAGCGCGACGGCCAGATGCAGACGCAGGTGTTCACTGGCCGCGCCAACTACGAGCCCAACAGCCTCGCCACGGCCGGCGAAGAGGGCGGGCCTCGTCCCGATTCCCGCAGTGGCTTCCGCAGCGCACCGGCCGCGGTCGAGGGCACCAAGATCCGGGCGCGCGCCGAGTCGTTCGCCGATCACTACTCGCAGGCCCGGCTCTTCTACCGGTCGCAGAGCGAGGTCGAGCAGGGGCACCTGGTAGCGGCGACCGTCTTCGAGCTGTCGAAGGTCACGCTCACCCACGTGCGGCTCCGCATGCTGTCCAACCTGCGCCACGTCGACGAGCAGCTCGCCTCACGCGTGGCGGCCGGACTCGGGCTGGCGAAACTGCCACCGCCAGCGCCCACGGCCGTCCTTCCGCAGGACCTGCCGCTGTCACCAGCGCTGCGTCTCATCGACAAGTACCCGGCCACACTCGAGGGGCGCACCGTGGCGCTGCTCGTCACGAACGGGGCCGACGGGGCCGTGGTGCAACGGTTGCGTGGGGGGTGTGAAAAGGCCGGCGCCCGCGTGTTGATCGTGGCGCAGAAGGTGGGAGGCGTGACGCTCGCCGACGGCAGCCATCTGCCCGTCGATGGACAACTGGCCGGCACGCCATCGGTGCTGATGGATGCCATCGGCGTCATCGCGTCGACAGCCGGATGCGCTGATCTGCTCGCTGACACCGCGGCCGTGGAGTTTCTGTCGCAGGCCTTCGCGCACCTCAAGGCGATCGCGCACAGCGCCGACGCCCAGCCGCTGCTCGACAAGGCCCGCGTGCCGGCCACGCCAGGGGTCATATCTGCCGAACGCGGCACCGCCGCGTTCGTCAACGCTGCGGCGCGGCGTCAGTGGGACCGCGAGCCCAGCGTGCGACCTGGGGCGTGACCGCGCGTCGGCACTCGCAATCTCTGTTCTCGAGCACCGCGTAACGCATCGGGGCCCGACTTTTGCAATGGGATTGGCGTGAGATTGTTCCCGTGCCAGCAACTGTAGGCCTCGCGTACACGGCACCCGCGCAGCGTGCCTCAGCACGCTCGTCCCGGACCGCCCCGCCCGCGCCCGTCGAGTCGGCTGACTGCCACGCCGACCGGGCGATCATGACGCGCATCGCCGCTGGCCAGCAGGCAGCTCTTGGGTACTTGTATGAACGACACGCCACGATGGTCTACTCGATTGCCTTGCGTATCGTGAGACGGCCGGCCGATGCCGAAGACGTGACCCAGCAGGTGTTCACCCAAGCCTGGACGACGGCCCGCCGTTACGAGGGCCGTCGCGGTGCTGTCGCCGCCTGGCTGACGATGATCTCGCGATCACGAGCCATCGACTGCCTGCGCCAACGTGAGGCGAGGCCCGGGGGTGCGGCCGACGGCTGTCTGGCGGCAATCGCCGATCCCGGTCCGAGCGCGGAGTGCGCCCTGGTCACTCGCGAACAGATCGACGGCGTGCGGGCGGCGCTGGCGACGTTGCCGGAGACGCAGCGGGTGGCGCTGGAACTGGCCTACTACAGCGGGCTGAGCCATCGGGACATCGCGCAACGGAGTGCGACACCGCTGGGCACGGTGAAGACCCGGGTCCGCCGCGCGCTGCAGACCCTGCGCGAGGCCATGACCGCGACCGCGGGATAGACTGGACCGGC
>Ga0335394_10001831_pt1 | contig 23973 bp, 16 predicted proteins | sample MAT03_FD_205741 | JGI IMG/M metagenome (GOLD analysis project Ga0335394, IMG submission 205741) | Freshwater microbial communities from Lake Fryxell liftoff mats and glacier meltwater in Antarctica - MAT-03 (spades assembly) (version 2) ...
TGCCCGAGGAGACAGATTCGCTGCGCGTGAGGTTTTTTGCGTTCACGCTAATTTGATAGGGGACGCCGAATGCTTTGCCTTTGTGGCCGAGGAGCAGATCGACCCGTGTCATCGGCTTCTGAAATGCGGGGAGCGGCACGCCGGCGGCGTTGTTGCGATAGCTGCGGAGCTTCTCGCCGCGCCGTTGCACGCCGCCGCCAAAGTAGAGACCTTTCGCGGGGCCTTCGGCGAACTCGTACTTATTCCAAAGCGTCCACTTGTGATTGAAGGTAGCGTTGACTTGCCGATCGACAAGCGCGGGCGCGATGTCCTTGCTGATGAATACATCGTTATAGGAATACGTCGCGATCACGCTCCAGTTCCGAACTGGATAGAGGTAGGTATCGAGGTCGAAGCCGCGGGAGGTGATCTCGCCGACGCTGATGTTGGCGCCTCGAGGACGCGTGGGATCGGCGGTCGGGTTGTCGCGATTCGGCGCGAGCGGGTCGAACTGCACTTTATCCTGCTCTTTGATTTCGTAAACGCTGGCCGTGGCGAAGAGTCGTGAGCCGAGAATCGCAACCTTGACGCCGGCCTCCATGACCTCGCCAAAGGTCGGGTCGAGCGGATTGCCGGAGCCATCCTGGACGCTGAGATTGGGCTGCATCGACCGCGCCCAGTTGATGAAAACATTGCTTTCGGGGCGGAAGAAGTAAACGAAGCCGGCTTGTGGCAAGAGTTTGTCGCTCTTGTTCGGCGCGCCGAGAGTGCGCTCAGCTTTGGAATTGTAGACGCCAACGAGGCTGATGAGCCGCTCGTTCAGCCAGCGTCCTTGGTGGTTGAGGAAATACGACGTGTTCTCGGTGGCGCTCCGGTCGTGGCGCAGGAAGCGCCAGTAGAAACGCGACTCGTCGAGCCGGAGGTCAGGGAGCGGTTCGAGCGGATTGAAAATGTCGGCATAGTTGGTGGAGGCCGTTCCGAGGACCGTCGCCATGTGAAACGGCGCGGAGGACTCGAACTTCAAATGTTGAAAACCGGCGACGGCGCGATGCTTCGTGGCACCGGCGTCGAAGGCGTAGAAGAGATTGCCGCGGACGGAGCGGTTTTTGTTATCGCGCTCGTTCTTTCGCCATTCGCGGAGGATGACGGTCTGGCCTCCAACGATCGCGGTGCGGATGCGCGGCTCGGCCTGAAACGGGTTGTCGCGAAGATGATTGTTGAACGCGAGATTGGCGGAGAGAGTGGGCGTGAACTTGTGGTCCACCGAAGCGAAGACATTGCTCACGAGTTGGTAATTCCGGAGGTCAGGGCCGGTCCAGCTCCGCTCGGGAGGAATATTGAGCGCGATGGCAAGGGGAATCTCGCCGGTAGCAAACGTGGCGCCGGGGACGGTGAGGCGGAAGGCGGTGTTCTGCTCGTCCTGCACGCCGTACTTATGATTCCAGTATTCATACTCCAGCGTGACCGTGGTGTTCCGGGTCGGACGGATGAGAATCGAAGGATTGATCATCGCCTCCTCGTCCTCGCCGTAGCGGACCAAGAGCGTCTGAAGCGGACCGCGAACGCCCGAAAGCGCGTAATGGTAGGAGCCGATGACGCGCGCCGTGACAAGGTGGCCGTGGTCGAGCTTGGGACCGACGGAGATGTTGGCGTCGGCCGCCCCGTAGAACATCTCGGTGGGGCTGCCGTACCGAAAGGTGGTGCGCAGGAATTGGCGGTCGAGAATCGGTTTCTTTGTAATGACGTTGATCACGCCGCCGGGCGAGGTGACGCCATCGAGCACGGCGGATGGCCCGCGAAGGATTTCGATGCGGTCGATATTGGCGGCGCTGAAGTCGCTGCTGCGTTGGAAACCGTTACTGAGAAAGTCGACCGTATTGAAGCCGCGCACACGGCGGTCGTCGACGCCGGCGAGCCATTGCAGGGCTTCGCGCTGGCCGGAGGCTCCGACGTCCTTGATAAAGTCTTCCGTGAGCACGGGGATATTCATCGGGACATCCTTGATCGACATGTTGATTCGATTGGCGCTGGTCGTGGTCGTTGCGCGGTAGCCTGCTTCGCGCTTCTGTTGGACGACGTATTCTTCAAGGGAGACCACTTCTTCGGCACTTTCGCCCGTCGTACGTGCTGGCCGGGATGTGGAAGGCGCAGTGGTTTGAGCCGAAACGATCGACGCAATCAGTAACAGGCCGCACGCGACAGCAGTCGGCGCACACACGAGACGAACAACACAGGGGCGGGGAGTTTTCATGGGGGTGATTGATCGGTAAATCATGAAATGACGGACCGTGGGATATCTGCGGGGAAAAGTCGGAACTGGGGAGGCGCCGCTGCGCCGAAGCGGCTGCGTAGCCGAATAGGGCTACTGACCGGACGTGCGCTCAATCGCCATTCCACGTGGGCCGTCGGAAAGAGAACAGGCACTCATAACATCGTGCGCTCCGGCTTGGGAAACGCGTCGAGTCGGAGCTGAACACGTGATGTGACTGACACTTCCAACCCCGTCAGCGGGCAGTCGTTTTTGGCGCCGGGAATCCAAGGACGAAGGCGACGGCGGGGAGCAGGCAGCCGAAGCTCGCGATGTAATTCCACCTCAGCCGTTCCTGCAGAACCCAGACCGCGAACGCCGCGAACACGACCAGCGTGATGACTTCCTGCAGAATCTTGAGCTGAAACCCGCTCATGACGCGGTAGCCGATCCGGTTCGCCGGGACCATCAGGCAGTATTCGAAGAACGCGAGCCCCCACGACAGGCCGATGATTCTCCAAAGCGGCGAGTCGGCTCCGAACTTCAAATGACCATACCAGGCAAAGGTCATGAAGAGATTGGAGCCAATCAGCAGAAGCACGGTGATGAGCGAGGTGGACATGGGAAAAGGAGCCGTCATTCGGCTTCGCACCACAGCCGGTAGCGGAGGTGAAGCTCTCCGCCGCGAACATCGGGCCACACGGCCATGAGCACGTCGCCGTTGGCCGCGATATTTCCGAAACCCTGACCGGCAACATCGGCCGCGACGCGCTGGGCCGGGCTCCACGACCGGCCGCTGTCGCGCGACGTGTGCAAGGCGAAAAAATCGCCGGGGCGGACGGTTTTCGTCAGGGTATCCGGATACTCGATGCTGGCGTGCGAGGCGTAGAGGGTGCCGTGCGCGGTCTGCGCCAGACCGACGTGGGCGCCGCGCAGGCGGCCAAGCTTGGGCGCGATGGCGGCGGTGGAGACGGTGTAGTTGCCGTCGCGATCCGGCTCGATGCGCATGAACTGCGCGAATGCATGCGCGTTCGCCGTGAGCAGGCAGGCGGCGCCGTCGGCGCGGACGAAAGGCTGAAATTTATGTCCGGGGACGAAGCGATAGTCCGTCCACTGGCCCTCTCGCCACACGTTCCAGTAAGTGGGGCTGTCGTTCTCGCGGTTGCGATAGGCGAGATATACGCGACCACCGTCAGCGCACGCGACGGCCGGCGCCCAGCAGCCGCGGGCGGTGGGCGTGGGCGCGAGCGAGGACCGCCACACACCCGCCGATTCGCGCGAGTGCAGGCCCATGCCGATTTTCGCGTCCGTGGTGCCCGCGACAACGATTCGGTCCGTGGCATCCACCGCGATCGCGCACTCAGGGTGATCTGCGCCGTCCTTTACCGTCTCGATCGGGCCGGGCGCAAGCGCGTTTACCGAGCGGTAAAGCACGCGATACTCGTCGGCGGGCAGTTCGATGCCCCAGGCGAGGTGAGCCTGGTTGCGAGAATCCACGGCTAGATTGACGCCACCGCGGTAGGTCGGCCCCTCGGTGACCTTCACCGGAGCAGTCCATTGCACGCCGTTGAAATACGCATAGTAGCCGCCGTCACCTTCGCGTTCGAAAGTGAGATGAAAATCGCCGGGCGCGCGGCCTTCGTGAAGATGCACCGTGCTGGTGCCTCGAGCGGTGAGAGGGATGGGGGCATCGGCGACGGCAGAAAAACCGGAGGCGGAGGACATGAGTTTTGCGCTGCGAATTATTTTGCCTGCGGGGGGCCAGGGTTTGCTGGGGGCGAGAAGTGAGGCGCCAATCCAAAAACGATTTGTTCAACTGCCGACGGCGGGCGTGAACAAAACGCTGGAAACGTGACAGCCTGTTTCTTTCGGCTACTTCGCCTCACGTAGGAAGGGAACCGGTTTTGGGGACCGATCAGACTCCGCGCGCGAGCTGGAGACGGCGGCGTTTTGCCTCAGCCAGGAGGCACACTGCGTTGCGCGCGATGAGCAGAAGCACGACGAGCGCGGCGGCAAAATCCGGCCACGGCGAATCCAGGGTCATGACGATTATGCTGGCCGCGACGATGGCACATGCGCTGGCGATATCGGGTTCGGCAATGATCCAACTCGGATGCTCGTGGACCAGCGGATCGCGAATTTTTCCGGTCAGCGCGCAGAATGTCACGGACGCCGGCAGGACGAGTGCGGACACCACGACCATGATGGCGTAGTTCGGCGAAGCGCTTCGCTCAGCGCCGACTGCGACGAGGCCGGCGCCGAGCGTCGCGAGCACGAGTGCGATTCGAGCGGCTTTCTGCAATGCGGCGGGACGGTCGCGCGTGGGAAGCCGTCGAAGTCTGAGCGCGGTCGCGTAACCCGCAGCGAGGGCGGCGCAGTGCAGCGAATCCGCGAGGAGAGCGAGCGACCCTGAGCAAGCACCCGCGATCAACTCGCCGGCGAAGAGGACGAGCTTGCCGGCGAGTGCGGCCAACAATTTCACCTCGTCGTTCGGCTCGATGATCCCGTTTGAGCGCACGGCAAGAAGGCCTAGGGGCCGGATCAGCCCTGCGTGAAAGCGGGCAGCTTCACAATCTTGCCGCCCGCGAGCGCCGATTCGTGCGCGCAGAGACCGACACACGTCCAGTTTGCGCTCCGCACGGCGTCGGGCATCGGGTCGCGGTTCTCGACGAGCGCGCGCAGGAATTCGTGCGCGAGGTGGGGATGCGAGCCGCCGTGTCCGGCGCCTTGCGTGAAGCTGAGGTGCGTCTTCTTGCCGAGATCGTAGACGCCCTTCGTCGTGAATTTCTGGATGCTTTTCGGCAGTCGCTTGGCGTAGTCCGGCACCTGGATTTTCTTCGGGATCTTCGGCTCCGTAAGCTTTGCGGTGTGGAGCACGTGCGGCTCGTGCTCGGTAAGCGTCCACTCGAAGGATTTCTTCGAGCCGTAGACATCGATACTTTCGCGATACTGGCGCGCGACGTCGAAGAGCGAGCGAATGATTCGCGCGGTGAGATCGGAGTCTTTGAACTTGATGTGCGCAGTCTCGACGGCGAAGGGTGACCCATAGTGCATGATCAGCTCTTTGCGAATGGTGCCAGAGCCAAAGCACGACACGTATTCCGCCACCGCATCGGTGAGCGCGAGCATCGGGCCGACGCAGTGCGTAGCATACCACATCGGAGGCAGGCCCGGCCAGTAGTTGGGCCAGCCGTCCATGTCCTGCTGGTGGCTCGCCTGAAGAAACTGAATTTTTCCCAGCTCTCCCTTGTCGTAGAGTTCCTTGATGTAGAGATACTCGCGGGCGTAGACGACCGTCTCCATCATCATGTATTTAAGGCCGGTCTTTTTGGTGAGCTCGACGATCGTGCGGCAGTCCGCGATCGACGTCGCCATGGGCACGGTGCATGCGACGTGTTTGCCCGCCTTCAGCGCCTTGATCGACTGCGAGGCGTGATCGGGGATAGGCGTATTGATGTGCACGGCGTCGATCTCAGGGTCGCGCAGCAACTCGTCATAGTCGGTGTAACCTTTGGGAATTCCGAACGCGTCCTGAATGGACTTCAGCTTTTTCGGATCGCGCTGGCAGATCGCGAGCAGGTTCGCGTTCGGGTGCGCTTGAAAGATCGGGATGAACTCGGCGCCGAAGCCGAGGCCGATGATGGCGACATTGATTTTTTTGTCGGGCATGGAGGGAGAGGGGTTAAGAAACGGAGAGCCGAAGTCGTTCACGACCTGCGTCGCGCAGAATCTCCAGGCCGCCCCGGAAAACGAGAATGGTAAGCAAGGCGCCAATGAGCACGTCGGGCCAACTGGCGCCAGTGAAGCGCACAAGCGCGCCGGCAAAGATCACGCCGGCATTCGCAATCACGTCGCTGCGAGTGAAAATCCAGCACGCTCGCATGTGCACCCCTGCGTCGCGATGCCTGGCGAGCACGCCGCTGTTGCGGTTCTGGCCGTCGTCGTTGCCCCAGGCGGGATCATCGCTCCAGCGGCTGAAGTGCGTGCCCACGACCTCCGGCATCGCGGCAGCGTTTTCCACGAAGTGGCGGTAGCCCACGCCGCGCTCGGTTTGATCGCGGACGGTCACGAAACCGCCGGAGAGGCCTCGCGCGGGAGCCCCGAAGTTGAACGAGTCGAGCAGGACGGGGCGGCCGGTGACGCGCGCGATGCGCCGGATTTTGTCCTGGGTTTCGGCATTCAGCTCGTGCGCGGCGTAGCTGAAAACGTCGAGGTGGCGGGAAGCGCGAAGGAGCTCGTCGGAAAAAGGATCGTCGGCGAAGCGCATACCGATAATGAGGTGATTCGGGTCGTGGCGGCGGTTCGCGGCGGTGACGATCGCGAGGTAATCATCATACATTTGCCAGAGGAAGGCGCGGCGCGGCGCGGGAGTTTCGGACGGCGCGAGCCAGCTTTCGAGCTTCAGGCGCGTGGCCGTGGCGGGGCCGCCGGGGATGCGCTCGGCGGTGATCTCTTCGCGGCCGGAGAAGGGCGGCGAGTTGGTGACGAAGTAGCCGATGAGCCACGGATCGACTTTGCGCGGTCCGCAACGCGGTCCGGCGTTTTTGTCGGCGGCTTCGGCGAACTTCGGGTGATACACGTCGGGCAAACCAACGTAGAGTTTGTAGAGATCGAGAATGCTTTCGTCGAAGCGACCCCAGCTCGTGAGGAACTGGCAATACGGAATCTGCTTCGCGTCCTTGATCGATGAGAGCGCCCAGCAGCCGGCGGTGTTGAAGCCCCACGCGGGCATCCGTTGCAGCGCGCGGGCGGTCCAAGTTTTCTCCCAGTCTTTGCCGAAGCGGCGCTCGAGCATGAACTCGTCGAAGTCCGTCTCCTCGGGGTTGGTGAGTTTCTCCTTCGGCGGCATCGTGGCAAAGATGAACTCGAGCCCGTCGTAGGGCGCCTCGACGCGCGGGTCGATAAAGTTGAGGCCGACGGAGTAGAACGGATGGCCTTCGGGAGTGACGAACCACCATTTACCGTCGATCCACTCGGTGCGGTAAAAGCCGGTGGCTTGGCGGGTGGGCAGCGCGGCGTAGCCGCCGAATTTCGTGTAGCCTGCGTCGAGTGGCTGGAGCGCGGTAGCCTCGGCATCCCAGGCGGTTTTAAGGTCGGAGAGGGTCTTCGGTTTCCCGGGCCAGTCGGCGCGTTTCCACTGGAGCAGCTCGTCAACGAGGATCTCCTTCTCGAGAACTTCGTCCTCGGTCTCGGCGGTGGTAAGTTTCATCGAGCGGATTTCGAGCCGGCCAGAGTGCACGGGGCCGGTCATCGCGAGCGTGAGCCGCTGCACGCGGGTGAGCGAATGCCACGGCCCGGAGGTGAGCAACCCGACGAAACCGACGCCCTCACGTGCGCCGATATCGCCGCCGGACCCAGGAGCTTCAGGGAATTGGCTAAATCCGCGCAGAGGTATCGCCCCGCGCGACCAAACGTTTTGATAGGGCGAGAGGCCGAGTTTGGCGGCGCCGGAGGGCGTGTGGAGGATGAGGTCGAACGGCTGCGCGAAGTCAGCGCGGAACTCGATCACGAGATTATTGTAGCGGGTGAAGTCAGCGGGAATTTTCCAATCCAGCTCGCGCAGCGTGCAAGTGCGTTCGACCTGCGGCGCGGTATTGGGGAACTCGAGCGTCTTGTTGGTCAGGAGCGTAACTTCGATCTCGGGCAGGCTTTTGGCGAATGGGCTAGAGACATTGAGGTGCCGGACCTCGATGCTGCGGGCGTGGGGAAGGCAGCACGCTACGAAGAGGGCGAGCGCATCTGTGCGGCGGAAGAGGAAGACGCGTGGGAGTGTTATGGCAAAGAGCAGCTGGACAGAGGGCCGTCGCAGAGCGCGGTGCGTGCGTGCGGGGGGGAATGCCAATGGTTCCGACGCCTGGTGACGCCGGGACCTGCTACTCGTCGAACCGAGCGCAGTCGAAACGCGACTCAGTTGACCGCGATCTCCGGTTTGTTTTTCAGGAGGGCATAGAGGTCGTCGAGGAGCGCGAAGTGCGCCTCGAGCTGCTTCGTGAAATCTCCGTTCTGGTCGTGTTCAGCCTGCCGTGAGCGCCAGCCGAGGATGAGCGTATTGAGCGCGGCGGCGACGCTGCCGGACTGCGACGAGCGCTTCAGAATGTCGCGCATTTTGAGCAGCAGCGGATCGCTGACTTTGTGACGCTCGAGTAGACGGCCGAAGACGCTGTCGCTCTGGCCCTCCTCGATGAAGAGGCCGCCGCCGACCTTGTTGAGATCGTAGTAGACTGCGCCGACATATTCCTTGGTGATTCGCTCGGGTGGCCAGTCTTTGTTGGAGAGAAAGACCAGCTCTCCCGTCGGATCGAGGTGGCGCTTGATGAGCCACGCGGAGGCGGTGCGGTCCAGGTTAACTTTCGGACGAGTGACGTATTTCATAGGGGAAAGTGGATAAAGTAGTAGCTGGCCGCCGGAGGCGGCGAGCGTGGTAAAGACGAATACACGGCGGAACGCTTAGTGTTTCGCCTTCGGCTTGCTGGTGATCAGGAGGCTGGCAAGGACGACGGCGACGATGCCGATGCCGACGATCGGAGGAATGGCGGTCCTGCTGACGATTTCTCCGCGCGCCAGCCACGCGCCGAGGCCGAGGACGAGCACGACGCCGAGGGCGATCTGCCAGCAATCGCCGACGATGAAGTCATACCAGAATTGAAAGAAGCCTTTGATGAAGCGCATGAGCGATGTGTTTGCGGGGGGTTCAGACGGACGTCTTGGAGGCGGCGGTTGAGTGAATCGAAAGACCGCGGGCATTATGGTAGCGTTTCAGCGCCCGCACCGCGATATAGGATATGAGCGACCAGCCGCCAAGCAGCCATACGAGCGCCCATTTCCCGGTGGGCCATTCGAAGCTTTCCTTCGACGGGCTGAAGTAGCCGATTCCTTCTGCGGCCCAGTAAACTCCGAAGGCCACGAGCATCAATGCGACGGAGAACTTGAGCGCGTTCTCCGGGACTTTGGAGAGCGGCTTCCGTGCGATGATGCCCATGACGAGCACCACCGGGGCGGCAGCGAGCGCAGCCATGGAAGCGTGGAACAGCGCGTCGGGGTTGTCATCTCGGGCCGAGAGGCCAATGGTGACCGTGATGAAAGCGACCTCAATGCCTTCGAGAAACATGCCCTTGAACGACACCACGAACGCGAACCAGTCGAGCCCGGCTTTGGTCTCGCGGCCGGCACGACGGGCGGCCTCCTGCTCTTCCTTGAAAATCGCCTCTTCGTCGTGAAGTGCCTTGAGGCCGCTGGATCGCAGGACGGCTTTGCGCAGCCATTGCAGTCCGAAGATCAGAAGAAGCGTTCCGATGAGCAACTGCAGCACGGATGCGTTGATGTAGCTGCCAATTGAATTACCAACCAATACCACCACGAGCGCGAGGGCGACGAGCGCCGTGATCGTGCCGGCGATTGCCGCCTTCCAGCTTCGGGTGAGGCCCATCGCGAGGACGATCGTGAATGCTTCCACGCATTCGACGAACGACGCCAGGAAAACGGCGATCATCATACCAATTGTGCTGCTTATCATAGTGAGTTACGTTCGGGTTCGGTTCGGAAAAGGAAGACCGTCGAGGGACGATGACGAGGCTGGGTTGATTTATCGTTCACTCAACGGCGGAACGGGCTCACGCGTTAGATTCATAACAGCGAGCCGCAACAGGGGCGCCGCACGCATTCTCGAATGAAAAGCCGACCCGCAATGGGTCGCGACGCGTCCACAAATGGAGCGTTTTCCGGCGGCACATCAAACCGCAATTGCACGATGACAGCTAACGCGCCACGGTGCGCGCATGGTTGGCCACGTTTCCGATTTTCCGTTCTGCGCAAAGCGGGCCGTTACGATCAAGGACATCGCGCGCGAACTGAAATTGAGCACGCAGACGGTGGCCACGGCACTGGCGGACAATCGAAGCACGACGCGCGTGAGCGAACAGACGCGGGCGATGGTGCGGGAGGCGGCGCAACGGTTGAACTACCGAGCGAGCTCCAGCGCGCGAAATCTGCGCAGGCGAGAGAATCGACGCGTCGGCGTGATCGTGGAAAAGCTGAGTCAGCACCCGCATCTCGCGATGGTGAGACTGGGGAGCCTGATCGCGGTGGACGAACTATTCACCCAGCGCGGGTATTCCAGCCAGCTTCTACAGGAGGACTTCGCCGCGTGGGATCCGACACGGCCGCCGGACTACCTGCGTGAGATTACGCATGCCGGCTATATGCTCTACTCGTGCTCGCCGGAAGTGGACGAACGCGTGATAGCGGTTTTCGAGCAATATCGGTTGCCGTGGATCGTCCTCAACGGTCCCCCGCAGCGCGCAAACTCGCTCGCCATCGACAACCGCCGGGCGGCGTTCGATGCGACCGACTATCTTCTAGGCCTCGGTCATCGCAGCGTCCTGCACGTGATGCCGAATCAACCGCACCACTCGGCCGCGCAACGCCGTCTGGGGTATGATGAGGCGATGCGCGCGCGGGGGATGCTGCCACACTATTTCGCGCCGGAATGGGATGGCATGCGGGTGCTGCGCGAACCGCAAACGCGCGCGCCCTTTCTGTCGACGGTGCGCGAGGGCCGATTCACGGCGATCCTCTGTTACAACGACGTTGTCGCCTGGTTCGTGAACCAATGCCTGAACGAGAGCGGCCTCGTCGTTCCGCGAGACATCTCACTTGTGGGGATCGGCGATGCGCCCGGAACGAATTTCTGCAATCCGCCGCTCACCACCATGACGCTCGGCTATCACTCGCTCGGCGAGCGCGCGGCCGAGGCGCTGCTGCGCAGAATTGCCGAGCCGGAAGTTTCGCTTCATTTCGAGCCCTCCATCGCGCGCCTTGTGAAGCGCGGTTCGGTGCGGGAATTGCGCACGGTTCCCTGATCCGGGGCGCAACACCCCACCCTCGTGAGGAAACTCAGGACACTCTTCGAGCGTTTCAAACGCGAGCTGGCCGTGTGGCGCGCCGTGTGGGCCGATCCGCGCACCCCGCGATCCGCCAAAATCGTGCTCGGGGTCGCGCTTGCGTATGCGATCACACCGTTCGACATCATTCCCGACTTCAACCCGATCCTCGGCCAGCTCGACGACATTATCGTCATACCGGCGTTGATCTGGCTCGCGATCCGGTTGACGCCCGTCGTGGTGATCGCCGATGCGCGACGCATGGTGGGCGAGCTGCGCGCTCCTGTGGCGGACGGGGACGAACGAAAGCAAAAACTCTCATGAATAAATTCTATCACGGCGCGGCGTTTTATCCGGAACTCTGGCCAGATGAGGTCGTCGCGGCCGACATCGCGGAGATGAAGCGCGTGGGCCTAAACGTCGCGCGCATCGGCGAGTTTGCCTGGGCGAAGATGGAGCCGCACGCGGGAGAGATAGACCTGGGCTACTTCATGGCGGTGATGGATCGGCTGCACGCTGCGGGGATCGAGACGGTTTTTTGCACGCCCTCCCCGGCGCCGCCCGTGTGGCTCACGCACGGACATCCCGAGCGGTGCTTTGTCGATGAGGACGGACGAACGATGAGCCACGGCGCGCGCCAGCACGTATGCACGAGTCATCCGGACGTTCGCGCGGCGACGCGAGCGATTGTCGAGGCGATCGCGCGCGCCGTGGGCGATCATCCCGGACTGATCGCCTGGCAGATCGACAACGAGTTCAAGTGCCACGTGGCGGAATGTCATTGTGCGAACTGCCGCGAGCGCTGGCATGCTTGGCTGGAACGGCGCTATCGCTCGATCGACGGTATGAACGCGGCGTGGGGCACGGAGATGTGGAGTCACCGTTACGAACGGTTCGAGCAGGTGCCAACGCCCGTGAAGACGACATTTCATCATCACGCGTCGTTGCAAACGGCGTATCGGCGTTTCAGTCAGGAGGAGATTGCGGAGTTTCAACGCGAGCAGGTGGAGATTATCCGCCGGCATTCGCGCGCGCCGATAACGCATAACAGCCAGGCGCGGTTTCGCGTGGATAACGCGGCGCTGTTTCGCAATCTGGATTTCGCGTCGTTCGATCACTACCCGCCGGCGGCCTGCTACCGGGAGATGATTTTCCACTACGATCTTTTTCGCACGCTGAAGCCCGGCCGCGCGTTCTGGGTGATGGAGTGCAGTCCGTCCCACAACGGCAACCTCGGAGACGTGCGGCAGCCGGTGCATCCGGATGGATTCGTGGCGGCGGAGGCGGTGGCGGCGTTTGCGCTCGGCGCGGAGGGTTTTTCCTACTGGCTGTGGCGGCAACAACGCACCGGGTGCGAGCTCCCGCACGGCTCGGTCGTGAGTGCGTGGGGCAAGCCGACGCTCGGACACGCGGCGGCGTTGCAGGTGAGTCGCGCGCTGGACGTACTGCGTCCTCTACTGGAAACAAGCCGCGCGCGCTCCGCCGAGGTGGCGCTGACGTATTCGGAACTCGCGCGCACGATGTGGGTGACCGAGCCGCTCGCGAGCGGGCGCGACACCCTGAATCCGGTGAACTATCTCGAGCAGATGTTCGACTGGCACGAACGCGTGCGGCGCGTGGGCTTCGCGCGCGATCTCGCGCCGGAGGAGACGCCGCTCGACGGCTATAAGCTTCTCCTCACGCCGCTCGTGCCGCACCTCACCGAAGATTACTTCGGTCGTGTCGTCGAGTGGGTGAAGCGCGGCGGCACGTGGGTCGTCGGCCCGATGACGCACTGGCGCACGGCCGAGCACACGGTGCCGACCGATGCGGCGCTCGGGAAGCTCGAGTCCCTCGCGGGCGTGGAGGTCGTGCAGCTCTACCCGCTCTTTGAAACCGGAGTTATTGGCGATGCGTTTGGCGTGCGTGCGCCGCTTGGCCTGTGGGGTGCGCTGATGGAAAGCCGGGGCGCGGAGGTCATTGGACACACGGTGGCCGGCCGCACGCCGGGTCTGGCGTTTCTCACGGAGCACGTCGTCGGAGCGGGGCGGATCGTCTTGCTCGGCGCGATGCCGACCGGCGAAGCGGGGGAGCAGATGCTGGCGGCGGCGATCCGGCACTACACGCACAAGGCGGGAGTCGCGGCGCCCGTCAAAGCATCCCCTGAAATGCTCGTGGCCGACCGAGTTTCGAAGGGAGGTGCGATCTGGATCGCGGTGAACTTCGGAAAAGAATCGGGATGGGTCGCTTTGCCCTGCGAGGCTTGCGATGCTTCGACCGGTCGGCGCCTCGCTTCGGGAAAATTGGAGATCGCGCCGTGGCACTGGCGCGTCGTGCGGTTGGAGTAGGGGTAGCTTATATCAAATCATGGTCGTAGCCGAGTCTGGTGGTGTTTGGTTTGCCTAGATGCAGTGATTGAGGCGAGTGCGGTACCTGGTCAGTTCGATGTCGGAGACACCGATGAGCACGACGCGCTTCATGCGGGATCGAGGGCGCAGCGGAAACCAAGATTGGTCGTGGCGCTGTCGGGCGTGTTGCTGCTGCGTGCGTCGGTTCGGTAGCGGTTGCAGTATGATGCGTGACAGAGATAAGAGCCGCCACGCATTACCCGCCGTTCGCCGCTGGCGGGCCCGGTGGGATTGTTGCGCGGGCTTACGCGGTAGTAAGCCGCATCGAACCAGTCCCAGCACCATTCCCAGACATTCCCGGTCATCTGATAAAGGCCGTAGCCGTTGGGCTTGTAACTTTTGGCCGGGGCCGGGCCATAGAAACCGTCGGCTTCGGTGTTCGATGTCGGGAACGTGCCCTGCCAGACATTCATGAAATGTTTGCCGCCCGGCTCGAGCTCGTCGCCCCAAGGAAAAATCTTCTGCATGAGTCCCCCGCGCGCCGCGAATTCCCATTCGGCCTCGGTTGGCAGGCGCTTACCCGCCCACGCCGCATACGTGTGTGCATCGAGCCACGAAACCTGCACAATCGGATACGCCCAACGCTTCTTGATGTTGGAGCCAGGCCCTTCGGGGTGACGCCATGTCGCGCCTTCCACGCGGCACCACCATTCGCTGCCTTGCACGCGGAGACGAACCGCCTTCGATCGCTGCAACAGCGAAAGATGGCCCTGAAAGACGAAGCTCCATCCAATGCATTCGGCTTCAGTCTTGTAGCCGGTCGAATTCACAAAGTCGCAGAATAGCTCGTTGGTCACACACCACGCGTCGAGGTAGAAAGGCGACAGCTTGATCTTGTGTATTCGACCTTCGCCGTCGGCGGGAAACCCGTGACACCATTCGGTGCCCGTCAGGAATTCACCGCCGGTGATCAGCTTCATGTTAGTCGTATTGCTTTTAGCAACACGCAAGAACCCATTCGAGTGGGCGGAGGGGGCGACTCCCGGTGCTCTCTGAGGGGCGCAACACGTTCTAGAATTCATCGAACTTAAGCCGGCTCTGCAATAGGGGCGAGGGCTAGTCCGGCCGGGAGAGGGATCGGCCAGCGAGAGAACTCGAGCGGGAGCATCACTGGGGCAAAGGTTAGATTAGGGCCCAGGACGCGCGAACATTTTGACCCCCCCGCCAGGAAATAATTGTCGTTGCAGATTTGAACGGCGTCGAAGAGCGTGCGGTGGGCGGTCGAGTGAAAGTGTGCCAGCGTTCAGCCGCTGGTTATTACCCCTATGAAATTGAAACTCTCGATTTCGGTGCTCGCACAGTTGCTTGGCTTCGCGTGCGCGTGTCAGCCGGTTTTGTCCCACGCCGCGACCATCAACATCACTTCCCCATCGCAGATTGCGTCGGCCGCATCCGGCTCTTCACCGGGAGACGAAATTGTGCTCGCAGACGGTTTTTATTCGAACGCGGGAGCAGTGTCTTTTGCCACGAGCGGCTCCTCCGGATCGCCAGTTACTCTCCGTGCCGCGACACCCGGCGGAGTCGTGCTGAGCGGAACTGTGGCGCTCACCGTGACTGGTAATTGGCTCGTTGTTTCCGGGCTTCGCTTTGATTCGGCTCGCAACACCGCAGGACTGCTCTCCTTGGACGCTGCCTTCGACACCCGCGTGACCCAGTGCGCGTTCATCAATTCCGGCAGCACGGCCAGCGTCTTCGATCGTATGCTTCGAATCGAGAACGGCGCAGCCCGCACCCGGATCGACCATTGCTTTTTCCAAGGGAATCTGGCGACCGGCGTCGAATACCTCTACGTGACCGGAAACGAGATCGGGAGTGACCATCTTTTCGATCACAACTATCTGCGCGATACTCAGCGCATCACCACGAACGGCCGGGAAACGATCAAGATCGGCAATTCGCAGAAATACTTCGGCGACCGCGACGCGCGGGTCGTGGTGCAGTATAACCTTTGGGACAACACTGTGGGCGACAATGAACTGATCTCCGTCAAAGCCTCGAACAACACGGTTCGCTTCAACACGTTTCTCGATGCCTTGAAGGAGTCCGGCCTGCAGATCCGCGGCGGAAGCAACAATGTCGTTGAAGGTAACTATCTCTATCGAACCGCCGAAGGGATCAAATTAATGGGAGAGAACGGCGTCGTATTTAACAATTATCTTGAGGATACGACACGCACTGCCAGCGCCTCAGCGCAACTGGGAGCGATCACGATGGAGGCCGGAACCTCGAACAGCGCGTCGGCAGACGTTCAGGCCGCCCAGCGCTTCCTAGTCGCTTACAACACCGTTGTTCGGACACAGGATTTTTCCTCGACCCGTCTCGCGGCCGGCATAGCGCTCGGGCCGAGAAAACTTAACAACGTCGGCAATCCGCTGGACTACCGCGACGCCAATCCCGCCGACAATCTTTTCACGAACAATATCATCACGAGCGCGGAGGGCATTCTCGTTTCAGATACGGCGTCGGACAACACGACCTACACGAGCAACTACCTCTACGCGACCGGCACGGCGACCTACGGAGTGACGGCCGGCGGTCTCGTGCAAACCGACCCCGGACTTGTCGATGACGGCACCGTGTTTCGCCTGACGAGTTCGAGCGCCGGCCGCGGCGCGGCCACGGTGACGGGCGCGGGAATCGACTCGACGGACATCGAGGGTCAAGCGCGCGACGGGAGCCCCGACGTCGGCGCCGACGAGTATGCCACCAGTTTGGTTTCGCGGAGCCCGCTGAGGCCAGCCGATGTGGGTCCAGCCTGGATCGGCGGCCCAACGACCGGATTCGACAGTGTGCCGCACGTTTCTCCCGACTCGCTTGCTGCAGTCGTGGTTGCGCCGACCAGTGTATACCTTAGTTGGACCGACAAGAGCAGCGATGAAACCGGTTTTGAAATCCGCTATCGGCCCGCTACCAGCTATTGGCGCGTGCTGACCTCGACGGCGGCGGCGAGCGCGACCAACTCCGTCGTTCGCGGGCTTCAGCCCAATACCACATACTCTTTCCAAGTCCGTGCAATCGGCGCGAGGGAAGCCTCGGCTTGGTCGGCCCCAGTCAACGTCACGACTTACGACGCATACCTCGAATCCTCCGGCGATGTTACCGTCGAGGCTGAACACCCGTATGCGACCTACGCTGGAACATCGCCCTACACCGCCTGGACCGAAGGCTCCTCCTCCACCTATACCGGCTTCGTCGGCAGCTATTTGGAGGCGTCCAGCGAGACGGGCACACCTGTTTGGTCTGATGCTCCCGGTATGGACTACCGGATTCGCTTCTCCACTGCGGGCACCTACAACGTTTGGATTCGATTGTGGGCGGACAGCGGCGCAACCGACTCCCTACATTGGGGCTACAACGGAACGTTCGTCGCGACATTCGGTGCGACCACCTACGGCAGTTGGATCTGGCGGAAGCTCGGCACGGTCACCGTAGCGTCGGGTGACAACGGCACCGTCAATCTCCGCCGGCGTGAGCGAAACCTCCGACTTGATCGCCTCTACCTGACCACCTCCGCGACGAATCCGAGCACGCTCGGCAGCGGCCAAGGTCCGTCCGAATCGGCCGTCAGTTTCCTTCCCGCGATCGCATCACTCACCAAGACGGATGTCGTGAACGAGGGATCGGCTTACACTTACACCGCCACCGCCACCGGCAATCCGACTCCGACCTATCAGTGGCGGAAGGACGGAACCGACATCAGCGGGGCAACGTCATCGAGCTACGTGATCGGCGCGGCGAGCGCGAGTGACCAAGCCGCTTATTCGGTTTCACTGACAAATTCTTCCGGCACTGTCACGAGTCCCAACGTCGATCTCGCCGTGCGGCCGGCCCCCGCGTTCACCACGCAGCCGAGCGGCGGCACCTACAACTTCGGCAGCACCATCACGCTCACCTTCGCGGCGGCACCGTCGTGGGACCGGACCATCCAGTGGCGAAAGAACGGAGTGAACATCCCCGGGGCGATCGGATCGACCTACCAGATCACCAAGGCGAGTATCGCCGACGCCGCCGACTATTCCGTGCGCCTGACCAATGCAGCTGGCAACGTCACGAGCAGCAACGCGACGATAACAATTAGCACCTCAAACCCGGGCACTCCTCAGCACTGGGTCGAATCGGGCGGCAGTTCCACGTTCGAAGCCGAACTCTACGACACGCTCTACACCGGAACCGGCTACGCCCAGTGGTCCTCCGGGACAAACAGCACTTATATGGGCTTTCTCGGTTCTTACCTGGAGGCTTCCAGCGATTCCGGCACGCCGGTATGGGCTGACGCGCCCGGCATGGACTACAATATCAAATTCACGACCACCGGCACCTACAATGTCTGGGTGCGGCTATGGGCGGACAGCGGGGCCACCGACTCGATGCACTGGGGCTACAACGGATCATTCAGCGCCACCTTCGGTGCGACAACCTATGGCAGTTGGATCTGGCGGAAGCTCGGCACCGTCAGCGTGGGCTCTGCAGGAGTTGGGGTTCTCAACTTGCGGCGCCGCGAGCGCAATCTCCGGCTTGATCGCGTTCACCTCACGACCTCCAGCACGAACCCCAGCACAATTGACAGCGGCGACGGACCGGCCGCCAGCAGCCGCAGCGGGCTGACTCCGACCATTTCGGTTCAACCAACCGGCGCCGCGCTCGCCGCGGGCAGTAACTACACGTTGAGCGTCACTGCCGCGAATGCAGCCAGCTACCAGTGGCACGTCTTCACCATGGCGAGCACGACGGGTCCGGCGATTCGCTCCCCGATCTCGGGCGCAAATAGTTCCAGCTATACAATCACAAGCCTGAGCGGGTCCAATACCGGAGTGTATGCAGTCGCGGTCGCGAATGCCTTCGGCACTTTGCAAAGCACGGCTGTGCCCGTCATTCTCTCCTCCGCCCTGGGTGGCGCACTTCAAGCAAGAACTATCCTGGTCGGTGGGAGCACGCTGTTCTCCGTCGCGCCCGATGAACCGGTCTCCCTCATCGGAACAACCACCTTCCAGTGGAGGAAGAACGGAACCGCGATCAGCGGGGCGACTTCAGCCTCCCATCAGATTGCGAATGCGGTATCCGGCGACGCGGGCGGCTACTCGGTCGTTATCACCATGGGCGGAGTATCTTTTGAGACGAACGCGGCGACGCTTACCGTGAATTGATGTCCGTTCCGTGGGCCCGGCGCGACGCCCCGGGCTTCATGCTTTCCAGCACGGGCTTTCCCTGCATCACACCCCGACCCAAAGAATACCACGGCCCATTCGTTTCACGGAGCGGCGGGCTGCTTGTAGTGTGCGCTTTGCGCAGCCGGTATCTCACGGCACCCGCCGGGGGAAAGTCATGGTAACCCCGCCTCGAAACCCGATTCGCACCGCGCGAGCGGTGTTTGAATCGAGACGCAGAACGACCAATTTCAACGCGGTCGATTCATCCACTCTTTGCGACATTGGCCGGCTGTGTTTCTAACAAGGTCCCCCCGTATCTCCGTATCGATGTCTGCTTCTCAACTTACCTTTCCATTAATAAAAAATGGCCTCCGCGGCGTTTTGCTTCTGGTCCTCAGCAGTTGGCTGGTGGGCGCGGACGACGAGCGCAAAATCTGGACTGACATCGGCAACCTCGAGATCACCTTCCCAAAGGAGTTGCCGCTTTCGGTCACTGGGCGATTCCAACAGGCCGTTCGGCTGATCGGGATCCAACCCCGGACCGCCGCAAATCTCGCCGCTGCCCGCGCCATTTTAGAGGAGTTGGCCAGTGACGCCTCTCCTCCCGAGGTGGCGGCGGGCGCCGGTTATTATCAGGCGCGCATTCTCCAATGGGAACTGCCGCAGCCGAAGCCCCTTGAAGCCGCCGAACGTTTCTTGGCCCTTCACGCGAAGTATCCGGCCACATTTCACGGCGAACTCGCGCTGCTGCGAGCCGTGCCGATCGTCGCCTACTTAACACCCGATAGGTCGGCGGTTGCCGCGCGCCTCGAATCCCTCACAACCCTGAGCCGCACGGTTTCCCATGCCATGATTCGCCGGAACGCCTATTCCGCACTCTCAGAAGCCTATCACCGTCTCGCGCTATCGGCAGCAAAGGCGGCCGAACTGGCGGGGGCGGCGGCCGCGATTCCCTTCGCCCATCGCGGACTCTACGCGAGCGCGTTGCTCGCGGCTGCGACGCGCGCGAACGCGGCGGGCAACCGACCCGAAGCTTCTGCAATGCTCATTCAGTTTCTTGCCGATTTCCCGGACGACGTCCGCGCCTTCGAGGCGCGTCATCTCCTCAACGGGTGGGGAGGGGTCACGCCGTGAATCGCAGATTTAAACGACTGTGGGTCGGCCTTGGTTTCAGCATAGCGATCGGCACCTATTTGTTTTCAACCCTATGGGTGGCCAGAGAGTGGCTTCCCGGCGAGACCGACGACGTTCCCACCTTGCGGGTATCGCATTGGCTGCTCGAGACCGGCTACCGCGAGAGCCTCGACGAAATCGGCCGTCATTGGGAGCAGGAGAATCTGCGAGCAGGACGACGCGTTCGCTTCCAACAACTCGTGGTTCCGACCCGCGTCTATGCGGCTTGGATGCGCACCAATCTCGTGGGGAAAACTGCGCCCGACCTGATCTACGTTAAGCGGGCCAACGGAGCCACCGAGGAGATGATGGCCCGGTATTTCGAGCCGCTCAACGAAGTAGTGGCGAAGCCAAATCCCTATAACGCCGGCACGCCGCTCGCCGGCGCACGCTGGAGCGACACGTTTGTAGATAATCTGGCCATCACGGGAACCAGTCCGGGACTCGCGGACATCTACGCGATTCCGACATCTGCCGTAAGCGTGCGCCTCTACTACAATCGGGCGCTGCTTCGTGAAATCACGGGACGGACCGAACTTCCCGAGAGGTTTGGCGATTTCCTCGCGATGTGCGCGGACATTCGCGCGTGGTCTGCGAAAAACGGGCGGCGGGTTTCACCCATCGCGGGCTCCCGCTATAACACCACGCTCCTCTTCAATCTGCTGATCGGCGGTCTCACGCAAACCACGACCCAACTGATCGACGCCCGCGGTGATCTGGCCGCCGGGCCGGCCGAGCTTCTCTTTGCGATGAATCAGGGGAAGTGGTCACTCAATCAGCCTGACCAGCGTGCCGCGCTGGTTGCGCTGAATCAACTCGCCGGCGAGATGCAGCCGGGCTTCCTCCAATTGCAACGCGAAGACGCCACCATTCAGTTTGGTCAGCAACAAGCTGTGATTCTGGTTGGCGGATCGTGGTCCGCGAACAGCATGCACAGCGAGATTTCGTTCGAGCTTGGGATCAGCGCCCTGCCGCTTCCCGAATCGGGCGACCCGATTTGGGGAACCGGCGTTCGCGGACCCGTGGGCGACAATGCCGGACTCTTCTTCGAGGGATTTGCGCTTCCGGTGGGCGGAGGTCAACGGGAGCTGGCCCTGGACTTCCTGCGCTTTTTCTCCTCGTGGAAGGCGTATTCCCGTTACGTTGAAATGAGCGGCTGTCTTCCTGTCGTAAAAAATGTGGCTCCGACGGCACAGATGAAGCCCTTCGCGCTGCGGCAGGACGGTTTTCGTCCCGGCCCCACCCTCTACAGCACGGGGGAAGCCTCGCGTCGACTCTGGGATCAGAATGTCCAACTTCTGCTCCCGCCCAACGGCTCGGTCGAAAAATTTCTCGAATTTCTGCGAAAGAGACTTCCCGACACTGTGGCCTCGGACACGGCGCGCTGGCGGCGGGACGCCAAGGCGAGCTTCGAGTTGCAGGATCTTCTCATCGAGGCGCGCCATCAGCTTTCCGAGGCGGGTGCGATGACCGAAGCCAGGCTGGGCACGTTGCTCGACTCACAAAGTGCCACCGAAAACCAATACTACGCTTCGTTTGCTGGTTCCGCGAAAGCCTCTGAGCGCACCGCCCGATCTCCTCAGAAATGACCGCCGTCTCGCCGTCGCTTCTCCGTCAATTCCCGCTCGGTCCCCTCTCAGCTAGGACGGTGAACGTCGGTATCGTCGGCCTCGGTGGAGTGGCGCGGAACGCCCACCTTCCCGCTTGCATCGCGCTTCGAGAAGCGGGGTGGCCGCTGCGGATCGTTGCCGCTTGTGACAGCGTGCCCGAGCGGCTGACCGCAGCCCTTGCGCCGTTTCCGGAGTGCCGCCCGGTCGACGCGCCGGATGCAATTCTCGACGATCCGGACATTGACGCGGTCCTGCTGCTCACACCGCCAACGGTGAGCCTTGAGCTCACGCAACGGGCACTCGTGACGGGCAAGGCGGTATTGGTCGAGAAACCCGTGGCGTGCGATGCCATGGCGTTATCGAATAGTATCGATCTTCTCGGCGACTTGGTCGGGCGCGCGCAGGTTGCCTACAACCGGCGCTTTCAGCCCCTCGGTGCGCTCGCGCGGACTGAACTTACCACAATGGGGCCGGTGAAAGTGGTGACGGCGCGCCTTTGGCGCGCCGCACGCTCGCGAAGCGATTTTTACGAGGACGTTTCCGTCCACGCTTTGGATTGGCTGGGCGCTCAGTTCGGTCCGCTTCGACTCAAAGAATGCTCCGTAACGCCACCAACTCAGCCAGGAGGATTGGCCGCCGCCCTTGAATTGAAGCTGATCGGTTCACTCGAAGTTGAGGTTCGTCTGGATGTGCGACCGGCCACCGGTCAGACGGAGGAGACGTATTTCTATCAGGCCGCCGGAGGCTCCGTGCGACTCGGCTACTTGGTTCATGAGGCTACCCGAGCCGTCGCACCGGCCGAACTGCGGATGCAACGTCCCGGCGCTCCCGATCCCGTGCTGCTTTTTGAAAAAAATGATCTCAGCTTGGCGGACGCGAACTTCTTACGGGGCTTTGTCCATCAGCTCGCGGCGTTTCTTCGCTTCGTCGCCGATCCCTCCGTTCCCTCGCCTTGCACGCTGAATGACGCTCTCCGCGCCTTGCGCCTTTCCGAGCAGTTGACCGGCGCCATGTCCTCGCGCATCTGAATCCCGCGCAAAGCGATGAGCCGAACTTACGCCAATCCCGTCATCCCCGGGTTTCATCCAGACCCGTCAATTTGCCGTGTCGGCGAGGACTATTATCTCGTCACCAGTTCGTTCGCCTATTTTCCGGGCATCCCCATTTTTCACAGCCGTGACTTGGTCAACTGGCATCAACTTGGGCACGTGCTAACGCGAGAAAGTCAGTTGCCGCTGAGTGGAGCGAATCGCGATTTCGGGTTTCTTGGGCGATGCCTGAATTCCCTCGGCATTTGGGCACCGACCATTCGATGGCACGACGGTCGATTCTATGTCGTGAGCACAAACATGAGTCATGGCGGTCACTTCGTGGTTTGGTCCACCGATGCCGGGGGCCCTTGGTCGGAACCGCTCTGGATTGATGCCCCGGGGATCGATCCTTCGCTCTTCTTTGGCGAAGATGGCCGGGTCTATCTAACGGCCAATTCATGGCCGCACGGTCCAACGGGCCTGTGGCTGAGCGAAATCTCGCTTGCCACCGGGCGATTGATCACGCCCCCGCACATCGTGTGGCAGGGCATGGGAGCAAAGTCGCCTGAAGGTCCGCACCTGTTTAGGCGTGGCACCTACTACTATATGCTCGCGGCCGAGGGCGGCACGGAAGCCGGGCACCTCGTTAGTGTCGCGAGGTCCGTCGACCTTTGGGGCCCCTACGAAAGCTGTCCGAACAATCCCATTCTTTCTCATCGCAGCCTCGACCAGCCGATTCAGTCCACGGGCCACGGCGACATGGTGAAGGCGCACGATGGCTCTTGGTGGCTCGTTTTCCTCGGCACCCGGCCTGGCGGATACCCGCCCTGTCATTTGCTCGGCCGCGAGACTTTCCTTGCTCCGGTCTCGTGGAAAGATGGCTGGCCGCTGGTAAACGATGGCTTGCCGGTCGGCCTTGTCATGACTTTGCCGCGGTGGGAATCGACCCCGCAGCCAGGGCCTGCCGCCCACGATGATTTCGACGCGCTTCAGCTCTCACCGGTTTGGAATTTCATGCGCAATCCAGATCCAAATTCTTGGAGCCTGAGTGACCGGCCAGGCTTTCTCCGACTTCGCTGCCGCACCGAGTCTCTCGATGAAAAGCTCGGATCACCGTCACTCCTCGTTCGCCGACAAGACGCACGGGAGCTGACGGTCGAGACGTTGGTGGATTTTATTCCCGCGAACGACAATGACGAAGCGGGCCTCGTCGCCTACATGAACGAATCCCACTACGTCTCACTCGCCTTGGTGAAATCGTCCGAGGGCCGGCGCTGGCGCTGGCATCGGCGTGTCGGTGACCTCAATCTCGTGGACCTGGGTTCGTTGCTGCCGGAAGGTCCAACGCGCTTGCGTCTCGACTGCGCGGCGGACGCCTACCGCTTTTCTCTGGTGATCGACGATGACTATTCGCTCGTCGGCTCGCTGCCCAGCTATCTGCTTTCGACCGAGGTCGCGGGAGGGTTTACCGGCGTATTCATCGGCATGTTCGCTACCAGTCGGGGAACCCGAACCGAAA
>Ga0335394_10001832_pt1 | contig 23973 bp, 18 predicted proteins | sample MAT03_FD_205741 | JGI IMG/M metagenome (GOLD analysis project Ga0335394, IMG submission 205741) | Freshwater microbial communities from Lake Fryxell liftoff mats and glacier meltwater in Antarctica - MAT-03 (spades assembly) (version 2) ...
GGTTCCCGACCTTAGCCATAGCTAAGGGTCGCTGAATTAATAAGTGTCGCTTTCTCCGGGCAAGGCATTTTGATTCTAACCAAGGCGGGGGTTCCCGACCTTAGCCATAGCTAAGGGAGGTGGTTTCCCAACGCGGGGTAGGAGCAAAAGACCTCCTGGAAAAGTGGACAGTTATTATCTCAGCGACCCTAAGGGAGGTGGTTTCCCAACGCAGAGTAGGAGCAAAAGACCTCCTGGAAAAGTGGACAGTTATTATTTCAGCGACCCTAAAAAGAAACACCTCCTCATAGTGGTATCCCCTCGCTTTTTGCATCCTCTTTTTTAGAAATGTTAGTATTTGCCGTTCGTCGAAACTACGTCTTACTGATCGTTTAAATTAACCTTTCGGTCTAAGTGTGGTTCCGAATTCGCCGGATGGGATGCAACTTGCGGCTGTATTTGACATTGAGATGACATTTTTGAATCTTTCAAACCCGACTGTAATTATGAAAAAAATCTTCCTGTCAGCAGCCCTGCTGGCATTGGGCTTGTCTGTTGCGACAGCTCAGAAAATCAGCGGCAAAGCGGTGTTGCCTGACGGAAAACCGGCAGAATTCGCAACAATCATGCTGATGAACGCCGCAGATTCTACCCTTGCAAAAGGCGCTGTTGCTGAATTGGATGGCGCGTACGAATTGCCCAACCCGAAAGCAGGCGAGTATTACCTCCACATTAGTTTGATCGGCTACGACAAATACTACAGCCCGGTTTTTACTTATAATACGGGGAATATGACCCTTGATCCAGTTAAATTGGCCAACCAGCCAACAGAGCTGAAAGAGGTGACTGTCACGGCCAAAAAACCGCTGATCGAAGTGAAAGCCGACCGCACGATCTTCAACGTAGAGGCGAGCATTACGGCAGCCGGTTCGAACGGGCTGGAACTGTTGCGCAAAACCCCGGGTGTGGTCATTGACAACAATGAAAACATCCAGTTGCGGGGCAAAAACGGCGTGGAAGTCTACCTCGACGGCAAGCGCTCTTACATGAGTCCGCAGGAATTGGCGAACCTGCTTAAAGGCATGAACGCCAGCGACATCGAAGCAATCGAAGTAATCACCAACCCTTCGGCCAAGTTTGACGCGTCGGGCAATGCGGGCATCGTCAACATTCGTCTGAAGAAAAACAAAAACTTCGGTACCAACGGCTCTGTCAACCTCAGTGGCGCTTACGGCGAAGGCCCCAAAGCCAATGCTTCTCTGAACCTCAACCACCGCAACAAAAACCTGAACCTTTTCGGCAATGCAAGCGGCGGCTACAACGAGTGGTACAACAGCATGAACCTGTACCGCATTCAGAACGATAAAGTGTTCGATCAGCGCCAGAAACAAGTGAGCGAAGGCAGCCCGTTTAATGCGAAAGTCGGTGCCGACCTTTCCGTGGGTACGAAACATACCTTTGGCGTGCTGGCGAACCTCAATACCAATTTTATGAATCGTACCTGGGACAGCAACAGCCGGACTTTGATTTCCCCGGCAGCAACGCCCTCCGCCATTGATTCAATCCTGATTGCTTCCAATTTGATTAACGGAAACAACACCAACGCGAACTTTAACTTCAACTACCGTTTTGCGGACACGCTGGGCAATGAGTTTACGTTCGATGCAGACCGCGGATTTTTCCGTTCGACAAACGAGAGTTTCCAGCCCAACTTTTACAAAAATGCCGATGAAAGCGAAATGCTCTCCATGCGCGCTTTTGCAACCGACACACCCTCTGACATTAACATCTGGACGGTGAAGGGCGATTACGAGCGCAAATTGGGCAAGCAAAAAGCGACAACCCTCGGCGTGGGCTTCAAAATCGCAAATGTAAAAACCGACAACACGTTCGATTTTTTCGATGTGGTTGACGACCAGAACGTGCGTGACATCGAACAAAGTAACCAATTTACCTACACCGAGCAGGTCAACGCGGGCTATGTCAACTTCTTTGCGCCGCTTTCTGCAAAATGGTCTGTTCAAGCCGGCCTGCGCATGGAAAATACGCACTCGATCGGCGACCTGGAACGCGATCCATCCATTCTGGCAAAACCGGAAGATTATGTGGAACGCGATTACATTGACTGGTTCCCAAGTGCAGCCCTGACGTATCAACTCCACCCGATGCACACACTTAACTTGACCTACAGCCGCCGGATTGACCGCCCAAGCTATCAGGACTTGAACCCTTTTGAATGGCGTTTGGACGAGTTGACGTTCCGCAAAGGCAGCCCTTTCCTAAAGCCGCAGTACGCCGACAGCTACGAATTCAAGTACACGGCCATGCAAATGGCTACCTTAAGTGTGAATTACTCCCGTACAACGGATTTGATCACAGACATCGTAGAATTTGATGCGAGCCAACCAAACAGAAGCTTTATCAACTACCGCAACTTAGCTTCGCAGGACAACTACGCCATCAGCATAGCCAGTCCAACGCCCATCAAAAAATGGTGGAATGGCTACGTGAACGTCACGATGTACAAATCCATTTACAAGGCCAATTTCCCGGAATACCAGTTTGAAGCAGAAACGCCGATCGCTTGGAATTTTTACGCCGAGCAGACGTTCTCCTTGCCGAAAGGCTTCACGTATGAAATCTCAGGTTGGTTCAATTCAGCCTCGATTTGGGGTGGAAGCTGGTTGAGCGAACCGCAAGGCTCACTGGATATGGGCATCCAACGGGACGTATTGAAAGGGCAGGGGACGCTGAAACTGAGCGTAACGGACATCCTGCTGACCGCGCCCTGGCGCAGCTACAGCGACGCTATCCCAGGGCTGATCATCAGAGGCTCAGGTAATTGGGAATCGCGCCAGATCAAACTGAACTTTAACTACCGCTTCGGCAACCAGAATGTGAAAGGCGCACGTCGCCGCGCTACAGGCCTGGAAGACGAAAGCAAGCGCGTGAAAAACTAAACGCTTATTAGGGATTTCACAAATAAGCTATAGATCAGATTCATATATTTAGCACATGAGTCATTCGGAGTTTTCGGGATGGCTCATGTCTTTTCAGGTAGTTGGTGTCTGTCTTTATAGTCCGATAGCTGCGTTATGCGAAGGCCCAAAAGCTTCATTTACGCGAGTAAACTCCGATTTTGGGCCTTCGCATGCCTTGCTCTCGAACCCTAAAAGCCGAGACACGGGACTAAATGGACGGCCACTAGTTAGGGTTAAAGTAGAAAGGTTAAAGGGAACCACGTATCCTGATGAAATTACGTAATTTCCTTTAACCTTTCCACTTAAACCTTATTCCCCTTCCGGAACCTCCTACTCCTTTCCCCCTGTCAGGTCTTCTATGCTGGCCTGAGGCGCGGTGGTTATTACCGACTGGATGCCATTTTCCATGGTTGCTTTTGAAGCGTACATCTGGCTGGATCCGATGACTTGTTTGTTGGCGGCCAGCAAATTGAAGTGTAACTTTCCGTTGGCGGCTTCTTTGCGTTCGAAGTTGGCATCACCGGCAGCGTTGGTTTTTACCGATTCTACGCCGTTTTTACAGCTGGCTTTACTGGCATAAGCCTGGCTGGACAGAATGATCTGACCATTGCCCGCTTTGAGCCGGAAGTAAAATTTGTCGCTCGTTTCGCTTTGAAAAATCTCAAACTTCATCCTAAACAGTTTTTTGACGATGAATAATTATAGTCCGATAACTGCGTTATACCCGGCCAATTCCATTGGTGCCTGAAAAATGGCTGTTTGGCTGCTCCACCTAGAAGAGCATCGCCTAAAAATAGGCAAAGGTCGAAGAATGTCAAATGTTTTGTGCGCATAATCTCTGAACCCCGTATTTTTGTAAGAAAATTATCTGTATGAAATACCTGAATTTCTTCTTGCTTTTATTGCTTGCGACCCCTGTTGCCAAGGCTCAGGAAACGGATAGCAGCAACCCCTGGCGTGTTTACCTGAACGGCAACTTCCAGTTGGGGATTCCCCAGCAGGATTTTAAAGAAAACCTTGACCGGATCGGCATTGGTGGCGGCGGACTTCTGTTGTTCCAACTCGGCGAATTGCCTTTGTACGCCGGTGCAGAATTTTCCGGAATGTCTTACGACCGCGAATCCATTGATTACACCGTTAATGTCGGCGGATTTTTGAGAGATTACGAACTGCGCACGAGTAATAGTATTTTTATGATGCACGGCATGTTGCGCATCCAACCCAACATCAATGGCCCTGTTCGGCCCTATCTGGATGGCATGGTGGGAACCAAAAACCTGTTCACCCGCACTCGCCTTATTGAAGACGACAACGGCGACCCCGACAACAACGACGAGGACAGCCGCATTGAAACGGGCGACTGGGCTTTCAGCTATGGCGGTGCATTGGGCATCCAATTTGATATTTCGCGTTCTCAGGGCATTTTGCTCGACCTGCGTTGTGCGTTTCTGCCCGGCGCGAATGCCAGCTACTTAGTGCGCAAACCCGGCGACAATGTGAATTACGACGAACCCATTGACGCATTTGAAAAAAAGTCTTCTCCAACAACTTTACTCATGCCACAGATTGGGTTGACTTTTTCACTGAGTAGCTTCTCAGACAGCGGCAGCAATGATTATTGATAGGCCAAGACAACATCGTCGTTTGGGTTGAACAGGAAAAGGTCTTGTACGGAGGGTGTTTTATCAAAAGCACAGAAAGTCAAGGATTGGGGAATATTGCAGATGCAGCGTTAGATGAATGGGCGGCTTCCATCAGGCGGGCCATGAAAGCTTGCAGCAAGGCCAAATACGTCATTCCAGGGCACCAAAATTGGGATAGCAATAAAAGCCTGCAACATACCTTGAAGCTGCTGCGACGCCATAAATAGTCATCCTGAAAATTTCCATGCTTTCCATATCTGAAAAACTTAGCTTTGCGTTCTTATAAATGATCCAATCTTCACCCTCTTTTATGAAGTGGCAACAGCAACTAAAAGTAGCAGGACAAAAAACACGGGCAGCATGGGAATTCGTCTGGGGGCCGTGGCGGCGTTTTGAACAAAAATGGCCGCGGCTGTCCAAATGGATTGCCTGGCCTGCGCGGGCTTTCAGCGTTTTGATCGGCTTGCTCATTTTGTTTTGGATGGGCATTGCCTTATCGGTTCCTTCTGTGCGCGAATTGCGCGAAGTACAAACCCAGATCGCTTCCGAAATCTATTCTGCGGATGGCGTGCTGTTGGGAAGGTACTTCAACCAATACCGCACCGTTGTCAAATACGAGGATATACCACAACACATCATCCAGGCGCTGGTGGCTACGGAAGACGAACGCTTCTTCAGGCACAAGGGCATAGACTACCGGAGTTGGGGTCGGGTGTTTTACCGCACCATTTTGCGCCGGGACGACTCCGGCGGCGGAGGCAGTACCATCAGCCAGCAATTGGCTAAAAACCTTTTCCCGCGTAAAGACTACATGGTGCTTTCCCTGCCCATCAATAAAATCACTGAAATCATTACCGCCCGCCGGCTGGAACGCGCCTACGATAAAGAACAATTGTTGGCGCTGTATCTGAATACCGTGCCATTCAGCGAAAACATTTACGGGATCGACGTCGCTTCCCGGCGCTTTTTCAACAAAGCTCCGGCTGAGTTAACGATTGAAGAAGGCGCTACACTGATCGGTTCCCTAAAGGCGACCTCAACGTATAACCCTGTCAAAGCGCCGGATCGGACTAAACAACGCCGCAACGTAGTGCTGACGCAAATGCTAAAAAACAACTACCTCAATAAACCTGTCTGCGATTCTTTGCAACAATTGCCTTTGGTCACCAATTACAATCCGGTGATTAACAACCAGGGCGTCGCGCCGTATTTTCGGGAATTTGTACGCCAGGAAGCGCTGCAATTGCTGTCGGAAATGCGCAAGCCCAACGGAGAACCTTACGATCTTTATAAAGATGGCTTAAAAATCCATACGACCCTGAATTCTGACATCCAACGCATCGCGGAAGAAGCCGTAAAAGAACAAATGAGCCAGTTGCAAAGCACGTTCGACCGGCACTGGCGCGGCCAGAAACCATGGGGAGATGATGCAGTGATTGACCAGGCCATGCGTGCGTCGAAGCGCTACAAACAACACGTGGAAGAAGGGCTTTCCGAGGCCGAGATCCTGACAAAATTTGAAGAAAAAATTCCGATGACCATTTTTAGCTGGGAAGGAGACACCGAAGTGGAAATGAGCCCGTTAGACTCCGTCCGCTATCATTTTGCGTTGCTCCAGGTCGGCTTTATGGCCATGGAACCCTACACCGGATACATCCGTGCCTGGGTGGGCGGCATTGACTACGATCATTTTCAGTACGACCACGTCCGCGCACAGCGGCAGACTGGCTCGGTTTATAAACCTATTATTTATGCGCAGGCTTTGCGCAGTGGCATTCCCCCCTGCGAACAATTGCCAAATCGCCTGACGGTTTACCACGAATACGAAAAAGGTAACTGGGCTCTTAAAGATCCACGCCGGGAAGATCCCGATCCGCACATCAGCCCGGAAGGTAAAGACGAAGACGATTGGGTGCCGCAAAATGCCGACGGTAAATACGGTGGTTCCTACTCTATGCAGGGTGCCCTGACCAATTCCGTGAATACCATTTCCGTTTCACTCATCATGCGCACGGGCGTGCAACCAGTGATTGACTTGTCGCGCCGCTTAGGCATCACCGGAGAAATTCCGGAAGAGCCCTCCATCGCATTGGGTACTGCAGAGGTGTCGCTCTACGACATGGTTGGCGCGTTTGGTGCCATTGCCAGTCGGGGCCGAAAAACTAAACCGATCGTCATCAGTCGCATCGAAACGCACGACGGGAAAATACTGGCCCGTTTCGACCAGGGACAACCGGAGCAAATCCTGACCGAAACCCAGGCCGACATAGTGACGCACATGCTCCAGTCGGTCGCTTCTTATGGCACCGCGAGCCGCCTGAAATGGAAATATGGATTGTATAACTATGCGATAGCCGGGAAAACCGGCACCACCCAAAACCAGGCGGACGGCTGGTTCATTGGCTTTACGCCGAATCTGGTTGCCGGCGCGTGGGTAGGAGGCGATTCTCCTTTGGTGCGTTTCCGCACATTTGAGTACGGACAAGGCGCTGCGACCGCCTTACCGGTTTGGGGATTTTTTATGAAAAAGCTATTGGAGGATCCGGCTTTTGCCGACTGGAAAGATGCAAAGTTTCCGGAGCTTCCGCCTGATATTTCCCGCGAATTAGCCTGTACTATGCGGATTAGATCAGCAGAAGAATTATTGGCCGATTCGCTGGCAGCGGATACCTTGTTGCCGATAGATTTTCCGGCGCTTGATTCTTTAGAAACGTTTTTTTGAGAACTATGGCTTCGGCAAAATCTCTGTTTTTTCGCCAAAATACTGTACAAAGCGCTGCATATCCGCAGCAAGCGCCTGATTCTGAGTTGCTTTGTGGTAGGTATCTGCCATTGCGCGCAGGGTTTGGAAAAAGAAGCGATCCATTTCCACTACCTGCATTTCTTTCGTCCAAAGGTCAATTTTGAGGGTATCCTTCGTCGTTTCGTCGAACAGGGAAAGCAACATGGCTTTGCAAGCCTGAAGTTCCTGTCCGTCGGCCTGCCATTCCATTTTAGCCGGGATGCCGCTTTCGTCTAAGCTGACTATGATGTTGATTTGGGTAGTTTTTTTGATCGAGCTCATGTTATTGAGATATAAGATATTAGACGTAAGATATTAGATAAAAAGCGTTTATACGAGGATGTCAAACTGCAATTTTGCCAAAGCGTTGTAGGCTCCATCTTCAATCGAAGAAAGTTCATCATGGGTACCTTTTTCCACAATTTGGCCGCCGTCAATCACATAGATGCAATCTACATCCCGAATCGTAGCCAGCCGGTGCGCGATGATGATGGAAGTTCGGCCTTTCATCAGTTTATTCAGCGCGTCCTGTACCGCTTTTTCAGATTCGGCATCCAAAGAAGAAGTGGCTTCGTCGAGCAGGAGTACTGCCGGGTCTTTCAGGATGGCTCGCGCGATGGCGATGCGTTGCCGCTGACCGCCCGAGAGTTTGATGCCACGTTCCCCAACTAAGGTCTCAAACCCATCAGGGAAAGAGCGGATAAAATCCCAGGCATTCGCTTTTTTAGAAGCTTCCATAATTTCAGCCTCTGTTGCATCCGGTTTTCCATACAGGATGTTTTCGCGGATGGTGCCGCCAAAAAGGAGCACTTCCTGGGGCACGATGGCAATGTTGCGGCGATAATGCGTGAGCGGGTAGCTGAGAATATCTTGCCCATCCATGCGGATGGTTCCACTTTGAGCCTGGTAAAAACGCAGCAGGAGCTGGACGATGGTTGATTTTCCGGCCCCACTTGCCCCAACGAGGGCGACTTTTTCCCCCGGATTAATATGGAGGTCAATCCCTTTCAAAACAGGCATATCCGAACGGGAAGGGTAAGCAAAATGCACGTTTTCGTAGTCAATCTCACCGCTAAGGCGGGGCAGTTGCTGGTATGAAGGCGGGGTGATTTCCACTTCGGAATCCTCCTTAAGGATTTCCTGAATGCGCTCCGTGGCCCCGATGGCCGACACGATTTCGGTGTAAAAACTGCCGATGCTGGCAATGGCGCCACCGATGATGCCGGTAAAGACCACAAAATCAACCAATTCGCCTTCCAACATCTGGCCGCTCTGCACCATCAGTGCCGCCCGCCACATGATGAAAAACAACGCTCCAAACATCACAAAAATGATGAAGGCCGCGAACAACCCACGGAGGTGAGCCCCTTTTAGCGACAAGCGTACAGCTTCCTTCAGGCTGAGGCCATAACGGTTGATCTCAAACCATTCATTGGTATATGCCTTCACCGTTTGGATGGATTGCATGGTTTCTTCCACCACCACATTCGTTTGAGCCAATTGATCCTGGCGGTCTTTCATCAACTTCCGGATATGCCTGCCGAAGTACATCGCCAGGATGACAATGACCGGAAAAGTGGCCAGCATGGTCAACGCCAGTTTCGGCATCGTGATTACGATGATGGCAATACCGCCTACGAGAATGATGATCTGCCGCAAAAACTCTGCGAGCGTAATGGAAAATACATTTTGAACCTGGGTGACATCGGTGGAAATCCGGCTGGTCAATTCGCCTACGCGGCGACTTTCCAAAAAAGGAATGCCCAGCGTGATGAGTTTTTGGTACAAATCGGTGCGCAGCAGGGCCATACTTTTTTCGCTGACCAAGGCAAATAATTGCACCCGCAGGTAGGAAAAAACGCTTTGAATGGCCAGCAGCACCAAAAGGAAAAGGAACAACTGGTTGAGCGAAGCACCGTATTCTGATTTCCCGGCGATGACATTGAACAACTCGCCCGGCACTTTCATGATGCCGAGGAACAGCAAACTCCCTGCGGCAAGGAAAAACATGCCACTGATGAATGCCCATTTATAGGGAAGCAGGTAGCGGAAAACAAGCAACGATTGTTGCAGTTTCTCGCGGGTTAGGGGCGTGCGTTCTTCGCTCTTGGGCGCTGAAGCCCGACCATTGCGCATACTCATGCGGCCTTGTAGATTGTATGAAAAGAAATTGGTGCGGCCATCGGCTGCATTCACATCGTGATGAAAACAGTTAACCGACTATTTTGGTTATGCATCAGAGTGATAAAAGTAGAAGTTTATTTCATTTGAACCCCATCCTTCTTCTGTTTCAGTCAAATACTCCAAAAATGAAGAATGAATTAATCATCATAAAGATAAGATTTTGATAACTTCCGACGTTAAGGAACTTGTCGTAAATAAAAGCCGAAATTACACACTAAAACACGCTTCATCCCTTATGAAAAAGTCATTTCTGTCATTTCTCCTGCTCCTCGGGGGGCTTTGGAGCACAGCACAACCGCTCGAACTGGGCCTGATGGGCGGTGCTTCGTTCTATAGCGGCGACTTATCGCCCAAAGAATTCGGCCTTTATTTTGGCGAGATCAATCCTGCTTTCGGGATATTCATGAGGAAAAATTTCAACAATACATTCTCGATGCGTATTGGTGCCAGCTTAGCTAAAGTTGAAGGAGACGATGCCAATATCGGCTTTGAAAACCGGGGGATTAACTTCAGGACGCAAATCTTTGAAGTGGCGCTCACCGGCGAGTTGAATTTATTCCGGCTGGGGTCGCCGAAAGGCACGCAGGTAGTTCCTTACTTATATGCCGGGGTTGGGATTTACCATTTTAATCCGGAAACCCTTTTTGACGACAGTTGGATCGAGTTGCATCCTTTAGGCACGGAAGGACAGGGCTTACCAGGGTATGAAGACCCCTATTCGCTGACCCAGCTTTGTATTCCTGCTGGCGGCGGATTAAAATTCATCTTCAAAGAAGTTTGGACGCTGGGTCTTGAGTTTGGTGGCAGAAAACTATTTACCGACTACCTTGACGACGTCAGTAACGCCGAAGTCAACTACCTAGATATTCTAACCGGCAATGGCACCTTAGCCGCCCAACTCAGCAACCCATCCATCAAAAACCCGGAAGAAGATGAAATCATCTATCGCCGGGGGGGCAAATTTGACGATTGGTATTTTATGGGCGGCCTCACCCTTTCCTTTAAATTTGGCGATGGCGGGAATGGTCGCGGTGGCAGGCAGTTGGGGTGCCCGGGGTTTTAAAAAAGGCCATTTTAGTAAGTAAGCAACCCGCCCCAGTTCGCCCTGAGGCTACGCCAAGTTCTTTTATACATCTATGGCTTTACCCACATCAACGGAATAATAAAGCTATCTCCCACAAATTTTTCAACGTAGAGAATTGCCCCCGCTGAGGGGCTTGCCAACCCAGCAACTCTATTTTGGTGATGACAGAAATAAAACTCCCGGTTTCATTAAGTGCATTTTTAATGAAACCAATGAAATCCAGTACCTCCCGCTTGAGGTTGTCAGGCATTTGCTGCAATTGCAATAAGACGAATTGATCCGTCATATCTATCAAGGTAAATTGTAAAAACAAGAATACAGATTTTTTGAGATTTTACAACCCTGTTCGCTGAGGCCCCGCCCGAACTTCTAATGCGCATTTGTTATAGGCAATCCTTACCTCACCGCTTCACCAACACGCTGCGCTGTATCCCGTTTGCATGCACCAACTGTACCACATAAACCCCGCCTGACAAATCCCGGCAATCCACCCATTGAGTTCCGGGTGCCAGTTGGTGCAGTGCCTTGAACTGTCGGCCTGCTGCATCAAAAAACAGTACACTCGCAGCGCCGGAAGGAATTTGGAGTACCAATTCGTCGCCCACAGGATTGGGGTAAAAGAAGGCCGCATCGCTGGCTATCGGCTCCGCCAGATCGGTGATGTATTGAGCGCCCACAAATACGATGAAGTAGCGATCGGGCCCCAACCTCACCACCGACGGGTCGCCGCCATTCAGGTTGGTTGCAACGAACCCGTTCCAGACGCCGCCATTGGGTGAGGCATTGTACCAAATCATCGGGCCATTGCCGTAGAAGCGCAGTTCGTTTTCACTATTGAGCATATAATTGCCCGTCCAATTGTGCTGGTTGTCGGAAGGGATGTTCGCAACCTGGAAAAACTGCACCCCGTCTGGCGATACAAAGTGATAAGCGCCCTGTTGCGGAGCGCCGATGGGGGCAATATAATGCCAGCCCTGGCCAAACTCAATCACGGCGGGATCAATGACTTTGTTGTCGGCCACATCCACACGGGGGCCAGGTTCGAAGGCATAGTGCAGGCCGTCAGCGCTTACCGCAGAATAGGTATTGACGCTTGCGTCAAGCCCCATTGGCGGCAAGCCGACGCTGGAAGAAAAGTAAATGCGCAGGCTGTCAGGGGAAAGCACGGCCAGCGTCGGATCGAAAAGCCGCTGATAACCGGCTAATGTGCGGCAGTTTACGAGTTTTGCGGTTTCTTGAAGACACAAAGCACCCACTACCATGAGACTACTACCTCAAATCCAGCCAGTATTGTATTGTGCATATTGACATTGTATATTCCGGAGTATCTGACCCCCCCCATTCCGATTTGATCTGACCCCCCTACTCCGGAATATACAATAAGCGCGCAAAAAACAACTTTCTCGTCCTTTGCGCGCTTTCTACTTTAGCCTTTATCCTTTTTTTACCCTTCCGCCAGCACCTTCTTCACCAAATCAGCCGCTTCCTGCAACAGAATCGCAGAATACACCTTCAAGCCTGACTCGTCAATGATCTGTTTGGCCAAATCGGCGTTGGTGCCCTGGAGGCGTACGATGATCGGCACTTTGATGTCGCCGATATTGCGGTAAGCGTCTACAACGCCTTGCGCCACACGGTCGCAGCGCACGATGCCGCCGAAAATATTGATCAGAATGGCTTTGACTTGCGGATCGCGTAAAATGATGCGGAAGGCATTCTCCACGCGCTTGGCATCAGCCGTACCGCCTACATCGAGGAAGTTGGCCGGCTCGCCGCCGGAGAGTTTGATGATGTCCATGGTCGCCATTGCTAAGCCGGCGCCGTTCACCATGCAACCGACGTTGCCGTCAAGGTTTACGAAGTTCAGGCCGTAGCTTTTGGCTTCCACATCGGTGGGGTCTTCCTCGTCCGTATCCCGCAAGGCCTCCAGGTTTGGGTGGCGGAACAGCGCGTTTTCGTCAAGTGTCACTTTGCAGTCCACCGCGATGATGCGGTCATCACCCGTTTTCAGACAGGGGTTGATTTCGAACATTGAAGCGTCGGAGCCAACGAAAGCGGCATACAGCTTGGTGATAAAACCAACCATTTCTTTGACGGCCACGCCACTCAATCCTAAGTTGTAGGCGACCTTGCGCGCCTGGAATGCCTGAAGGCCAAGCGTCGGGTCAATGAATTCTTTTTGCACCAAGTGCGGCGTTTCTTCGGCCACCGTTTCGATGTCCATCCCGCCTTCGGTGGAATAGATGATGACGTTGCGCTTGCTCTGGCGATCCATCAGGATGGACACGTAGTATTCCTTGCAGGCGCTGAAATCCGGCGCGTAGGAGTCTTCTGCGATCAATACTTTGCGCACCAATTTACCGGGACCGTTCAGGCCGCCGGGCGTTTGCGGCGTTTTCAGCATCATGCCGATGATGTTGCCAGCGTGCAGTTTCAGATCGTCTAAATTTTTAGCCAATTTGACGCCGCCGCCTTTGCCCCGGCCACCTGCGTGGATCTGGGCTTTCACCACAACAAATTCTGTTCCTGTTTGCTCGCGCAATTGCTGCCATGCCGCAACGGCTTCTTCGGCAGATTGCGCAACAATGCCGCGCTGAATGGCTACTCCGTAGCTTTGCAAGAGTTCCTTGCCCTGGTATTCGTGAAGGTTCATATATCGAAGCGATTGTAAAAACGCCCCAAATGTAAGAAACCGTTTTTAAACCTCCGTGTGTAGGGTAAGAAAAAGAAAAAGAAACCCAATTGCACGAACTTTGCCGGAGGCACGCTAACTTCCGCCCACAAACATCAGATGAACGTATGACCTTAACTTTCCCTGATCACTTTTTTTGGGGTACTTCAACCGCCGCAGCGCAAATCGAAACGGCATCGGAGCACAACTGGAAAGGCCTGAAAGCCAAAGACGGCTACACCTTCCAACGCACCACCGACCACGAAAAGCGCCGGGACGAAGACCTGGAAAACATCGTGCAATTCGGCTCGGTGTACCGCTGCGGCGTAGATTGGGCGAGGTTGCAAACGGCGCCTTTTGCAGATTTTGAACCGGAAGTGGTCGAGGAATACCAGGTGTTTTTTGAGCAACTGAACGCGCGCGGCGTACGCATTATGTTCGTCCTGCACCACTTCACCAACCCGCTCTGGTTTGAAAAAAACGGAACTTGGCTAAAAGAATCAAACATCGCCGCTTTTGTGGATTATGCACAGCAATGCATCCGGCACTTTGGGCCTTACGTGTTCAACTGGAATACGTTCAATGAACCGAATGTTTATGCCGCCAACGGTTTCTTCTTCGGGCAGTTTCCACCTCATAAAAAAAGCTATTTCAAAGCCAACCGGGTATTGAAACACCTTGGCATGGCGCACGATATCGTGTACGAACTGATCAAAACGACTTATCCGAATCATCCGGTCGGCATTTCTCTGAATACCGCCTATTTTAAGGCGTTGCACCCCTTAGGCAAAATCCCCGCCTGGTTCTCCGACTGGTGGTTTTTGAAAAAAGCAGCCCGCCCATTCCAGCGCTTAGATTACTGGGGCCTCAGTTATTATGCTTACATCCCCTTCACGCCGATGATGGTGACGGAACTGGATCACCCGGGGAAACTCAAAAAATTAGGCATCCCACACGACGGGATGTGGGGCTATCACCCGGAAGGTCTGGGCATCATCCTGCGGCGTTTTCACAAAAAATACCGCAAACCGATTGTCATCACCGAAAACGGCATTTGCACCGACGATCCGCAAGTGCGCATCCAGGCAATCCGGGATTACGTCCGTGTTTGCCATAAAGCGATTCAGGATGGCGTAGATTTGCGCGGCTATATCCATTGGTCAGCCTGGGACAATTTCGAGTGGAACTTGGGTCCTACCTACCGGTTTGGGTTGGTTCGGGTAAATATTCACACCCTGGAACGGACCATGACGGATGCCGGACGGTTTTATGCAGGATTGGTGAGGGAGAATGGGATGGTAATTTGAAGATTTGAGGATTTGAGGAATCGAATACTCAAATCCTCAGATACTCGAATACTCAGATAATTAACACATTAACAAGATCACATGCGTCAATCATTACGCTTTCTGAAAATTCTGGCGATGGCAATTTTGTTGGCATTGAGTTTGGTGCTTGAAGCCCAAAACGGCGCATTGCCAGCTGCCGGTGCCCGTTCGGTGGCGATGGGCGGCGCCAACGTCACCTTTACTGACGTGAGCAGTGCGCTGACCAACCAGGCCGGATTGGCAGGAGTCAAGGAGTTTTCGGCGATGGTTGCTGCGGAACAGCGTTTCCTGATCGCCGAAATTCGTTCCTTTTCCGCCGCCGCTGCCTACCCTACCCGCTCCGGAACATTCGGCGTCACGCTCAACTACTTTGGGTTTGAAGGATACAATGAACAACGCATCGGGTTGGCTTATGGCCGAAAACTCTTCGACCAGTTGTACTTCGGGGGGCAGGTTTTGGCGCTCACGACCCGCATTCCGGAATACGGCAGCCAGACCAATTTCACTTTTGAAGCCGGGCTGATTTCTCCCCTTTCGGAAAAATTGATGATTGGCGTGCATGTATTTAGTCCCGTGCGCGTGCGCCTGCTGGAGGACGAATATTTGCCAACCGTCCTGAAAATAGGGATGATGTACCTGCCTTCTAAAAAACTGCGCATCAGTGGTGCGGTGGAAAAGGACATTGTCCATCCGGCGAGCATCAAAGCAGGGATCGAATACCTGCCCGCAGAAGCCCTGGCTTTCCGCATTGGCCTTGCTACCGAGCCCGTGCAGTTGAGCTTTGGTGCCGGGTTCACACTTTCCAATGGTTTAACATTGGACATTGCCTCGGCTTACCACCAAACGCTGGGGTTCACGCCTTCGGCGGGCATCATTTATCAAAGACCCGCCAAAAAGAAATGAACATCCTGATCGTTGCTGCCACGCCGTTCGAAGTTGCTCCTTTGATTCAATGGTTGGAAAAAGAACATACTCAAACCGGACCGCTGCGCTACCGCTATAACCAATCCGAGGTGTCAGTGCTCATCACTGGCGTAGGGATGCCGCTGACTGCTTATGCACTCGGCAAAGTGCTGCCGGGGGGCAAATTCGACCTGGCCCTCAATGCCGGTATTGCAGGGGCATTCAAACGCAATTGGGCCATCGGCGACGTGGTGCAGGTGGTTTCCGAACGATTCGGCGACCTTGGTGTAGAAGAAGCGGACGGGCGTTTTATAGATGTGCATGAGCTGAACCTGATTGAGCCAGGGCAATACCCGTTCCAGGGTGGGCACCTGTTGAACAATGCAGCGGGCGCTTTCGATTTTTTGCCCAAAGCGCAGGGGCTCAGCGTCAACCGCGTACACGGCAGCGCTTCAAGCATCGAACAGGCGATGGCCGCATTCGACGCCGACGTAGAGAGCATGGAAGGTGCCGCATTTTTTTACGCCTGCCTGATGGAGCAGGTTCCTTTCCTTGAAATCCGCAGCATTTCCAATTACGTGGCGCCGCGCAACCGGGATAACTGGAATATTCCGCTGGCCATTGATCAGTTGAATGCGGTAGTAGTAGAAGTGTTGGAAGTTTTGTGTCAGCCTGTTTAGCATCAGGCAGAGCCTGATAAATAGTATACGCGGGGCGGAGCCGCCGCGCGAGCGGTTCTGTGCCAGTTAACAGGAAAGGCAAATCAATTTTTCTTTATGCGCTTCAATTCACAAGCCTGATCGCTATTGACCGGATAAATTGTTCTTATATAATTGGGTGGACAACTCCAGCAGCTCCCCTCTTCAGGATCAAAGGAACTTTCATCCGGGCATTTTGCAGCAGCAATCATTCCTGCGCTCGACCTTTCTTCCGGGGTTACCCGTTCGCATGCCCGCTCGCTGGTAAAGTCCTCTGATCTGGCGCGGTTGAAACCATCCGGACAACTCCAGCAAGTTCCTTTGTTGTAGGCATCCCAAAACTGTCCGGGGTCGCATTCTCTCCCCCCTTTTCCGGACCCATTTCCGTGGTTGGTCGCTTTTGAATATTCCGTTGTTCCAGCCCGCACACAGGCGGCAGCCTCATTCACCCGAGCCGCTGTGCGCCGATAGCCAGGTGGGCAGCTCCAACAAGTGCCTCCGTCAACACCCTCAAACGAACTGCCTTCCGGACATTGCCTGTCGCCATTTTTTATCGCCTTGGCAAATTGTACCGTTTCCGGTTCTACAGGTTGTTTTACAGGTGGCAATTCTACCTTGTCTTTTGGTAATCGGGTAGTGGTTTTCGACTTGGTTTTCGGCCTGGATTTACTGAATGCAGGTTTCGATTCCGGTGCCAGATCAGGCTTTTTTTGTTCAGGAGCTATAGGAGGTTCATCCAGCAGCGTGCGCAGGTTTACCGGCATGCTCAGGGTATCGAAATATTGGTTGTTGGTCAGGGCTAATAGTTGGGTATAGGCGGTCATCGCGCTGTCGCGGCGTTCCAAATAAAAATCGCAAAGGCCGCGCCCGTGCAGGGCGGCGAGGCAGAGCGGGGAACGTTCGTTGTAGGCAGTGGTTGGGTAGTTGTACAGCACAGATGGCCGGGTCAGCGTTGCGAACGTATTGCGGATCTCTTCTAACGTCAGGAAGCTATATAGGGTATCATCCGCGCTGACAAGGGTGAAGTCTTTAGCCAGCTTTTTCGAGCGCGGCTCATTCCCTGTTTGCCTGTTTCCTGCAGGGCTCAGCTTTGTATCCAGCGCAATCTTAAAGCACAAGGTTGCAAAATTAAAACGCAGGGCTGTGCGGTTGCTATCCGCCAGCGTATAAAGCGCTTGTCGCAATCCAATGGCCAATTCCAGCAAAGAATCGGTGGTCGTTGAAGGGTTAATGAATTCAAGTGTCGAAACGTTCTTATTCGATTTTTCTTCCTGGATTTTTATGGTAAAACCACGCTCATTCAAAGCATAAGAGAATCGGCCGCCATTGCTGGCCAGCAGCGAATCTAATTTATTCCATAAATCCACTGCTTCATTGTTCCATTGGATTGCCTGGTCGTCCAATGGCATGGTTCTCAGCCAAAAGTCGGTAGGCGGGGCATCGCCTGCGGGCAGGGATTTCGCTGCTTTTGCATTGTTAAAATAAAATCCATACGCCAACAAAAATGCACTCAACAACATGGCCGCCATGCCGCCGATCAGTTCCCGGGTCCAAAAAGGTTTTGGGGCGGGCTGCTCCAACCAGGCTGCGATGTCCTGGGTAGCGCGTGCAGGCAAGCCTTTTTTGTCCATTTTTTTCTGCACAATCAGATCCAGCTCCGCCAATTGGCTGCCAGACAACAAGCCGAGGCGTTTCAGATCGCGCAGGGTATCTTTGTGGCCTTCGTCGTGTGGATCAATCGCAAAGCGTTGCATGGCGATGCCCGTCGTCCATTCCGTCTCAGCGAAACTGCCGGCCACGCCTCCCTTCACGCGCTCCAATTCTTCGGCCACGGCTTTTCGCGCAAGCGCTTCATCAACAGGGTTGAGCTGTCGCAGCAGGGTCAAACGCAGGTTAGTATCAGGCGCGTTGCTGTTCAGCCACGGAATGCGGCTCAGAGCCAAAAGTGCGTCGTGCGTCACTTCCACGCCGATGGCACGCCCGATGGCGATGGTCAGTGCCCAGTCGGGTTGTACGCAGACGGCTAAGGCGCACAGCCAGCGGTACCAATCGGGGTGGTCTTTCAGATAAGCTTTGTGGTCGTCGGGGGTTTCCCAATGGCGGTAGCGGTGGGAAACCTGAGGGTGCAGGCGCAATAGTTCAGCTTCCCGGCGCGCGTATTTGCCGGGCTCATATTCTTCCATGCGGTCGAGCATTTCCAAGCCGGCCAGCATACCGTCTGTATCAGCGGGGCAGATCAAAAAATGCCGGTGCAGCAAAGCTTCCTGAAATGACCAGCCGCTTACTGGTTCCGGCGTCAGCAAAAGGCGTCGAGGCCAGGAGGAAAGGACTTTGACCGGCGCAGCAAGCAGAGCCGGGGTTTGCGGGTTGTATGGATTGACCAAGCCGTGCCCGTCGCCCAACAAAATGAGCCGGTGTGCGGGGTATAGTTGTTTCAGTTCTGCTAACCCAATGCCGTTTGGGTGTTCCGGATTTTTAAACACATCAAAGCGGCCACTGTGAAAAAATACCTCGGCGGGCGCTTCGCGGCGTTTCAGAAAAGCAGTGAGGCGTTCGAAAAGCAGGGCTTGCTGGTTGCGCTCATCGGTTCGTTGTACTAAAAACAGGTACTCCGCCGGACGGGTATCTTTTTTTTCGCGCCATTCTGGGTAACCGCCGGCATCTACTGTAGCGCGCACCGAAGCGGCGGCATCGAAGTAGCGGCGATTGCCTTCCTCCCGGCGGCGCATCACTTCAGCCATGCGGAAGAAGTCGCGGGGCACGGTAATTTTTGCATCCTGGGGCAGGTAGGGCACAAAATAAGGACCTGCATCGTGGATGGGGTATTTGGCTTCGAGGTCGGCGACGGTTTTTTCGGGCGTTTTTTCGTGTCGTTTTTTCCACCAGCGCGCCAACAGCCGCAAAGCGGCCAGCAGTGGCAGGCAGGCGAACAGCCAGTACCAGCGGTTGAGTTGCAACAGCATTCGGGGGTAATCTCGTTTGGCGACAAAGGGTTGCAGGTAGGGCTTGCCGCCAATGTTGAGTTTTTTTTCAACATAGGAATAGCAATAGTCCTTTTGTCCCGTGCGGTAAACCAGGAGACCAACGGTTGCCTCCCCTTGGCCGGTAAAAGCGTGCGCTACTTTGGCACCGCGCAGGGTATCTGTGTTGTTGAATACCCATTCCACTTGTACCCCGGCTGTTACATTCGCCGAAAATTCGTACGCTTTTCCGGGGTTTAGCGCGCCTTCCGGGGTTTGCCAGGCAGTCATCTGCGGCGGATTGGCGCAATGGATGGTCAATTGCAGGCTGTCGACAGTGTTTGTACTATTGGCATCAGCCGCAGTGTGGCGCAGCATAACCCATTTGTCCTGCCCGGCCCCAACAGCGCGCCATTGCAACTGAAAAGAAGAGTCGGTATGTTCGGTTTGGCCGGTTGTTGCATCGCGAATTTCCCATACATAAGCGCTGCTATCTGCGCAATTGCTGAGATTTTGGCCAACGAGGGTATCTCCTTCGCGCAACAACCCTTCCGTTTCTGTAGCCATTTGTACCTGGCAAAGCCCGGTAGGTCCCGTTTTCGGCCACCCAAACCAAATCACCAACACCGTCGCTAACAGCAGGAGAACCCACCACCAGTGTATCCGCTTTCGGATGGGCGAGGCAGGTTGTGGCGCGGGCGAAGGCGCTTCCGATACCGCATTCAACTTTTCGGCCTCCAAAGCGCATTCCGCTTCAAACTGGTCGAAAAATTCATAAAAGCGCTCCTGTTCCAGCGGCGTTCGTGCGATGAACGGCGCCAGGCGGTATTTCATCCCTTCAAAATCGCCGACCACTTCGGAGCCTTCCTCCTCCAATACGCGGAGCAACCGCATTTTGCGCGCGGTGTCCATGCGGAAGCCGGCTGCCTCCAAGCGGACAAACAGGGCTTCTAACGGAAGGGCGATATGTGGATTTTGTTCCAAACCGTTACGGGTTCAATAATTTCCGCACCGCCTCCAAATCTTCCAGCGTTTTTACCAAAAAAGACAGGTTGTATTCCAGCATTTTCTTTTGTTCGGCGGGGTTGGCTGTGTTGAAATAGCCGTTTAGCCCCAGCAGTTTGAGCCACCCGATCAGTTCGGCTGTAGCTGGTTTTTTGCGAACGGCGTGGTTGCGCACCTGATCAAAAAAGGCAAAAAGTTCCGCGTAAGCCTTTTCTGTTTCGGGTGTAATCCGCCCGAGGTGTTTTTCTACGATGTCTCGCAAAAGCTGGCCATTGGGAAACTCAATGTGGAAAAACGCGCAGCGGCGCAGGAAAGGGTCGGGCAGGTTTTTTTCGGAATTGCTCGTCATGATGACGACGATTTGGGCGTCGGAGCCGCGCTCCACCGGGAAGTTGTCCTGCTCCCGGATCTGAAAGCGGTAATTTTCGATTTCGTCGAGGATGTCGTTGGTGAAATCGCGGGGCGCTTTGTCTACTTCGTCTATTAGCACAACCGCGCTTTGAGGTTTGGGTGGCAAATCTATGCGGAAACGCCCAGTGTATTCAGGTTTGGGGTTGCTCATGGCAATGGCTTTACCCAAGGCTTGCAATTCGATGAAATCCGCCGTTTTCCGGTCATCGCCCTTGAGGTTCGCAGCCTGAAAATGAGACAGCGCGTCGTAGGTGTAAAATAAATCACGCGCTGCAGAGGTGGTTTTGGTATTAAAACGCAGCGGCTGCGGGTAGAAGCTATTGTTGTATTTTTCGTTCAGATACCCCACGGCCCATTGCGCCAACGTAGTTTTGCCAGTGCCGGGTTCGCCGGTGAGCAGTAGAGGTTGGCGCAACGCAACTGCACCTTCGAGGGCAATGCGCAACGCTTCGCTGCTGATGTAATCTTTGCCGGGGTCGAAATTTTTGTTGGAATCCGCCATGGTGGATGGTTGTTTTTTATTTCGTTGTTCGTTGATTGTCAGTTGGTTTAAAGGTTAAAATATTTTATCAAACCAATCCTTTGTTATACCTTTCGATGCGCTCCTGGAGTTTGATTTCAATATCGGCCATGTCTAATTCCGTGGCGCCGGGGAACATTTCCGCAGCAGCGGCTTCCGGTTCCTGGCCAGGCATTCGGAGCACGTCGTAGCGGCTGAACCACTCACTCACCTCGCGGAGGCTGACCGGTTGGAGCTCTGGCAGCGATTCGCCGTGCGCGCGTTCCTGAATGGCTTTGCGCACCTGAGCTTTTACCGTTTCATTCGTTTTTTGGTATTCAATCCCGAAAAAGAAAAAGAAATTCGGCGAACCGGGCGGCAGTTCACAGGCGCAAAAGCCTTCAACCAAGCTCTTTACGACGAGCGGCGTAGCCTGCTCGCGCCAGTTGTGGTCGTCTATGGTCAGCAGGATAAAAACGAGGTCATTCGCACCAAAATCTTTTAGTTCGGGGCTGGTCAGTACTTCGTTCAGTTTTTTACTCAGGATGGGTTGTAAGTTATTGACCGGCTCGAAAAACCGAGCCAATAGCTCGCGCATGACGTTGATTTGAAACAATTTAGGGTTGTCGTGTACTGGGGGTTTGCAATCTACAAACTTGATTTTTGTACCCGGATTGTAGTCGCCTTTTTCCCAATTCAGCAAATGCCCGCCGATTTCGTAACCCAGCCGTTTGAAAAGGCTTTCGTGTTCCTGGCGCGCATCGCCGTAGAGGTAAAAAAAGCGCAATTTTTGCTCTGGGCCGGGCGTATCGTAGTAGTTGAGTTGGAAAAATTCGTTTTGCGCCACCCGGTCGCAGGTGAAGGCGTGAAGGGCAGGCACACTTCGGAAGGACTCAGCCTTTTGGCGGAGCTTATCGCCCAAAACAGCTGGCGTGATGTTGTTGACGAGCCAGATGAGCGCCTGACTGGTATTGCTGAAATTGATGTTTTTTTCTTCAAAAGCGATCAGGCTGAGGTTGCCGGCCCGAACCGATTCGCGGTGTTTGCTTTCCAGCAAAATGGCGTCGTTGTACAAATCGCTGTTCACCAGCAAGACCTCTTCCGTCAACCGGCGAAACACCTCTTCGTGGCGGTTGTCGCCGATGAGTTCTTTTAATTCGCGTTTAAGGGCGTCGAGCATACTGTTATTGAATAACTCCTTAAAACGCGAAATATACGAATCTATCCATACAAACCCAATTGAATGAATGACTCCTTACAACTATGGATGTACAATTAACTTCCTCATGCTTTCGCCAATGCGCAAAAAATACATCCCTGGAATCAGGTCATGCAGCATAACCTCCATGCCGTTCCGAAGAATAAAAAACTCCCTAAAGACCACGCGCCCATTGATGTTGTAGAGCAGAATTTCGCCCGGTTCGGCAACTTGCTCCGCAAAATTGAGGTAAATTGCCCTGCGAGCCGGATTTGGATACACGGTAAAAGCATCTGCAAACACCCGCTCTGGTTTTTGAACACACGGAATGGTCGTATTCAACAACCCCGGGCGATACAAAGCCAATACGGCATTCATCAGTTGTGTTTGTTCTTTAGTAAACATCATCATACACCGGTCATACACATAATCCATGTAATTCATAAACATGTTTGAGGTTCCATCACAGGAATGCTGGGGGTAACTTGGGCAATTGAAGTTGTAAAAAAATTGATTCGGCGTATCTGAAATGCCATCGTCATCATTGCAGGTAGGCGGGCTGTTGTCACCCCAGATATGACGAAGCCCCAGATAATGCCCCACCTCGTGTACCGCAAGCCGCCCCATGCCGAGCCTTGAATCATTTATCCCAAAGAAATCTAAGGATATAACAATACCTGATCTTTCCGGCGTTTCAGTCCAGGGAGAATAGGCATAACCTGTTACCGAAATACCGTTGGGTGTAAAATTGTCTCCTGTCCATATATTTAGGTATCGCGTTGGATCCCAAGCATTGCTGCCGCCCCGGTCGGAGTAAAATAAATTATCCCGCTTCATGGCAATCCCCCGTTCTGTTGTCTGAACCCGCACAATGCCATTGGTGGGATTGCCAGCCGGATCCTCCGCTGCGAGACAAAAACGAATGCCGGGGTTGCCCACAAAGGGTTTGAATTCATCCGGAACCTGATCTATATCCTCGTTTTCAGCATTGAAGTCTAAATTCAACCGTTCGATTTGCGACCAAATCCGGGCATCGTCTATGTTTTCTTCGGGATCCCTCCAAACAACATGCACCACCACAGGAATCACGATGGGCGAACGCGACGTAATGGCATCGTCCCGCTGCATGGCCTCCGCAATGGCAGCCTCCATTACCTGTCTGCGTGCTTGCTGAACAGGATCTGACAATTCTGCCTCCCACTCAGGAGAATTGCCACAGTGTGGGATTGCCTGTGCAAAAAAATTCGACACAGGCATAAAAAACAATATGCCCCTAAATACCAGAAAGATGAGATTTTTCATAGTGAAGTTGAGGTTTGGTCACGAATTATTTTTTATGCAAAGTCACGTAATTCAGTTTATCTTCCGCTGTCCCAAATACGGGGATTAAGTACAATGTCATATTAATACTGTCCGGAAACACCTGGTATTCCAAACTAACGTGCCAATCAGGACATAATTGACCTTGGCATGCAGCACCATAAGAACTGTCAATCGCAAACGTGTCAGACCTTCTTATATAAACAGGCGCAATGTTTTCTGCTTCATAGCGGCCACTATCCCTGAGTTCTTTCACATACAATTTCATATAGTATTCTTCTATCAAATCCACAACAATCGTGTCCGGACAAACCTCACCTTGCATGA
>Ga0335394_10001833_pt1 | contig 23962 bp, 23 predicted proteins | sample MAT03_FD_205741 | JGI IMG/M metagenome (GOLD analysis project Ga0335394, IMG submission 205741) | Freshwater microbial communities from Lake Fryxell liftoff mats and glacier meltwater in Antarctica - MAT-03 (spades assembly) (version 2) ...
GGATTGACGACGATCGCATTGCCGCCGGCGATCATGCTAACGGCGTTACCCGTGATCGTCGGCAGAGAATGCGTGACCGGCGTTATCGCGCCGATAACTCCGAACGGTGCATGCTCGATGATGGCCAAGCCATGGTCGCCGCTGTAGCATTCGGTTTTAAGAAATTCCACCCCCGGAGTTTTTTCCCCCAGTACCCTAAGCTTCGCGATCTTGTGCTCCAACCTGCCGACTTGAGTTTCCTCCATCTCCATCGTGCCCAATTCGACCGATTGCTCAATCGAGATCCGACGAATATGGTCGATAATACGTCTCCGTTCCGCCAGCGTTCGCTCACGCAACTGTTCGAACGCGGCCCTCGCTGCTTGTGCGGCATCGTCCACGTTGGCAAAAAGCCCGAATCGCCCCAAGGCGGGCGAAGGAGCGATTGATTCCGACACGCGAGGGGGAGTGGCGACGGCATTGCTCACTTCGCTCAGCACTTGCGCGACGACGGATCGGATCAAGTTTTCGTTGATTTGCATAATGCTATTGCCGCTTGTAGACGCTATTCTTTTCGATATGAACGGTATCGACGATACCCACGATGACACAGTCGATAGGTAGTTTGCTCGTCTCGGGAGTGAAACGTGCGCTGCTACCCTGAGTGATGAGCACCATATCCCCGACTCCCGCCCCGAGCGTATCCACCGCAACGAAGGTGCGACCGGTCGAGATCAACTCCGTTCGCTTGGTCGGCTCCAAACGAAACGGCTCTACGACGAGGAGTTTCTGCCCCACCATCGTCTCTACCTTTTGCGTGGAGACAATGGCTCCGGTGACTTTGGCTACGAACATGTTCTAGATCTCAGTGAAAGTGATTCAAGGCTGGGTTGATGGCTGGGTTGATGGCTGGCTCTGAATGGCCGCAACCGTTTGACGGGCGACGATCAACTCCTCGTTCGTGGGTACAACCCAAACTTGGATTTTGCTAGAGGCGTCGTGGATGGCCCGTTCGGCATCTCCCGATGCATTCAATGGGCTCGAAAGCCGAATCCCCAGGTCGTCCAGTTGGTCACAAACAGCTCGACGAATACGAAAGCTGTTCTCACCGATCCCGCCCGTAAACACGATGGCGTCCGCTCCGCCCAGGGCTATGAGCATGCCACCTAACTGCCGGCGGATATCGGCAACGTACACCTCGAGAGCGAGTCTCGCATGATTGTTACCAAGATCGGCAGCATTTTCCAAATCGCGAACGTCTCCGGAGAGACCGTCGGAGAGTCCGAGTAGACCGGCTTGGGTGGAGAGCATGTGCAACACCTCTTCCAGGTTCAATCCGGTATGTTGCATGATGAGGGGCAAGCAGTAGGGGTCGAGATCGCCAACGCGGTTGTTTTGCGGCAATCCGCTTTGCGGGCTCATGCCCATGGTCGTGGCTACGCTTTTTCCGTTTCGAATGGCACACAGAGAAGAGCTGCCACCGAGGTGGCACGAAAGGATGCGTGCGTCCGCTCGACCGAGCAGCTCAGCGGTTCGCCCAGCAATGTAGCGATGCGAAGCGCCGTGGAATCCCCAGCGTCGAATCGGCAGTGCATCGGCTATCTTGGCCGGAATGGCATACCGAGCCCAAGCGTCGGGTATCGTCTGATGAAAATCGGTTTCAAAGGCAGCTACGAGGGGAATTTTCGAGGACATACTGGCCAGCTGCTTCATGGCGGCCATGTAAGGAGGGTTGTGCGCTGGCGCGACTGAGTTCATTTCGTCCATCGCGACCAAGATGTCTTGATCGATGCGTTGAACGCCTGAAACACGACCACCGTGCACCGCTTTAAAACCGATTGCCGAAATCTCAGATGCGTTGAGGAGGCAACCTTGTTCCGGATCGGTAAGCTGCGCAATACAGGTATCGACCGCAGCTCCATGGTTGAGGATCGATTGAATCCTTTCGCCACGATGCTGACCGATTTCAACGAAGCAGCGGCTTTCGGAAGACCCGATGCGTTCGACACCACCGCGCGCGAGTTGACGCTCGACCGTCATGTCGAACAGTCGATACTTAAAACTCGTGGAACCTAGGTTGGCAACGAGAACCTTCATGGCTTATCGATCATTCCCTTCAAGTAGTATTACTGGAAGAACGCGGAGATAAGTCCTTCGGCCGGGCGCGGGATGATATGGCTGCTGACCAACTCACCCACCTGCGCCGCAGCTGCAGCACCCGCTTCGACCGCTGCCCGGACGCTGCCGACGTCGCCGCTAACCATGGTGGTCACGTAAGCGCCGCCGATGTCGACGCGTTTTACAATTTCGACGTTGGCGGCTTTGGCCATCGCATCGGTAGCTTCGATGAGGGCCAAGAGCCCTTTGGTTTCAATCAATCCAATTGCATTGTGCATGTTGATAAGTCTTGTGGAGAATAGGAGGAATAACGTAGTGAACTAGGTCAGGACTGGCTTAGGGGCCAACGGCTTCGCCGGTTAAACGGTGGGGGCAGTAACTCGGAGGACTTTGTGCAGGTCGTCGTGGGGGCGAGCGATGACTTGCACACTGACGACTTGCCCGATTCGGCCCGCAGCCGCTGCGCCCGCATCGGTGGCTGCCTTGACCGCCGCTACGTCGCCGGACACAAACGCCGAGACCAGGCCGCTGCCGACTTTGTCCCAGCCGAGGAACTTGACGTTCGCCGCTTTCATCATCGCGTCAACCGCTTCGATCAGCGCGACGAAACCTTTCGTCTCGATCATGCCGAGCGCTTCATTTACTTTTGCCATAAGACAGTTCTCCAAGGGGGGTTAGAAAGAAAATAGTTGTTGTTGAAAAGGAAGGAACATACGTTAGTAGTTGCATGGACATGCCTGCTGTTTTCGAATTTCGATCGACGATGCGCGATCGAGATCGCAGGCATTTCCCTCGTCGGTATCGATGTGGACTTCCAGCTTGGCATTGGCATCTTCGCGAACCAGTAGATCCTCGAAGGTTACCGAGCACATGTTGGATTGGACATGGAGGGACATGAAGTCACCGTTTGCGACTCCGTAGTGAGCCGCATGCCGTGGCCCCAGGTGAACATGACGCGCAGCCCGGATCACACCCTGTGAAAGTTCGACCGCACCGGCCGGTCCAACCAAAACGCAGCCAGGAGTTCCAGCGATATCGCCGCTGTGGCGAACCGGTGCGTCGATGCCGAGCGAGATAGCATCCGTCAGTGCCAATTCCACTTGACTCTGTAGGCGAGTGGGGCCCAGAACGCGAACGTGAGGTAACATGCGACGCCGAGGACCAACGATCATGACCGTTTCGGCTGCGGCAAAAAATCCATCTTGGTAGAGCGATTTCTCGGGGGTCAACCGCGCCCCGCGCCCGAATAGCTTTTCAACATGCTCATCCGTCAAATGGACATGCCTAGCCGAGATACTCACGACCAATTCTGGTTCCTCGGAACGCCGGGGGGCTGATGCGCCGCTGGGACCACCTCTCGATTCGCTTTGCAAGGCTCGCTCCACAGCGGCGCGAACCAAAGCTTCGACCAGTCGAGCATCTACCTTGGTCGGGCTTGTGTTCATAATGCCACCTCACAATGGGTAGGGGCATTGAGTGCTGTCGATTCCATCGCATCGGCTTGCTTCGATTCGTCGCGAGCGAGCACCAACTGCAAGCCAGCCTTGTGAACCGTCATTTGCCAATCATCGCTGAGCTCGTTGTCGGCCACGACCGTCTGCACCTGCGACCATTCACACAAACGTGTTAGGCTGGAGCGCCCAAACTTAGAACTGTCAGCCAAGACGATCGTTTGATCGGCGCATTGCATCATCGCTCGCTGGGTCTCGACCATCAGCATATTGCTATTGAAGAAGCCTTTGCTGTTGATTCCAGCAGCGCTTAAAAAGGCTTTTTGAACATTCAGACTTTGCAACATTTGGACAGCATAGCTTCCTAGGATCACGCCGGTACGATGGTTCAGTGTTCCACCCAAAAGAATCAAGTCGACACAATCGCTGGATGAAAACAAGGTTGCGACCGGGAGCGAGTTGGTCACGATTTGAAGCGGACGTCCAGAGAGCCGGCGGGCCAATTCGTAAGTCGTACTGCCACCGTCGAGCAGCAGAGTGTCATGATCCTCGACGAGCGTGGCAGCTTCGGCCGCGATGCGACGTTTCTTTTCCCACTGATCTAGATTCCGGTTCGAATCGAACTGTGGGGTGGCGATGGTGGCTCCCGTCGCGAACACCCCGCCATGCGTCCGTTTGGCCTCCCCCAGATCTTCCAAAGCTTCCAAATCTCGGCGAATCGTCGATTCGCTTACGTCCATGGCGTCCTTCAAATCGGGAATCGAAACGAACCCATGCTCGCGAATCAATTCTCGCAGTTTGGCGCGTCGAACGATCGAACCGTTCAAATGGTTGGCGGGAATCATGGGTGGAGCGATCGAATTCAGTCAGATAGAGGAGCCCATTGCAACAAAAATTCTCCGGAATCAACCCTAGTATGAGCAAAGAAAGAACGATTTCAACCACTCATCGAGCCAGCGTGAAGATTTTCTTTCAATTATTTGCGCAAAACCCTGATGGCTTTCTGGCTCCACTGGCTGTTTGGCACTCGGATTCCGCTCCTTGAAAACGGAATCGAACCTGAACCCCTGCCAGACCGTACATTCGCAATCAGAGCCATGGTCCTTGGGTAGAACAGGAACGCGGTTGCAGGTATCCTATGCACACGTCGGCGACTGGGCCTTTCGAATTTGTTCCCTTGAGCGTGCTAAAACATCCATGACAGAAGTATTAATGTCCGCCGAGTCCGATGAGATCGCTGAGCCTTCGAACTTTTCTCCGACGGCTTTGATCGGTTTCCTGTTGGCATGTATTGGTACTTTTTCTGTTCAATATGTGCAGGTGACACCTGTTGCGATCATCGGCGGTTTCCTCGGGGCTGGTGCTTTGCTGCTCAGTCATCGTTATCGGCTGGGTGCGTTTTCGCGAATACTGGCGGCGTTAGCGGTGATCGTTGGGCTGACCGTGGCATCGGCTGGGGTATCGAACCGATATTTGATGAACAGTTACGAGATGGGCAATGTCCGAAGGATCGCCGATCTCTACTTGGAAAGCTTATCCCAAGGCGATACAGCCAAGGTGAACTATTTAATGGGCTTTCCGAATAGTTTCGAAGAGAAAGCTCCCGGTGCTCCCAATGCTCCCAAGGCAATCGAGGAACCCGCATCCAAGAAGGCCGCGAAACGGCTCGACCAAGATCCCGCGCACGTCGAGATTCGCGGTCGAAAGAAGCCAGCGAAATGGACTTTCGTTGGGCTGGAGAACGACTTTCCAGGCCAGGGGCACACCTACAAAGTGATCTATCGTGACGATGGCCAACCCGGCCAGCCGCAGTACTACGTGTTCGTTCGGAAGAACAGCGACAAGAACGATTTGAAGAAGCCTAGCGTCTCCTGGTTCGTGGATAAAATCGAGTCAGTCCGACAGTAGAAACCAAAGACGCATGCCGAGAACTCTTGTCAGTCTTGGAGCGAATCTCGGCAACGTACGCGAGTCGATGCTAGCTGCCAAACGACTTCTGGTCGACGAGTTTGGCGAGTCTAATGTTCGATTGAGTCGCTTGTACCGGACGCCGCCCGTTGGTGGCCCTATTGGTCAAGGAGATTTCTTGAACGCGGTCGCAGCCCTGGAAACGGATCTATCTATCTGGCAAGTATGGGAGTCCATCAAGTGGATCGAGACCACCTTGGGGCGACAGCGCCAGCAGCGATGGGAAGCCCGCCGCATCGACATCGACTTGTTGCTGTACGATCAACAGCGAGTTTGGACTCCCCATCTCAAAGTTCCCCATCCTCGAATGTGTATGCGGACCTTTGTGCTGATCCCGGCCGCAGAAATCGTTTCTGATTGGATTGACCCCGTAACGCTTTGGAGTATCGCCCAGCTTCGCGATCACTTGAAGACCTCCGAAGGGACAGATGCCCCCATTCGGATTCTATGCGAAGATGAAGATCTTCAAGCGGCGCTTCAAAGAACACTAGCCAATGCGAAAGGAACCGCTCGCATTCCGGTGAGCTGGGAAATCCGGAACCGAGTTCAACTGTCGACAGCGAACGCCGGCTCCAGCGTGACCAAAGTCCCTAGCAAACTGACGATTGCTGCCGTTGCGTCACCCGATCCTGAAACGATCCTTTGGGAAGACTACAGCCAGCCGTGGCTGCCTCTGCTCAATCTCAGTCCTACCTCGCACGTTGACAGACCGATCGCTCTCGGCTCCATCGACGGCCCTCGTTACCTCATGCCGGCCGACGATCCAGTGTGGACCGTCCACGAAATCCTGGCGGCAAATTCGGCGATGCAATGCCAGGTGGATCCGCTTTGCGATTTCTAGAATTGGGTGCCGCCAGGATCTATGAGCAGCTTCTTCCGTTTCAAGCTGGAAAGCGTTCTACCGATCGGAACGAATGAGCCGATTGTATCGCTCCGCGATTTTTTTCTTAAATCTCGGCATCCTAAAGAAAATAAAGCTACAGTTCAAAAAGTCAGGTTGGCTCCGTGGTTTTCGAGTTGACCTTTGCATAACAGGTAGCCATCAAGTGAGGTGCTTCAATGAATTTTAAGTTTCGCAAACTACTTTCGCTCGGCTTGGTATTTTTTACCACAGCGTCATGGTCTCATGCAGGTACGCCGGCTAGCCCTCAAGCGACGCCCGTCCCGTTGAATTTGCCAGTGATTGGCAACGTCCAGGTAACCGGTTCCGATTCGCGTGCAGCGCTGTTCAACAGTCAATGGCTACCCAGCTTCCGAACCATTATCAATAACAACCTGTCCGAACAAGTGGTATTCACCAATGCTACAGGTTTTCAGTTGGACTCTTCGAAACTCTTTCTGCGTCAAGAAGCGGTCGAAACGATTCGTGTCTATTTCCTCGCCGAAGGTGCAGGTTTTAGAAACACTCTCGGCTTCGCCTTTACACCTGCCGGAAGCTCAACCCCGGGCACCCCACGGGTAATTTTCCCGAACGCTTCGATTGGGACTGGAAACCGAACTGTGAATGAACCCATTCGCGAGGGGGACTTCGTCGATTTAGGAAAGGGAGGAAACGGTTGGCAACTCGACTTTTTCCTAATCTCGGATGGCTTCAATAAATGGCGAAACTCTAAACAGACCAATACCAACCTGACCTGGCTTTGGAATGACATCAGCAAGAATAGTGACGGGCTACAGCACGTTGTCGCCTTTGCGATGCCAAATTCTCCTTACATTTTGGTTGGTTTCGAAGACATCGTCGGCGGTGGTGACCTCGACTATAACGATGCTCTGTTCGTCGTTGACATCGGTATGGAAAACGCGCTCTCGTTGACTGACAATCCCTCTAGTTTGCCACAGTAGTTTTTGGTTTCTCTGCTTCCACCTTCTACGAAACTGCATCATGAAATCTCGAGTCTCCAAACTAAGAAAGGGTTCCCGCCACCGTAGCGGCTTGGCAAGTGTCGAGCTCGCGTTCGTACTGCCGGTGTTGCTCATTCTGGTTTTGGGCACCATCGAGGTTTGCCAAAGAATTTTCCTTAGGCAGTCAGCGGTCATCGTCGTCTATGAAGGCAGTCGAATGGCCGCTCGCAGTACCAGCAGCAACGCAGACGTCATGGCACGATGCCTGACCATGCTCACTCAACGCCGAGTCAATGGCGCCACGGTAACCATCACGCCAGCAGACTTGCTCTCACAGCCACCGGGAACACAAATTCGCGTTCGCGTTTCCGTGCCGTGGGCGAACAACTCCCCGACCCGATTTGTATTACAAGACCAAGGCAGTATCGAAGTCGATGCCTACATGCTTCGAGAATAGAAGGCAAACATCATGAAAAACTATCGCATTCCCCCATTCCGAAAAGGCAGTCGCAGTCGCAGCGTTCACTCGCGAGCGCGGCGTGGCTCGATCCTATTGCTCGCGGGCGCAGCTTTCTTTACGTTGGTCGCTCTAGCTGGCCTGAGTATCAATATCGCCTACATGGAATTGGTCCGTTCGGAGCAGCGACTTGCAACCGACGCGGCGGCTAAAGCGGCTCTGGTCGTGCTCGGTCAGTCCCAGTCATCCGCGCAAGCCCGGCAAGCCGCTCGGACGATCGCTGCCTTGCATCGTATCGGTGGCAAACCGGTCCTGTTGACCGATAGCAACATTCAAATCGGCACCTCGATAGGTAACCCGAATGGCACCTACACATTCTCTCAAAGCAACTCAAACTCGAGTGTGGTTACCAATTCGGTACGCATCCAATCCAATTTGTCACAGGTCCAAGGTGGCAGCGTACCCCTAATCATCCTGCCATCCATGATGGGTTTGGATTCCTTTGTTTCCGAGCAATCGGCAGTCTCGACTCGTATCGATATGGATGTGTGTTTGGTGGTCGATCGTTCTGGTTCCATGGCCTGGACGCTCGGTTCCGTACCGTTCACGTATCCAGGTATCTTGGCTGGAAAATCTCCCATCCAGAACTACTTCCAACTTCCCCACCCTACTCTTAGCCGTTGGGCTTCGCTCACTTCGTCCGTGGGCGTATTCTCCAACGTGCTCAATGAAGCACCGATCAAGACCCGCGTCGCCCTAGCCTCCTATTCGAGCAACTTTACGTTTGGAATATGGACATCGGTGGTAGCCTCCGTCGATCAAAAACTGACCGTCGACTATACCAGCCTCAGCCAAAAACTGAATGCGTTGGCGACCCAGCCACTTATCGGAAACACCAATATCTCAGCCGGTCTGCGGGAAGGGGTCAACGCGCTTACCGATCCGGCTCTGACTCGAATCACCTCTTGCAAAAGTATCATTCTGCTCACCGATGGCATCGTCACCCAGGGTGAGGATCCGGTTGTTTTGGCGACCACAGCTCGAGAAATGAACATCCGCATCCACACGATAGCGTTTAGCGCCCAAGCGGACGTGGCGTTGATGCAACGCGTCGCTCAAGCAGGTGGTGGCCAGTGCTACATTGCCCCCAACGCAGCTTCGTTGGAAGCCGCTTTTCGGACCATCGCCGCAACCCTTCCTAACATGCTCACGGAGTAGCCATGATCCAGAACTACCGCGGCAGTCGCCGACATCAAAGAACCGGAGCGTTCACCGTAGAGTTTGCTATCTGCAGCGGCATCTTTTTTACGGTCCTCCTGTCCGGTTTTGAATTCGCCCGCTTCATGTACGCGCGGCACTCGGTCGAACAAGCTGCCTATGAGGCGGCCCGAGTCGGAATCGTACCTGGCAATTCACCAGCCTTAGTCGTCGCCAAAGCTACCCAAATCCTAAATGCTACCGGCGTTCGCAACCCAACGATTACCGTTACGCCTAGCACCTTTAGTACCTCCACCTCTACCGTCACCGTCACAGTGAGTTGCAAGTACGCCGACAGTTCGTGGCTGAAGCCTGTATTTTTAGCAACTTCGGATATGGTATCTGAAATCACGCTCGATCACGAGAACAAAGCGTATCTGATACCTGCCGGTGGCAACGTCGGCAACAACAACAACGAACCGATCGACAAATAGAGGCTTGAATTCGAATCATGGGCTCTGGCATGGCCGCTACGAAATGGATACGATCCTAAAGAAAGGGAAGTATCCATGCCTACACGTCGCCGGTTTTTAGCTCAGTCCTTCGCCGCTAGTGCCCTGCCAATGATAATCTCGCCCCACGTTCTTGGACGAGGTGGAGCAGTTGCTCCGAACGACAAAATCACACTCGGGGTCATTGGAATCGGGCCTCGCTGTGCGTATGATCTCAGCGCGATTCTCCAACTCCCGGATGTGAAGTGCGTCGCTATCGCGGATGTGCAAGCCAGCCGCCGCGACGCTGGTAAACAGCTTGTAGATAAACAGTACGAAAACGACGACTGCAAACTCCACCGTGACTTTCGCGAGTTGCTGGATCGGAAAGATATCGACACGGTCCTCATTGCTACAGGTGATAGGTGGCATGCGACCGCATCCATGCTGGCAGCCGAAGCGGGCAAAGACGTGTACAGCGAAAAGCCCTGTGGGCTTACTATCGAACTCTGCCAGCGACTCGCAGAAACGATGCAGCGGACGAAAAGGATCTTCCAAGCAGGCACGCAGCGCCGAAGCGTTCCCAATTTCCAGCAAGCGGTCCGCCTGGCGCAAGATGGCAAACTCGGAAAGCTGGAGGCTCTTTACGCATCCGTCTATATCCCGACCTTGGACAACAGTTGGTTACCAGGCGAACCCACTCCGCCCAAGGAGGTGGTCGATTGGAACCTATGGCTCGGGCCAGCGCCCTGGAGACCCTACCATAGCAAGTATGTATCAGGTGGATGGCGAGGCTATTACGATTTCGACTCGGGAGCGAGGTTGCTCGATTGGGGAGCTCATACCGTAGATCTTTGCCAGTGGGCAAACCAATCAGACAACACAACACCGATTTCGTTTGAGCCACTTGAAACCGGTATTCACTGCATGTACGCCAACGGTGTCAAGTTGGTACTGGATTTCTTGCCGACACCATTCGGCGATCGGAGCCCAAACTGGGTCACACGACTCGGAACATGTCCCGTCCGATTCGTTGGTACCGAAGGTTCGATCGAGACGGGGGATAGTGGCGAGACGATTGTTTCCTCCGACGCATTGCGGACGGAATTGCAAGCCTCTGCAAGCAAGATCAAGGGGCTGGACGTGTCGGCCCACGCTCGGAATTTTTTTGACTGCGTCCGATCAAGAGAACAACCGGTCGCCAATCCGGAAGTCATGCGAAATTCGCATATAGCGTGCCATGCAGCTGCCATCGCTTGGATCCTCAAGCGAAAGCTGATCTTCGATCCGGTGCGACAGTCCTTCGTCGATGACGCCGAAGCCAATGGACTGCGAACACGGCCGTCGCGAGAATGGTCCGCCTAGCGCGTCGTTCGGCCAGCCCACGGACTTACCGCCCACGTTCCGCAAGGCCGCACTGCGCGCGAACGATTCGGCGCAAAACAGGCCAAGTGATTTTCGAGCTTGTTATTTTCGGCTTTGATCCGAAGTGCGGTAGGTCATTCGCAACTTTCTGGATTTTGTAAAAATAATTCATTGTCCGAAAAAACCCCCGGCGAGCGGTGACATGAAGTAGCCTTTCTGGACACGTCGTGTTTTGCGATTGCATGGCTCCGCGATATGCAACGTTCCGTTCCGTTTTGTTTTGAAGGCCCTTTTGTTGGACGGAAAAAATTGCAATTCAAAACTCTTGCTGGGGAACTCGCGCTAATGCATTGTCCCACCTAAAAACTTGGGTTGGCAAATTTAGTTGCACGACGCTCCGCGTCGTGATTTCTACGACGCGGAGCGTCGTACAACGAAGGGCGTACCCGAAAATGAAGACTTCAAGATGCACTAGCCGCAGGTCCTAGGTAGAGATTTCCCCTAAACAATCCCGCTCTTCATCGCATGGAAAAGAGAGGCTGGATCGCTTCGATCTGGGGTGCCAGCGAATCCAATCGAAAGCCAAGTTTTATGAACTTACCTCCGATGGCTGTAAGCAGCTTAAGACGGAGAAAGAGGCATGAAATCAAATGTCTATTGCAATCGAACGCGTGCTTGCATTTTCAAGCGTAACAATTAAACGGAAACAATTACAAACCTATTGATGACGATCGTTCTACCAAGAGATGCAAAAACAGAGAACCACGAAGATGAAAGGCGTTTCATCTTTGATCCAGTGCGTTTAGAGCTGGGGTTGAGGACTGGAGTTTTTTGAATCAGAACAACGATACCGATACCTCCCCTCTCAACAACTTGAACAACTGGCATTCCAGTATGCAACGACTAAGTTTCATTCTGGGAAAACAACTCTCCCATCGGCCATTCAAATCGAGACTTGCACTCAGAATCGAAATTCAGCCAACATGCCTGAGGCATCATCAGTCGAATAGGGATAGAACCGCCATCTGGCGTTGGGATTATTTGTGGCGTCGATCGCGCTCGCCGCCAAGTAGGCCATCCACCATCCTAAGGCGATCTGTGAGGGATAGTGCGCGTTGTCGTTGACCCTCGACAGCGGAGCTACTGCCGAACCAGCATAGAACAGAATCTTATAACCCCGATTCTCCGTCATCTTTGCGGCGGTAATGAATGGTAAAGAGCCCATAAACGCGTGCCCACTAATCCCATTGTTATCTCGCAGGGGATGCCATCGGGAACTTTCAGCCGTCTCGGTCGGTCTTGAACCTCCAGTTAGCTGTTGCATCACGATCAATGGCGGTGCACCGGCTAAAAATCCACGTATCGATCGCTCTCCCCATCGCCCACCAGTTTTCACGAGCTCGCTTTCTGGGAAAAATTCGCCCGCAGCCCAGGCCGTGGCGAGAACGGGAAGTATGTATATTCCACTACCGAGTTCTTTGCTGGCATGAAGAGATTCAAACCAATCATCAGACGTTGCACCGCGAACACTGCTCTGGAAGTGACGATAGATGCCTTCGTCGATTGATGAATTCGCCATCGCGCCACCCACAATTAAACCCCCGCCTAGCAATGTCAGCGACTCCGGGGAATAGAAGTTCTTTTGATCGTCCCACAATCGTTCAAAAAGAGTCGCAGGGCGATTTCCTCCGAGCCGATCCTTGGAATCTATATTCGATGTTCGGCTATCGAGCAACGGATCGAACTGCCATCGGTTCGCTTCGGAAAGAAGCGTTTCAGCGTTGCGGCTTGGAGTCCTAGAATCGCTTGATAAGTCGTTGGTTCCCGTCGCTCCTGTGGGTTGGACTAGCGTGCTACCAAACTGAGTCAGATTGGGTTTGGTTCTGCCCGTAGGCTCAGACTCCACATAACTCGTCGCCTCGACCATCGGCTTTTTCACCCGCTGGATCGGTGATAGAATATCGCGTGCGAATAGCGAATTCGCCACAGGAATTTGGCAGCCTGAAGCAGCCAGCAGTATGCTAGTAACGAAACACAAGCTAAATCCCTCTAATAGCGATTGCCTTCGAACACACCCCGAAGCAAAAGACAAGTTCATGGTTGGGAGCGACTTTCAACAACCGCAAGCTTTTCGAGGAATTTCGTTGAATTGACAATTGGGGTCTAGGTCTTCGGTCACAATAGATTCCTAGCGGATGAGGCGACAAGTCGAGTTTCGGCTAGTTTTGCAAATATGAGCGAAAATGGTCACTTCTCCCTGATCACCACCACACAAGACTACTCATTGAAGATTCAGCATTGCAACTACTTGAGATTTTGAGCTTGAGGCGCTAGCCGAGCCACGCCGCAAGAAATCGGCTAGCGCCTCAGGCTCAATAAGAAATCGGCTAGCGCCTCAGGCTCAACAACAGCCTTTCATCGGGCAAAACGCTAGGATGCCATCGAAAAGGATGGCGTTCGTCGAAAAGTCTCTGAAAAATGAGTAAATTCGTGGTACCATCGGCCTTGATTCTCGTTGTCGCAGTTGATTCGAGGCAACACAATGTCGAGCAGCTTGCGGACGGCTGCTGTTCTCATCAAGCAATGTGTAGTCCGGTTATGACGAGAAAGGCGATTACTCACGTGATGACAACTGCGCGATCGTTCGTAGCTGTAATGGATGAAGTGTACTGTCACGTTGCAATGGTCGAAACAAAGGTGATCGAAATGAGCTCTGTATATTTTGCAATCATTGATCTCGAAAGAACGACATGGATGTCTACTATCGAACCTGTGCAGCGACAATGGCTGGTCTGACCCTTTTGTTTGCTGGCTGCAAAACTCCCGTGCCTTGCTGCGATCCGAATCTGGTTTCCAGACAGTTGGCGTGTAGAACGTCCAAGACCATGGAGACAGTACCTCCTTGCCAAACGCGAATTCCTGCGACAGTAGTGCTCGAGGATGGGCTGAGTGAAGATGAAGCGGTTTTGACGGCCCTAGCGAACAACTCCGCTTTTCAGTCTACGCTAGCTTTGCTGGGTGCCGCCGGTGGTGACACAGTGCAAGCAACCTTACTAATTAATCCGCAGTTCTTGACCTACTTTCCGGGCGGTGCCAAAGAGGGGCAGTACACGCTGTTTGCGCCGATTGAATCGTACCTTCTACGTCCCACACGTGTAAAAGTTGCCAATCGGGAATATCGTCGCGTTGGTGAGCAGCTTGTTCAAAACGGATTGAATCTCGCTCGCGACGTGCGGATCGCTTACGCAGATTGGGTGTTGGCGAAAGAGCAAGCCGACTTAGCCATGGAAGCGCAAGAGATTCGTGACGGGATCTCCAAGCTAACGGACGATCGTCTAAAAGAGGGTGACATCAGCGAATTGGAAACGATCGCCGCCAAGGTGGACGCACTGAATGCAAAGGCATCGCTCGGTGTGCAGCGAACGGCCATCCTAATAGCGGAAGCTCGTATCGCAACGTTGATCGGCCTGCCACACTTGGCCCAACCGCTTGTACCCGGGGGGCTCGAGGAACCAACTATTCCGGCGCAAAGTGAAGAAGAACTGGTCCAAGAAGCGATCGCCTGCCGCCCCGATTTGCATGCTGCCAAGTGGGCTGTCGCCGCTGCTCGGGAGCGTTCCAACTTATCGCGTTGGCTATGGTTGAGGCTGGATGGTGTCGCTGATGTTCGAACTATTAGAGACCTTACGTTTTCGGGCTCTGGCCTCCGCTTGGACATCCCCATTTTTAACCGTAATCAAGGGGGAATACTGCGAGCCGATTGGGAGCTCAATGCAGCGCTGCATACTCGCGATGCAATTTCAGATCAGATCGTAGCCGACGTGCGAACGGCTTATCGTCAATTGCAACAAGCCAATGAGAACTTCGTGATTCTGAAAAAGGAAGTCGAGCCTGCCCTGATTGATGCTTTACAGATCGCCACAAAAGGCTACGAAGATGGTGGCTCGGATTATCTCATTGTTCTGCAAACCACCAACCAATACCTAACCGCGAAGGGGCAAATCTTAGCTCAAACCGCCGCGTGCAATCGTGCCGTCGCAGAGCTGGAACGAAGCGTCGGCCGCAGTCTGATTGCCCCACCTCTCGCAGCGGAAGAGGTTCTTGCCGCCACAAGCCCACCAGCGGGTAGTAACTGAAACTCGCAACCAGCCCGGTTTATGAGAAGTGGATGCGTACTCGTACTCAATGCAATGGTACTCGTACTCGTACTCGTACTCGTACTCGAAATTGGCAGTGCTGATCGAGTACCAGTACGAGTACCGCCAAAAGCTAAGTACGAGTACGATAAACCGGGGTTTCTCGCTTGCCATCGAATCGAAGATACTGGCGATCAGCGAGAAGTGTCAGATTTCCCGACTACAATGAACGCCTATGAAGTCTTCCGTACTACGATCCGTCGCTTTCTTTCAAACACCTTTGTTCCAAACATTTTTGCGATTTCAGGTGGCGATAGTCGCCGTCCTGTTCACCAGTGGTTGCGCGGATAAGGCTGCTCATTCGACCCCTGCCAAAGCAGCTCCTGCCAAGGTGGAGATGGTTCCGCACGAGACCGAACTGGCGACACTGACGCTGACCAGCGACGCTGTGAAGCGGCTGGCGATCCAAGTGGTGCCGCTCGAACAACGGGAGGTGTCGCGCCACCGGACGCTGGCTGGCGAAGCCATCGTTCCGTCCGGCAGATCCATCATCACCTCCGCTCCCGTGTCGGGCGTCATTGCTACTGCGGATAGTTTTTTCCCACAGCCCGGTAGCGAAGTGTCTGCCGCCCAGCCCTTGATGATTCTGAAACCGCTCTTGTCTCCGGAACGCGATGTTCCAACGCCAGCCGAGCAAGTACAAATGACCGGAGCGAAAGCCAACTTGCTGGTCGCCATGGTTACGGCACAAGGTGAGGTGGCTCGCAGCCAGTCCGAAATCACGGGACTGCAGATCGCTCGTGACCGAGCTGCGAAGCTACTCACCGATCGGGCAGGAAGCCGTCGAGCACTCGATGACGTTGAGGCCTTACTAAGCGTTGCTCGATCCGTGCTCGAGGCCGCCAAACAGCGGGAACTGGAATTGAACTCGTTACTGCAGGTGCTGGAAAAACCGAGTATGGATGGACGAATCGATCCTGCCTCGCCTCTTACACTCGCGGCTCCCGTGGCTGGTGTCGTTCGCAATGTTCAAGTCTCTCCCGGACAAACCGTCACATCCGCAACGCCGCTTTTTGAAGTCGTCGACCTGAGTACGATATGGATTCGCGTACCGGTCTATGTTGATTTGTTGCCAAAATTCATGCGCGAAAAAGCTGTCTATCTTGTTTCGCTCGATGGTTCGCCACTGGGCAGCACACCGCAACTTGGCAAGCCGATTGCAGCGCCACCTACAGCCGATGCGGCTACCTCGTCTGCCGACTTGTATTACGAAGTTGACAACCGCATCCTGCAATTGATGCCCGGGCAACGAATCGGCGTCGACATTCCGATGACGAGTGTGACCGAAGCCAAAGTCGTTCCAGCCGCGGCGATTCTTTATGACATCCACGGTGGAACTTGGGTGTACGTAAAATCGGCAAGTACAGCCGAGGGTGGCACGAAGTTCGCACGTAGTCGTGTGTTACTCGAATGGGTCGAAGGAGATCTAGCGATTATCTCCAGAGGACCAGCAATCGGTACCTTGATCGTAACGGATGGCGCGGCCGAGTTGTTTGGGACCGAGTTCGGAGCCGGTAAATGAGTTGGCTGATCAAGACGTCGCTTGAACTCAGACTACTGGTAATCATCTTGGCTATCGTTCTGGTGGTCATTGGTGTCCGCAGCGGTGGTTCAGTACCGCTGGATGTCTTCCCAGAGTTCGCTCCGCCGTTGGTGGAAATACAAACCGAAGCCCCCGGGATCTCGACGGAAGATATTGAGAGCCTCATCACTGTACCGATCGAGAACGCGGTGAACGGTATTCCGTTTGTGCAAACCGTTCGTTCGAAGTCGGTATTGGGATTGTCAAGCGTACGAATGATCTTTGAACCGGGCACCGATTTGCTAGTGGCTCGGCTATTGGTGCAGGAACGACTTGCACTTGTCCAGGCGTCACTACCGTTGGTTGCTCGACCTCCGGTCATTCTTCCGCCACTTTCATCGCTCAGCAGGTGTCTGAAGATCGGCCTTTGGTCGGATACGAAAAGTCAAATGGAAATGACGACATTGACCAAGTGGACGATCCGACCACGATTGATGGGCATTGCGGGAGTCGCGAACATTGCGGTCTGGGGCGAGAAAGATCCTCAACTTCAGGTGATCGTCGATCCAGTGCGGCTCAATCGACATGGCATCACACTCGACGCTGTCTTGCAAACCGTTCGCGATGCTACCGCCGTCGGTTCGGGTGGATTTGTCGATACGCCCAACCAACGCCTGGCGCTGCGTCATGTCCCAGCCGTTTACACGCCCGATCAACTAGGCGAGATTCCAATTCGCCCGTCGATCGCGCAACCGGCTTCCACTCGATTAGTCGGCGGTGCTCTGGCCGCCAATGGCTCGCCACTGCGCATCCGCGACGTTGCGGAAGTCAAGTTTGATTACGCACCACCGATCGGCGATGCCATCATCAACAATCGACCAGGACTGCTGCTAATTGTCGAAAAGCAACCATGGGCCAACACGCTCGATGTGACTCGCAAAGTCGAGAAAGCCATGTCGGACCTTAAACCAGCCATGGGAGAGGTTGTGTACGACACCACTATCTTTCGTCCAGCAACTTTTATCGAACGTTCGCTCAGAAACCTCAGTCACTCCATGCTCGTTGGATGTGTACTGGTCATCGTCGTTCTGGTTCTATTTTTATTCGACTGGCGATGCGCTGTGATCAGTGCCACTGCTATCCCGCTTTCGCTAATCGCGGCCATGCTCGTTTTGTACTATCGAGGTGGAACGGTCAACACGATGGTACTGGCCGGGTTGGTCATCGCCCTCGGTGAGGTTGTCGATGATGCGATTATCGACGTCGAAAACATCATGCGACGCTTGCGACTGAACGTGACATCGGAGCATCCTCGCTCCTCCTTCGCGGTTGTTTTGGATGCGTCGATGGAGGTGCGGAGTGCAGTGGTCTATGGCACGATTATCGTAGTTTTGGCATTCTTGCCGGTATTTTTCCTAACCGGGCTCGCAGGAGCTTTCTTCAAGCCGCTCGCGGGAGCCTACATTCTAGCAATTCTAGCCTCGCTGGCCGTTGCGTTAACTGTCACACCTGCAATGTCCCTCTTCTTGCTGCCAACGTCGGCCACGAAGCGTCATGTCGACGGTCCGTTGGTGTTATTTTTCAAGCGACTCTATCGAATGGTACTCAGCCGCGCCATACGCTTTCGTTGGGGAACGCTCATCGTGGCGGCAATTATCTTCCTTTGCATCGCCGGCACCATGACGCGTTTAGGCGAACAGCTGATGCCCAAGTTCCGCGAGACCGACTTCTTGATGCACTGGGTCGAAAAACCGGGCATCGGTATCGACGCCATGGATCGGATTACCCTGCGTGCGAGCGAAGAGATGATGGCGGTCGATGGGGTTTTAAATTTCGGTTCCCACATCGGCAGAGCAACCGTCGCCGACGAAGTGGTTGGACCCAATTTCACCGAACTCTGGATTAGCATCGACGACAAGAACTACGACAAAACGGTGGCCAAGGTGCAGGAGATTGTCGATGGATACCCCGGCCTATATCGCGACTTATTGACATACTTGACCGAACGCATCAAGGAAGTATTGACGGGCACCAGTGCGGCGATCGTCGTACGGGTATTCGGCCCTGAAATGGACGAGTTAAGGTCGACAGCGAACCTGGTCGCGGCGCAGATTAAACCGATCGCTGGCGTCACAACATTAAAAGTGGAACCGCAGGTTCTGGTACCACAGATATCAGTGCACATGCGGCCCGAAGCGGCGTCGCAATTCAATCTCACACCCGGTGCACTGATGCGAAGCGTCACCACTTTGGTTAACGGAACGCAAGTTGGTGAGATCTACAAGGATCAGAATATTTTCGGAGTCATCGTGCGTGGAGGAACAGGATTGCATAGCGACTTACGAACGCTCGGCGAATTGATGATAGACACACCTGCGGGAGGCCAAGTTCCTTTAGGTGACGTTGCTGAGCTGGCGATTGTTCCTGCTCCCAACGAGATAAAACGCGAAGCCGCCTCCAGGCGCATCGACATCACTTGCAACGTCGACGGTCGAGACCTTGCTTCAGTAGCCACAGATATCGAGCGTGCCGTTCTCGCCAATGTTAATTTCAAGACTGGCTATCATCCGGAGTTTCTCGGCGAGTATGCAGAAGCAAAAGCGTCTCGCAATCGACTGCTACTTCTTTCGATGGCATCCATCTGCGCGATCGCAGTGATCTTGTTTATCGACTTTCAATCATGGAAGCTGGTAGCCGTTATTCTTTGTATGCTGCCACTCGCTTTGTTGGGCGGAGTACTCGGAGTTCACGCTTCGGGTGGAATTTTATCGCTCGGTTCACTCGTCGGCTTCGTAACCGTACTAGGCATCGCAGCCCGCAATGCCATCATGCTCATCAGCCATTACCGGCATCTAGCCACCGAGGAAGGTGTCACAAGCCAAAGCGAACTAGTCATGCGCGGAGCCGAAGAACGTCTCGCACCGATCATGATGACCGCCTTAACAACTGGCCTCGCGCTCGTACCACTGATACTAACTGGAGAAATCCCTGGTCAGGAAATCGAGTATCCCTTAGGGCTCGTCATTCTCTTTGGCTTAACAACGGCCACATTGGTCAGCCTCATTGTTCTACCAATCATTTGCAGCTTCCGTTTCGCCGATAGCATCCTCCGACAGCAGGCATCGACGAAGAACTGACACGCTGTTTAATTGTACAATTCCTAGTTTTTTTTGGAGAAGGCGCTTTAGCATTTCGCTGTCTTACGCTTCTTTCCAATGGCTCCGCGCTTGCGAACCTTTTCGATGTAGTCTCGGGCAAATGGAACCGAACAGTCATTGTCGCCAAGGTCAGCTGTGACAGGTCCAATGGCTTCTGCAATCTCGATTGCACCTTCGGTCAACGATTCAACATTCGATTCAACACGTTTCGTGTTATCTGCCGCTGCTGTGGATTGGGACCCTGGGGTGATGTATAAACACTTGGTCGAACATAACCAGGTGGGGCAGACAGACCGTCTGCCCACCAGCAAGTGGATGCATTGAAAACGAAATTGCCCTTCGGTCCTGGGTATACTGTTGCAGTGTAGAGTCCATCGTTTAGCTTACCTGGAGCGGACTGAGTCAATCCGCTGGCAACAATCTCAAGTCCCACTTTATCCGCCGGATCGCCATGCCATTCCCAGCCGATAACGCCAGGGATACGATCTCCTCTTTTCATTTCAGTCCCCTTATAGATCCAATGCTCAGGCAAGGTGCATATCCAGTCCGCACCTCCCGTCACTGGACCAGTGCTGTGCGCGCCGATCAACTCATTCGCATACGGTCGCTCGTGCCTCAACGACGACATCGAACTGAATTCACGCGTTCCACCAGGAGGTCCAAAAACACCGACGCGCCGCATGGATCGGGTTGCTGCCTCCCATTCGATCCGACCACATACTGCATTACCAGAAAAGAAACCGACACTGGTTCCGCTCAAGATTGCGGCTTGCATGTTTTCAAACATCTCGATGGTCCAGTATTCATCGTGGCCAACACTAATGAACCCCTTGCCTCGCTTCGGTTGGTCCGCATCTCGATGAAGATCCGTATTGGAAACATAAGTGACGTCAAATCCGTTTTCTTCAAGCCAATATACAAAGGGAAACTCCCAAAGGAAGAACTCGCCAGAGCCGATAGATAACGGTGCATCCAAAATCTGACAATACTTTCCGTAAGGGCGATTGAAACTCACTTGGGAATTGTTACCCCAATACCATTGGTCTACTCCATCGTCGTACAGCGAATACTGCGAAGGCCAGCGATTGTATGCCTGCCAAGTGTGATCGCTCACCTGGAATATGAAATCTGACTTGCGTTGATCGCCTACCACAAAGATGACATAGCTCTGCAAACCTTCACGTAGCTCCGTCAGCTTACCTACGTAAACCCCACTCATCCAATCGTCCGGAATACGCAGTTCGTAACTGACTTTCCAATCACAGTTCTGAAGTCGACGGGGCCCAACCTCGGGCATTGGTTGGACACCACCAGCCAATCGATCGGTTGCATGCACTTGTCGTCCGCCGTCGCCTCCGTAAAAACCTAGGCGAAAAAAGTCGATTGTGAAATCACTCGCCGGGTTGGTACTCACCATCACCTGCAATGTTTCGCCGGGCAGAATACTCGTGTGTGAAACATAGCCTTCGATCCACGGACATTGGTACTTGGTTGCCGGATCAATTCGGGTTTTTTCAAGCATCCATTTTCGAGTTCCGGTGCGAGCGTTCTCCCTAGAAATGGAGTTTCTTTGATTCTCCTGTAGTTCCGCCGTACTTGCTGAAAATGGATTCAGCAAAACGGCGCTGCTGGTCGCCGAGGCTGCCAAAAACATACGGCGGTCTAGTCCTTTGCCACATCGCACCTGCATGATTGTTCCTTCTCTTGTTTAGAATCCAAAGATACCGACCATGCCGTTGTTATGACATTTACGCCTAACTCAGGATACAATGTTTTGGGTTCCTTTACCATACTTGAGATGAAGTCATGAGCATTGCGAAAGCAACCACTTGGGAAGACCGATTGACAGACCTTGGCAATATTCCAATTGCCCGAGTAAGGAGCGAACCGGCGCCTGGGAGTGCAACGTTTAATATCACTGCATTCGAGCTAACGATCAAGTGGTAGGTCGGAGGAGTCTAAGAACTCTTTCATTTTGCTAAGAGTCTTTTGGCTGACATGATGCTCGATTCCCTCGGAGTCAACCATTGCTGTTTTGTCGTCTACGCCCAAGCACAACAGGAAACGGTAGACGATCTCGTGTCGTCGCTTGACCTTCGCAGCCAACAATTTCCCTTGTTGTGTTAGCTGGATGGGTCGATACGGTTCGGAATCAACGAATCCATCGTCCGCCAATCTAGCAAGGGCTTTGGAAACCGTCACGTGCGAAACGCCCAGTTGCTTTGATAAGTCGACCGCTCGGCAGCAGTCTTTGTTTCGGATGATATCCGCGATAGCTTCCACGTAGTCTTCGGTTGTTTCCGACGCATGGTCCTGGCGAGTTCTGGAATAGGCCTGCGCTCTCGATATCTCTACCAAGCTAAATCTCCTTGACCCGTAAGCGGATAGCGAATTGAGAATTGTTGTTGCGACACCATCGCCCTATCTTACCTGATCCTGAGCAAACCGCAGAGCTGTGTCTTGGGCTTTTTGCCACTCAGACTCCCTGCCCAAAGCAAGGATTTTCTCGAACGACTTGATCTCCTTTTCACTGATCAGGCCCGCCTCTTGAAGCTCCTTGAGCCTCCGATCGCACTCAGCAAGACGACTAGCGTTCTTGGTATTGCATGCTGTGTAGACCTGCTTGATGAACTCCAGGGATTCTCGGCTCGTGGCTTTAGGGTGTTTGCCGCAGCCTATCAAGATGGCCGAGGCAACCACGCATAGACTCATCGCGAAAAGACGAAACGTTTTTGGTGTTCTTCTAGTTTCACCCATTTTCTTAAGGTCACTCATCTTCTTTGCATCACTCATCCTGGGAGATCACCTCTCCCAGGGCGCAGCTGCTCATGGCCGCCCAAGTATCCAAATTGATGGTCGTCGCCACAAGCCAACCCAGGTCTTGTCACTAATAGTCGTATGTTCGCCGATGAAAACCGTGCTCGAGAGCCCGTCGGTGACGTCCGCGACTCGAACCCGCGAGTTGCGGCAAAACGGTCCGCTGGCGACAGTTCACCAATCTGCCAAGGGCGGCTGATATCCCCACGGTTCATCCTGGCCATTATTGGCCACATAGTGCGACTTTCCAAAACGAGCCAAGCTTCGGCCCGGTGGCGCGTCCAAAGTCGCGGGCGAGGACGCAGGTGAACCGACATTGGAAACATAGCCTGACGGAAAGGTCCGCAAAGCACTTTCGTAATTATGGATTGCCAGCCCCATTTGCTTCAAGTTGTTTTGGCTCTGCATACGGCGGGCTGATTCTCTAGCCGCTTGCACGGCTGGAAGCAACAATCCTACGAGCAGGCCGATAATGGCAATTACGACCAACAGCTCCACCAATTTAAAGCCTCGTGAATCAAGCCACTTTGTCCTCATACCAACACCCAGCATTCTCACGTAGACAGCTAGCTCGGACACCTACAGCCCAATTGTAGCCTGTGCTACAATTCACCTAAAGGTAGCCATGGGTACATTTTATGTCAACAGAAAAATTGAGGAGCTCGACACACAGCGACGAATAGCTGGTTGCCAAGCTGGAGCTCAACGCGGTGAAGGATTTGGAAACCGCTTTGACAGTGCAAAGTCACTCTCGGCAAGAGTGACCCACCGTGGGTCACACCTGCCGGGTGTGACCTTGAAGTGAAAGCAACGTCTCCTCAACTGAAAATCCACTCAGGCGAAAATCCACCCAGGCCAGATCGCCAAGCGATGCAGGAGCCCAGTGTCAGGATGTCGAAGCAGAGCTTCGAGGACGGCGTTCCCAAGCTGGAGCTTGGGAACGAGGACACAGCTGGAGCTTGGACACGAGGACACGACGACACGAGGACACGACGACAATGACTTCCAGTCAAATGACGGGAGATATGATTCGGAGTGCCGTTCTATACTGAATAAAACTTGGCTAAAGCCTGCAGTTACTGATCGACATTTCCAAGATAGCGAGCGCGCCTAAAGCCTCCAGCTTTTCCATGATTGCAATGATGTCGCTTCGCTTGACCATGGCCCTCACCGCGCACCAGTTGCTATCTTCCAAGCTCGTAACTGTCGGAGAAGTGAAACCGGGCGTCACAGCTTCCGCAGCTGCAAGCGTTGCTCTGGGGATATTGTATTCGAGCAACGAATAGTCGCGAGCTATAACCACCCCCTCAAGTCTCCGCACAATGCGGTCGGCGGTCGCCGAATCACGGCATGTCGGACTTTGGATCAACACAGTCTCGTACTGGCCAATCTCCGTCAGAA
>Ga0335394_10001836_pt1 | contig 23921 bp, 18 predicted proteins | sample MAT03_FD_205741 | JGI IMG/M metagenome (GOLD analysis project Ga0335394, IMG submission 205741) | Freshwater microbial communities from Lake Fryxell liftoff mats and glacier meltwater in Antarctica - MAT-03 (spades assembly) (version 2) ...
ATGGGAGTATTTTACCATGTTTTACTGTGGCGTAAACACCACAGCTAGCTTTCATCCCTTGCCTAAAGTACGAAATACGCAACTGAGTTGCTGTTTCTCAAGGGTTTTCAGCATTTTCCATATAATTTTTTACTAGTTTTTTAGGCGAAAGTGCTTATAAAATATTTATGATTTGTCTATATTATAAATGAAACCGTCATTATCCAAAAGCTCAACTTGGCAAAGTAGCCTTTAAGCGAGAAAATAAAGATACGTCGCCCTTAATATTGTCTTTTTGTTTGTGAATAACGTCCGTACTGTCTCTGATACAAAGCGAACTTTCTACAATCTTCACACCCGTCCGATCAACACTATTTATCGTCGGGTAGTGGAAGAGTTGATGGTGGAGATGCATCTGCTGTCAGTAAATATCGATTTTAGCTACAATCTAATTTATGCCTTGGGTGTCGTTACTACCTTTGACCGCTTCATGCAAGGCTATGAACCAGAACGGGATCAAGAATCAATTTTCAATGCCTTATGTCAGGCTATAGAACAAGACCCGCAACACCATCGACAGGATGCCCAAAGAGTGCAAGCTATAGCGAAAGCTTTGCCAGTTAAAGATTTAATTGCGTGGCTAAGTCAAACTACTTACTTAGATAGAGATGCTGACTTGCAAGCACAACTGCAAGCGATCGCCAATAATCCTAACTTTAAATACAACCGTTTGTTTGCAATTGGTCTATTTTCGTTATTGGAACTGTCAGATCCCGAATTAGTCAAAGACGAAAAGCAACTCACTGAAGCTCTGAAAGCGATCGCTGCTGGCTTGCACCTGTCTGATGACAAACTCAACAAGGATTTAGAGCTATACCGTTCTAACCTAGACAAGATGGCGCAAGCACTGTTAGTTATGGCAGATATGCTCTCAGCCGATCGCAAAAAACGCGAACAACGCAAACAGCAATCAACTACCCCAGTTGCTCCCCCAAGTTCCAATGAATAGTTAGGAGTTAGGAGTTAGGAGTTAGGAGTTAGGAGTTAGGAGTTAGGAGTTAGGAGTTATTAACAACTCATCACTCCTAACTCCTCTCCTAACTATTGATTTTAGACTCCCAGTAATTTGTATATTAAGCTGTTAATTATGGTCAGCGCTAATGCCCCAATAACAGCACTCCAAATACCGTAACGCAAGCGAAATCCTTCTACTAACCAAGCCGCAATACTAAAACAAACCACGGCAATCATAAATGTGAAAATGCCGGATAATAAATCCAAGGTAAGTAAATTTGGTACTGCAAAAACCAGGCTTAAAATCGGTCTGACTATTGCCGTTACGATACCAAGCACTGCGGCAGAAAAGAAGGCTTTACCAGGAGTGTCAATTTCAACTCCCAAAGGTAATTTACTAATTATTAACAGGCTGATAGCTGTTACTAGCCAAACAATCAAAAGCGTCACGATATTCATGCCACAATCTCTGAAACGTAAATGGCAATTGGTGATAAATTACTCAGTTTAGCCCTGGAAAAATATTTAAAGCTCAACCAATTATTTATAAATTAGCAGGGATTTTGTCTCTAATCGAATTTTATTTTAGATATCTTTAGGTTTGGGAAAAAGCTTCAGGGGGAAGTAGGGAGAGAAGGGGGACAAAGGGGAATTATTGAACAAGTTTCTCCTTGTCTCCCCCTTCTCCTTGTCTGTTCTTGATCACCAATGCCCCTATCTCATCTTTTAAGAGGAGGTTGGGTTTGTTTAGGTGTCACAGGCGTTTGAGATGCTGGTGGGTTGGAAATACCAGGATTGATCGGACTTATGCCTTGCCCAGTTTGAGGTTGTCCAGTTACCGTAGGCAAGGGTACTTGATTAGGTGCTGAGGGAAATTTAGGGGTAATATTCCCTTCGGGATTGATGCCTGGAATTGGTAGAGTAGTGGGTACTGGGGCAGCACCAGGATTGATTGGAAAAGAGGGGATAGGAGGTTGGTTAAGTGAGTTTGTGGGTGATTGAGACGGCCCAGGAATAATTCCCAAAGACACGCGATCGCCTCCTACTTGCCGCAGCAAATCCAATGTTTCAATCACATCGTTATAAGTTGCTGTCCGCGAAGCATTCAGCACCACAACGGCACTGGGATTTTCTTGGAGATACTGTTTTAAGCTCTGTCTCAAATCCTCCTTTTTTACAGGCTGTTTTTCTATGTAAGTATTGCCAACGGCATCAATACTTACAATTAAGCTTCCACTCTGTGAATTTATCCCAGATACTGTACTGGGGCTGGCTTTAGGCAAATCAACATTGATTGCTTGTTGCCGCGTAAATTGCAAAGCTGCTAACAAAAAAAACGTCAGAATACAAAAAATTACATCAATTAAAGGAATGATTTGAACTTGGACTTCTTCAATTGGAGTATGTAGATTAACTTTCATCGTTTCACTCTAACGCCTGATTTAGATGTTGAATATCTTGACTATTACTCAGGTGCATTTGGGGATTCAGGAGGTTCAGGAAACCTATTCTTTCCTGGCTTGCGGGGTGGAGTAAAATTTTCCCGCACAAGCACTGATGTACTATTACTAAAATCAGGCGGGGACTGACGGTAGAGCAATTCCATCTCGTTCCCTGCCTTCCGAAAAACTTTGACTTGGTTGACTACAAAACTTTGAAATAGGCGGTAAAATACCAAACTAGTGATAGCAACCACTAGTCCAGTTGCCGTACTAATTAAGGATTCACCAATACCAGTAGTCACCCCAGCTGTCGATTCAGTTCCCAAATCGCCAATCCGAATTGCGCGGAGAGACTGGATTAGACCCAAAACCGTACCTAACAATCCCAGCAGGGGCGCAAGGGCAATCACGGCTTCTAAAAGTTTTTCGCCCCGCCGCATTCCAGCCAATTCATCTTCGGCTGTAGCCTCCAGTGCTAGTCGAAAGGTTTCCGTATCAGTTTTTGGAAAACGTAAGGGGGCGTAGAGAAAACGTCCGACAGGCTGATGCCTTGCTTTTCTGGCAATGTCCGCAGCTACTTCCCAATTATCCTGGGCAGCATCCAAGATGCGATCGACTATTTGCTTTTCCTGAGTCAAAATTCGTAACCAGAACCACAAACGCTCGAAAATCACACTCAAAGACAGAATCGAGAGAACCAGCAAAGGCCACATCGCTGGCCCGCCCTTATAAAACAAATCTAAAATATCCACTGTTTACGTTTCTTCCCTCCGTAATTAGAGCAACAATCCACAAGCATTTTCATTTTAGAGATTAATGCACAACTACTGTAATCGTGTGCCCAATTGCAACGTAGTTATGCGAAGTATTTGTAGTGCTTTGCGCTTGCTGCACAGTATTTTGAATTTTAAATTGTTTGGTAGCGTCTTCCAGACTAACTGGGGCGGTTATTCCCACCGGAAGTTTAGAGGATAATTTGTCAAAATTAAAAATAAATGGAGGTTCAAAATATGAAATTTTCAATCCAATCACTTTACACTTGGTATCAGAATTTGCTTCGTAACCCCAAGTACCGTTGGTGGGTAATTTTGGGAACATTATTCTATTTGGTCAGCCCGATTGATATTGCCCCAGATTTTATACCCGTTGTGGGACAGATTGATGATGTTTTCCTTTTGACGCTGCTAGTTACTGAGGTGTCTGGGCTAGTAATTGAAGGCTGGAAAGCACGTAAAGGTGATGTAGGTACTGAAGCAGCTAATAGTTCTACTTCGAGCGCAAGCACCATTGATGTTGATGCTGTTTCTGTTAAGTAGATTTAAACGCAAAGGAACGCGGAGGGAACCGCAAAGGAACGCGGAGGAAGAGTTAGAGGTTGTTGGCTACGCGTTTGATGCCTTCTTTGAGGTGGAGGACGTTAAAGTTGAGGAGAAGACCTAGTTTGCAGTTTGCTAGTTTGAGATAGGTTAGGAGTTGAACGGAGTGAATTGGGTGGAAGGATTCTACAGATTTAATCTCTACAATTACTTGGTTTTCGACTATCAAATCTAATCGATAAACGCATTCCAATTGCACATCTTTATAAACCAAGGGCAATGGAATTTGCTTACCAACATTCAACCCGACTTCCTTCAACTCATAATCCAAGCACACCTCATAAGCCGACTCCAACAAACCAGGCCCCAAAGCAGTATGCACCCTCATCGCACACCCAATAATCATCCCACTCAACTCATTCTCTCTCATCCTCTGCGTTCCTCTGCGCTTCCCTTTGCGTTTAAAAATCTTTCACAAATTCCGTCAAGAACCTGAATGCCTTCAAAATATAACTAGCGCAATCTCTAGGAGAAGTATTGTAAAACGATCGCCACGCACTAGCCTTATCCTCATCATAGCGATCGCCTCTATCGGAATGGTTTTCTAACCATGCCAATCGCACTGCATGACCAATTAATACATCTAATACTATATATTCTTCTACTTGCAAGTTAGGATTATTAGCAGCGATCGCAGCTAATTCAATTAACGCTTCAATATTAACTTGTCGGTATTCTGGAGCTTCGATTTTATTCAGCAAATGCTCAACTAACAAAGCAAAATTCCTTTCCCCTGCTGTCATTTCCGACAACATTATCTCACTATCTAAACGATTGCGACGCTCTAGTTTATCGCCAATTACTAAACCCTTACAATGTCGCATTAATAGCCAAACTTGCTTGAAAAACTCTTTTGGTACACGTCCTGTCACACCCTCTGCTTGGCGAAACCGCCGCCAACCACCTGGTGGGACTTGTATTTCTTCTTCTATTACTGGTAATATCACCCAAGCAATATCACTTTCTTTTTGCTTGACGTGCAGTGATTCTTGTTGGCGCAACAGGTTACTCATGCCACTATATTTAGTTAATACCTGACGCAAGCGCATTTTCACATCAGAGGGTGAAAGCTGCATTAAGCGATCATAAGCTTCATCTTGAGTGACGTATAATTCCCGCGCCAGTTCACTGGTAATTAATAATATGAGATAGCCGACTCTTAGCGTCAGTAGTCCTTGAAATAGTTCAGGTTCTGCTCGAATTAAGATACCAAGATAGATTAAAATTTCTTGGGTAAGGACGCGATCGCGTATGTCTTCACCACAAAAATGATTAATTTTATCGGTAATTTCATTGGGGGACATAGGTACGGTGATCAGGGATGCCTCGCTGTAAGCTTTACCCACAGCAATTTGCTTACCCCGTACTAAGATACTTGTTACTGTATCTGATAGGCTGATGTCAACCATTTGCCGCAACCCAGCAGCCCGACGTACCACTGCCCAAAGACCTAAATCTCCAGCTTTGGTGTAAACTTCATCTAGTAAATCGGCTACGGTAACAGGATATCCCACATCGCCATAGCCCGTATCAAATTTCATTCCCTGCAAGCGAGTTAAAGTTTGCAATAACTCAATTTGCTCGTAGATATTCTCTGATGAGCGCAAATAAGAAAGTAATAATTCCAAGTTGGTTTCAGACTCCATCTGAAATTCTTGGGTATGCCTTAAGCGCCAGATTTTCTCAGGATTATAAGTCAGGTAATAACAACGTAATCCGGCATTTTTCACTGGCGATAGGGAAAATTCTGCATCTTGGAGAAAATCAATTCTTTGGATTCCAGCTGTCAGCATTAACTGATTTAGCCGCCCTAATTTCACCCGGACACCGTTACAAACACCATCTTTCAGTTCTTGCATCAGTTCTAACAATGCCTCAGAACCGATTTCTAACATCGTGTGCGTTAACATTAAAGTCAGAGTGGGACGCCCTAAATCGCTCCAATATTTTTGAATGTAAGCCAGTTCGCTTCTGATTTGATCCAGCAGAAAATGGTAATCAAGGGTTAAATAAAACTGTTGAGAGTCTAAAAATGATGGGAGAAATACAATTGTCTCACCGCCAATCCGAAATATTCTAGATGTTGTTAAACTCCGCAAACGGCGTTCTGGACGTCCGGTTAAACCAAGTTTGTCGTTGCGTCCAATTTGAGTATAAATAGCTGAAAGTTCTCCCGCTTTTCTCACCTGAATCGGTTCTATTTGGGTGGGTATTTGGGCTTCAATTCCATGAACTTCTAGTTTTGCTTGTAAATCTTCATCTTCTGCTAGCAAGGCAATTTGTACCAAAGATTCGCGCTGTTTTCCCACACACAAATGTCTTCCCAATGGGTCGATATCACCAACCGCTAGTAATCCTTCACTTAACATTTGTCCGAGAAGATATAAACTTTGCGCCCATACTAAGGGAACATTTTCATTGGGCAAACGTGGTTGCGTTTGGGGTGCTAATTTTTCTGCTTCTATGTTTTCTTCTGGGACATAATAAAGTTCAGGCAATAAACGCAAACCATCTTGTTCTATGAATAATGATTCTAAAAGCTCTTGGTATTTTTCAACTTGTTCTTGCTCGCCGCGAAATAATCCATCTAGAACTAAATAAGTTAAAAATAATGGCCATTCACATTCAATATGCTCAAATTGCCTGAGTTCCCACGGTTCATAGTGTAAGCGTTGATTATCTTCTAAAACGGTTTGGTGTCCATCACGCAGAAAGCGTTTGCAGCCGTATTTACCTGCGAGTTTATTGATAATATCGTTAAAGGTGCGATCGCGTAACTGCAAATCTTCTACTGCAAAGGCAGGATAACTAATAATACTTAACAGCGCCGCATCAATTTCTTTGGAACCAGATTCCCTCGGTAATAAGGATTCTAAAGTAATTCGGGCGCGGGCAATTTCATCTGGTAGCACATGAATCACTGATGCTTGACTACCACGCACACCAAATAAATCCAGTCCGTTGATAGCTTCTAAAGCAGCTTTTGCCATACCTACAGAACTGGCATTTAATTCAGCACTACCACGATTAATTTTATTACCACGTTCCCAAATACCGTAATCTGGTGTACGGTAAGCTCGTCCAATGTAGTAAACCAAATTTTGGACGAAATTCACTTCATCAATTGTATAAATTATTTGCAATCCCGTAGCGCTCATTTGTGCCAACATCAGTAAAAATATAGATGTGGCATCAAGTTGCAAATGTCCCCATTCGTCATCACCAACAACAATGTCACCAGTCGCGGTATTATATTTGGCGTGTAGTCCATCAAGTAGCGATTGAGTATGTTTAAATGTCTCTACTTTATGAGCTTGTCGCATCATCGCAAACAGCAAACCGCGCATTAATTTAATGACACTGTGTTCTAGTTCATAAGTGCGTCCCTCATCGTCGTCTACCTTGCGGTATGCAAGGGCTAAACCCCAAGCTGCCAAAATGCTGTAAACGTTGTCTCGCACCCAGGCATCAGTATAATCGCCGTGGGCTGTAATCGCTGTACTTGCAGGTAGTAAACCCGTAATCGGATTTTGCCGAGCCAGAATGATCGTTTTGATTTGCTGGTAGTAATACTCCAGGCGAGCTAGCAATTTTGTGGATGTTTTCATGATTTGGTTCAGAACTACTTGCAAAATTCGACCCTGTGGCTGTGAAGTAAATTACTTAAACCAAGCCAAAACAAGTTCTGTAATGGGTGATGGGACAACAGCTCAGGGTGGTGTGAATTTATTATTATCTCGTGTTAATAGGTTTCTGGGTATTTAATTTTAGCGATCGCAAATTAAAATAGGATATTTGTTCAAATCTTCATATATACGGAGCTTATTTTATACTTAGATCAAGTTATCTTTGTTAATTCTCAAGAAGAATCAAGAATCATTTATTTTTTCCTTGTAAGGAAGCTTGCTCAGGAGATTAGGTTTCGTGTTGTTTTTCTATCTGATGCGAAAAGTTAGCTTTTCTGAAGGCATCACAAATTATTTTTATTAGCGAATAATGTTAGATAAATGAGTACTAATTTCAGCTTAATTACGCATACATTGGTAACTATTGTGGGATTACAATAAGTTATAACTTGGAAATAAAATATTTGAGTAGTGGCACAAACAGCAAGCTTTGTTTAGTGATTGCCTGTGTCATCAAAAATCAACCTCAAATTTAATTTTTAAGCTACCTATGCAGATTAGAAATCTGATCAATAATCACGGCGATTTCATGAACAGTCGCACTAAACTCTAATGGCGAATTATACAGATTGGAATGAGGCTTTAATTTCTTATTTTATCAGTGGTACACCACACGGGACAAAAATTTATTTGAGTGTTGATGAAGATGTAATAGAACATATTAGTTATAATTTTGAGAAATTACCTACAAATGTTAATTGGGTTGATGACTTATGCACAGCAGTGAAAAGAAAAGTCATCTTTGAGGGAGAGGTGAATTTGCAGGATTTAAAAGGGCGTGATTCCCAAGGATTACCCAAAGGAGTTGCTTTTTTATGTGCCACAATTTTAGCCGCTTCTCAAATGGCTCAAGAAGAAAAAATATCAGAAACTAATTATTTCAAACGCTTACGAGAGATTTTAGCCTTGCCTGGTTTTAGTCGTCCACCGGGGATGAATTTCGGTTATGAAGCTGAAGAACCCCTTTGGCAAGAGTGGAACCTCTGGCTAATGGAACATAGATTTTTGCCTTCAGCACAGCGAGGGCGTGGTCGTGCAGCTACCTATATTAATTATCCCATTTCTCAATCATTACTGCGTCGCACTGATAAAGACAAATTGCGACAAATATTTCAAGAGAAGCAATGGCAAACAGAATGGGATGCCCAAACTTTGTTTACTCATATCCGGCGAGAAGTAGGTAAATTTGGTATCCATTTAAAAGAATTGCTAACTGAAAATAAGCAGCGCCATGAGGCGATTGTAGAAGCTTTGCATCAAGTTTATGAACAGTGGAAAGCTCAGGGATGTCCGACAGCACACAAGAATAATTATTGCACTTGGAGTCGTCATCTTTTCTGTGGTTTATATCGCACTGAAGATCCATTTTTAGGTCAGGTAGATTATTCTATTTACCCGAAGCAGCAACGAGGACGCACGCTAAAATCAGTAGAAGTTCAATTGGGAGATAATCCTCACCAGTTAACACAAGAACGCCCTGGATGGTATTTTCCTTTAGAGTATTTAGTAAATGGGAAAGAGTTAGAAAATGGTGCTAAATACCAGATTACTTCCCCGGATGATCTAGATTACCTAATTTTGCCCGCTCGTGACTTTTGGATACTAATTCCCGATCCCGAAAACGGTGATTCTGGGGCTTACGCATCCTGGGAAGCGCCATCATTAGGTACTCCATTCATTCTCCTGTGCAAACAAGAATTGCTCAGTGATATTGAACGCTTACGAGATGAGAATTTATTAAAGTGGAGTTCTACACCTCAGCCGATATTTAATAATTCGGGATGGGTAGAACTTCAGCAGTGTATGGTTATTTCTCAAGCTTGGGATGGAGTCTTCATCAAAAATCAAACTCTTAAGTATGCTTTACAACCAACTGTAAAATTATCAATTAGTTTGTCTGGTGGCTTGCGCGTACCTAAAATCGGTGCTTGGCTTGTGGAACATAGTCCACAAATTACTATTTTTGGCTTCTATTCAAACGCAGAGTTAAAAGTAACTCGATTATCAGATAATCAGACGGTTCTGGAGAGTTCCCAAAGTACAAATACTTCTATAACGCTTGATTTTGCTCATCCTGGTGATTACCTAATTGAGGCGACTTTTGCAGGTGAATCGAGTCAGCGTTTAGTCAAGATTGTCGATTGGAATTATCTGGAAATAGAAAAATATGTGCATAAGGAAGTTATGCCGATTAATGATAAATATCATATTTTTGGCAGTGTAATTCAGGCAAATTTTTAAACTTTTTAGAGTCATCAGGGTGTATCATGCCACAAGTTCAAAGATGGTATACAGGATTTTCTTATCGGGGAAATCCACAAGACCTCATCAATAAAATTTCTGACCAAGTACAGCGTCAAAATCTTAGTAAATCAGTGCCATTATTACGAGTAGAAAAGGGTATAACATCTCGAAGGCCGTTTTATTTCTTCCTCGCAATCGACGGTTGCGAAGTAGGTGAACTACCTACAGAATTGCAAACAAATTTGCTGAAGTTATCATTTTTCCAGTGTCCAATTAAAGCTAGTCGGGGCTTCAGTTATGAACAGATAAAATCTATGGTTGGTGTAGCCCATGATGTTTATGATTATACCAGCCCTATTCCTTACCAAGCTAGACAAAATATCACTGCTGATAACCCTTTTGAACTGACAGAATTACAATCTATTAATCCTCCTGATGCTGATTGGGTGAAAGCTTCCCAAAATAGCGATCGCTTCCTATACTGGTTATCAACCCTCGGTAATGGTAGCTGGGAATCGTTTAAAAAAAGCTGCAATGCACTCCAGCTTGAAGAACCTAAACGCATCTTACGACGGTTGCGCTTATTAGGACATCTTGAGTCTTCACTAGACGGTTCTAGATGGTCAGCGGCTCCTTCAGCTATTGTTAAAATTAACTCGCCTAATTCAGAATTTATACTGTGTGGTCAACGCAGTATTAGCTTACTCAGACAATTAGAAGAATACGGTATTGTAGCATCTATTACTCACCAAGCCAGAGGTGAAGCACCAACCTGCATTCAATTGGTGGTCAATAACCCTGATGCGATCGCAAATAATTTTCCCATCATTAATGCGGGTGAAGCATCCAAGAGACTTGCCCAAATTCTACCTGATATCGCTACTTGGCAGCAAAATCTGAGGAATGTGCCGGGAATTGTGCCGAGTCGGTGGGAATGGAAGCACTTTGACGGTGATGATTTTCAAATCTGCGGTATTCCTCACGAAACAGGGATGTATCAGATGTCTGATGAGAACCGAAACCTTTGCTACACCCTTTTTTACAACCAAAACACTAACACTTGGTATCAAGGCGATTGGTATGGTTTGCGCTTTCTAGCTTTGTATCATCATGGTGCATCTTGCCAAGCTGATTACAATTTTGCTACAAAGTGTTTGGCAATACCAGTGAAGCAGCGCTGGCCTGAAATATATGAACGTGCTTTGGTGCTGGCATCTGGACAACTACCAACATATCAGGGCAACTCGCTACTGTATCAAAACGTGAGTGAAGAAGTTGCTCATCTGTTGAGTCAAAAGCTAAATGTTAAATACGAAGAGGGATTAATCTGTGCATGACGTAGTTGGAGCGTATCAACGACTTAACCATATCTATCAGCTGTATATTAAAAGTGCCTTTCCATTACGTTATCGCTCTTTAGCCGCAGAACGCGATCGCCTTTTACAACAACTAGGTATTTTAAGTCAGCCGCCTTTAATTGAACCAGTTCCCATTTATCCCTCATCGGGGAGAGACTTGCAAACTGCTGTCAAACAACTGCCTGGGAAATACCATGACTTGGCACAACTGGGAAAAATGTTGTTTGAAGGCGGAATCGAACTTTATCAACACCAGTGGGAAAGTTTAGAGTCAGTCTTAATCAACCAAAAAGATTTAGTTGTTACCACTGGTACAGGTTCCGGTAAAACTGAGTGCTTTTTATTGCCATTACTCGCCCATTTAGCATGGGAATCCAGCACTTGGGAGGCAAGTCCGCCTGCACCGAGTCATCATTGCTGGTGGGATGGAAATGGCGATCGCATCTCTCAATGGAAACACGTAACTCGCCCCAAAGCCATGCGAGGTTTGATACTCTATCCCCTCAACGCTTTGGTAGAAGACCAATTGAGACGACTCAGAAAAGCCCTAGAAGCGCCAGAAGTACACGATTGGCTAGATAAAGAACGCGGCACAAACCGCATCACCTTTGGACGTTACACTGGACAAACCCCGATTCCGGGTCAACCAACACCTGATAAAATCAAACGATTGCGAAACGAATTAGATGAGTGTGCCAAGCAGCAACAAAATTTACTTCAGGCGAATTTATCTTTAAATCCCGATTTACCTTACTACTTTCCCCGACTTGATGGTGGGGAAATGTGGTCACGTTGGGATATGCAAGATACTCCGCCAGATATTTTAATTACTAACTACTCGATGCTCAACATTATGATGATGCGGAGCATTGAAAACGATATTTTTAATATAACTCGTGACTGGTTGGCAGAACCAAATCATCCAGAACGGCAATTTTTCCTGATTATTGATGAACTACACGCCTATCGTGGTACTCCGGGAACGGAAGTTGCTTATATTTTACGCTTGCTTTTTTCTCGGCTGGGTTTAACACCAGATTCGCCAAAGCTGCGGATAATTACGACTACAGCCAGTTTGGAAGATAACCCAGAAGGGAGAAAATTCTTACGCGAATTTTTTGGACGTGATGACAAACAGTTTGCTTTCATCACTGGACAGCAACAACAGCCAAAAGTAAATGCTAGAAAATCTTTGGTGAATTACCAAGATGCTTTTGCTGATTTTGCTCAATCTGTACAATCAGATCCATTGCAATCAATGGCACAACCTGATATAAATAATCAGAATGTAGAGAACGCTAGATTAACTTTAGCTAACCAGTTGGGTTATTCAGCATCATTAGGAACAAGTGCAGAAAAACTTGGTGAGGCTTTAGCGACTGTAGATGCTGGTGAAGCTTTGCGGGATGCTTGTCAAGCGGTTAATGGGAGTGTTCGCGCTACAAATATCAAAGATTTAGAACAGCAGCTTTTCCCAAATTTGCAGAGTGCGACAAATTTGGTTTCTGACTCCATGCGGGGACTGCTGTTAGCGCTGGGGATGTCGAAATTGACTAATGGGCGATCGCCCCAACCTGTGCGCGGACATCTATTTTTCCACAACTTGCAAAGCCTATGGGCTTGCTGTAATCCAAGTTGTACCCAAGTCGATCAAATTCAGCGACAAAGCGATCGACCTGACTTTTCACAGAATCTAGAAAACCTCTCTCCTGCAAGGAGAGAGGCTTTGAATTCTCCCCATTCCCTACAAGGGAATGGGGCTGGGGGGTTAGGTTTTCCAGATGACGTGAAAAGACAAGGCGATCCACCAACCATTGGTGCTATCCATGCTAACCATCGTCTCAGCTGCGGTTGTGGTTCCCGCGTTCTCGATTTAATTGTCTGCGAAGTCTGTGGCGATGTCTTTTTGGGAGGATACAAAAGTACTCGCAAGCTAAGTAACTTGACAATAGATATCCTCACGCCAGATCAGCCGAACTTAGAAGGTATACCCGATTTGGTTGTGATGAATCAACGTTACAGCAACTATCGGGTATTTTGGCCATTACCGGGAGAAACACCAGCCTGGACTACACAACCTCAAGTTCTAGAATGGACTGCTGACAAAATAAAACGCCAGTGGGTGAAAGCAAAGTTAGACAAACAAACAGGCGTACTGTTCCAGAATGCAACACCACCGAAAACTGATGAGATTCCAGGGTGGCTTTATCAGGTAAAGGGAGATGATTTAGATCAACCAGCACTACCAACAAAGTGTCCTCGTTGTGATGCAGACTACGGTAAACGAGAGAAATTCCCAACTCCCTTGCGTATCCACCGCACCGGCTTTCAAAAGGCTTGTCAAGTTATTGCGAGTGGACTGTTACGAGAAATGCCAGCACCTTCTCAAAAGGGGTTAGGTAGTTCTCGCAAGTTGGTAATATTTTCTGATAGTCGCCAAGATGCAGCTAAACTGGCTGCGGGAATGGAACTTGACCATTACCGCGATATGGTGCGTCTACTGCTGATCCAATCCTTCTATCAATATTGGGATGACCTCATAGCTTTTTTGCATATTACTGGTGCGAATAACCCAGCCAGTCTTGCGAAATTGCAGACTTTAAATGCTAATCTTTATAATGCTGTTGCCCAAGCAGCAGATGATATTACTCGGCGCGATCGCTTTGCTAATGCTAATCCTACCTTAGTTACAGAGGCGCTTTTCTGGGTGATGGGTTTACCCGCCAGTAATCAACAGGTGAGTAGTGCATGGCTTGGTTTACTGGAACGCTACCCCGAACGTATTCCTTTATTGGAATTACGGCAAAAAGTTAGAGATGCTTTATTAGAGTGTGGGATTTGTCCCGGTGGTTCGAGTTTTCGCGCCTTGAATTACTGGGTTGGACAAAATCAGGGTCAGCAAAAACATCCTTGGTTTGAATGTTACAACTGGTCTGGTAATTCGGTGACAAGAATTTTTCCAGCCACACAAACCCAGACTGACCATGCGACTAAACTGGAAGATATGCTGACTGCTGAACTGATGAATCCATTGTTTGATCACATGGTACGCACAATGGAAGGTTTTGGGCAAGGGTGGGTCAGCTATCAACCGCCAAAAAATACACCACCTAAAATAATTCAAGCAACTGATGCAGTCATCAGACAATTGGGCATCCGTCGCCGACATCAGTATTCTAAGTTTTTTTATCCCGGAACAGATAACAACTTACCCGGCTTTGCCCAAAAATACATTGAGTCTACAGGGTTAAAACCTCAAGATATACAACAGCAATTACTTAACTCACAAGCTGGAATTTCTGCGAGTGGGAATTTGGCACTAGATCCAAATAAACTTTATTTAATGCTACCGTCGGCCAAAAATCAAGGCTATCGGTGCGATCGCTGCAATGCTTTCTATCTACATCCTGCTGCTGGCTTCTGTCCTGAATGTAATAGCCGTACTAGCACCAACAAAAATCCTCAGCAACTCACCGCCGGAACACCTACGGGAGACTTCGATTATTATACTTATCTCTCTTCGGAAAAATCAGGTCAGCCTTTCCGCATGAACGCCGCCGAGTTAACCGGACAAACTGACCGAGACGAACGGACTAAGCGCCAACGCTGGTTTCAAGACATTTTTATCAATGATGAAATTGCCCGCGTCCAAGGTATTGATCTTTTAAGCGTCACAACTACAATGGAAGCGGGTGTTGATATCGGTGCGCTGTTAGCAGTGATGATGGCAAATATGCCACCCCGTCGCTTCAACTATCAACAGCGAGTTGGTCGCGCTGGTAGACGTTCGGCTGGAGTTGCCTTAGCTGTTACCTTCTGTCGCGGTAGAAGCCACGATGATTTTTACTTCCAACGCCCGGAAAGCATCACAGGCGACCCGCCACCGCCGCCTTATGTCGATATGACTAGCGTTCCCATTTTTGAGCGTGTTCTCATCAAGGAAGTCTTGCGACAAGCCTTTGCAGAGACAAATTTTAGTGGAGGTAGCGATAACGTACACGGTGAGTTTGGGAATGTCGCTGACTGGAATAATTACCAAGCAGATATTCAAGATTGGCTGCGCGATCGCCAGAATGAGCCAGCTATAATCACTGTATTAGATAGCTTGCGAGTGCAGACAGCCTTATCAAATGCCCGCAATGCTCAGATGTTGGGCTTTCTTCGCTATGATTTAATTCCAGAAATTCAAACAATTGTAGAAGACAAGACCTACACCCAGGATCAGTTAAGTGAACGTCTGGCAAATGCTGGATTATTGCCGATGTTTGGCTTTCCGACGCGAGTGCGATCGCTTTACACCCGTTTTCCTGCACGCGCCAACCAATGGCCACCAACGGAGGGAGTAATTGATCGGAATCTAGATATTGCCCTCAGCCAATTTGCGCCTCGTTCCCAAACAGTCAAAGATAAAGCTGTGCATACAGCCTGTGGTGTAGTTGAGTTATATCCCCAAGGTAACAAGATAGAATCTAAACCAGGACTTGTGCCAGCACTCACCCAAGAGAACAAATCTTTAGGACTTTGTGGTAACTGTCAAGCGGTGATCTATCCATACAAATTGTTAAATAAACCACATCCAGGATATCAGGAACCGCCAAAAGATGTCTGTCCAGTATGCGGGGTAGATGCTTTGCGTTGTCTAGATGCTAGAGAACCCACAGGATTTTTTACCAACTTGCAACCAGAAGACTTTGATGGACAATTTGAGTGGCGACCAAACGCAACCAGACCATCTTTAAGTGTAAATGCTCAGGTAGGCAATGTCCAGCGTACTCTTAACGCCTCCGTATCTGCATTTAATGACCACATTATTTCTGTGAATGACAACGGCGGTAATGGTGGATTTGACTTTCAAAATGCCTTAATTTATGGTAAGCCCAAACCCGGAGCTTATGCAGTTTCTTCAGATAAGAATAGCCCAGTAACTACATCTGGTACTGCCTATCGGGTGGCGTTGTTATCTCGGCGAAAGACGGATATTTTGTTAGTCAATATTGAACAGTGGCCTACTGGTATTTTTGCAGATCCAACCACAGTTATTGGACGTGCTGCTTGGTATTCCTTTGCTTTTTGGTTGCGGGTAGCAGCTGCTACCCAATTAGATGTGGATGCAATGGAGTTGCAAGCAGGATTCCGATCGCTAGAGCAAAATGAATCTGTGATCGGACAGGCTTTTTTGTGCGATCATCTAGAAAATGGGGCAGGATATTGTCGGTTTCTAGAAAAGCCAAAAGAATTTAAAAAATTGATGGATTTGGCGAATCCCAATATTCTTAGTAGCATTGCCAGCAAGTGGATAAATCAGCCACATGGAAACGTCTGTGATACATCATGCAACTTATGTTTGCGAGATTATCAAAACCTTGCTTATCACGGGTTATTAGATTGGCGACTGGCTTTGGATATGGCGCAGTTGGTATTATCAGCCTCATCCACAATTGATCTCAATTCCCCTAACGGCAGTATTCCAAATCCTTGGAGTGAACTATATCAAGGGATGAATGCACCGATTCCCGCTACCCTTCAACGCCTTGGTTACGGCTTACCCACTCAGTTTGGAACTCTCACTGGCTACGTACACCAAAATCAAAAGCGTCAGACAATCTTGATTTTACGCCATCCTCTGTGGCAAGATGACCATCCTGAGTGGATTGCATCGGAAGCTAACGCTAAAGCTCAAACACCTTACCACGACTATGAAGTGAAACCTGCCAACCCATTTCTGATTCTTCGTCGTCCAGGTGACTATGCCTGAAGTTGCTTGATACCAAATACTACTTGTATAGATGGGGCGATGGGACAACAGCTGAGGGTGGTTTGAATTTATTATTATCTGGTGTTAATAGATTTCTGAGTGCCCCGTCTCGAAATATAATTTGGAAAGATTAGCTTGTGTCTTGCTTAGTAAATTATATGTTTTTAATATTACTCACAGCCTATGAATAATTACTAATTTTATGGATTATTAAGTCTTGGCAACTTTTGCCGATCGCCATCCAGATAAAAACCAATCTACACCATTGCAGAAATGCGATCGCTAAAGAGCGAAGTAATTTTAGCTGACAGTGCACTACTACATTCAACAATAACTAAAGTCGAGTTTGAGACACGCTTATTTAATTATTTAAAAACGTAGGATTTAATTTCTTGCTCTATCTGATCGCTAATAATATCAGTTCCTATTGCGGGTTTATCTAGATTAACCCTAACAAAATTAGTGTTATCTTCTTGTGTAAACTTTTTATCATTATCCGAGTCTTTGATAATTTTTATAAAAATTGCATTTTGACTTGGAACAACAACCCAACTGATTATTCGAGTATTATTTGGCGTAATTTGCTGGAGATTCTTACCTGACAAATCAGAAAGATAGCCAAGAGTAGCATCTTCACTATTGAATTTTTTGTCTCCATTTGTATCTTGGTCAAGGATTCTATACAACCAAACTCTTGTAGGCGGCTTCTCTGCTGCTTTTACTTCTAATAAATCGAAGGAGGTGATGATAGCTTTTTTATTTAATAAAAGATGCGATGCACCATCTTGCTTACGATAAAATATAATGTTATATAATTGGTTATTTCTTTCATAAGAACGTGAAAGGCTTGAATCAATTACTTTATTTTGATTCTGCTCTGGAAGATTAACTGGAATCATCAGATAATCTGATTGTTCTTTGATGATTAAATCGCCATAGACAAGATTTGGTTGTGGCTTCGGTTTGTCAGTTGCCTTTGCCTGTTCTGCTTTTCTGGTGACAGAAGACTCACAGGAAAAAGAAAGGGTCGCTATGATAATAGCTGTAGTAATTTTATTCAAAAAGCTATAATTTTTCATCAAATTCTCCTAGCAGGATATCTTGCTGTTCTATTTTATTCCCTGCTAGAAAATTAGCCCAGAATTCTGAACTGGTGAATACTCTACCCATAAAGGGATAGAGTTTTAATCAGGAAGAATATTTAATACTAGTTTCGCCTACACTTCTCTACGGGAGGCTGCGCCAACAGCAGGTCTTACAGTGAGTTTGTCGAACTGCTCAGTGACCGCCAGAGGCGAAAGTGCGTAGCGAGACGAAGTACAGTTTTAACCAAATATTCATTACCCACTCTACACAATTCATACTGAATTCTTCTTAATAAAATACCAAAAACCTGGTCAAGGTTGACCAGGTTTTATCGAGTTCACAGGTTTCAAATTGTTAAACTAATTTAGTAATTGAAAGTTAATAACTAGGGTGGATTGAAAAACTAACAAATTCAGCATTCTTGCGTTTTTCCGCTTTAGGATTTGGCTTTGCCTTCTACGTCAGGCTTTTTGCCACTTCTATAATATTTTATCTGCTGAAATTTGCCTGGGATGATGACAGGAGACACTAAGTCATTTACCCTTTTAGTTTTGTTTTGTTTTGTTTGGTGTCCTACTATTTAATTTATCACTTAGTTGGTAAGTTGCAACTCTCAGTTTACTAAAGTTGACATTTTGTTAGATTTTGCAATCTAAGACATCTTCAATTCCTACCCACATTTTTTTACCAGATCGCCAAGTTACTATTAGGATGGGTGCGGTTTGCACATCAGGAATACTTAGCGTAGGCTTAGACCATCGTAGACACCGCTTTTCCATAAATGTCTCCTAATTCATTCCCTTGGACAGGTTCATACTTTATCGGTTTTAGCTTGAAATTAAATCAGAGTTACAGTAGATGCTGATGGAATTGACTACAACTTTTCATGCCCTCAAAGAATGGGCAGTCGCCGTAAATGCCTTGGAAAGCGGCAAAACAATTATGTTGCTCCGCAAAGGCGGTATTCATGAACGAAATGGACATTTCCAAGTTGCCCACGAGCAGATTTTGCTTTATCCTACTTATGAACATCAACAAGCTTTCATGCTGAAAGCTGAGGATGCCAATCGTGTCTATCCAGTAACATCAGGTTGGCATCCTGAAACAGTTCGCATCGGCAGTTGGGCTGAAATTACAGATATTTTGCCAGTTAGTGACGAGTCTATTGTCAACGCCTTGCTTCCTTTCCATATTTGGAACGAGCATTTTATTAGCGATCGCCTCAAATGGAAACCACGTCAGCCGCTTTATGTCCTCCTCCTGCGAACTTATAAACTAGCCCAAGAGCAAGAAATTCCTTACCACCCTAAATATGGCGGTTGCAAGTCATGGATTGATTTAGATCAAATAATTCAGTTGCAAGGAGCAAAACCAGTTTTATCTAACTTTGCATATACCCAATTAGTAGAGACAATTCGCGGCATTGTTGGCGATAAATTGTATGCTGCATCTTTCTAAGTTTTTTTGGGCTTTTTTGATTGACGTTTTGTAGTCTTTCTAAATCAGGTGTTTGGTTTAATTTGGCGATTAAAGCACTGCTATTGATAAGTTTCCAAGTCTCTGATTGACATTGACTTCAGTTTTGTCATAATTGCCTGTGCTTCTAGATAAATACGGGATTGTGTCTGGTCATCAAACGGACGATTCAAGCGACAAGCATCAAGATAGATTTTATATTGTTTGCTCATAGTGTTTAATTAACGGAACTTGATAAGTAATTTTCAAAATCTGCGCTTATGTAATCAGAAAAACAAATAGTCTGATTGCAAATTTCAGCCAGAATGGTAGTTATTGTTACACCCAATCATAAAAAGCGCGGATAACATTAGAAAAATCTCCCCTAGTCAAGAAGGTGAGGGAAAACTGTTTATCTTTGTGTCTTACTAGCAGCTTTTTCAGGGTATGACTTGTTAATTAATTATCCTGTAGTGGATAAAACTTAATTACACTTTGTCTAAAGCATTAGGCAAAAAAGCACTCCATAAGGGTGATGTATGGGTTGACAAAAGTCTGCCATTATGAGTTTTTAAATAATAAGGTAAAGGAGTTTGCAATGCATCGACAAATGTGCTGGCTGTCTAAGTCTGGTGGCGACGGAGAGAAAATTTTGTATTTGCAGACAGAACCTAGTCAAGGTTGGCGTCCCTACACAGCTTTTAGAAATTTTGCAGTCCCAGACTATCAAATACCAGGTGGTTCTAAAGGTTGGTCAACTTATCAAAAGCTTCTCAAAGCAGGTTGGACATTAGTACCTAGCGCACGGGCAAACGAGTTTGGCAACAGCAGTTACGCAGAGTCAACTGTCCAAAATCAATAATTGGGAGTTATTATTGTCCCCTTGTTTCTCTCACCACCCTCTAGGGGAACCCTCACCGCGAGGATCAGCCGCCCCTTCTAAAGTTCCATCGGCTGTAACTGCGATCGCATTACCATTACCCCAAGGAGCAGTTTCCTTAATTTTATGCCCCCGACGGCGTAATTCTTGCAGAGTCAGAGCATCCAAGCCCCAAGATTCGAGGCGCAACTGATCGGGAAGCCATTGATGATGTATGCGTGGAACAGAAACAGCCGCACCAATATCCATGTTGTATTCCAGCACATTCAGAATCATTTGCAAAACCTGGGTGATGATGGTGGAACCACCAGGCGCACCCCCTGCCATGCGGAAATGATTATTTTGTGTGACAATCGTGGGAGTCATGCTAGATAAAGGAGTTTTACGGGGTGCGATCGCATTTGCATCGTTACCAACTAAACCAAAGGCATTAGGCACTCCTGGCGCAGCAGCAAAATCATCCATTTCATTGTTGAGGACGATTCCAGTTCCCGGTGTCACCACTCCAGCACCAAAACTGAGGTTAATCGTGAAAGTCAGACTTACGGCGTTGCGTTGTTCATCTACAACCGTAAGATGACTGGTTTGTGGCGATTCGTGCCTCGCGTGTACTTTGAGAGATTGATCGGATAACGGAATAATATCTTCTCTCAAATTCTGATTATTAGCTTGACTAAAACGTTGTAGTGTCTCTTTATCTACTGGCTTGACTTCGGTCGAGGGTCTAGCCACTTGCATATTAATTTCTTGACGACGTTTTTTAGCGTAAGCTGGACTGAGCAGTTCTTGTACAGGGACTTTAACGAAATCAGGATCGCCTAAATATTCTGAGCGATCGCTGTAAGCAATCTTCATGGCTTCTACCATTAAATGTATCGCGTCGGGATGATGCCATCCTAAAGATTTTAAATTAGTGTCACCGATAATATTTAAAATCTGCAATAGATGAACGCCTCCCGATGATGGTGGTGGCATTGAGCAGATTTTAGCTTGGCGAAAGTTTCCACAAACAGGAGTCCGCCAGATTGGTTTGTAAGCTTTCAAGTCTTCAAGAGTAATTAAACCACCATTTTTTACCATATCAGAAGCGATCGCGCGAGCAATACTTCCGGTGTAAAAACTTTGGGGATTCCGAGTAATTGCTGTTAAAGTGCGTGCCAAATCACGCTGCACCAACTTGTCTCCTGGTTGATAAAATTCGCCGTTGCGAGTGAAAATTTTCCGCAACGCTACATTCTTAAGATGTGCTTGCTTGGCGGGTTGGTTTGTTTGCAGATAACGCCAAGTTGCGACATCGCCCAGAATAAAGCCATCTTTAGCAAGTGCGATCGCAGGTTTCATCACTTCTTGCCAAGATAGCTTACCATAGCGACGATGCACTTCATAAAGTCCTGCAACTGTTCCTGGTGTCGCTACTGCTAAATAACCACTAATACTTGCATTCGGGCGCACCTTTCCTTTTGCGTCAAGATACATATTTCTTGTAGCTTTCAGGGGTGCACGTTCGCGGAAATCTAGCGCTTTAATCTCGCCAGTTTTCTCAGAGTGCATCAGCAAAAATCCACCGCCGCCGATTCCCGCCGAAAAAGGCTCAACTACGGAAATTGCAAAGGTTGTGGCTACGGCTGCATCAACTGCGTTACCACCTTTGCGTAACATTAAAATTCCCGCTTCACTTGCTAGCGGATGGGCTGAAACCACCATTCCTTTTTTGCTGCGTAAGGGTGAAGTTAAAGCTGCTGATGCAACTTGGCTGTAAAGTAAGACGGTGAAAGAAAAGATTCCGATGGCAGCCCGCTTGAATTTAGCAACAGTAAACATTTTTATGCCATTTTGTTTGATATTTATTAGCCTACCGTTAAGGTGTACATTTGATAAACTGCTTGTTGGTTGATGAGTTGCAGAGCGATCGCTAGTAATTCCAAATAACTTTTTAATATATCTTGTAATTAACTGGCTAACTGAAATGGGTGAAACAAGCGAATATGGATACCGTAATTACACGAGAAAGAATCGAGTTGCCACCTGGCGCGGTGGTGAAACTTTTAGGAGACTGGCAAGACTATCAAGTATTGAGTCAGCAACTAGGCGATCGCTCCTTACCTCGCATTAAATATCGAAGAGGAGAAATTTTACTGATGGCACCCCTACCAGAACATGGAAGAGATGCCAGCTTGCTGGCATTGATAATAATAGCTCTACTTGACCACTTAAACCGCATATACGAATCATTTACGCCCATCACCATGAGCTTGCCAGAGATTAGTGGTATTGAACCAGACTATTGCTTTTACATTGAAAATTGGAGAGCAGTAGTAGGCAAAAAAAGAATTGATTGGGAATCAGAACCACCGCCAGATTTAGTAATTGAAATAGATGTGACAAGCTACACCGACGTTAATGATTACTTACCTTATCGAGTCCCAGAAGTCTGGATACTAAAAAGTAATCGGTTATTGATTTATAGATTACAGGGAAAAAGTTATGTGATTACAGAAAGTAGCTACTTTTCTAATGTCAGAGAAATCGTGCAGCAATGTCTCCAAATTGCCAGTGAGCATACAACAAGCGAGGCGATTAGGTGGTTAAGGAACTTTTTGCATGGACAACAATAGACAAAATCTCCGTTACGAATTACGAATTATTCTAATCCCTTTGATTTGCGAAACTCCTGGACAACATCTTTAATATGACGTAATTCTCCCTCGACTAAATAGTTTAACTGTCGCATTTCATCTGCCGAAATCTTTCCCGCAAGTTGTGCGATCGCTTTTCTTAATTCTGGATATTTCTCTAAAATTTCTTGACGAAAAATCGGTGCTGCTTCATAAGGAGGAAAATAGTGTTTATCATCTTTTAACACCACTACACCCAAGCGAGAAATCTGACCATCTGTAGAACTACCTGCAACCATATCCACCTGCTTTTGAATCAGCGCCCGATATACTAAACCCAAATCCATAATTTGGGGTGGTTTGGCAAAGCTTAAGCCATAGGTTTTAGCTAATCCTGGAAAACCATCTTCACGCTCTAAAAATTCATAGCCAAAACCGCCGCGCCACTGCGGTGTATATTGACTAACTTGGGAGAGAGTTTGAATGTTGTAGCGTTTAGCGTCTTCACCGCGAATAATCATTGCAAAAGTGTTTTCAAAACCCAAAGATGGCATTACTTCCAAATTGAATTCCTGAGCATATATTTGTTTTAGCTTCTCGTAAACTTCTTTAGGATCGCTTACTGCTTTTTGCTTCAGAATTCCAGTAAAAGCTGTCCCTGTATATTCAATATATGCATCAATTTTACCAGAAATAATAGCACTATGACAAATAAAAGAACCACCCAAACGAGGACGACGATCTACTTTTAAATTAGTTGTCGCCTCGATTTGCTGTGCTAAAAGTTCTCCTAAAATATCTTGTTCAGTAAAATCTTTAGAAGCAACGATAATATTACCACCACTGCTACTACTTAAATTTGATGTGCAGCCAGTGATTAGCAGTAACAAAGCAAAACTTAAACAGCAAAATGCCAAAAATCTTTTCATGACTTGCTTAATTTTTAACTTTTAGTTTATTCTCTATCCAGCCAATTATTAAGTCAGCCAGTAATGCAATTACCGCCGCCGGAAACGCCCCGGCTAAAATTA
>Ga0335394_10001838_pt1 | contig 23910 bp, 18 predicted proteins | sample MAT03_FD_205741 | JGI IMG/M metagenome (GOLD analysis project Ga0335394, IMG submission 205741) | Freshwater microbial communities from Lake Fryxell liftoff mats and glacier meltwater in Antarctica - MAT-03 (spades assembly) (version 2) ...
AAACTTTTCAAAAACCCTCTAAACTTTTCTTCAATTTCCAAGGTACCATTTCCGCAAGGTCTTCTCTCCTACCTTCCCCTGCGGCGTGTAGTCGCGCTCGGGGTACCCTTCGTGGCCGCGCATATTTGGAAACCATTTCCAGAGAAAACTGCCCGCCCACCAATCTTCGGGTTGAAAGGTGGAAAAAAGCGCTTCGTAACAATTTGCCTGCGCCTGTTCGTTGATACGCCGTGAATGGACACCGCGTTCAAGCTCCCAGTTGCGCCAGCCGCAGCTGTCGACACTCATGTACCCGAATTCCGTAAACAAGACGGGTTTATGTTTTTTTTGCGAAAAATTGCGCATTCGTTCCACTATCGGTTGCCAGGCGTTTTGTAAAGCCGTCACGTCGGGCGTTTCGGCTTCCACGAGGGGGAAATAGGCGCCAAGGCCGATATAATCCAGTTCGCTCCAAAAAGGTACACGTTCCCAGTCGTCCCAATTGGCCGAATAGGTCAGTTTTCCGGCATACACGGCCTTAATTTTGCCGATCAGGCGAAACCAGTAATCGGGGCGCTTGAGAATGGCATTGTTGAATTCTGTGCCGATACAGAGCATATCGGTCTTTTGGGCCGCAGCCAGTTCGGCGAAAAAAAGAATATACCGTTCATAATCCGATTCCCAGGCGGTCCAGTCTTCCGGCGAAGCGAAATCAAGTGCTCCCGTCCAGCTGCGGGGAACGTACACCTGGGGCTTGAGCATGACTTTCAAGCCGGCTTCATGGGCCAGCCGGATCGTTTCACGCACGCCTTCAGGGCCTTCTCCCCACCATTGACCACCGTCGGTACTGAAATGAACACTGGGTTCGCCAGGCCGGGTAAAGGCGTATGGAACGATGGCGATCCAGCCTGCGCCCACGTTTTGAAGGGCAGCCATTGGATTTTCTGCAAAAGGCTCGGGAGGCGCTACGAAAGTGAGCCCGTTTATTTTCTCCGGAGAAAGGCGGATCGGTACCATGGGCAGCGCAGAAGCGGGCTGAGCGGACGGGCGGTTCGGCTCCATGCAGCTGGCCATTAAGAGGCAGGATAATATAAATGGAACGAGGTGCATTGGTAAAAAATATGGTAAGCCTCTTCAAATATAATCCGAATAAAAATCAGGCCTACAAATGCGCAGCAATTTTGGCGGCCAGCACCGATAATTCTTCGTCAGACATCGGGACTTTGTTTTTGAAACTGAAATCCGCCATCGAATTCATAGGGATAAGGTGGATGTGCGCATGCGGCACTTCCAGCCCGATTACGGCTACCCCGCAGCGCAGGCAGGGTACTTCCTGCTCCACGGCTTTGGCTACACGCTTGGCGAAGAGCATCAGGCCCGCCAAGAGATCGTTTTCTACGTCGAAAATATAATCTACTTCCTTTTTAGGAATACAAAGCGTATGCCCTTTGGCGACCGGACGAACATCGAGGAACGCGAGATAATCCTCGGTTTCGGCTACTTTGTAGCAGGGTATTTCTCCCTTGACGATGCGGGTAAAAATGCTGGCCATGATTTATTTTCTTGATTTTATCCGACAGAGATGTGTCTGACTTCGAATTCCAAGCCGCCTGCCGGGGTTTGAATTTTGGCAATATCGCCCACAACCTTACCCAAAAGGCCATGGCCGATCGGTGACGTCACGGAGATTTTCATCTGCCTGGCATCTGCCTCGGTTTCCGATACGAGTTTATAGGTGAGTTCTTTGCCTGTTTTGAGGTTTTTGATGGTCACATTCGACAGAATAGCCACTTTAGAATCGTCTAACTGGCTTTCATCGATCACCCGGGCATTGGAAAGAATAGTTTCCAGCTCGTTGATTTTGAATTCCAACATCCCCTGCGCGTTTTTGGCAGCGTCATATTCGGCGTTCTCGGAAAGGTCGCCCTGTGCCCGCGCTTCAGCGATGGCATGGGCAGCTTCTTGCCGACCGGCAGATTTCAGCTCATCGAGCTCGTTCTTAAGTTTGTCATAACCACCCTGCGTCAGATACGTGTAGTTCGCCATTGTTTGAAAAATTAAATGCTGATTTATAATGTACTGTTTTTTAGGTTTGAGTCAATTAACAAACCTGGAAAAGGGGTTATACAGTCAGAAAGAGGCTGTCTTATAGGTTGGTTTAGAGGGCTTAGAAAAGTTTAAAAGGTTTAGACTATTACACTCAAGTTATTGATTTTCAACAAAATGAGTATTTTTTCTAAACCTTCTAAACCCGCTAAACTTTTCTAAACCAACCTATAAGACAGCCTCTGCCCGCCTCTGGGGTAGAAAAAACAGGAACGTTCCTATCTGACCGATAGAAACGTTCCTGTTTATAAACTTGCACAAAGTTACGGGCTTCAGATGAAAATGTAAAATTTTAATCTGTTTTTCTGGCGTTTCGATTGATACGCCCCCATTAAAACATCCCTACAGATCGATCCGAATGCCGATGTTATGGATTCCCTGGAAGATGTCGGTGCTGCGATATGCGTAGTCGATGGAAAGCCGGTTTGAAGATTCTTTTTTCATCGGCACCGAAACGGTAAAACCGCCGGCAAAACCGTTGTCGAGCGTCGCTTCAACGCTCCCGACCGGAGCTTCAAATTCATATTTGTAGCCGCCACGTAGCACGAAATTTTTAGCCAGGGAGAACTCCAGTCCGCCGCCAACCTGATCGCGCGAAAAGGCGTTGGAGGTAAAATTACCCACCAAGGTAAGCCGATTGGCCCGGCCGAGAAGCCAGTCATAGGAAAACCCGATATTCAACTGGGAGGGCAATTCATACGCAGATGAACGCTCGTAATACGTGTTGGGATAATCGAACGTCGGGCCCGGATTCGGACGTGGTTTGGACAAGCCTTCCCCGGTAAACCTCATTTTAGAACCCACATTGCGCAGGGAGATACCAAATTTGAAGTTGTCGTTTTCCCCGGTCACGTATTGTACGCCTGCATCTAAGGCAAAGGCGCTGGCTTTGGCGTTGGAAACCGCTTCCGTGACGAATTTAGCCGTGATACCCACCGAAACTTTATTCTCAAACAACTGGGAAAAGGAAATGCCCATATTGAAAAACGAGGGACTGAACGTTGCGCCCGTACCCTCCGGCGTATCTTCCGTGGTATAGTCGAAATCGCCCAGGTCTAATGCTACCAGGCTGAGCCCGAAGCAACCGCCTTTCCCGACACGCTGGGCAAATCCAAGTGCATTCAGGTTGAGATCGGCGCCTACCAGATAACGGGTATGCCCCAGTTGTACCTGGGTTTTATTGATACGCGAAAGTCCGGCTACATTAAGGAACATCGCTTCAGAACCGGTCACGCTGGAGGTATTCATGGTATGCAAGCCAGCACTTCTGGCCCAGGGGTTGATCAGCAATTGGTTTGCACCGGCCTCTCCCTGACGATCGGGGTTCCCCGCAAAAACAGATCCGGCGAGTAAGAGCAGGCAGCAAGGCATTAAGAATATGTATGTCTTGTTCATATTTTTGAATGTTATGTGGTGAGGGTCTAAAGGGTTTGATTGACAATTACATGATTGTTGATGTTTGATGTTTTATTGAACGGATAATGGATATTGAATGCTTCTGAAAATTAATCCATGATACGCTGCCCTAATTTTGGGAGGGCGCCCCTTCAAACATCAACAATCATGTAATCGTCAATTAAATCTCTAAACCGATTTACAATCCCGACGGATCAAATTGTCGTCCGATACCGAACCATTTGACGGTTCGTTCACCCATGCCCGGCGCCTGTATTTGTATCAGGTAAACACCGCTGGCGACTGGAATGCCCTTGCTGTTTTTCAAATCCCACTCGATGTCGGGTGTGATTTGCTGATACGGCTGGTACACCTCATTCCGGTTGTACTGGCGAATGAATTTACCATCGAGCGAATAGATGGTTACCTTACAGTTGCCCGGCAGGTTGGTGATTTTTATGACATTGCTGAACTGCGAAACTTCATACTGCGAGAACCCGTAATAAGGGTTCGGTACAACTTTCACCGAGTCCAAAGCATTTTCAATCTGCACGTTGTCGAGCGTCCTGACCGATTCGCGATCTTTGATACTGATGAGGTATTTGGGATGCGCTGTTTTCTTGGTCGGATCATTCGGATTCCACCAGGTTTTATACGAATTGTCTACCCGTATTTTGATGATAGCGTCGTTCGGGATCAAGCCGTCGCGGAGCGGTTTCATTTGTGCGTTAGCAGGCAATCTAAGCATACCCGCCCAAGCAATGTTGCTCACTTGTTTCACCTTGTTGGAATAAATCGCGCTGTTGGAATAGAATTCCGGCGTAAAGGCCCGGCGGATCGAGTCGCAACCGTCGTAGCGACTATAGGTTACGTACACCCAATGGTGTCCGCCCAATATCAGGTCGGTTACATCATTGAATTGATCTCCGCGCAACACCTGGCTCGTTGGATTCCAGAGCATATCCCGGCCGGTATACAGCGGGTCAACCGCGTTGTCATAGGCCGAGTTTTCTCCGAAGAAAATATTCAGGCGCTGACCGGATTCCACATCCACGGCATAACCGGGGAACCAGCCCATGCCACGCATTGGCAGACCGGCCTGGCCATTGGGGCTTCCAACTGGGTTCACTTCGCCGTCCGGATCGGGCCTGCCGTCTCCGTCGTTGTCGTCTTTGCCCACCGAAAGACCATAGCGCAGGTCGAAATTCTGACGTTTGCGGTTGGCCGGGCTTTCCACCTGCAAGCCAATCTCAAACAAATCGGGGTATGCATCTTCATCCGTAAAATACAAGGATGCGGTTTCGATAACCGCGCAGCGGCTCCATTTGCTCTTATCGCTGGTAAACACGATGTCGACATTCGGCAATAAAGCCAGGCGGCTCCTACGGGTAGCTTCTTTCGTGGCGGCGGCAAATACGGCTTGGCTGTTAAACTGGCCTTGCGGCACGTTGTTGAACCGGTCGTTCCAGGCCGGCGTAATCAGGCGGTCGTTCCGAACATCATTTTGAGCCGAAAACCGCCAGTTTGCCAGCACGTAGGGCACAAACCACCCAAGCGGGCCGTCATCCGCATTTCCAAGGGTCGTGAGGCCCTGGTTCGGATCCAAAGGTATACCATCGTCGTTCGGGTCGTAGTCATTCACGGCCGAAGTTACATTGACGTCCCCTTTCTTGGTACGAATGTAATTCAAGGGCGCTACGTCGCCATCGGGCAAGCCATCAAGCCAGGGGTTGTTTGGATCAGCGTATTGCACTTCCATCCCGACACCGCCGTTCTGGTCGGTAGCCAGGTCGCCCGGCTCGGCTGTTTGGGCAATCGTGACGGAGAATCCATATTGCAAAATAAGTTGTTCATTCAATTTCGCAATGGTGTTTTGCGACACAATTACTTCACCGTCAGGTAGCTTGCGCAATTCCCAGCGTGCCGTGTCATCCACCCTGGTATCATTCGGATTGCTGTCTACGAACACCAGTTGATAGTCGCCGTCTTTTACCTCGAACGGATTGAAAATCGTAACGTTAATCGGCGCGCGGCCGGCCTGATACGTTAGGGTGCTGTCAAAATTTGGATCGAGCAAGCGGTCTCTGGTTCCCTGGGTAATATCCAGGAAGTTGCCCCCGGTCCCGACGCCTTCCAAACGGGTTATCTCTACCCCATCGCCATACGATGATTTAAGCGCCTGATCCACAATCGGGCGCGGTATCACCGTATAAATTTTGGTAGCGCTGCCATCGCCCGATTTACGTCCGGGCAGGAAAGCCCGTTTCTGACCGGTCCCGGTTACCGGATTAAAATTCTCGAAATTGTTGTAAGCATAAGCAATCACAGCGAAGTAGTATTTCTTGTGATTGATCAGGGCTTTGTCGTTGGTCGACGCAAACTTGTCTTCCTTAATGCTGAAGGTGTGTTTGATACCTTTATCTTGGCCGGCAATTTTTTCCTCCGGGAAGTAAATCTTTTCTTTCGTAAACGGATCACGCCCTTCGATCCAGTTGTAAATCTTGGTGACATTATTCTTGACGTCTACGTTGTACACCAGCCTGCTTTTCGTGACATCATCGAAATCGGCAGTCGATACGTTTGGATTGTTTAACTGGTAAATCAGGTATCCTTCGAATTCGTAAAAAGTCGAGTCCACCGCCAGGAAATCCAGTTGTTTGTAGTTTTCGAATCCGCCGCCGACTGCGTTATTGGAAGGGGCCGTATTCGACAAAACGGCGATCACTTCCTGGTTCAGTTCGATCCAATTGGTCGTAGGGGCGTCCGGACCGTCGAGGAGATTGAAGCAACTATTGAATAAGCCCTGGGCAAGAATGTCGGCACGGAAAAGCGCATCCAGGTCCGGGCAGGGATATTCCTGTTCCGGAACCCATGGAATACCGATGATCAGCTCGTTCACGGCGCCGGGTTTCAGCGTGAAAGGGCCGGAAGCCTGGAGCGTGCGACGGTCGCCAAAAGCAAGGTTGGCTGTACACATAGACCAGCCATTCTGATCATTCGGCGCTTCGGTAAAACAATACCGGATACGCGCTGCATTCGGGTCGCCGGGGTTGAACCCGCTTCCGCCGTAGGTCAGCGGCGTAACACCGTCGCGCCAGGTACCGGTAATGTAATTGTAATATTCGCCTGGTGCGCTGGGGTCTGTCGTAGCAGGAGGTTGTCCTGTACCACCGCGGTTGTAATACATAAAAGAGGACATACCCAATTCATTTCCAAAGGTATCCAGGGGACCTCGGAAATAGTCGACACCCAAAATTGGAACTTTTTCGCCATAGGTTGGCACTCCATCGCAGGTTGAACCGGGCTGCCCGTCTACCGGATCCTGGTTATACACATACATAAGGTCTTTAGAAGTATCGCAGCCGACGTAATCATCGATGGAACATCCCAGATCGGGGTCGATCCACATGGCAAAGAACATGGAGTCGATGCGTTCCACAGCTCGGTTGATCAGCTTATACCGCTGAAACGTCATGTCGTTCAGTTCATCATTGGTCAGGTAGCCGAAAGCTTGTACCTGCACCTCCATCTGGATTGGTTTGCCGTTTGTGCGCGCGTGCGGAGCGCCAGCGCCCTGGTCATTGTAAATCCAGAAAATCATTTCATCCGGATACCGGTCCAGCGGGCATCCGCGGATTTCGATAGACGGATAGTCGCCCTTCAGGGGATCGTATTTACGATCGTCATCCGCATCAAAGAAGCCGGCCAGGGCCTGCTCGGTAAAAGGCAGATCATATCCCCAGACGTCGGCGAAGTAAGGGTTTTTTTGACCGGGCCAGCCTTTCACACTGGTTGGAATATCCGCTTCATTCAGATTGCCGTTGGCTAAGTTAGCCAGGTGTTTGCGAATATCCTCCCCACGAACCCGGAAGTGCTTGTCCCAGTTGGTACAGGTAAACTGGTCGGTTATGCCTTGCTCTGTCAGCGGGCCGGGCCAGAAATCGTTTTTGCCATCGCTCCGGTAGTCCTGGCAAGCCAGTTTAAGGCTGCCGCCCGGGTCAATGCCGCCCAGCCAAACCGAGCCGGCATACAAAGACGATACTTCAAGTTGCCCGGTGCCGGCATCCACTTTCGGCACGATATAACGGCCGTCTTTGAAGTTCCACCAGCAATCGCCGCCGCCCAGCAAGCGGGCGCGTACATTATTGATCTCCTGGTCGATCGTAGACTTGGAGTTGGAGCATACTTCACGGTATTGCACTTTATTGTCCGGGCGGGGTACCTTGCGAACGTAGTCGGGGACGTGTGCAGAAACGCCCCAAGCCACAAACGCCAGCACGGCTGTCAGCCAAAGTCTGTAAGTACGTATCATGATTTATTTTGTTTTATTTTCTTGTTATGAGAATATTAGAAACCAAATATGGCCCCTACGTAAAGACGGCGCGGTAAGGTAAAATTGTTCGGGTTCTGAACCACCCAGGAATAAGAAGCGAGGTATGCTTCTGAATTTTGCCCGGATTCCGTAATCCCCCTGACCACCGACTGGCCTTCCTGGGAAGCCAGGTAACCATCGTTGGTCGGCGAACCGGTTGTCGGGTATACACCGATAACATTCTTGCGGTTCAACAAGTTGGCCGCGCGGAAGTATACGTTTACAGAAAACTGATTTTTGCCTTTACCAGACAAAACAAAGATTTTGTCTACGCGCATATCGACGTTCATACGCCAGGGCAGGCGGTTGCCGTTGATGGCGCCTAATGTACCGGCGCCGCCGAAACGCGTCGAGCGCAGTGTAGCGGTATAAGGTTTCCCTGAAACGGCCGACATTTGGAAATTGACCCCGAAATCAGCCAGAATATCTTTTCCGCTGATGCGCGGGCCGGTATACGCTTTGCCGCTGCTATAGCGGTAGTCGAGTACCGCCTGAATATTGTGGCGTTCGTCGTAATCAAGCGGGAAAAGATTCCGGATGTTACCCCGCGTGGTCAGGCCCCGCTGCGAATTGGCATTCGATCCGGTGCCGTCGGCAAATTGCAGGGTATAGGCCAGGCGCAATTCCATATTCTGTACGCGGCGCAGGTCGTATTGCAGGGTAAAACCCTTTACGGTACCAAAGTCGATGTTTCCATACGTTTCGTACTGGCCGATGACCGGCACGTATAAGATCGTACGTGCCTGTAGCATATCGCGCATTTCACGGTAGTATGCGGAGAATTTGAGCGCGGAGTTCTGGTTCAGCAATTGCTGAAAACCGACCTCGTAGTCTACCACGCGTTCCGGGCGCAGGTTGGCGTTGTTTGTCGGTGTACGCCCGGGAATGTAAAAGTAGAAGTAGTTGAGCGGCGTAACTTCCCAGTTGCTGGGTGGGCGCTGCACGAGTACGTCGTAGTGGGCAAAGAAATTGGCATTCTCCGAAATGGGGAAGGAGAAGGCTAAACGCGGCAACCAGTTTATCTGCGGTGTATAGTCCTCGAATGACAAATTCGGATTGAAGCCCGGGTCGAAAATATCGTCGCCCGACATCGTATCCTGCAGAAACGGTGTTACTACGCCGCCGCCGAAGATTACGTTGCCGTCGTTGGCCTGGGTTCCATCAGCAAAGTACCAGGTATCGCCTTTGCGGAATGCTTGCGGCTGGTTTTCCTTCACGTACACTTTGAAATCATCTTCGACCGTACCCGGGCGGGGAGGAGCTGATTGTGTGGCGTAAAACTCTTTAGCGTTCATGATCGGATAGAGCGAATACTGGTCGCGCATAACCTTGGTATTCAGGTCAAAGCGCTCTACCCGCAGCCCCAGGCTGAAGATCATTTTGTTGAACGTAAATTTGTCTTTAATAAATGCCGCCTGATATAAAGGATTCAAGGCCGCAACCGGGAAATTCCGCACACCTTCATTATCCCGGCTCGTAAAAAAGTCGTTGAAGGTAATACCATCCGGCTGGCTGTTGCCTAAATAATCGTAGCCGTAATAACTCACGAGGCTCTGCTCGGTCAGTTCGCGCGCCGAAAACATATTAAGGCTCAATTGATCGGGCCGCAATTGCTGAATGTTAACCCATTGATTGAGCGGAACATTGAGCCCTTCGCGGACTTTACGGTAGAATTTATTTTCCGCAAAAGTGACCGTCGCATTGGCATATTGCACAATAGAATCGCCCGTGACCATTTCAGACCAGAACGGATCCCAGAATTTGCCAATGACAATGTTCGTATCTAAGCCGTTGAAGTGGCTGTTGATGCTCAGCGCTCCGAGGTTCCACAGGCCAAACGGCGCCGATACAAAGGACCGGCTGCTGCGCTGTTCGTTCAAGAGACCGAACTGGATATTGTGGGTCCCCGTTTTTCCCAATTTCAGGTCGAAACTGCTGGTGGCCGTAATGGTCATGATATCAGACTGCCCCTTCGAGTTGCGGTTATACAACTGGTTGATGTTCGAATGCATCCCGCCCCAAACAGAGTTGTATACATCGGTGAAATCACCGTTAATGGCCTTGAAGTCGGAGTAAGCTTCCGGATTTGAAAACTCATTGTATGCTACAAGGCCGCTGTTTGGAATCACCACCTGATTGTTCGCATTGAGGTAACCCGCTTGAAAGCCTGCGAACTGTTCGCGGTTATCGATGTGTACCGGCAGGCCGGTGATAGAATCCGTACCTACTATCGGAACATAATCGAAGGCGAAGCGCCCCATGTATCCATAATCAAAAAGACGATCCTTATGACGCGGGTCATATTGATGGCTGGTGCCGCGTTCAAAGCCGAACTGCAATTGGTAGCTGGCATTGGAGATACTGATTTTATTGGAGGATCCCTTGCTGCCGTCCTCGTCTTCGCCGCTGTTGCCCAAGCGATGGCGGAAACGGGCGATGCCCCGATAGCGGCGGCCGTAATCCGTCGGGTTGTTTTGCGCATTGAGCAAAAGCCAACCGCCCGGATCAAATTGATTTTGAACGTCTTTAAACGTACCGGTAACGCTGAAATCGATCTTCTCGGTGATCTTGAAGTCCAGTTTGCCAGTCACGTCAATGTCTCTGCGATCTTCGAAAAGGCGATGGTCGTACGCATCTACGCTGTCTTGAGTGAGCTGTTCGGCTGCATTTATAACATTGGCTCCCACCCGCCGCAAGGGATGCGCGTTGATGTTCGCCAATACGCTTTCTTTAGCCCGGTACACCGGAAGCGCGGGCGGATCGTCGTCTAACTGGGTGTTATACGTTCCCGACAAACGAAAACCGACCACTGTACGGGTAATGCCGTTGGCTTGTTTTTTCTTCAGCAAAGGACCGCTGAGGTTAGCAGTGCCCAACAACCAGCCGTATGGGTCCAGTCCGTATGAATTTTCAATGTCGATGCCGCCATGAAACTCGCTGGCAGGTCCTTTGGTCAGAATCGAGATAATACCGCCGGTTACGTCGCCATATTCAGCGCCGAGGCCACCGGTTATGACTTCCAGCTGTTCGATATCCTGCACGGGAGGCGGAGAGCCCGATACCCGTATTCCATCAATGTAATAGTTGGTTGCATTGGCGCGCGAACCTTTGATGTTCACTTCGCCGCCGTCGGTGGAAGTGGTACCGGCAGTGGTCGCAACGATGGCATTTACACTCCGAGTCGGCAACTTGCTGATCTGTTCGGAAGTAAGCGTCTGCCCACCGGATGTTTTGTCCTGCTGGATCAGCGGAACTTTGTACTGGGTGATCACGACTTCATTCAACACGGTGTTACCCGACATAACGAAGTTCAAATCATTGAGTTTACCGCTGAGCACCTGTACGCCCGTTTTACGTTGCGTGGAAAACCCGGTATAGGATATTTCCACATCATACGCCCCTGGGTCCAGTTGCAAGCGGTAGTTACCTTCGTAATCGGTGATGCCGCCTTTCACAACATCGTCACCTTTCAGCACTTTCACTGTAGCCCCGATGAGCGCCTCGTTTTTATCGTCGACTATCTTGCCATACAGCACTGTATTTTGTGCAAATACCGCGCCGGCGCTCAAGAGCATCGCGAATGTTAATAGTAAAGAACGTACCATATAGCAGTGGTTAAAAACATGAATGTAATCCAAAAAGGCCGCAATAATAGTGCAAATACACTAAATTGCCCTTTTTATTTTCTCTAATAACACTTCCGCCAATAATCGCTTCGAGTCGTGTGTCCAGCCCGCAATATGTGGCGTCAACACTACATTTTCCAGCGCATACAGCCGGTCGTATTGTTTTTTTTCTTCGCTTGTGAAGCGCGCAGGCCGTTCATTTTCAAACACATCTAAGCAAGCGCCGCCGATTCGGCCCGTCTCCAATCCCCGGATCACATCTTCCGTACAAACACATTTTCCGCGGGCCGTATTGATCAAAATAAAACCTGATTTACACCGGCTGATAAATGCGGCGTCCACCAGGTGTATGGTTTCGGGGGTCAATGGCAGGTGCAAACTGATGATGTCGCCCAGCGCCTGAATCTCCTCCAGAGATGATTCTCGAACCCAGGGCATTTTACCGGCATAACCGGTAGATTTATATTTATCGAAGGCCAAAATGGTCATCTCCATGCCCTGCAATTTGGCTGCAAACTGGCTGCCCGTATGCCCGAAACCGATGATCCCCAATACTTTCCCACGTATCTCCCAGCCCCTGTTAGCCTCCCGGCGCCATACTTTGTCGCGCACTTCGCGGTCGGCCCGAAGCAGATTATTCGCCAGTGCGAGCAACATCCCCAGCGCTTGTTCGGCCACCGCATTGCGGTTGCCTTCGGGGCTGCTCAGAACCGCCACGCCCTTTTCGGCCGCATACACGCGATCAACGATTTCCATACCCGAACCCAGGCGCCCCACAAAACGTAGGCGTTGCGCGGTATCCAGGAAAGCCCTGTCGACGAAAATCTTACTGTTTATGATAAGACCTTCGTAGTCCGGAATCAGTCGCAGGGTTTCTTCCGGTGTAATATCCGGCAGAAAATCGCAGGCGTAGCCGATGTCTTGTAATCCTTCTGTCAAAAGCGGATGGCAATCATCCGTGATTAACACTCTTTTCATGCTAAGTAAGAGGTCGAATATAGCCGGGATTGTAACATCGCCGTCCAGTGATTGAGTGAATGGGTCTTGAGGCTTTGTGAATGCCTGAAATGGTTTCGTGAAAGAAGTTGGCAATGCGGCCGACTTGATGGAAATTTGCCCCGACAATTGAATTTCTACAAACCGCCGACCGGTACCGACCAGCGGCAAAGATATTTAGACCACAATATGAAATTTATCTTTTTTTTAGTTCTGACTACATTGGCAATTTTCGCTTGTAGCCAACCGGATACGCCCAAAAAACGTACGCTCGATTGCTACATCCGTTTTGATGAAGCCCAGGGAACTGTAATGGCCGACGCCAGCTTTCAGGAAACAACGCCTGAAGCCGGCAAGCCGGTGGAAATGCCCGGCGGCGTCTTTTATCAAAATGTGGCGATGGAACTTTTGCCCATTCAGGGCATGACTTACCGCAAGGAATACCCGGCCGGCTTTATGCGCGAGCATACCTTCCGTTGGGAGGAGGCTGCCGGGAAATCAGCCAGCTTCACGATGCGTATGAATCCGCTCAAAGAATTCGGGTTTGGCGGCGACACGGTTTGGCACGACCGGCCGGCAACCCTGAAATGGAAGGGGCCCGGCCTGGAAAAAGGGGAAGCCCTGGTGCTGATCTGGGAACAAAAAAATGCGGGCAAAACAGTATCTATGGAACTGATTACCATCGGCAACGACGCTGCCATCTATTTTCCGGCAGCCAAAATGGCCCAGCTGTCGCCGGGCAACTGGACGGTATACCTGGTGCGCAAAAAACTGTCGAAAAGCTTGGGCAACAACACGGGCGTCACGTGTACGGCAGAATTGTACAGTCGGATAAAAGCGATCCGGGTACTTTAATTAAGCCCACATTAACGTTCCTAATACGCCCGACTGCGCTGAAAAATGTTAATTTTGCCCCGTTTTACCCGATTCCCATTCCATAACTCAATTAAGAAAGCTATGAAATTGCTTTTTCCGCTGTTGTTATTGCCTGCTATTGCCGGGGCTTTCCAACAAACGCCTGTCAAACAAAAGCCGCAGGACCCGCACAATGAAGGAACTGTAACCCTCGTCTGCAGGCTGTACGATGCATCGCCAAACCTGGATTCCATCAATTTATACGAGGCGCTCGGACTGGGCAATCGGTTATTGGCCCGCGGCGGGCGGCGGAGCAGCGATAGCGCTTTTGTGTTCGTTGCGCCCAGATCGAAACCAAGGTTTTACTCCGTGGGCGTCAATGAAACGTCCGTGGCCAGGGTCATTCTAGGGGAGGAGGAGTCGGTGCAGTTGTACGCCAACGTGCTATACCTGCAAAAAGCCCGTACTATGGGTTCCCCTGCCAATACGGGTCTGGAAAGCCTGAAAAAACAACTCGATCGGCTCCGGAAAGGAAGCGAGGAGGCCCGGATCGAATACAGCATGGCGCCGGCCGGGGCGAAAAAAGAGAAAGAGCCCGCTTTGCTGGCTTTGAGCAAATCAAAAACAATGCTCCTCGATTCCCTGAAAACCGCGAACACCTTGCTTTGGCGCTTCGCAAGCCTGAATATTTTCCCGGATTACACCGGCCAAAAAGGCTTTGCTAACGAAGGCGAATTTTACGGCAAACAGTATTTCGCTTTTGCCGATCTGGCCAGCGACCGCAATTTCGATGAAATCCCGGAGGTATATGCCGCATTTGATCGCTACCTGACCACCCTGTTGCAATTGGGCATCGGACAAGATCAGGTGAGACAGTATTCGGAAGCCTTGCTGGCCAAAATCCCCACCGGCTCGAAAACCTACCGGATGGCCATGAGCGGTTTAATTAGTGCCGCCAAAACCGCCAACAGCTCGCTGTATCCGGTATGGGCCAACCAGTATATGGTCCGCTACAGAAAAGATAATTACGGAGAAACCGATGCTTTGGACGTTGAATTGAAACGGGCCGGCACCTTCACCGCTGGCTTCGAAGCACCCGACCTGGTGGGCCTCACACCCGACAGCACATCGTACGCCCTCAGCAAAATGCGCGGCAAAGTGGTGCTGATCGACTTCTGGGCGAGCTGGTGCGGTCCCTGTCGGAAAGAAAACCCGAATGTGAAAGCAAATTACAACAAGTATAAAGACAAGGGCTTCGACGTCCTTGGCGTCAGCCTCGACCGAGATGCGGCCGCCTGGAAAAACGCTATCAAACAGGATGGACTGGAGTGGCGCCACATCAGCGATTTGAAAGGCTGGGGCAGCGTGCATGCGCGCCTGTACTCGGTTACGTCCATTCCCCAAACGGTGCTGGTGGATAAGAACGGCGTCATCATTGCCCGCAACATCCGGGGTGAGGAACTGGGGCAGAAACTGAGGCAGATATTTGGGGAATGATTCCAGGTTGAATTGAATTTCGGTAAATAAAAATCGCGGAGCACCGGCCTGACCGGTGCTCCGCGATTTTTATTTACCGAAATTCAATTCAACCTGGAAAAATATTATGTCCTCAGGGAATATTGGAGCGGTCTGTTTCCGCTCAATGCCCAATATTCAATTTCTTCAATGTCTTCAATGTCCTTTTTTACAACCCAAACGCCTTCTTGATATCCTCCACTGCTTCCAGTTTTTCCCAGGTGAAGGTTTCCATCACTTTTCCGTTTACGGTTTTGGTTTCGGGGGTGCGACCGAAATGCCCGTAGGCAGCCGTTTCGGAAAAGATGGGGTTTTTCAATCCGTAGCGGCGTACGATGGCGGCCGGGCGGAGGTCGAAAATTTTGGCGATGCGTTCGGCGATTTCACCGTCGCTCAGGCCTTTTATTTTACAGGTTCCGTACGTATTCACATATAAGCCAACGGGTTGCGCTACACCGATGGCGTAGGCTACCTGCACGAGACATTGTTTGCACAAGCCGGCTGCCACCACGTTTTTGGCGATATGGCGGGTGGCGTAAGCTGCCGAACGGTCTACTTTCGAGGGGTCTTTGCCGCTGAATGCGCCGCCACCGTGTGCGCCTTTACCGCCGTAGGTATCCACGATGATCTTGCGACCGGTCAGGCCGGTGTCGCCATGCGGACCGCCGATCACGAACTTGCCGGTCGGGTTGATAAAGTATTGTACGTCTTTGGTAAAGAGCGCCTGCACCCGTTTCGGCAGAAATTTTTTCACCCGGGGAATCAGCACACGCTGAATGTCGGCGGCGATCTTTTGCTGGGTAGCGTCTTCGTCGTGCTGGGTACTGATCACGATCGTATCGATCTTTTTAGGTACGTGTTTGTCGGTATACTCAATCGTCACCTGGCTTTTGGCGTCCGGGCGGAGGTATTTCATTTGTTTGCCTTCCTTGCGGATCGCTGCAAGTTCGCGCAGCAACAGGTGGGCCAGATCGAGAGGAAGCGGCATAAAATTGTCCGTTTCATCCGTGGCATACCCGAACATCATGCCCTGGTCGCCAGCGCCCTGATCTTCTTCTTTTTTACCCACATCCACACCCTGCGCGATATCGGCCGATTGTTCGTGAATGGCGCTGAGGATACCGCAGGATTTGAAATCGAACTGATATTCAGCTTTAGTATAGCCGATGCGTTCGATGGTTTTGCGGGCGGCATCCTGGATGTCGACGTAGGCGGAAGAGCGCACTTCGCCTGCGACAACCACGAGGCCGGTGGTGACCAAGGTCTCACAGGCTACTTTTGAATCGGGGTCCTGGGTGAGAAACGCGTCGAGAATTGCATCGCTGATCTGATCGGCTACTTTATCGGGATGGCCTTCGGAAACGGATTCGGAGGTGAACAGGTAGGGCATTTTTGTAATGATGAATGATGAACGAAAAATGAGGAATTGAAGAAATGGGGAATTGAGAAGAAAAAATGATGAATTGGGGCGCAAAGGTAGATTTTCCGGGAAGTAAAAAGAAACTCGTGCAGATTTAAGCTGGCCGGTTTCCGGGAATCTTATTGATTTAGCCGAACTTTGCACCTATGGATACCGTCACAAATCTTGCTGCCCTGCGCAGAAATTACGCCCTGGAATCGCTGTCTGAAACCGATGTCCGGCCCGACCCTATCGCTCAATTCGCTGCCTGGTTTCACGAGGCATTGAACAGCCAACTTCCCGAACCCAATGCGATGACCTTAGCCACCGCCACCCGCGACGGACATCCAAGCGCCCGCACGGTTCTGTTAAAAGGCTTTGATAATGAAGGGTTTGTATTCTATACAAATTACGAAAGCCGTAAAGGCGCGGAGCTGCTCGAAAATCCCCGGGCTGCGCTCTTGTTTACCTGGCTCGATCTGGAACGGCAGATCCGTATTGAGGGTACGGTAGAAAAAGTAAGCGCATCTGAATCGTTCGACTATTTTCAAAGCCGGCCAAAGAGCAGCCAGATCGGCGCCTGGGCCAGTCCGCAAAGCCAGGTCATTCCCGGGCGCGAAATATTGGAAAAAAATGTAGCCGAACTTGCCCAAACATATACAGACTACCAGGTTCTGCCGCAGCCGCCTTTTTGGGGCGGCTACCGGGTAAAGCCAAACCGGATCGAATTCTGGCAGGGGCGGGAAAGCCGTTTGCACGACCGGATTCATTATGTGCTAGGGGAAGCAGGGTGGAGTATCGAGCGGCTGGCGCCTTAAAAACTATACACCAGCAAAACGTTTCCTTCCTGTATAAATAAACGTCCCGGACCCAGCCAAAAGCGCTTGTTTTCGGGTTGCATCTCTCCTGCGCCGGGCAAGGGCATCGCAATGTTCGTGAACGCCCTCAAGTCTTCGATATTAAGTTTAAAGTCCTTGATGTACAGCAGTTTGTCATCGAAAATCTGAAAATTGACGATGCCCTTGCCGGGCCTGGTGCGGTAAGACTGCGCATAAGCGTCGAGGATAATCAGCCCTTCGTTCGGGTCGCTCAGATACACCTGGTTGCCATCGTCGCGGATGCAGGCAATGGTCAGACGTCCGGGTCCGAACAGGCTCAGGTTCTGACTTTCAAAAAGCGCTTCACCTTCCGGTGAAATTTTGCGCAGCAGAAAAGCGACTTCGTCGTATATCCAGAGATTGCCGTCCTGCGCGGCGGCCACTACCCGAACTTCCGGGAAGCCCGCGCCCATCAGGTCCAGTTCGCCCAACTCCGTCCCGCTGCGGTTGAGAAAAATGATCTTGCGGAAATCGGCGTACCAGACCAATATTTTCAGCGGATTGGAAACGTCCAAATACGTGGGCGTCCCCAGTCGGTTGTTCGTGTAGCGGGTGAGCAGCTTGCCGTCCGGAGCGTATTTTTCCACTGCGTTTCCTACAGTTATGATATAGGTATTGCCCAGGTTGTCGGCCGTGGCGTAGCGCAATTCACCTGGCAGCGTTTGCAGCAGGCGGAAAGAATCCGGTTGCTGCGCGTGGGCTTGGCACTGCGGCATCAGACAACATAATAATATGAACATCAGATAGTTGTATTTCATTGAATGTGCAATATAGTTGATTTCGAAGGTATCAACCCGTATAAATCTACGAAGCCGAAATAAATAAATGCCAAAATGGCATTATAAAAATAAAAATCCCGCCATTTTGTCACTAACCCTTTTCACCCGACTGTCAATACATCCGGAAATAACCAATGGTACGTAAATTGAACATAGGGGTGTATCCAACATTCAAATATTTCAACCAAATTTTGTTAAATATGAGTCAGATCGTAAAATTTCGCCCGCTCCCCTCAACCAATTTTTTCGGCAACGGTTTATTAGATGCATACTTTAATCGCGGCTTGTCCGGGTTTGTCGGCAACGACGCAGTGCTGAACCAACCGGCGGTAAATATTGTTGAAAACAAAGACGCGTTTCGGGTAGAGATCGCCGCGCCGGGATTCGAGAAACAGGATTTTTCCCTGCAAGTAGAAAAAGACTACGTAACCATCGAAGCCAAACGCGAAACGAAGGAAGAAACGACCGAAGAGCGGTATACACAACGTGGGTTCCGATACGAATCTTTCAAACGTTCGTATAAATTACCGGAAACTGTGAACCAGGATACCATTTCTGCGGTTTATGAAAAAGGGATTCTGAACGTGACGCTTCCGAAAAAAGAAGAAGTAAAACCCACGGTCAAAGCCATCGAAATCGGCTAGTGGCCCGGTTTTTTTAGCAATGTTTTTTCATAAGGTTAGTTAATAGGGTTTTAGGTGTTTTCATGGAGCTGGGGCAGCAATGTCCCGGCTCTTTTTTTGCCCGGATTTAATTGGTTTTCAATTAAATAGAGATAATTTTACCCAAAACAGCCGCAGGTTGGTTTTACTTTCGGAAATTTGCGGGGTAAATTCCCGGATGGCTTATTCGGTTTAAAATTTCACCACAAAGTACACGAAGTCACACAACGTTTAAAAAACACTTTGTGTGACTTCGTGTACTTTGTGGTGATTTGACTAATATAAAAATGGATAACGAGCGCGAAAACTTTTCCCCTGATATTTACCTCGACGGCCTGCGCCGGGCCGACAAACACACCGTAGAGGCTGTCTTCAGCGAATTTCAGCCCACCATCGTGCGGGCGATCACCGCGCTGGGTGGCAGTGAAGCCGCCGGCAGGGTGTTTTTTCAAACAGCCGTGGTGGAAGCGGCCCGGCAGGCAAGGTCCGGAGAAGCGCCGGAAGATGCTTCGTTTTTTTACTACCTCAAGTCGCTGGCCCTCACCCACTTCCGCGACTGGCTTTTCGAGCGCGAGCAGGAAGCGCCGCCGCCTTCCGAATCGGAGGCGGGCGAAACAGACCTGTCGGCCTACATGCCGTCGGAAGAACAACTGCGCGAAACCCGCCGCAACATACTGGCCTGGCGCAGGCCCAGCCAGGCCGGCGACTTTGTGCCGGACGATCCCAAAGGCAAACAAATTTTTGAGCTGCTGCGAAACATTGAACGCCGCTTCGAAACCGGCGCAATGGCTTCCGGAAACACCCGCAGCGCTAACCGCATCCTGACGTACGTTGTGGTCGGCCTGATTTGTTCCCTGCTCGGCTATTTTCTGTACCTGCGTTTTACCCGAGCCAAAACGCCCGCCGAGGTTTATGGCTCCAATTTCAACCCGCCTAAAAGCATCGTTGAAGACCTGCATACACGGCATCCCGCCGACATGGGCAATGATTCTATCGGCGCCCGGCCAAACGAATGCGACCAACTGTTGGCCGAAGCCGACATGTTTTACCAAAAAGAAGACTATGAGGAGGCCGCCGCCCGCCTCAGCGAGATACTCGACGATTCGACCGGCGTATGCCATTCGGACGCCTATTTTTACCTCGGAATCATTGCCTTGCAATTAGACAAGCCCGGCATTACACTCCAGTGCTTTTCTAAAATTGAAGACCTGGAGCGCTATGGAGAAGACCTGTACTGGTACCAGGCCCTGGCCTTCGTGAAATTAGCGGCCCAAAACCCGGCGCTGCGCGAAAAAGCAAGTGGTGCCGTGGAACGCGCCTTGTCGAACACCCAGGACCCGCAACGCCGCGAACAGGCCGAAAAAATGTTACAACAACTCAGCCAGTAAACGCGTAGCAATGGATTTGATTTCGCCTTATTTTCCCCAACTGACGCCCGAACAAACGGCGCGTTTCGCCCAACTGGAACCGCTGTACCGGACATGGAACGCCATGATCAACGTCATTTCGCGGCAAGACATAGAGAACTTGATGGAACGCCACGTGCTGCATTCGCTGGCCATAGTCAAAGCGATTTCGTTCAAACCCTTCACTTCCGTACTCGACCTCGGCACCGGCGGCGGCTTTCCGGGCATCCCGCTGGCTATTCTGTACCCCGAGGTTAAATTCACGCTGGTGGATGGTACGGGCAAAAAAATCACCGTGGTCAAAGAAGTGGCCGCAGCCCTGGGCCTGCAAAATGTGACGGCCCTGCACGCCCGCGCCGAAGACCTCAAAACAAACGCCGCTTTCGACTTTGTGCTCTCCCGGGGCGTGGCGCCCTTAGATAAACTGCTGGGATGGAGCCACAGGCTGTTGAAAAAGAAACAGATCAACGCTTATCCAAACGGCGTCATCGCGCTTAAAGGCGGAAATCTCCGGGGCGAAATCAATGCTTTGCCGGGGAACGGGCCTTCGTACACGGAGGTATTCCCGATCAGTGATTTTTTTAAAGAAGAATTTTTTAAGGAAAAATACATCGTGTATATGCAGGGATAGGTGACCAACGTATAAGTTTTAAAAATTCACCACAAAGGACACAAAGGACACAAAGCCATAGTTTTTCGATTTTATTCAAGCTTATTTCGTCTTAGGAACGGTGTCAAAATAACTTCCCAATTTGATGCCATTCTTTTGCCGTCATCCGTCCCATCTTTTTCGTTAAATAGCGCGGCTATTCGCCTCAAAAGATAGTTGGCTGACGTCAAAATAATTGGCCTGAAATTGGAAACTTATTTTGACACCGTTCCTTATGTGTCCTCTACGGCTATGTGTCCTATTGTTCCTATGTGTTTAAAAATGAAATATGTGTTTAAAAATGAAATATGCATTTTAAAATGAAATATGCGTTTTTCCCGAACCCCGCCGACACAACACGCAACTCAACCACCGAACTTTATATGAAATTGATTAAAAACGCCCTAACTGTTTTAGTAGCCTTTGCGTGGCTATCGGTTGCGAATGCGCAACTCACCATCAACGTCACGTCTATCCCGTTCAACACACCCCCGGGCGCCAACATCTACGTCGTGGGAAATTTTAACAACTGGGCCCCGGGAGATGCTACGAAAATCCTGGCCCATAACGGCGCCCAATACAGCATTACCCTCAACCCCGCGCCCGGCACCGTGGAGTTCAAATTCACCCGCGGCTCTTGGGCCACGGTCGAAGGCAATGCAACCGGCGGTGTAATCCCGAACCGGACCACCAGCTACACCGGTTCGCCCAAAACCATCAACCTCACGATTCTGAGTTGGGAAGACCAGGGCGTCGGCGGAAACGGCACGGCTGCGCCAAACGTGGTCATCATGGACGACGACTTCTACATCCCGCAACTCAACCGCAACCGGCGTATCTGGCTCTATTTGCCGCCTGATTATCAAACCACGACGAAAAAATATCCCGTGTTGTACATGCACGACGGGCAAAACCTCTTCGACGTGAACACCAGTTTTTCCGGCGAGTGGGAAGTTGACGAATCCCTAAACGAACTCTTCCAGAACGGCGACTACGGCTGCATCGTGGTGGGCATCGACAACGGCGGCGTGTATCGTTTGGACGAATACTCCCCCTGGGTAAATCCGCAATACGGCGGCGGTCAGGGCGACGATTACGTGGATTTTATGGTGAATACCCTGAAACCCTACATCGACGCCAATTACCGCACCCTGCCTGGGCGGCAAACCACGGGGACCATGGGCAGCAGCATGGGCGGCCTGATCTCGATGTACGCGTTTTCCGAACGGCAAGACGTGTTTTCCAAAGCCGGCATTTTTTCGCCGGCCTTCTGGTTTGCCGGAAACAGCCCCGCAAACCACGTGGCCACGCACCCCAAACAAGGTCCGGCACGGGTCTATTTTCTGGCCGGCGGTGAAGAACCGGATTACGTGGAACAGGACATGCAGCAAGTAGCCAACGCCATGACCACCGCCGGGTTTTCGGCCAATGAAAAACATTTTCTCGTGCCCTCCGATGGCCAGCATTCCGAGTGGTTCTGGGCCCGGGAATTCCCGGACGCCTACGTCTGGTTGTTTCAAAATGCCATAACGGGAACAACCGGCGGCGGAAAAAAAGAGCCGCTGGAGATTTTCCCGAACCCTGCCGGCGACTGGGTGCGCCTCTCGGGCGTGGACCCCGATGGAAAACTGCAAATCCGGGTGATCGGCGCGGACGGAAAGGTCTGGCGCGACTCCACGCAAACCGGCAGCCAGCCCATGTGGACGGGCGATTTGCCGCGGGGTTTTTACGTGGTGAAAGCGCGGGTTAAGGGGCAGGCGTGGAAGACGGCGAAGTTGATAAGGGAGTAGTTTTAAAAAGGGCTCGCCGAGCGAGGTCTTTATTTGAATTACGATGCCGGGGACTTGGCAAATGATGTTGCTGCGGCACATTTAATTCCATGACAGGTGGAAGAGCCCCTCACCCGGGGTTGTGCCAAAAGGGTACAAACGATTTTTGAGACCGAATTTTATTCCAAAAGCCGGATTATTCAGGCGATGACTTGAAGTCATCGCCTGAATAATCCGGCTTTTGGAAATAAAATTCTGCACAATTTCTCAACCTTGCCCTTTTGTCCCCTCCCGTGTAGGCGCGAGGATATCAAATAAAAAAATACGAATTGCTGGGGCGAGGCTATGCCGTTAACTTAAGGCCTCGGAGAGGCCAAACGTTTGTAGCCAATCCGTGCACCCGACCTCAGCTTAATTTAAACTTAACCGGCAGCACTATCTCCGCCTTCACCTTCTTGCCTCCGGCTTCTCCCGGCGTCCATTTCGGCATACTCCGGACCACCCGGAGGGCTTCCAGAACAAAATCGGGACGCGGCGTTTCGCCTTTGCTGATGGTCCGCAGGTCTGTAATCGAGCCGTCTGGGTCCACGTTGAACTTGATCAGCACGATCCCCTCGGCTTTTTCTTTTTGGGCGGTTTCGGGGTATTTCAGGTTGTTCCCCATGTAGGCCATCAGGGCCGGGATGCCACCCGGGAATTCGGGCATTTTTTCTGGTAAAGGGCTTGTCTGGCTCCGGAGCGGAGCCAGGGCAAAGAGGGCAAATGCGGCAAAAAACAGCCATTTTAGGTCAATTTTCATAACAAAATTTGTTTAAGTGGTGAAAAATAGTGGGTTGAAAGCAAAGGAATCCAGGCTGCCACCGGTACAGGAGCGGCAAGCAGGGGATGTCAATTTCTGTAGATAATAAATCGGGTTATGGCCCGGCAGGAGCGGCTTACTCTAGTTTAAACTTGATGGGGAGCACAAATTTGGCCCGAACGGCCACGCCACCGGCCTGTGCCGGCATCCATCGCGGCATGCCGGAAACCACCCGGATGGCTTCTGCAACCAAGTCTTCCTGACGCGGGGCGGATTTTTTCAGTTCCCGGACTTCCGACACGGCGCCGTCTTTTTCGATGTATAATTCCAGCATCACTGTGCCGGTTGTTTTGGTTTGTTTGGCCCGCTCCGGGTATTGGATGTGTTTGCCGAGGTAATTCATCATCACTTTTTCACAATTAAAAACTCCACCCGACGGTTCCGGGCCCGGCCTTCATCTGTCTCGTTGCCGGCAATCGGTTTGCCTTCGCCCTCGCCGCGAAAACGGATACGGGACGCCGCGATCTTGTTCTGGGCCAAAAAGGTACACACAGACCTGGCCCGGCGTTGCGACAGATTGAGGTTGTAAATATCATTACCCATATTGTCGGTATGCCCCACCACTTCGATGACCATTTTTGGGTTTTCGCGCATGATCTGCAGCAATTTCTGGAGCTCCACGTAGGAACGCGGCATGAGTTCATCGCGGTCGAACTCGAAGTAGA
>Ga0335394_10001841_pt1 | contig 23889 bp, 15 predicted proteins | sample MAT03_FD_205741 | JGI IMG/M metagenome (GOLD analysis project Ga0335394, IMG submission 205741) | Freshwater microbial communities from Lake Fryxell liftoff mats and glacier meltwater in Antarctica - MAT-03 (spades assembly) (version 2) ...
GAGAAAAACCCAGTTGGTCGAATGAATCTGGCTTTGCAGTTGGCGGATGCCGCGAGTACGCTGGCTAGACTGGAAGTGGAGGAAGCACGAAAATTTCAACAAGAGTCGTCTCAGGATTTGGTTCCAAGTGAGACTGATTAATATATCGAATCTAAAATTTAAATTTTAGATTCGAGAATTGAAAAGTTTACCCGACTGATGAATCCGCAGGCTTGTACCAGAAACCTCTACCTTCCGAGGTAATTTGTTGTCGAAAAAACTGCGTTACACTTATATTGGTATCTTTACAAAACAACATAAAACGATGACAGTTGCCTATCCTCGCAAGCTCCGCAATGGAGTCGGAGCACGCCAAATTTTAGCTCAAGTAGTGCACGATCGCGAAATTCACCTGATCACCCTCAACCGCTACCGCTACAGCGAACAGCGCAGTTGCAAAGACCTCACCGACTTGATCGAACGGCTTGACGGCGAACCGGCCGAACTCGTGCGCGACCTCTCCCGGCACATTTCCGACGAAGCGCGACACGCTATGTGGCTGACAGATTTGCTGGTAGACATTGGTGAGAATGTGGGAACGCCACCAGGAGTATCCTACATTGATGAGTTTGAGAGATTGCTCGACAGCGACCAAAAAGACCCCGCCAAAGACCGCGAAGATTTTGTAATTTCTTCCCTAGCGGCGATTAACGTCACCGAAAAGCGCGGCTGCGAATACTTCTCAGCGCACATCCACGCCCTGAAAATGGCTCCGCAAACTGACGAAAACGTCAAAATCCGCGAAACCATCGAAAAGATTTTTCCCGAAGAAGCAGGCCACGTCCGCTGGGGGAATCGCTGGTTGGGTAAAATAGCGGCCCAAAGCCCCGCACAGGCCGAAAAAGTCGATCGGGCTAAGCGCAAGTATGTGGCGATCGAACAAGCAGCATTTGAATCAGGAATGGATATCATGCTGGGGGCAGAACTCCGCCGCGTCACCCGCCTGGTGGATATTGCCAACACCATGCCCATGTGGGAACGGCCCCAATACTTGATGGAACGTTTGTCAGCAACTTTGCTTGCTCCTGACTTGCAAATGACCAGAGTCGATGTCGCTCAGCGAGCCTGGAACCGCGATCCGCAGGCATTTGTAGAGAAATTTGTGCCAATGTTCCTGAATGGGATGAACAGCATTGAGAAGAAGTCCGTGGCAGCTAAGTCTAAGGCTTAGACACTGGCCGGGACTTGTGCGCGGGGGACTAGAAACCCGGTTTCTTCGTGGCGCGCTCGTTGAGTGGCACGACATCTCTGTGAGAAACCGGGTTTCTTTTCGTAAGTCATCAATGTGAAGGGGAAGAGTTTGGCAGGGATTGTAGAGTTGAGATTTTGGAAAAATCCAAGATTTTAAATCTACAATCTCAACCTGTAGGAAGTACACTGATTAGTTGAAGAGTGTCCGTCAAATCACAAATATGACTAACAGCGAGCCGAACCCACAAACAGTTTCCACAGAAAGCCTTTTAAGTGAAAGCGCGATCGCCGATGCCCAGGTCGAAAAAGCCACAGCCGTCACCTATGCAGAAGAAATTGAAACTGTCATCGCCAGCATGGCTGTAGACCAAAAAGTGATGGTCGGTCAAAATGAAGCTGGCGGACATCTTTGGAAGTTTAAATATGGCAGTGTCGAAGTGTTCGTGCAACTGTCGGGCGAAACCGAAGATGATACTTTAACGGTTTGGGCTTTTGTACTTCAGTTGCCGGCGAAGAATGAAGCTCAATTAATGCGGAAAATCCTAGAAATGAATTGGCTGTCTACCTTAGAATCTCATTTTGCGATTGTTGACTCTCAAGTTGCGGTAATATCGACTCGGACGATCGCCGAAATCTCAGCCGGAGAAATTTCTCGGGTAATTACTATTGTCGCCACAATCGCCGATGATAACGACGACTTGCTCCAAGCAGAATACAGTCAGTAGTCATTAGTCATTAGTCATTAGTCATTAGTCATTAGTCATTAGTCATTAGTCATTAGTTAGTTAACAGTCAACAGTCAACAGTTAACAGTTAACAGTCAACAGTCAACAGTCAACAGTTAACTGTTGACTAATATGCAGGCCCTGCGATCCACGAAATAGCGATTCCCAGCCCCAAACCAACAAGCACTTGAAAAGGAGTGTGTCCCAGCAACTCTTTCAGGCGAGCTTCGTTAAGATTGTGATCTGCCTCAAAAAATTCATCAACAATTTGATTGAGGATGCGAGCTTGCTTGCCTGCTGCTTGGCGGACACCAGCAGCGTCGTACATCACAATAATCGCAAAAATCGTGGCGATCGCGAACTCTGGACTTTCCCATCCCATCGTCTGTCCCACTCCAGCAGCCAAAGCGCCCACAAAAGACGAGTGAGCGCTGGGCATTCCCCCCGTTGTTACCAAATACCGAAGATTAAACTTGCGATTTTTGACCAACTCGATCGGCAACTTCATGATCTGAGCCGCCAGACAAGCGAGCAAAGCAACTACCAGTACATGATTATTTAAGATGCCGCTGCAAATTTCCTGCATATTGTTTAGTATTTCTAGTTACTGCGGCTGGTAATAAAATCGGCGATTCCCAGCAGTGGTAGAGCTTTACTCCCAAACGCTGCCAGTTGAGACTTAGCATCAGCAACAAGCTGCGAAGCTTGGCGCCGAGACTCATCAATTCCCCACAAACTAGGATAAGTCACTTTCCCTGCTTGAACATCTTTGCCAGCAGTTTTGCCCAGTTCCTCTTGAGTAGCCGTAATATCCAGAATGTCGTCAATTATCTGGAAAGCCAGCCCAATATTTTGAGCGAAACGAGAAAGTCGCTGCAAATCCGCAGCCGATGCCCCACCCAGAATTCCCCCACAAACTACGCAAGCCTCTAACAGCGCGCCGGTTTTGTGAGCGTGAATGTAATTCAAAGTTTCCAGAGAAACATCTGTCAATCCTTCCGATTCCAAGTCAACCACCTGACCGCCTACAAGTCCAGCAGCACCCGATGCCCGCGCTAAATGGGCGATCGTCTGCAACACCTGCTGAGGGGGTACATTCTCAGTTTTAGTGGCGATCAATTCAAAAGCATAGGTCAACAAACCATCTCCAGCCAAAATAGCGATATCCTCGCCGTAGACTTTGTGGTTTGTCAGTTTGCCGCGGCGATAGTCGTCATTGTCCATTGCCGGCAAATCGTCGTGAATCAGCGACATCGTGTGGATCATTTCCAAAGCACAAGCTGTCGGAATTGCCATTTCGGCAGTACCGCCGGCGAGTTCGCAACTAGCTAGACACAGAATCGGACGCAGGCGCTTGCCCCCCGCTAGCAGCGAGTAGCGCATTGCTTCGTAAATTTTTTCTGGGTAGATCACCGGTAGTGCACTATCGAGAGCTACCTCGATCGCCTTTTTTTGCTCGACTAGGTAAGTAGATAAATCGAAAGCGGATTCCGGTTGGGACGAATCCATTTTTGTTGTTGCCAATACCATCCCTTGCTCTCTTGTACTGAATAGTTATGTGGGATATTGTCAGCCATTCGGGTCGGATTGTGCCAACTTTTACGGCGGTAGTTGCTCGAACTCCGAGCATCAATTAATCATTCTACGGGTGTTGTTGCACAGAAAATCTTTGAGTTTTGATAACTTTGTCAAATTACCCGTCAATCTCCAATCTACAATCTAAAATCTGCTGATTTGTCTGGCGACTGCCAAAAACCGCTGCACCGCTGCCGTGGGATGGCTGGGCCCAATTAGGGCGATCGCCACCATGCAGGTTGATTCTGGCAAAGATTTATAAACAACGCCCTTGCGCTGGAAATTTTGCATGGATGCGGGGACGATCGCCACCCCCATCTCGGCGGCGACCAAGCTGATAATTGTCTGCATTTGAATTGCTTCTTGACCCGCGATCGGGCTAAAACCTGCTTCTAGACACAGACTGACGATCGGATCGTACAGTCCCGGAGCGAGGGAACGGGGAAACAAGATGAAGGGTTCGCCAGCAAGTTCCCGCAATTCTACGTGCGCGCGATCAGCATTAGGATGCGTTTCTGGCAGTGCCACGATCAGAGCTTCTCGAAACACGATTTCGGAATTTATGCCATCTTCCTCGATCGGAGGGCGCACGAAGCCGATATCAATTTGCCCGAACCGCAGCCGCTGCAACTGCTCGTTTGTCCTCATTTCTCGCAATTCGAGCTTTACCGCAGGATGAAGAGTGCGAAACTGCTGCAAAATCGCTGGAACTACATTGTATGCTGCCGAGCTCACAAAGCCGATCGTCAGTTGGCCGAGTTCGCCCCGACTTGTCTGTTGCGCGAGTTGAATTGCTCGATCGACTTGCAGCAAAATTTTCTGTGATTCCTCAAAAAAAACCTGTCCCGCTTCCGTCAGCACAACCGTGCGCTTCGTGCGCCGAAACAGTTGAAACCCCAACTCAGCCTCCAAATGCTGAATTTGTTGACTTAGCGGAGGTTGAGCCATGTGCAGTCTTTCCGCTGCGCGAGTGAAATTCAGTTCCTCCGCAACGGCAATAAAGTAACGTAAATGTCGCAGTTCCATAGCTTCCCAATCATTGATACTTTTAAAGTATAAGTTGTCAGCTAAAAAGATATTGGACATTAATCATGGCATTTAATACAGTGATTAATAGGTGAGATTGAGAATGAAACAATGGCTAATTTGGATATCAAAATTAGAGAAGCAGAACTTGCAGACTTGGAACTAATTCAGAATTTTATCGCGCAAAAAAGCGAGTTCGATGGATCGAAAAATTCGTTAGCAGCAACAGCAGATAAATTACAACAAGCATTATTTGGTCAACCTCAGCTAGTACGGGTATTGTTGGCTGAAGTTGCAGGCATTCCAGTAGGATTTGCTATGTTTTATGCTACCTATTCAAGTTTGTTGACGCAGCCTTGCCTTTGGCTTGATGATTTATTTGTGCAAGCTCCCATGCGCGGTATGGGAGTCGGTACAGCTTTGTTGAAACATTTGGCACAAATTGCTGAATCCACAAATTGCGGGCGGATTGAATGGACTGTTAATACTGGGAATGCGCCGGGAATTGCTTACCAAAAGCAGGGTGCGCGGATTTTGGAGAATATTAGGGTTTGCCGTATGGATGGCGATGGAATTGGTCTGCTTGCGGGGAAATAGTTTGAGTTGGTAATGATTTTTTTTAACCGCAGAGGGCGCAGAGGACACAAAGGAAGAGAGGGATGAGAGAGTTTGATTGGTGTTTTTATGGTGATTGTTTGCCCGTTTTTGTATTGGTCTGCTTGCGGGGAAATAGTTTGAGTTGGGAATGACTTTTTTTAACCGCAGAGGGCGCAGAGGATACAAAGGAAGAGAGGGATGAGAGAGTTTGATTGGTGTTTTTATGGTGATTGTTTGCCCGTTTTTGTAAATGTATCGACAATTTGAGGGATTTAAAATGTCACAATATTCTTGGAATACAGCTCTTTATGAGAAAAATCATGCTTTTGTTTGGCAGTACGGCGAATCGCTTTTGGAGTTACTCGCTCCGCAGGCGGGAGAACAAATTCTGGATTTGGGCTGTGGTACGGGACAGTTAACTGCAAAGATTGCTGAAAGTGGTGCTTTTGTGCAAGGTATTGATTCTTCTTTGGCGATGATTTCCACTGCAAAATCTAATTATCCTCATATTAGCTTTGCCACAGCAGATGCCCGTGATTTTCAAGTGGAAGTGCCGTTAGATGCTGTTTTTTCTAATGCTGTTTTGCATTGGATTAAGGAGCCGGAGGCTGCGATCAATTGCGTCGCAAAAGCACTCAAGCCGGGAGGGCGTTTTGTGGCTGAATTTGGCGGTAAGGGAAATGTAGGGGCGATCGTCCGGGCAATTTTGAGTGTTTTGTCAGAAATTGGCTGCGAGGAACCCCAAGCGCTTAATCCTTGGTATTTTCCGAGTATCGGCGAGTATGCTGGGCTTTTGGAAAAGCAAGGCTTTGAGGTGGGTTATGCGGTTTTGTTCGATCGACCGACTCTCCTATTCGGCGGCAGCGCTGGTATGGTAAATTGGATTCAAATGTTTGCTGGCGGGTTTTTGTCCGGGTTGTCTGATGATGTGCGATCGCACGTAATTCGTACAGTTGAAGAACGTTTGCGATCGGTGCTTTACTGCGATGGTAATTGGAGCGCAGATTATCGCCGAATTCGGATTGTTGCAGTCAAAAAATCCGATTAACAATTTGACCAGGCCCGCGCCTTCACGCCGGGCCCGGTCAAAATAAGTAGGTTTGGGTAAGTTTTACAGAACGGAACACTTGGAATACAAGATGACACTCTACACTTGGAGAAGGCAGCGAATTTCGCGGTTTCAGCTTATGGACTGGTAGCGGGGCCGACTTGCCCGCCGCTTGCAGTTCACAAGCCCTTTCGTCAATTGCCAATTGTGCCAAAGGTATCAGCGCGTGAATTATTGACCAAAACTCAAGTCAATCTTTGCGCCAGCACACAGTCTTTCCGAGATTCAGACACCAACGGTTTTAAAGAGGACACTTTAGCTGCATGCAGGGAAATTTGAGTGAAATTGACATCCGCAGCATCCTGCAATTGATTGAGTTAGGTCAGCGAACCGGAGAACTGTTCGTAGAAGCCTACAGCTCCACCGGCAGTACGGGTACTCAACCTACCCAGCGCTCCCTTGCAGGACAATCCTGGTATGTCTTCTGCTTCAATGGTCAGATTATTTACGCTACCCAGAGTGCGGGCAGTTTGTTTCGCTTGCGCGACTACCTACGTCGCTACAAAGCAGATACTGCCCTTGACAAAATCCAAATTCCCTATATGGCATCTACCAATGCCCCAGAATACGGCTACCTCTGGGCCCTGTTAGAAAACCACATCCTTACCCCAGCCCAAGGGCGGAACATCATCCACAGCATGATCCACGAAACCCTGTTTGACTTGCTCAGCCTCCATCAGGGTTCATTCACTTTTGAAATGGGGTCAGCATTGGCTCCTCAACTAACCAGCTTAGAGATTAGCTCGCTGCTGGCGAAGATTGTGCAACAGGTGCAGCAGTGGAAGCAGTTTCACCCTCACATTCAGTCCCCCAACCAATGCCCAGTAATTTCCGATCCCACCGAGCTGCGAGTCGCGCTCCCTGCCAATACGTTTAATACTCTCAGACGCTGGGCCGACGGCCACACTTCTATCCGCCAAATGGCGCGTTACCTGAACCGAGATGTCCTGACTGTCGCTAAGGCGATTTACCCCTTCGTGCAGCAGGGATTGGTGCAAGTATTTTACGAGCCTTCTGTTGCGGTGGCCAACCACAAAAAAGAATGGTCGTCTCCAGAAACCAAGGTTAAGAGAGTTGTCTGCATTGACGATGATAATGTGATTCGCAAAACTGTCGAGTCAATCTTAAACGAACAGGGTTACGAAGCTACTGGCATTAGTAGCCCCCTCCAAGCCCTGAGTTTGGTTTTTTCACTCAAACCAGATTTAATTCTGTGCGACATCGCCATGCCCGAACTAGACGGCTACGAAATCTGTGCCATGCTTCGCAACTCTACCGCTTTCCGGCACACGCCGATCGTCATGCTAACAGGCATTGACGGATTTATCGATCGCGTTCAAGCGCGCATGGCGGGAGCTACTGACTACTTCACCAAACCTTTTGGCGAAAGCGAGTTATTAATGCTGGTAGAAAAATATGTTGGCCCTGGCCATCCTCCTGCCAACCTATCGGAAAAGTTATTAGTCCGCTCTCTAGAAGACGAATTAGAATCGGTATAAATTCCGCATCGGTGGGATTATTGGAGCTTTTTTGTATCTACCGACACCCGCCCCGTCTCGATCGCACCATAAACTAGAATATTTGACACTCCCCAGCCTGAAGGCACTCTTGATTTTTGGTTCAATCAGTCAACTTGCCCGCTGATGTCACCACCAACGAGTAGAAGTCGCTCTGTCCGATCGTGTTAATTTCGGTATGCCCCACCGTATTTAAATTGATTCCTACTTGCCTCAAGCCACAACGCCCAAAATACTCAAAGCTGCACTATGATTGCGGTCTAATACCACCACAACTACAAATATGAGTTCTGACTGACAGCAATTTCTTAACAGTATTGCCACAAGTTGAACAATCAACAGAAGTATACTTCTGAGCAACAGCAACTACTGTTTTTCCATACACTTTCTCAAAATATTGCAGCCCGAAGACCAAATTACGACCACGCTGCATCGCTAATTGATTTAGCAAGCTTATGGTTTTTTACCATATTCCTAACTTGCAGTTTTTTGTAGGCTACGAAATCGCGCTTATTTCACCACGCTTGGGCTACAATAACGAAGTCTTTACTCTGCCTACTGACTTTTAGGTCTTCCCTTCCTAACCTATTAATCGCTTTTTTACGGCTGGAACCTTTCTTTTTCCGAAAAGCGTAACTGCTCAAAAACCGCTGAAAAAACACAAAAACCGCTGGTAAATTAGTGAATAGCAAGGCTAGAACAACCTAAACTCGCTGGCTCTCGTTCAGATTCTCTAAAATCACCAGCGGTTATTGAGTAGTTACCGAAAAGCGAAAAGCTTGTTTTTGCAACTGTAAAACAAGCTTTTTCACTTTCACGAAGATGTCGAAAATTAGGAATAATTTCCCCGGTACTATCGGTATAGAAATGGTTTAAACCTACATCTATTCCAATAACAATACCAGTAGGAATAGATTCCTCTGTTCGTGACCAAGTTGATGCCAAACTGAGTGTATAGTATTTCTCAGATAGATCAGGTATGTAATAAGGCTTGAAAGTCCCGATATTCAGGGAATCTCATGCACCTCATCTTTTTAAGAAAGGCTATAGCCCTCTTTGGTCACTTTCCGAAATTCTGAGGAATTTCTGTCATTACAGCCAACGACATCTCATAAAAGAATCAGGGTTTGACACCCATTTGTCGGAGATTAACAAAATAGGGATAAGCTGTCGCACATTTAAATCGATCGAGCCTGAATTATTGACCGAGTAAATATATTGCCAAGCACTTCCGGTATTAGCGCCATTAACCCCTTGGCTGTGTCAAGCTTGGCTGTGTCAAGTTTCGATCGGCTGACGTGGCGACGAGGGCTCTTGGCAGGAAACATCAACAATTTGCTAGAAATGCAGGTGTCAGAATTATGATTAGTGGCAGCCCAGATTTTATATTACCAGGACAAGGCGTAGATCATCCTCCAGAATTCCAAGAACTAGAAACTCCCGAAGGCGAGCTGCACCTGCGGTTCTACGTTCCTTCGGGGAACGAGTTCGCACTACCGGCCACAGGGATTAGAGAGGTACTATCCCCCTCCCCAGACCGGATGACACCCATCCCCAACGTTTCGTCTCTGCTTTTAGGTACGCTAAACATGAGAGGAAGAGTAATTTGGGTGGCAGACCTAGGCCAATTTCTGGGAGACCAAACACCTCTGAACACAGACCGACCCGAAATCCCGATCGTCGCCGTGGAAGACCAAGATACAATTTTAGGGCTGGCGGTCGATCGAATTGTGGGGATGGACTGGCTCGACGTAGAGCAACTGCACTCTCAGAACAATGCACCAGACGGCATGATTCCATTTCTGAGGGGAGAATGGATGTTAGGTGCAGATGCGACTAAAGTGCTCCGACTGCTAGATCAAGTGAAAATTCTGCGCTCAGCGCGGTGGGCAGCGTGAAATCGATTTTAGATTTGCGATTTGCGATTTTCGGTAGGGGTTTTAAACTGTAACTTAATTTATGGACAAAGCTACCCATCCTTTACTGTTTGAGTAGCTTTCGCGCCATTCGTTCAATCACATCACCCCAGACTATTTGCCCCTAGTTCAATTTGTTTTTGACTCTTAGTGCCATTGGATTGCAGATGCGGGCGTCTTGCGGAGCGAGGAATCTGCGTTTGGACTAATTATATTTTTTTTTACCTACCATGTTGACAGCAGGAAGTCGTATATAATACGAAGCACAATACATTTACTCATGTCGAGTCAAATGCAGCTAGTAGAAAAACACGTAATTAACAAACAACATAGATTTTGGAAGGAATGTGACCACTTAGCATTACAATCAAAACATCTATACAACTCTGCTAACTACGTTCAGCGCCAATACTTTTTTGAAACCAATCAGTATTACAACTCCATCAATATTTATCACCAGACTAAGAACTTAGAAGCTTATCGGTATCTACCAACAAAAGTTAGCAAACAGATTGTTCGGAGAGTTGCTGAATCTTGGAAAGGATGGTTAGCTGCACTTAAAGACTGGTCAAAACACCCTGAGAAATATTTGGGTAAACCGAAAATACCAGGATACAAGCATAAAGAGCATGGCAGAAATATTGTCATTTATCCGATAGATGCAATATCAAAACCTGCTTTGACTAAAGGGAATGTTAAACTATCTCAGACTAATATTGAGCTTGAGACTCAAGCTAAAAATGTAGACCAAGTAAGGATTGTCCCCAAGCTTGACCATTATGTTATTGAAGTTGTTTACACAGTTAATGACACACCCTTATCCCACGGGAAATATGTGGCTGGTGTAGACCTTGGTTTAAACAATTTGATGGCTACAACATCGAATCATCCCGGCATCAAGCCGCTGTTGATTAATGGTAGACCATTAAAAAGTATTAACCAATTCTTCAATAAACGGGTAGCCGCAGCACAATCAATCGAAGCTAGCAGACAGATTAAGGAACTTAACAGTAAGCGAAACAGAAGAATTGACAACTATCTTCATACTGCAAGTCGTCGTGTAATTGATTGGTGTCATTTGAACGAGATTGGTCAGTTAATTATCGGTAAAAACCCAGGATGGAAGCAGTCAATCAACATTGGCAAAAAGAACAATCAAGCATTTACCAATATTCCCCATGCCAAACTGATTAGTTTATTGACATATAAAGCACAATTAGCAGGGATTGCAGTTACCTTGACTGAGGAAAGTTACACGTCGCAAGCGAGTGCTTTAGATGATGATAATTTGCCGACGTATAACAAAAAGACAGAGACAAAGCCTGTTTTTAGTGGTAAACGTGTTCAGCGTGGTTTATATACAGCTTCCACTGGTAAAATAATCAATGCTGATACCAATGGCAGCATAAATATAGCTAGAAAAGTAATTCCCGACTTCATGAAGGGAATAGAGGGATTGCCGTTTATCCCTATGGTTTTAGGACTGTGGACTAAGATTATAAACGTAGATGTCTAACATTTGCTACCTATGGGTAGCTTTGTCTAGGTTTCTACGAGCGGTACATTAACATCAGACTGAATACTAATACTGGCATACCAGATATCAGCTTTCAGTGTGATGCGTACTTGCTTAATTGCGAAACCATCTGGGATAGGTCTATGCAAATTAATCTGAATATTGCCAATCTTAGGCAAGAGGATCGTATTCCCAGATATAGGAGATTCTTTAAACTGTGGAAATAGTAGAGACTTAAATTGCCCATACTTCTTAAACCGAGGAAACCCAGTCCCTCTTGAAAAGAAAAGATTCCCAGCTTCGATGTAACTGCTTTATGGCTTGCTGCAAGACTTGAGAAGGAACTTCACCTAATCGGGGGAATACTTTCTTGGCTTTTGGCAATGCGTTAAGTTGTTTAATCACGCCCTGGAATGGTAGGTCGGCAGACATGATATATTCGTGTTTTATGCAACATCGATCGATCGAGCATTTCCTACTATTACACCAATCTTAATCTCTGCTAACCCATAGTTATAAGCCACTCTGCACGTTTCCATCCACCCAGACAGTTTTTCCTGTTGGGTGGCATCTGGATATATGCGATAGCGGTAAGTCATGGTTAGCATAGAGTTATTATAACATGATTTACTTGCGATAAGTATTCCAGTAAATGTATATTTAGTAGGTATTGAGCCTACTAAATATACGCGGCTTTCATCCCGTAGCTCATCTGGGTACAGATAGAGCGCGGGTCTTCCCGCCTGCTAAGATAAAAATTAAAAATCTAAAGTCTAAAGTCTAAAATCAAAAGAGGGCGGCAAATGACTACAAGTACCAACTTTCAGCAGGATTACCAACGGGCAGAAGCTGCCTACATGGATGGCAACTATTCAGAAGCCGCAGCCCTAGTTTATCAATTAGTAGAAGATTTTCCCGAAGACCCCAGCGCTCGCTTGCTTTGCGGACATATCTACTGCTACGGATTGCAACAGTACGAGGTGGCGCGCGAACAGTACATGGTGGTACTGGGCTTGAGTGACGACGCTAGTTTGATCGAACACGCTCACAGCGGAATTACTTACACAGACCAATTTTTATCGGGAGAACTACACACCGAAAATATCGAGGCTTTGTCGGCTGAAACTGAATTGGAGTTCTACCCAGACTTATCTCTGGATCAAGGGTTAGAAGACCCGGATCTGGGACTTTTCCAAGGAAATTCCCCATCCGGGTCTTTTGTCGGTCGATCGCCAGATGACCTGGAAAATGAGGATTTGGCAGACTTGGACATGAGCGGCTTGGAGTGGGAACCCGAAGACAAATCTCGCGCGGCTGGTTCGATCGACGATTTAGCTTCTGATTCTAACCCCTTTGCTAGCGACAGCGGGGCGATCGCAGCTTATGCTGATGCCTCCTCGCCACTAGACATGGACGAGTTTGCCGACTCGGACTTTGGAGACTTTGGCGACTTTGGAGACCCTTTTGCCTCAGATGGCGAAGGGCTTGATGCTGCTGATTTGTCTAGCAGCAAAGTTTCTGGGAAAAAAGCACCTGACTCAGCGGATTCGTTTTCAGAAGCTCCGACTCAGATGCTCAACGGTCAAAATTTTGCCACAGCAGAAACCGGGAATTCCTTCGACTCGAACCAACTCGACGGGAGCACTGGGCCGTCGGACAATTTTGGCGCACCTTTTGCTCCGCTCGATTTGCCAGACGAACTTGACTTCAACGATGACTACGATTTCCAAGCCCAGCCCCAGACTGGCTCCGAACATGACCAGAACGCACCCCTAGAAGAGGCAGACCCTTTTGCCGAGCCGATGTCCTCGTTCTCTGGTTTCGGGTCTTCTCGATCTCAAAACAAGCAGCCGAATACTGACTCGGGCTACTCGTCCAACTATTCGCTGGCGGAAGACGAAACGCTGCTGATGGGAGGTGCTGTCCCCAATTCTCAGGCGTCAAGGTCGAGCCGAGAACAATTTAATTCGATCGATCGATCGACTCCCAACAGCAACGGTTACGGGGACTCGGAAGTGGGCTTTGGCTCTAAAGATAGCTTCGACTTAAACGGTTTTGATGACGACGCTTTCAGTGATGATTTCTCTCTAGATGACAACGAGCAAGCGACAGCTTTCGGGGCGTCAGATCACAGCAAAAGTGACTGGTCGTCAAGCACTGGGAACGCTCAAGAACACAGTGGCTTTTTGGAGGACTTTGACGAGTTTGACGATTTGGACAATTTGCCGGACTTTGACATCTCAGAAGATGGCAGCAGTTCGATTCTGACTAGAGATAACACTAATTTCGGCAACTCTACCAGCGGCATGATGGGCACGACGGGTAGCAGCCTGGACTTTGACAACAGTGACGGCTCGGCAATTCGGGATGATGAGATATTTAGCATTTCCGGCCCGGCTGATGCGTCGGTGCCCAGTTTTGCTTCGACAGAAACAGAAGCGCTCGATACGTCGGTGACTGTAGAACAGGGGGGACTGGCTTTCTTGGAAAATGCCCCTTTGCTTACAAAACACTTCTACACGGCGATCGGGGCCGGGCTGGTTTCTCTGGTAGCTGTGGCTTTCGTTACCAACATCGCCTCCTATCAAGCTCTGCGCCAAGACAAGCCGGAGGCGATCGTTTACCTGCGCCAAACAGGCTGGGTAATGACCGCAGCAGCAGGTGTTACAAGCTTTTTAACTTCTTGGGGCATCGGTCAATTGATCGCCAAGCAGGTGCGCAAGTCTTCGGAAAATTTGCAAGCTCAGTTCGATGCGGTCTCTCAGGGAACTTTGGACGCTCGGGCGACGATTTATTCGGAAGATGAATTTGGCAAAATGGCCGCTAAATTCAATCACATGGCGAAGGTGATCCAAACCACGATTAGCGATACCAGGCGCAAGTCTGATGAGCAGGAACAGGCAAAGGAAGACTTGCAGCGCCAAGTGATTCGTTTGCTAGATGACGTGGAAGGAGCGGCTCGGGGTGACTTGACGGTGACTGCGGAGGTAACAGCCGACGTTTTGGGCGCTGTTGCTGACTCGTTTAACTTGACTATTCAAAATCTGCGTGAAATCGTTCACCAGGTAAAGCAGGCGGCTCGGGAGGTCAGCAAAGGCGCTACGGATAGTGCCAAGTTTGCGGGCGATTTGTCTTCTGATGCGCTGCGACAGGCTGAGGAACTGGCGGCGACGCTCAATTCGGTGCAAGTCCTCACTGATGCGATTCAGCGGGTCGCAGAGAGTGCTAGAGAGGCGGAAGAAGTGGCTCGGGGCGCGGCGGCAACGGCTCTGAAAGGGGGCGAGGCTGTGGAGCGGACGGTGGCTGGGATTTTGGAAATTCGAGAAACTGTAGCAGAAACCACTAGAAAAGTCAAGCGGTTGGCTGAAGCTTCTCAAGAAATTTCTAAGATTGTGGCTCTGATCGCTACGATCGCCTCTCGGACGAATTTGTTGGCTCTTAACGCCAGTATTGAGGCGGCTAGAGCTGGGGAAGCTGGCCGGGGTTTTGCGATCGTGGCGGATGAGGTTCGACAATTGGCAGATCGATCGGCGAAATCTTTGAAAGAAATCGAACAGATCGTGATGCAAATTCAAAGTGAAACCGGCGCGGTAATGACGGCGATGGAAGAAGGTACGCAGCAGGTAATTGAGGGTACAAGATTGGCAGAACAAGCGAAGCGATCGCTTGAAGATATCATTCAAGTTACTAATCGAATTGACGTGCTGGTGCGATCGATTACGGCGGACACTGTAGAACAGAATGAAACAGCTCGCTCGGTGGCCTCGGTGATGCAGGCTGTCGAGCTAACTGCTCAGGAAACGTCCCAAGAAGCGCAGCGAGTTTCGGGTGCTTTGCAAAATTTGGTAGGCGTTGCTCGCGACCTTTTGACATCAGTAGAAAGGTTCCGAGTAGAAACAGCAGAAAGACAATAATTGATTGTTTAATGCTTTTTTCACTTCCTGATTTATAAGCACATTAGTGTGGCAATGATGGCAAACAAAAAGTAGCCTCGCAGTCTTGAAACGACTGCGGGGATGCCAATCCAGCACCTAAACAAACTAGGAGTTGTACAGATGGACGATAACATAGTAGAGGTGATTCCTGGCATCTTTGGTGAGATTCAGCCGACGGGCTGTATTATCTCTACTCTAACCAAATCTAGCAGTGGCTATGCCAACAAAAGACTTCGGATTAACGGTGAATGGAAAACGCTTACAGTTCACCGTTTAGTATTAGAAAATAGTTTGGGTCGTCCGATTAGACCAGAATACTTTTGTTACCATAGTTGTGATGTTCGCAACTGCATTAATCCTAATCACTTATGGGAAGGTTCTCGACTAGAAAATTCTCAAGATAGGTTCAGAAAAGGACGGATTAAAGATGTAGGAAGTACATCTGCTCCTAAACCTCAAAAACAACTGAGAGGTGTAGAAGTAATTCCTGGTATTCGGGCTGAAATACAGCCCAATGGTTGCATGATTTGTATCTTGGCTAAAAGAAGTGATGGTTATGCCATTAAGGGTACTAAAGTTAATGGTAAAACAAAAAGTTTTTATCCTCACAGACTTGTACTTGAAGATAAACTGGGAAGACCGATCAAACCGGGTTATTTTGCTTGTCACAGTTGCGACGATCGCGGTTGTGTCAATCCCGATCATTTGTGGGAAGGAACTCCCGCCGATAACTCCCGCGATTCTATAGAAAAAAACCGCTTTCCTTTCGTTCCTGGCAAGATATGCCCTAACCGCAAACTAAAAGCCGAACAGGTGCAGCAGATTCGCTATCTTTTAGGTGAGGGGATATCGAAAGCAGAAATAGCTAGGACATTTGCAATATCTCGCAGTCAGATTATTCTGTTGTCAAGGGGAGAGATTTACAGAGATATTCTCTAAGACTACTAAAATAGACCAAATACAATAACGATTAAAATCAGGAATAAAAATATGCTGCCGGAACAACAACAGAGGATTATGGGCTACTTTATTGAGGAGGCAAAAGACCATCTCAATACGATCGAGCAAGGCTTGCTGAACCTGCAAACCACGATCGAAGACCCAGAACTGGTCAACGAAGTATTTAGGGCCGCTCACTCTGTCAAGGGAGGAGCAGCAATGCTGGGCCTGACTAGCATTCAGCAAACAGCTCACCGGCTAGAAGATAGTTTTAAAGTTTTAAAAGAGTGCAGCGTTAAAGTAGACCAACAGCTAGAATCCCTGTTCCTGCGTATTTTTGACACATTGCAAGGGCTGTTAGAGCAACTGTCGGGGCCTTTTGGGCTGACAGAGGAATTGGGAGAACAAATGGTTCGAGAATTAGAACCGGTATTTGCAGAACTCAATGGACACTTGGGGGGACTTGTCGGGCACTCTGGACACGATGGAGACGAGAGTAGTCCGTTGCCGATAACTCAACAAGTTCTGACAGGGATGGATGTCGGAGTTTTTAACTCATCGAGCAGTTTTACGGACTCGGGGTCAGTTTACACGATCGATGCTAGAGAAACAGAAGACAGCGCGCTCCAAATGGTATTTGACTCGGACGTGCCGGCGAGGATGCGGGAAATGCTGCAAGAGTTCAAACAGCCCGAGGGGATAGAAAGTAGGCGGCAGCTTAAAAACATTTGTCGGAATTTGGTCAGGGCGGGAGAGGAATTTGAACTGCGCCACTGGATAGAGTTGATCGAAACTGTGGAAAAGGCGATCGGCAACGCCGAAAATACTTACCGTATGTTAGCGCCGACGGTGATCAAAGATATCAAAAAAGCTCAAGAACAGGTACTCTCTGGTCGAGAAAGGTCGATCGAACCAAGCGAAAAAATGCTGGGTATGCTACCTACTGCCCTGGTTGCTGAAACGGATTTTGAAGATTTGCTGGCATTTGCTCAACCGAGTACGGGGATAAATTTGGCGGATGTTGAGGATGGGGGCTGGGATCTGGCGGACTCTGGCGATTCGGGGGATGGATCGAACAAGTTGTTGCCGACTATTTCTGGGCTGAGTATAGATGAGCTGTTCGATCAACTAGACAGTGGCGAGAGCAACGATTACAGTGGCGGCGGTCGATCGCCCCAGTTCGACGATTCCCCGGGGTTCGGAGAATCGGATCTGGAGATTGGTTCTTTGAGAAGTTCGACCCGCACGGGCCCAGAAGTGGGCGCTGCTGAACTCAACACTTTAGCTGACTTGTTTGATGGCGAGTCCCCGGATCTCGACGGTGCTTGGGAAGAAGAAGATGACCTCGACTATGGGCAGTCTTCTGGGAGACCGGTGGAGGGAATGCTGGGGTTAGATGATGACAATTCCGGCGATTTTACTGATTTGTTGTTTGACGGATACGCTGCGGAAAATTCGGAAACGAACGCGGAGCATCCTGGAGAGGATCTCACGAGTTTGTTTGGGGAGGATGTGCTATCTGGAGGTGAGCTAGAGGGTTCGGCGACGGAGACCGATCGGGAAAATGAGGGTTTGAGCCAGTCGCCAACTCACAAACAACTTGAAACTGGTAACAGGAGCGGTTTGAATGGGCGACATGGCTCGGGCAAGAAGGGCCCTGGGCAAGCTGAGGAAGATGCCCTCGGTACGCTTTTGGACGAAGTGGCGGCCCAAACTTCTGTTGATGCTGACGCTCCTGATTTGGATGACTTGTTCGGCGATTTAGGCTCATCTGAGACACCAAATGTGCCGGGATCGAACGAGCTGACGGCAAGTGGTGGCAATGATTCAGAAGATGCTGAAATAGATGATTTCGAGTTGCTCTCTGAGCTTGACGAGGACTCTGATTTGAGCGAGCTATTGAGCATTACTTCTGGTTTCCTTTCTTTAGAAGGCGAAGGTGGGGGGAGCAGGGGCGATCAATATTTAGCTACTGGTAGCGCACAAAACGAAGAAATTGATAGCGTTTTTAACATGACACCAAATTCTGAATTAGATATCTCTGTGGATGGAGATTGGCTAGAAGATACTTTCGGGTTCGAGGACGAGTCTGTGCAATCGGTAAATCTGGAGTTAGAAGATACGGATCTAGATGCGCTGTTTGGCGATATCACCTCTGGCCCGATTTCTGAGGAGGAGAACCTGCCGGAGCGACCTGTCAGGGTCTCTGCTTCCCAAGAGGCGGCGGATTTGGCTGAGCTGTTCGGTTCTGTACCTACGGGTACTGAGTATAACGGGGAAGCTTCGGGGCAACTCAATGCGGAGTGGATGAATTTAGGTGGGGATTCAGAATTGCGCTCGAATGGTGTGGAACCAGATGAGGGTGACTTGGCGAGTTTGTTCTCGGACTCGGAGGGGGCTGTTTCTGAGGGAGGATTGGCAGATTTGGGAGCGGTTGAATTTGGGGAATTGTCCGGCAGTCCTGATTCGGAAATTTCCAGTTTCGAGTCGGATGGTGGGGATTTCGATTTGTTGGAGGATATGTTTGGCGAAGGGTTGCCGTCGGGTGCTGTCGCGACAAACGGAACTGAGGATTTGTTCGATCGATCTGAAACAGCAGCTACTGAGGAGTCTAGCGACGAGGATGATTTGTTTGATGCCCTGGAAACAGATTTTTCGGCTGGGGATTTAGAGGCGCACTCAACAGAATCTCTCGACGGTATGTTTGAAGGCGATACTGATTTGCTGGCTGCTCTGGAAACCGGCGCGACTCTCAACACCGAAGAGTTGGAGGGTTTTGATGATTTGTTGGATTCGATCGATGCTGGCTCTCTGTTGACTTCGGAACTAACGACGGGCTTTTGGGACGCTGACGACGGATCGGATATTGAAGATTCCGATGAATTGGAAGATGCGTCGCTAGCAGACTTTTTTGGTGCAGAATCAGACGGAGAGGATGCCGAAGGCAATTTTGACGATTTAGAAGCGCTCTTAATTGCAGGGGGCGCTGGGGCGGCAATAGCAGCCTCTGTAGGTATAAATCATAATCCGGTAACTACGGAAGTTTTCTCGGATCTCGAAGACCTGCTCAGCGAGAGCGCAACTATGCCGGAAATTCCTGCACCGGGAAAAACTGCCCGTAAAGCTCGCCCCGCTACTAATGACGAGAGCGACGACGAATTTGGCGATTTGGAAAAACTGCTGGAAGATCCAAAGGACGGCGGCGGCCGCTCACAGGGGGAAGGCAATATTGGGCCGTCGGCGATCAACAGATCGAGGCGGAGTCCCCGCGCGGGCGGGTTCGGCGACCAGACGATGCGGGTGCCGGTCAAGCAACTGGACAACCTCAGCAATTTGATGGGGGAACTGGTCGTCAACCGGAACAGTTTGGAGCAAGACCAAGAACGGATGCGGCAGTTTTTGGACAATTTGCTGCACCAAGTAACGCTGCTGAGTGATGTCAGCCAGCGGACTCAGGATTTCTATGAGCGGAGTCTTTTGGAGATTGCTTTGCTGGCAAACCGGCAGGGACATCGATCGCCCTGGCGCAATGAAGAGTCATCCCACAGCCGGGAAAGTGCCTGGAGACCAGAGGAAATGGACAGGTTTACTCCTTTCCACAGTTTGGCTCAAGAGATTATCGAGCTGATCGTGCGGGTGCGGGAGTCGGCGGCGGACATTGAGTTTTTGGTGGATGAGGCGGATCAGGTGACTCGCCAACTGCGCCAAGTCACGACTCAACTCCAAGAAGGTTTGACTAAGGCTCGGATGAAGCCGTTTGCGGAGACGACTGACAGGCTGTTCCGGGCGGTGCGGGAAGTTGGGATTAAGTGCGGGAAGCAGGCTCAGTTGCAGGTTGAGGGCAAGGATATTTTGATCGACAAGATGATTGTGGATCAGCTTTATGACCCGATGACTCATTTGGTGAATAATGCGATTACTCACGGGATCGAACCGCCGGAGGTGCGTCTGGCGGCCGGGAAGCCTGCTGTGGGAAGGATTACGATTCGGGCTTTCCACCAAGGAAATCAAACGGTGATTTCGGTTTCTGACGACGGGGCGGGAATTGACCCGCAAAAGGTGAAGGCGAAGGCGATTAAGCAGGGTTTGCTGACGGCGCCTCAAGCTCAGAGGATGTCTCGCTCGGAAGTTTACGATTTGCTGTTTATGCCCGGTTTCAGCACTCAGGAGCAGGCGACAGAGTACGCCGGCCGGGGGGTTGGTATGGATGTGGTGCGGACTTCTTTGCAGGAGATTCGCGGGACTGTGGGGATTGATTCGACGATCGGCAAAGGCACTGTATTTACCATCCGTTTGCCTCTGGTATTGAGCATTTCTAAGGCTCTGACTTGCATTAGCGATCGAGCTCGGATTGCTTTCCCGATGGACGGAGTGGAGGACATGATCGATGTGCCACGGGATCAGGTAACGACGGGGGTAGACGGTTTGCCTTGCATTGAGTGGCGGGGTTCGATTTTGCCGTTCCGGCCGCTGCGGGATTTGTTGGCTTACAACCGCCATTTGGGCCGGGGCAGCGTTTACGGGTTTAATACTGACGATGACATGATTTCGGTGATCGTGTTGCGCTCTGCTGGCAATTTCTTGGCGGTGCAGGTGGATCAGGTTTCGACGGAACAGGAAATCGTGATCAAGCAGTTGGAAGGGCCGGTGCCGAAGCCGATCGGGATTGCCGGTGCTACGGTACTCGGGGACGGCAAAATTGTGGCGATTGCGGACGTTCTGGAACTGATCGATTTGGCTACTGGCAGGCTGCAGAAGGAAGCTGGTGGTACGCTTTGGGATGAGAGCGGCGATCGGGCTGCTGCGGAGGCTGCTGAGGAGAAAACTGAGCCAACTGTGCTGATTGTGGACGATTCGATTACGGTGCGATCGCTCTTGTCGATTACTTTTGAGAAAGCTGGCTACCGGGTTGAAGAAGCTCGCGACGGTAAGGAAGCTTGGGAAAAGATGAAATCCGGTTTGCCTTGCGATATCGTGTTCTGCGATATTGAGATGCCGAGAATGGATGGTTTGGAGCTGCTTTCTCGGATGCAGAAGGATGCGGTTTTGTGTGAATTGCCGATCGCAATGCTAACTTCTCGTGGTGCTGACAGACACCGCCAAATGGCTTACGGTTTGGGCGCGAAGGGCTATTTTACTAAGCCTTATTTGGAGGAGCAATTGATGGATGCTGCTGCTCGGATGTTGAAGGGTGAGGTTGTTGGTGCTCCGGTTGTTGTGTAAGTTAGGTGATGTTTGAATGGGTATGGGTTCTGTGAGGATTGAAGTCCTCACAGGACTTGTATTATATGACGATCGATTACAGCATTTCTGAGCGACGATTTACCGCAATAAGTAAGGTTCGTAGTGCGGACTAAGGAATGAGAATTAAATAACTTACAATTTTTATTTTTCTTGTGGGATGGGCGTCCCGCCCGTCGAGAAAGAACGGGCGGGACGCCCATTCCACAAACTTGTGTAAGTTATTAAATTTTTGTTCCTAAAGTCCGCACTACGAACCGTTTTTGTTATGTTAATCGATCGGATATAATATAAGTCATAATGTAGTTAATTAGCAAAAAGTGGAATATCTATCATGAAAAAACGATTATTTTTGAAAGCGGGTGTAGCAACAGTAAGTATGGCATTGTTGTCATCCTGTTTGCCTGGGAATTCAGATGTTATGGCTGCTTCTAAGGGTGTTTTTGAAGTTACTAAAACTGAGGAAGAGTGGCGCAAACTTTTGACTCCGGCACAGTTTGATGTGTTGCGAAAACACGGTACTGAACGCTCTCATACTAGCATTCTCGATAAGCAATATGGGAAGGGAATTTATGCGTGTGCTGGGTGTAATTTGCCAGTTTTTGTATCGCAAACTAAATTTGATAGCGGTACTGGCTGGCCGAGTTTTTCTGACCCGATAAAAGGGGCGATCGGCACATCGATCGATAATTCGCTGTTTGGGACTAGAATTGAGGTGCATTGTCGTCGCTGCGGCGGGCATTTGGGTCACGTATTTGATGATGGCCCGGCACCTACTGGGAAACGCTACTGCATGAATGGTGTTGCTATGAAGTTTATTGCTGGCTGAGGTTCTTTCACTTTGATAAAGAAACCGGGTTTCTGCGTAAATCTCGGTGAGGATGCTTAAATTCTCGTAGAAACCCGGTTTCTTGCACCGCGGGGTGTGGAATCTCATAATTATCGACGCGCCAGACTGCTAGTACACTCCTGATTCGCGCGGATGGTATAGTGATTTTTGGGACGTGAGGGCGATCGAGGTTATGAATGAACGCTGAAGAACTTTTAGAAAGATACGCCGCAGGCGAACGAAGCTTTACAAACGCACAGTTAAGCGGGATAGACATTAAAGGTGCTGATCTAAGTGGGAGCGACCTACGGAGTGCTGATTTTACTGGAGCTGATTTGAGTGGCACAAACCTAACAAATGCGAGTCTTAACGGTGCTAATCTGAGTCGGGCATCCCTGACAAGTGCAAACTTGAGTGGAACAAGTTGTGCTTCAATTAATCTAAGTTTAGCAGAACTCAACGGTGCAAATTTGAGTAAAGCAAATCTCAGTAACTCCCATTTGATTAATGCTTATCTTGACAAGGCAAATCTGAGTGGTGCAAACCTAACAGCTACTAACCTAAGTAGAGCCTCCTTGTTTCAGGCAGACTTAACTAAAGCCAACTTGACTAACGCTAATCTGACTGGAGCAAACCTGGCTGAAGCAAATTTAACTGCAACAATTCTAAGTGGTGTACAATTCTTAGAGGCAAATCTAAATGGTTGTAAACTCATGGCAGTTAATTTGCGAACAAGCAATTTGTCAGAAATTAAGTTGAGAGATGTAGATTTAAGTGTGGCAAGCTTGGGACAAGCTAACCTTAAAAAAGCCTGTTTGCAAGGTGCGAATCTAGAAAGAGCTAATCTGCAAGGAGCAAATTTAAGTAGAGCAGATTTAAGTAGAGCAAGCTTGAAAAGGGCAGACTTAACTGACGCAATAACCTATGGTTGGAATATTGAAAATGCAGACTTCACTGGTGCTACAATGCCTGATGGAGAAATCTACCAGCCCGAAACCTCTGATGGAGAAATCTACCAGCCCGAAACCTCTGAAAAATTATCCCAAAAAGTGACATCTATGACGCGCAAAATTATTCGTACTGACAAAGCACCGGCACCTGTGGGCCCTTACAATCAAGCGATCGCCGCAACGGGCACTATGCTGTTTGTAGCTGGTCAAATTGCGATCGACATTCGACTAAACGATATTGTCTACACCGACGACGTGGCCAAGCAAACCGAACAAGTTATGGCAAATCTCGAAGCGATTCTCACAGAAGCCGGCGCTACTTGGTTGGATGTGGTAAAAACTACGGTTTTTCTCAAGGATATGAATGATTTTGCCGCTGTGAATGCGGTTTATGGGAAGTATTTTGATGCGAAAACTGCACCGGCGCGCGCTTGTGTGGAAGTTGCTCGCTTACCGAAGGATGTGTTGGTGGAGATTGATTGTATTGCTGTTATTTAAATTCATCTGACTCGGCGGTTGAAACCGCGTCTACACAAACGATGTCCGCCTCCGCGGACTAAGAGTAAAATCGATCGCCCGACAAGCATATTTTAGGCCAACGGGCGCATCAATGCTGTTGTAGTTCGGGAACCTGAATCTTCGGCAGTTCCTTCCACTCAGGCTCAATGGGTGAGTAACGACAATAGCACACCGCTAAACAGTCATACTCAGCATTCGGCATCTTGGGACTGTACTCCTCTACGTGGGATACTTCCCAGTCTCCCCAGCGAACATGAGTGCTGACA
>Ga0335394_10001844_pt1 | contig 23856 bp, 19 predicted proteins | sample MAT03_FD_205741 | JGI IMG/M metagenome (GOLD analysis project Ga0335394, IMG submission 205741) | Freshwater microbial communities from Lake Fryxell liftoff mats and glacier meltwater in Antarctica - MAT-03 (spades assembly) (version 2) ...
GTTCTCGATCCGCGCCATGCGCTGCGACATCTCGTTCGACGTGTCGGATTTCTTGAGGCTGTGCGAGCGGCGGCGATGTGCGAGCACGATCCAGAGCATCGCGGCGAAGCTCCACATCAACGTGCCCGCCAGCGCCACATCCTGCCAACCGTTCTGCCCTCGCGTCTCGCCTCTGGTCGCCGCAGCGAGCTGCTCTGCCGTTGGATTCGAAAGGGTGATGATCTTCCCATCGCGCGCGATTGTGACGATACCGGGCGACCCGCCGGCAATTTGCGGCGGTGCAGGGGGCGTCGGTGCCTCTGCTGGGCCACCGACCTGCGCTTCCATCTCGCGCAGCGCCACCTTCTTCGCCGCCAGATCGAGGCGTGCGTCGATGCTCGCATTCTCACCGGCCTCGGGGCTCGCGCCGCGCGCCGGTGCCTGCCCTTCTGCACGCTGTATGACACTATGCACGGCTCACCTCACTTGTTTGGATGCGCGAGGCTGCCGCCTGACGGGCGTCGTGGACCAACGGTTGCGCCGCACCCTCCGAGAGCAGGCGGGTGGTGAAACGTTGTCCTTCGGATAGCCGCTCGACTTCCACGGCCACCGTTTCAATCATCGACTCCATCCGATCGAGGCGCAGGCTCAACTCCGGCGAGAGCGGCGTCGCAGTCCCGCCACGTTCGCTCCGACGCACATAGGCGCGGACCAGCGGAATTCCGAGCGAGAGCACGATGACGGTGACAAAGAACAGACCGGGAATGACGATGTCTTCATTCATGCGATATTTCCAGGTGCGGTAGTGCGCCCGCGCGGGGCACCGTGAGTGAGATCGTGGTGCCACGACCAGCTTCGCTGGTGGCAGCCACGCTCCCGCCATGGGCGAGAATGGTCTGTCGAACGATGGCGAGCCCGAGCCCCGTCCCGCCGGGTTTGGAAGTCACATACGGCTCCCAGATCCGGTCGAGCGTCTCCGGAGGAATCCCCGGCCCGGTGTCATGTACGGAAATGCGGACAGATGGTGTCGGCGTCGCGATTTCCGTCGCACTGACCGTGATCGTTCCGTCAGGACCGGCGGCGTCGGCGGCGTTGAGGAGCAGATTGCTCACGGCCCGTGCCAGCGGGTCGTAGTGGCCGGCAACGAAGGGCAGCCCGTCCGGCACGACGAGGTGCACGGTGGTCGTCGGCGGGAGGGAGCTTCGCGCTGCGTAGCGGAGCATCTCCCCGATATCCACATCGGCCACCGGACCATCGGGGAGTCGGCCGAACTGCGCGAAGCTCTTCGCGAGCGTCTCGAGGCGCAGCGTTTCGATGTCCAACACATCGATCGTCTCGTGCAACTCGGTCGGCGCCGACCGTCGGAGGCGCGCGACTGCGAAGCGAATCGGAGTGAGCGGGTTCTTCAGTTCGTGCGCCACCCGCCGCGCCGTTTCGCGAAAGGCGCCCAGCCTGGCCGCTTCGGTGGAGGCCCTCCGGCCGTCGTCGAGATCCGCCGCCATCGTCCGCATCCGCGACCGCAGCAGGTCGAACTCCGGTGCCCCGCGGCTTGGAGGGCCCGCCGGCAGCGGCTCCGCGCGCGCGATGCGATCGGTCCAGTGCATCACCTCGTCCAACGGTCGGCTGAGCTGTCGGCTGAGGTGTCCGGCCACACGACCGGCAATCAGCGCGATCATCAGAAAGAGCAGCACGCCCACGACCAGCACCGGGCGGATGACGCGAGGCGCGAGGTATTCGAGCCGCTTGGCCTGATTCAGCGACGCCCGCAGTTCTGCCTCGTGGGCGTCAAACGCCGCCGCAGCGGTGCGCGTCGTGCCACGCTGACGGGCCGCTGCAAGCGCGCTTCGTCCCGTTTCTGCCACACGCGACCAGGCGCCGCCCGAAGCGATCAACGGCAGCGCCCGATCGGCCGCGATCAGTCCGAGCGTCGTGACGGCGGCGGCTGGCAGCACGGCAAACGCCATCAGGATGATGAGCAAACGCGTTCGAAAGCCGAGGCGGGACACGTGGCAGGCGGGAGGGAAATGGGGACCGGGCGACCAGATAGTCTATTCAGCAGCGCACCCGATCACGGCGGAGGCGCTGTCATTGCGCGACACCCTCATTAGTTTATCCGGTGCACTTCCGCTGTCGCGGCCTCCGGCTGGCCCCGCCCTGATGACCTGGGCGGGGCGCTGGGGAGAGCGACCGCGCAGCCGCCGGCACCTTCGCCGCTGCGGCGCGTGCCCTTCGCTTCTTCACATCCCCAGCTACATGAACGGACGCACGTCGCGCCCGCACGCACCCCGAGGGCCAATCGCCCCGGTGCACCGCGGGCCGCAGGCCAGCAACACCACCGCTGCGGCCTCCTCCAGCTACTCGCAGTACGGCAACGCACCGAACGCCGCGCTCCTCATCGACTTCGACAACGTCACGATGGGGATCCGCTCCGATCTGCAGACGGAGCTCAAGAACCTCCTCTCGTCGGACATCATCAAGGGCAAGGTCGCCGTCCAGCGCGCCTACGCCGACTGGCGCCGCTACCCGCAGTACGTCGTGCCGCTCGCCGAGTCGTCGATCGACATGATCATGGCGCCGGCCTACGGCAGCTCGAAGAAGAATGCCACCGACATCCGCCTCGCGATCGACGCCGTCGAGCTCATGTTCACGCGTCCCGAAATCGGCACCTTCATCCTGCTCTCCGGCGACTCCGATTTCTCGAGCATGGTCATGAAGCTCAAGGAGTACGGCAAGTACGTCATCGGTGTCGGTATCCGCGAAAGCTCCAGCGATCTGCTGGTGATGAATTGCGATGAATACTACAGCTACAACGCGCTCGCCGGTCTGGTCAAGAACAGCGACGAAGACCAGGTCAAGCGCGATCCGTGGGAGCTCGTCACCGAATCGCTGGCGCGCATGGTGCGCAACGGCGACGTGATGCGCGCTGATCGCCTGAAGCAGGTGATGCAGGACATCGACAACGGCTTCGATGAGAAGGACCTCGGCATGTCGAAGTTCTCCAAGTTCGTGCAGGAGGCGGCGCAGAAAGGTCTGCTCACCCTCACGCGACTGGAGAACGGCCAGTTTGAGATCGCTCCGCCTGGTGGCAAGCCGGGTGTGTCGCCGATGGTTGCCAGCGCCGATGTGGCGGGTGCACTGGATGAGGCGGCAGAGAAGGAGGACGGTGAAGAGCGCGGTGGTCGTCGACGTCGCGGCCGCGGACGTGGACGTAGTGGTCCAGCTCGCGAACCGCGCGTCCTGACCGATGTCGTCTCGACAGCGGTCGCAGCCACCGAGCCGTCATCCGCTTCCGATGTCGCTGAGGCAGATGCGCCGGAAGCGGCACCCGACGCGCCTGCGATTGCGCCGATTGCCGCACCGGCAGCGGCCCCATCACGGGGTGTGCGTCCGCGGAGCGGTCGCGCACGCTTTGAAGGCGCAGCAACCGCGACGACACCGCTCCCTGATGAGCCCCGTGTGGAAGCCCCGCGCGCGGAAGTGCCGCGTGTCGAAGCCCCGCGTGCAGCGCAGGGCCGCGATTCCATCGGACTCGGTGGCGAACGGCTCACACGCAACGAAGCGTTCGATCTGGTGCGCAAGGCGGTGGCGGCAACGGTCAGGAACGATCTGCCGGCGGCGATGCTGGCTGTTCGTGAAAGCGCCGCCGCGCTGCTGGGGCGTGATAGCGAAAGCCTCAGTGAGCGCAACTTCACGCGAATCCTGCAGGACGCACACGACGCGGATGTGATCGATCTCCGCAAGCGCGGTGATTCGTGGGAGGTCGCGCCGGTGCAGCAGGTGGAAGGCGTCTCCGAGCAGTTGGCAAAGCACGATGCGGCGAACGCGCCGAAGCCGACCGCTGGCCCGCCGGCACCGCGCGGTATGGGTTCGCGCGGCGGTATGCGCGGCGGACGTCCGTCGGCGCCGCCGCCGGGTCTGTTGATGGTTGGCGTGGTGGATGAGGCACCGGCACCGGTGGCTGTCGCCAAGCCGGCACCTGCTCCCGAATTGGCACTCACTCCGCCAGCCCCACAAAAGGCAGCGGCAGAAAAGTCGGCACCAGAAAAGTCGGCACCGGAAAAGTCGGCGCCAGGTGCACGCGGAAATGGCGGCCGTCCGGCCGCGAAGAAGACAGCGGCGCCAGCGAAGAAGGTGGCCGCCCCCGTGAAGGCTGCTCCGGCGGCCGCGAAGAAGGCACCGGCCAGGAAGGCAGCGGTGAAGACGGCCGTAAAGTCGCCCGTGAAGACTGCCGCGAAGAAGGTCGTCAAGCGGTAGTTGCCACATGGCTTCTGCAGTCGAACGTCCGCGTAGCCGAGTCCGGTTGCGCGGACGTTTTGCACTCCGCCCATCATCTTTCGTCCATGTCTGCCGTGCTCCCGCGCCAGTTTTACGATCGTGACCCCGCTCTCGTGGCGCGCGAGTTGCTCGGCATGCTGCTGCTGGTGCACGATGACGACGGCACCGTGCACCGCGCGCGTATCGTGGAGACCGAGGCGTATCTTGGCCCACATGATCCCGCCTGTCACGCGGTCGTGGGCCGGACGCGGCGCACCGAGCATCTGCACGGCCCGCCAGGCCGGGCGTACGTCTATCGCATCTACGGCATCCACTGGTGCCTGAATGCGGTGACTCGACCTGACGGCGTCGGCTCGGCTGTACTTCTGCGCGCGGTGGAGCCGATCGGCAACCTGCAGGCACTGTGGGGGCGTCGCGCGGCGGCCCGGCGCGACCGCGACCTCACCAACGGGCCGGGAAAACTCTGCGCCGCATACGGCATCACCGGCGCGATGGATGGCTCTTCACTCCAGCGTGGCCCGCTCCGCATCGTTCGCGGCGAGACGCTGGACGCCGCTCAGGTCTCGGTATCGCCGAGGATCGGGATAACCCGTGCGGCCGATTGGCCGCTGCGTTTCTTTGAGACGGGGAATTCGTTCGTCTCCGCCACGCCGAAGCACTTCGCCGTCACCAGATACATCACATGAATCACCGCATGAATCACCGCATCACCGCACGCATCACGTTGGCACTCAGTCTGTGGGGCACAGGCGTGCAGGCACAGCAGCGTCGGCCGGCACCGACATCGCGTCCGGTGGCCGACCAGCTCGACTCCCTCGCCGATGTGTCACCGCGTGCGATGCAGATCTATCGGAAGGCGATCGTCGTCGACACACACAACGACATGCCGACCAAGGTCGCAGACGAGGGCTACAACCCCGACATCCGGAACCCGATCGGGTTCGGTCCCGGCAAGGGCTCGACGGATTTCCCTCGCCTGCTGCAAAGCGGCATCACCGGCCAGTTCATGTCGGCCTTCGTCGACGCGCCGTACGCAATCATGACACCCGACAGCTCATTCGCGCGCGCGATGTTGCTCACCAATCAGGTGCACGCGTTTGTGAAACGGCACCCCGATCGGTTGGTCTTCGCCACCAGTGGAGCGCAGCTGCGGCGCGCCAAGCGTGACGGCAAAATCGCGGTGTTCGTCGGCGTGGAAGGTGGACACGCGATTGAGGGGTCGATCACGAAGTTGCGACAGCTGCATGCGGCCGGCGTGCGCTACATGACGTTGACGTGGAACAACGGCAACCTGTGGGCGGGTGCAGCGGCCGGCACGAACAGCACGCGCACCGCCGGGCTCACACCGTATGGCAGGAAGATCGTGCGCGAGATGAACCGACTCGGCATTCTGGTCGATATCTCGCACGTCTCGGATACGACATTCTGGGATGCCATTCGTACCAGCTCGAAACCCGTGATCGCGTCGCACTCCAGCGCTCGTGCACTGAGCCTTCACCGCCGAAACCTGACGGACGACATGCTGCGCGCCGTCGGAAAGAATGGCGGGGTGGTGAACGTCAACTTCTTCAGCCAGTTCATCGACTCGAACTACAATCAGGCGATGTCGGGCATCGAACGCCGGTTGCGTGATGAGGACCGCCGCTGGCGCGATGCCAACACACCGAACGACACCATTCGCGTCCGCGTTGCCGCGCTGCGCCAGCGGCTTCTCGATTCACTGCCGAATACGCCGCTGTCGGTGCTGATTGACCACATCGACCACATTGCCAGGGTCGCCGGCGTGGACCACGTCGGGATCGGCTCCGACTTTGATGGCGTCACGTCGCTGCCGACCGGGATGGAGGACGTCACGATGCTGCCTCGCATTGCGCAGGCGTTGCTCGATCGCGGCTACAGCGACGCAGACATCACCAGGATTCTCGGTGGCAACATGTTGCGCGTGCTGGAAACGGCCGTCGATCCCACCGAGCGCCGACACAAAGTCGACGCCCGGTGAGATGGTGCCTCATGGCACCAGCGCCGCGGCCGCTTTGGACCGCTCGCCGGACGTCAGGATGGCGTTGTACACCAGCTTGAACGTGCCCCAGCTCTGCCCGCGATACTGCGGTCTGAATCCGAACATCACCACTCGGCCGCGCCCGACGGTGATGTCCACCGCCGCGGCCTTTCCGGCCAGGGATTCGCCGCCGGCGAGGTAGCCGCTCATCAGAATGGACGCCGCTGCCGTGGGGTAGCGCAGCGGAACTTCGACCGCCGCATCCGGCGCGACATCAAAGGTCGTTGAGTTCGTGAAGTACACCGGGACGGTGTCGGGCATCCCCATCGTCAGGCGATGTCCGGGCGTGGAAATGGTCCGCAGGATCGAACCCGGTGCGACCACATTCGACCCCGACGAGACGCCCGTGCTGTCATCCCGGGCGCGCCCGTCGCGCGCCGGAGCGCGGGACTGCTGGGAGATGCGACGCACCGGCAGACCGGGCACCGCTTCGAGCGCCAGTTCACTCCCGCGATCGAAGGTCATCAACACCCCGCCCGCAGCGACGAAATCTCCAACCGCCTTCACACCCTCGGCGCCCAACCCGCCTGCGTACTGCGCAGGTGCCGCACGTTGCGCCAGACCGTCCTTCGCCTCGCGCAACGACATATCGGGGATGATCAGCACGTCGTACTGCGCACGCAGATTGCCGGCCTTGATCGCGCTGTCGGCGACGTTGGTGTATGGCACGCCCTGCGTGTCGAAGAGCCACCGCGTCCACCCTTCGTCCATGCTGGCGGTCCACGGCTTGTAGAGCGCCACGCGGGGCGCCTGCGTCATCCGCGTGCGCACTCCGGTGGCCGACGCCACGGTGGCTGCGCCGCACCAACCGCCACCGGGGGTGTAGCTCCGCGTGAACGACGCTGGCAACGTCACCGACGCCGCATCGCGCGATCGCGTCATGTCCACACGTGCACCGCTCTTCAGCGCGGCGAAGGTCGCGGGAAATGCACGCGAATCGCGAAGATCGAGCGTGACAGACTTTCCCGCCCGAAGAGTGCAGGCACCACTCGCGGCAGCCGTCGCCGTCGCCGCCGTCTGCGCCGCGTTCTCCAGTCGCACGGCCACACCCATCTGGTATGGCAGCGTCCACCCCGCCACGTCGTACGGCCGGTCTCCGGCACTCGCCGGCCACTTCTGCACCTCCAACAGATCGCGTACATGCGCGGAGTACGGCTGCTCCAGCGACACCGTCCAGGCGCCACCGGTCGCACGCACGGCATCGTCGTTGCCGGTCACCTCGACGCCGCTGCGTCGCAGCACCTGCACCAGCCCGAACGCCGCCGCCGGATCATGTTGCCGGGAATCGATCACGTACTGCTCGCCCTTTCCGTTCGCAATCTGGGTGCGAGCCACCTGCACCATGGACCGCACGATGTCGCCGCGCATCTCATCCGACATCCGCACCAGCGCCTGCGCGGCGATCAGCTCGTAGTCCATGATGTCACGCAGGCGCCAGACGCCGCCCTTCCACGGGCTCGGATAATTCACGCGCGGCTCGTTGCGCAGCCCGCGTGCGTTGGCCACGACGGAATCGGCGGCGATCGTGATCGGCGTCGCAATCCGCACGCTCGCCGCCTCGGTGAGCAGCCCGATCATGTTGTGGCGCGTGGGTGTCGAGCGCGCGCCGCCGTTCCACCAGAGGTCGTACGTGATGCCATCGCCGACGCCCGTCTTTCCCGCCTGCTGCAGCGCCCACGACATCCGCTGTCCGACGAGGTTGATCCCGCGCACGATCCGCACGTCGACGTTCTGGTTGACCGGGTCGATGTGCGGCGGAACCGTGAGGCGCATGCCGTTGCTGCCCTGCTGATGGACATCGTAAAACACCTGCGGGAAGTACTTGCCGTAGAGCGCGGAACTGACGGCGCGCGTCTCCTTCTGCGTGACCATGAACCAGTCACGATTGTTGTCGTGCCCCACGTACTGGTGATACAGCCACGGCATGGCGCCCCCCTCGAATGGCGTCCCCAGCCCAACCTTGTACCAGTCCACGATCATCTGCATGCCATCGGGATTCGCCGATGGCACCAGCGCCACGACGACGTTCTTCAGCGACCGTTGCAGCGAGTCGGTCGTGGCCAGCGCATACGCGAGCTCCATCGCCATCTGACTCGACGCGATCTCGCTGCTGTGCAGATTGCAGTTGATCCAGATCACCACCGGCTGCGACGCCACCAGCGAATCCTCGGCGGCCACCGAGAGGGTGCGCGGATCGGCGAGGCGTCGCTGCGCTGCCAGAATCGCGTCCAGACGTCGGATGTTCTCCGGTGTGGAGATGGCAGCGACGATCAGGGGCCGTCCCAGCGTGGTGGTTCCGATGGTGTCCAGCTTGACGCTGGGCGATCGCTGCGCGAGCGTGGCGAAGTAGCGGAGAATCTGTGGCCAGTCGGCGAGGGTGCGATCGGCGCCGACGGGAATGTTCAGGGCCTCGCGCGGCGTGGGGATCGTGCTCTGCGCGCCGAGCGATGCGACGCTGGCGGCGAGAAGCAGGGCGGGGCGAAGCAGGCGAAACACGCCGGAGTACGTGCGACCAGCAGGCATAGAGGTGCGTGACTCGGGAGAGAGGGGCCGCCGTGAAAGCGACGGAGGAGCGCAATACCTTGTGGCCAAGCTAAAGGCTGTGACACACACCATTCTGGAGCACGCGCCGTTGCCGTCACCCACCCCACCGAAAGAATTGCGTCACCGAACGAACGTGCACGGCACGGTTTTCGCTGCCCGCACGGTCGTCGTCGAACGACTGCAGCGAGGCGATCGGCTGCTGCTGGTGCCCGATCCCCCCGCACTCGACGCCGAGCAGCCGGTGGCGGTGTGGGTCCACGTCTCCGGTGGTGATGTGCTTGGGCATGTCCCAGTCCAGGTGGCAGCGTGGCTCGCCCCCTGGATGCTCGGCGGCGGTCGCTGCACCGCTTCGGTCGTGGTCGTCCACGGCCCGGAGGTGGCCAGTTGGAACAGGATCGAGATCGAGCTCGATCGCTCGCCGACCTGACCCCGGAAACGCGCCGCGGCTCAGCCTCACGCGTGAATCAGACGATTGCGTCACACGTATATTGAGAATCATCCGTTCCTCCCGCGAGGGCATCCGAGCCGATCCACCACAACGATCGCCGTCGCGCCAGGTACGGATCGTTAAAGAAATGAACGACCTCACGAATCGAACCCGACCATGTCTTCTCGCGACGTCGACCGTGCACTCGGCTGGGCAACCGCCCGCAGGATTCGCGTACGCTCGATGCTGACGGTCGCGCTCACCTGTGCGTTCACCTGTGCGCTCGTGGCGTCTCCTGCCTCGGCGCAGGTGCAGAGCCGAGCCGCTGCTCTGGCGGCGCTGGCAAAGGCCGGCGATGCTGTCGTCACGATTGTCGCCTATCGCGACGGTATGAGCGATGTCACGAGCGGCGTGGGCGTTCGTGTCGCGGATGGTCGCGTGGTCACCTCGCTCCGGCACCTGCGCGGCGCGACGCGGGCCGATGTCTTCAACGCCGCCGGCGACCTGCTCGCCACCGTCACGACGCTCGATCAGGCGGAGTTGAAACTCGATCTGGCGGTCCTGCCAAGGAGCCTCGAATCGGGTCAGCGGATTATTCTCGCCAGGCGATCGGCGGTCGTTGCGCAGAAGGTGAGTCTCCTCGGTCCGAAGAAGGGCACAGTGCGCAGTGTGATCTATCGAACCGTGACGAGCGTCGAGCCGGATGCGGCCGGTCGGCTGATACGCGTCGGCGCCCCGATCCCTGCCAGCGCCGCTGGATCGCCGGTGGTCAACGCGCGCAGCGAGCTGGTGGGACTCGCGCTCGGCTCGATCCCCGGGCGCGAGGAAGGAGACATCGTTGTCGATGTCGTCGCGGTCAGGGAGCTGCTCGCCCGTCCGCCTGTCAGACTTGGCTTTCCAGCGCGCGATGGCTCACTGGCGGCCGCAAAACCAGCGGCAGAAACGAAGCCCGGGGCCGCAGTACAGGCCGGTGATCCGAGCGCGCGGCCGCGCGCCGGCAGCGGCGTCTTCCCCGAGCGATACGGCAATCCGATCGCGGCCGACACCGCTGGGTCGTACGCTCTGGAGCTGTTCGGGTGCGTGCGCCTCGAGTCGCGGAAGAAGGTGTATTGCTACCTTCGCGTGACGAACCTTGGGCAGGGCTCGACCTTCGGCGTTAGCGGCGCTGATCTGGCCGACAGCACGCGCCGCAAGATTCGAGCGGCCGACAATTTCCTGGTCGGTGAGTCGATCCAACAGGTGTCCGGCTGGAGAAAGAAGGCGCTCGTCCCGCTTCGCGAGCTCGAATCGGTGCGTTGGGCGCTCGAGTTCGAGCCTCCGGAGCCTGCGGGTCAGGCAGCGCGGCTGATGATCGATGTCTCGGGTGAGAGGCCGCTGTGGTTTGGGCCGTTCGTACTGCAACGGGCGCCCTGACCCGCCATATTCGTTGAGGCCGGAGCGTCGGCAGTCATTGCGGGGTCGATTGGTGGATCTCCGATTGATGGGTTTCCTGAAGAACGAGGTCTGAGCGCGCATGATCGGAGAACGCATCGGGCACATGCGCGTGATCGCCTCCCTTGGCGTTGGTGGCATGGGAGCCGTCTGGCATGCGGTGGATGAGCTTCTGGATCGTCACGTCGCGATCAAGGTCATTCGACCGGAGTTGATGTCGCGCCCGGGCCTCGCCGAGCGCTTTCGTTCCGAGGCCATCGTGCTCGCGCGGCTGCAGCACCCGTGCATTGCGGCGCTGTATGGGCTCGACAAGCGCGGCGACGAATTTGTGATGGTCATGGAGTTTGTCGACGGAGAAACCCTCGACGCTCGCCTGGCCGCGCAGGGTCCGTTCCCGTGGCCCGAGGCATCGCGCATCACGCGCGCCGTGCTCGATGCGCTCGACCATGCGCACGAAAGCGGCGTCGTTCACCGCGATATCAAGCCCGCCAACATCATGCTCACGCGCGCCGGTCGCGTGAAGGTGATGGACTTTGGCATCGCACGACTTGTCGGCGCGCAGCGCCAGACTCGAACCGGCGCTGCCGTAGGGACGCCTTCCTACATGTCCCCAGAGCAGCTGCTTGGTCAGGAAGTCGATGGGCGCTCCGATGTGTACGCCGTCGGCACGCTGCTCTATGAACTGACGACCGGGCATGTGCCCTTTGAAGTGGAGGGCGACTACCTCCGGATGATTGCGCAGCTCCAGCAGATCCCAGGCGCGCCGAGCACGCACAACGCGCAGTTGCCGAGCGGGATCGATCAGATCGTCGCGCGAGCGTTGCAGAAGGAACCAGCCGACCGGTTCGCCACCGCAGGCGACTTCCGCGATGCGCTCGAGGAGCTCGAGCGGGAGTACGGCGTGTTGCGACCATACGGAACGCCGGCCGCTGGGTCGGTATCGGTGCCGGGTGCGACGCCGATGCGCGGTACGCCAGCGGTGGGCAACTCCACGTCGCCCAAGCAGGCGCCGTCGTTTGGCAGCAGTTCGTCGGCGCTCCTTACGCCCGTCGAGTCGGCGATGAGCGTCACGCCAATTCCATTCTCGGTGAATCCGGCAGGGGCGACGCCAATCGACGTCGCAGTCCCGGCCGCGTTCGTTGGCGAAAGCGCGGGGCCGTCGCCTGAGCCGGTGCCGTCGCCAGTTCCTGTGCCAGTTCCTGCGGTGGCGTCACCCACTCCGGAGTTCACGGTTTCGTCGCCGAGTGAGCCCGTTCTCGCACGGAGTGGCATGCCGCGCGCGGTGATCGCCGTTGCGGCGATTGCCGTGGTCGCGGTCATCGGCGTGCTCCTCACGCGCAACGTGACGGCGCGCGAGAATCAGGCTGCGAGCGAAGCGCCCGTTCCCCCTGTCACCACCGTCGCCGCCGCACCGGTTGCCTTGGCGCCCGTCGTGCCGGTCGCACTGCCCGCCGCCGACTCGGCGATCGATAGCGCGGCGATGAAGAAGGCGCTCACCGATTCTGTGAGGGCCGTGCGAAAGGCACGAGCCGACTCGCTCAGGGCGCTGCGCGACTCGGTGGCAGCGGCTGCGGTGTTTGCGCTGCCCGACGCTGGAACGGCGCCATCCTCCTCAGACATCGAAGATCAGAAGCGGGCCGGTCGCCGTGCTGCCGAAGAGTGCGTGGCCGTACTCAACTCGCACGATCTGGCGCGCATCGAAGCGTTGTTCGGTGGCGATCGGAAGAACGTCCTGCGGATGGTGAAGGACGGAAAACTCGACGTCAACGGGCCGTTGCGCCCGCAGGTCGAGAGCGACGCCGCCGATCGAGCCACCACCCGATTCACCGCGTTGCTGCAGTGGAAGAGCGGAAACAACGAGGATCGGACAGCCAGTGCATCACTGCGCGCCATCGCCGAGCGCAAGGGCACCACGTGGACCACGCGTCGCTGTCTGGTCGACAGCGACGGCGGCGCACGGTTCTAGTCTAGGCGCTTCGCGCGCTGCGGATCCCGAGCCGGTCGCCCACCTTCACAAAGGCGCGCACGGCGCGATCCAGATCGTCCCGCGAGTGTGATGACGAGATCTGGCAACGAACGCGCGCCTGACCCTGCGGCACCACGGGAAAGCCGAACCCCGTCACGAAGACCCCTTCGGCCAGCAGCGCCTCACTCATCGCAATCGCCGTCGCCGTTTCACCGACAATGATCGGCACGATCGGTGTTTCCCCCGGCAGCGGTGAGAATCCCGCCTCCGTGATCGCGCTCCGAAACCAGTCGGCGTTCTCATGCAATTGCGTGACTCGCTCCGGCTGCGCCTCGATCACGCGAATGGCCTGCAGTGCGCTGCACGCCACCGTCGGCGGGAGCGCGTTGGAGAAGAGCTGTGGCCGGCTGGATTGAATCAGCGTGTCGCAGAGCGCTGCACTTCCCGCCACAAAGCCGCCGGCCGCCCCACCGATGGCTTTGCCCAGCGTACTCGTGATCACGTCGACCTCGCCAAGCACACCGAAGTGCTCGGCGGTGCCACGGCCCGTTCGGCCGAGCACCCCGGTGGCGTGACTGTCGTCCATCACGAGAATCGAGTTCGTATCACGGGCGATCTGTATGAGATCAGGGAGCTTTGCCACACTCCCTTCCATGCTGAACACGCCGTCCGTCCAGATGACCCGTCGGTGCGCACCGGCGTTGGCCGCCAACTTTTCACGCAGGTCGTCCAGGTCACCGTGCTTGTAGACGCCAGTCGTACACCTGGTGATCGACTTCGCCAGCCGGATGCTGTCGATGATGCTGGCGTGGTTGAGCGCGTCGCTGACGACGAAGTCGCCTTCCCGCACAATACAATGTGTCAGGCCTTCATTGGCGGTCCACGCCGAGACGTAGCTCAGCGACGCCTCCGTGCCCACGAACCGCGCCAGGGCAGCTTCGAGCTCACGATGGACTGTGAACGTCCCGCAGATGAATCGAACCGATCCGGTGCCAGCGCCAAAGGTCTCCAAACCGTCGATACCCGCCTGCACCACGCTCGGCTCATCGCAGAGGCCGAGGTAGTTGTTCGACGACAGAATGAGCACATCACCTCGCCCCTCCATCTGCACATGGGCGGACTGGGGGCTGCTCAGGTAGTTCAGCGATTTGTACACGCGGTCGGCCTTGAGCTGGTCCAGATTCGCCTGCAGCTCGCGTGTGAACGTCGTATTCATCGAGGTCTCAACTCACGGTTCGGGTGCAACGGATGGACGCTCGCCATCCTCCATAAGAATCCAACGCAACATCTCGGCATCGACGTTTCCGCCTGACACGATCACACCCACGCGACCGCTCACCGCCGCCTTTCCCGTCATCGCCGCAGCCAGCCCAAGCGCGCCGGACGGCTCCATCACCAGCTTCAGACGCAGCATCGCAAAGCGCACGGCCGCGATCAGGTCGGCGTCCGACACAGTCACCATGTCGTTCACCTCGCGCATGACCAGCGGGAAGGTGAGCGTGCCGGGCGCCATGGTCCGGGCACCGTCGGCGATCGTCGCCGGTACCGCCGGCAACGTGTACACCGCACCGGCGCGAAAGCTGCGCGTCACATCGTCACCAAGCTCCGGTTCGACGCCGATCACGCGACACCCCGGTGACATGGCGTGTGCCGCCAGCGCCGATCCGGTAAGCAATCCGCCCCCGCCGCAGCAGACGAGGAGTGCGTCGAGTGCGCCGACCTCCTCGATCAACTCGGCGGCGGCGGTGCCCTGACCCGCGATCACATCGATGTGATTGAACGGCGGAATCAGCGTGGCACCGGTCGCTGCCACGATTGACTGCGCCACCACCTCACGCTTGTCCTCGCCCGGGTGGTAGCGCACGACCGTGGCGCCGTAGCCTTCGGTTGCGTCGAGCTTGGATTTCGGTGCATTCGACGGCATGACGATCGTGGCCTGCATCCCCAGCAGTTGCGCCGACAGCGCCACCGCCTGCGCGTGGTTGCCGCTTGAATACGCCACCACGCCGCGCGCCCGTGCGTCCATGGGCAGCGCGCTGAGCGCGTTGAACGCGCCCCGAAACTTGAACGCGCCCATCCGCTGGAGGTTCTCGCACTTGAGGAACACCTGCGCCCCGACAATGCGATCCAGCGTCCGTGACGTCACGACCGGCGTACGGTGCGCATGGCCCAGGAGGCGGGCCCGTGCGCGCTCGACATCGGCGAACGTTGGCAGCGTTGGACTAGTCATTGATCTCGAACACCACCTTGCCGGCGGTGCCATTCTTGATCACGTCCATCGCCTCGGCAAACTGCTCGAGGGGGAAGCGATGCGTGATCACCGGTGTCGGATCAAAGGCGCCCGACCGCAGGAATCTGGACATCTGATCCCACGTGTCGTACATCCTCCTGCCCACCACGCCATACACGGTGAGTCCCTTGAAGATGATCTCGGTCGCGAAGTCGATGTCGATCGGCGTCGACGGAATGCCGAGCATCTGCACGCGACCGGCTGGTCGAGCCAGCGCGAAGGCCTGATGCACGGCGGCGGGAACGCCGCTCATCTCGAGCACGACGTCGGCACCCAGTCCACTCGTCCACCCCATCACACTTGCCTGGGCGTCCTGCGGCAGCACCGCGTCGTGCGCGCCCATCTGGCGAGCCAGTGCGAGGCGTGTGGGGTTCACGTCGACCGCGATCACGCGTGAGGCGCCGGCTGCCCGGCAGATACCGACGGCGAACAAACCGATCGGGCCGCAGCCGGTGATGAGCACCACACTCCCGGGAATGTTTGCCGTCAACGCCGTATGAAACGCGTTACCCATCGGGTCCATGATTCCCCCCACTTCGTAACTGAGCGAGGCATCGAGCGGCCAGATGTTCGACGCCGGCATGGCGATGAAGTCGGCGAAGCAGCCGTCCCGGTCGACGCCGATGATCCTGGTCGACTGGTCGACATGCGCGTTGCCGGTGCGGCTCAGCACACTGCGTTCATCCACGATGTGCCCTTCGGCAGTCACCCGATCACCCGGCTTCACATGGTGGACGAGCGGACCGGCCTGTACGACATCGCCCGAGAATTCATGGCCAACGACGAACGGCGGCTTGCAGCGTCCGGCTGCCCACGCATCCCATTCGTGAATGTGAACATCGGTGCCGCAGACGCCGGCGCGACGCACCCGGATGAGGACTTCGTCGTCACGAATTGTCGGCGTCGGCACATCATGCAACGCAAAACCGGGGCCTGCATGGGTCTTCACGAGTGCTCGCATGAGCACTACTCCGTGGCTTGAGGAAGGGAATTTCGCGGCGGATTCTCCGCGTCCGGTGCACGTCGCGATGCACCGGAGTGCGTGAAAGGTGCAGAACGCGCAGCACCGATGGAAGGTGTTGAGCACCCGCGTTTTTCTGTCAGGTGCTCCCGATCGTGGTACCTGCAGCGAGGTCGGCTCGTGCCGTTCGCCGCCAGCGAGTGGTCGTCGATGGAATAGGTACGGCACGGTCGCCGCAACACACCCTCGCGAGAGAAAACCGCACGGGTTATGCGTTTTGTTGTGAGAGATGCGTCGCCGTCATGGCGCTGACGACGTGTGGTCGCGTGTCACGGCGTCGGTGTTCAATTGCGCCGCTGAGCGTCCGATACTCTCGCTGCGGCACCCTCGCCCACCGCGTCGCAGCACTGATGCCGACAACACCGTCCGAAATTTTTTCTGCGATATCTCTTGCGCACCGTTTTTCAGCACTTCTATATTCGCGTCAACTTGTCAAGTGGCTCTTAGAGCCGAGGGTACTGCGTGACATCTTCCCGTCGCGAATTCCTCAAGAGCAGCGCCACCGTCGCCGCAGTCGGCTTCGCGGCGAATCTCGCGTCCCCGCGTTTCGTGGGTGCCGCAGCGCCCGCATCGCGCTTTGCCGATGACGCCCTGCGCATCGCGCCAACGGTCGGCGACCCTGCTATTCGCGAATTGGTTCTCTCGGCGATCGATGCCGCAAAGCGCGCGGGAGCCAGCTACGCCGATGCGCGTGTGAGCCTGAATCGGAGCCGGACGCTCGCGACGCGGGAGCGTCGTGTGCAGAACCTCAGTGATAACGAGACCCTCGGCTGCGGCATTCGCGTGCTCGTCGACGGGACCTGGGGCTTCGCCGCGACCCGTGAGCTGACTGCCGACGCGATTGCGCGCACCGCACGCATCGCTGTCGCGCAGGCCAAGGCCAACCGCCGCACGCAGGTCGCTCCTGTGCAACTCGCAGCGGTCACGCCGACGCCGAACGGTACGTGGAGCAGCCCGATCCGCATCGATCCGTTCGCGCTGGCCATCGAGGATCAGGTCGCGCTCCTGCTTCGTGCCAACGAAGCCGCGCTGGGTGTGGCCGGCGTTCGCTTTGTGAATTCGTCGATGTTCTTCCTCCGCGAGGAGAAAACCTTCGCGTCCACCGATGGCACCGTCACCGTCCAGACGATTTATCGCTCGCAGCCGAGCATGACCGTGACTGCGGTATCGGCGGATCTCTCGGACTTCCAGTCCCGACAGTCCACCGACGTGCAGCCGCACGGGTTGGGCTACGAGCATGTGCTGGATGCGAAGCTGGTCGAGAATGCGCCGCGATGGGGTGCCGAGGCCGTTGAGAAGCTGAAGGCAAAGTCGGTGGACATCGGACGCTATGACCTGGTGCTTCACCCCTCGCACCTCTGGCTCACGATTCATGAGTCGGTCGCACATCCCACTGAACTCGATCGGGCGCTCGGGTACGAAGCGAACTACGCCGGTACCAGTTTCGTCGCACCGCCGCAGAAGGTGCTCGGCAAGTTGAAGTACGGGCCTGAATTCATGCATGTGCAGGGTAACCGCTCCGAACCCGGGTCGCTCGGTGCAATCGGCTGGGACGATGAAGGCGTCGCCCCCGAGACGTTCGACATCATCAGGCGCGGCGTCGTGGTGGACTATCAGACCACGCGCGAACAGGCCGGCGAACTCGCCTGGTGGTATCAGCAGCAGGGGAAGCCGGTGCGCAGCCACGGCAACTCCTATGCGCAGAGCTGGGCCGATGTGCAGTTCCAGCGGATGCCGAATGTGTCGCTCCTTCCGGGTGAGAAGGATCTGATGTACGAGGATCTGATTGCCGCCACCGATCGCGGCATTGCGATCGTCGGCGATGGTTCGTTCTCCATCGATCAGCAGCGGTACAATTCGCAGTTCGGTGGCCAGCTGTTCTATGAAATCCGTGGCGGCAAGATCACGGGGATGCTGAAGGACGTCGCCTATCAGATTCGGACGCCCGAATTCTGGAACGCGATGGATATGCTGGGTGGCAAGCGGAGCTATGAGCTGGGCGGCGCGTTCGGCGACGGCAAGGGACAGCCCGCGCAATCGAACGCGGTGAGCCATGGCTGCCCGCCAACGCGCCATCGGCAGATCAACGTCATCAACACCGGACGGAAGGCATGAGTCATCGCTTGCGAGCCGACAGCTCGCCGCGTAGCCTGATGGAGCCCGCCCGCGTTCTCTCGCAGGCTGAGGCAGAGTCACTGGCCAAGCGCATCGTCGGGTTCTCCCAGGCCGATAGCTGTCGGGTCTCGATCGGGAGTTCGGCCCGCGGAAACACCCGCTTCGCCGTGAATCAGGTCTCGACCTCCGGCGACAACGAAGATGTGAGCATCCGTGTTCGCGTCACCGTCGGAAGGAAGGTCGGCGCCGCGACCACCAACCGTCTCGACGACGATGCGCTGCGTCTGGTCGTGCAGACCGCCGAGCGGATCGCACGACTTCAGCCCGACGATCCGGAGCTGATGTCCGAACTCGGGCCGCAACAGTACACGAGCGTCGATGCCTTTCACGCCGCCACAGCGGCCGCCGAACCGCAGCAGCGCGCCGACATCGTCCGCAAGATCACCGAAGCGTCACGCGCGGCGGGGTTGAGCTCCACCGGCTACCTCGAAGTCGTGACGTCGGCCAGCGCGATCGCAAACTCGGCAGGGCTGTTCGCATACCATCGCAGCACCGATTGCGCCTTCACGACCACCGTGCGCACTGCGGACGGCCTCGGATCGGGTTGGGCCGGCGCGGCTTCGCGCGACATCGGTGCGATTGACGGTGCCGCGCTGGCCGCCATTGCAATCGACAAGGCGAAGCGATCGCTGAACGCCGTCGCGGTTGAACCTGGACGCTACACCGTCGTGCTCGAGCCTACCGCTGTCGGCAATCTCGTGCAGCTGCTCGCGTTTGCCACCAACGCGCGGCAGGCCGACGAGGGACGCAGCTTTTTCACCAGGCCCGGCGGCGGTAACAAGATCGGGCTCAAGGTGGTCGATGAGCGGGTCAATCTCCGCTCGAACCCGCAGGATGCACTGGCGCCTGGCGTACCGTTCGATGGCGATGGTCTCGCCACGCGACCGGTGAACTGGATCGAACGCGGCGTCGTGAAGGAGTTGGGCTACGACCGTTTCTGGGCGCAGAAGAAGAGTATGTCGCCGGTTGTGCTTCCGGGCTGTCTGCAGATGGAGGGTGGGTCGCAAAGCGTGCAGGACATGATCGCCTCCACCGAGCGCGGCATTCTGGTCACACGCTTCTGGTACATCCGTCCAGTCGATCCGCGGACCATCCTCTACACCGGTCTCACACGCGATGGCACGTTCCTCATCGAACGAGGCCGCGTCACGAAGGCGATCAAGAATTTACGCTTCAACGAGTCACCCGTCTTTCTGCTGAACAACATTGAAGCGCTCGGAGTCCCGCAGCGCGTCAGTGCCAGTGAGAGCGGATCTGCCGGTGTTCCGATCGTGGTGCCGTCGATCAAGGCACGCGACTTCACGTTCACCAGTTTGAGCGACGCAGTTTAAGGATCAGCGTGCGACCTGATGGTCGCGCGCGCAGGAAGTCGGCTTCTCTTTTGAGGAGTCGGCCGTGGGGGCCTCCCGCCCGGTCGGGCGTGGCCCCTTGGTTCCGGTCTCCACCGGGGGAGGCACGGACCGCATCACTCCAGTTCTGGAGGAAGTACCATGGCTGCAAAGAAGGCTGCGAAAAAGGGCGCCAAGCGCGCCGCAAAGAAGGGCGCCAAGCGCGCTGCGAAGAAGGGTGCAAAGCGCGCCGCAAAGAAGGGAGCCAAGCGCGCAGTGAAGAAGGGCGCCAAGAAGGCAGCGAAGAAGGGCGCGAAGAAGGCTGCCAAGAAGGGTGCAAAGAAGGCAGTAAAGAAGGGCGCAAAGCGCGCTGCCAAGAAGGGCGCAAAGAAGGCTGCCAAGAAGGCTGCGAAGAAGGGTGCCAAGAAGGCCGCGAAGAAGGGTGGCCGCAAGGCTGCGAAGAAGCGCGCCAGCAAGAAGGCGCCAGCTGCTGCTCCTGCACCTATGATGTAATTCCGGTTTTTCCGGAATTCAAACGGGGGTGGCGCCAATCGGCGTCGCCCCCGTCGTCGTAGGCGCTCCGGTGTGCGGCGCTCACACCTCGTCGAACCCGATGCCTGTCACGGCCCTCTGCACAGTCGGCAAAAACACAACGGAGGCAGTGCCGTTGGCACCACCTCCGTCACAGCGCGACCTCAGAGTCGCCGCGCCTGATACGCACTACGCGCGCGCACCCTTGAGTGTCTCTTTACGCCGTCAGCAGCTCGCGCTCGTCGACATCGGCTGGGCCCCACACGAAGGCGAGCACGGTTGGCAAACGGTCGGCTTCAGCTCCTCGTGAAATCACGATCCCCATCGGCTCGTCGCTCGCAGCCTGCTTGTCTGTCTTTCCCATGCGCGCCCTCCCTCGTCACCCGGAGTGCCCGCACGCTCACATATATATGTGTGCGACAGGCCTACGCTCTCCGAGGCGCCCTGGGTGGGCGCATGTCCAACGGCTGTCATTGCAGTTTCAATGCCCGCAGGACGGTTTCCGTAACGTGCTGATCTACATAGGTTTACGGCTTTTGTATGAGCTCCGCTGACGATATTCTGTCGCGGATCGACACGCATGTGAGTTTAAGGCTGTGTCCTTATGCGACACGTGGTTTGTGGAGCACGATCACACCGTCGCTGCTCGCGACTGGTGTCTTCCACCCGGGGTAAAGCGCTGTCAGCGAACCGATCATTGCGCCCAGGCTCGATTCCGGTGGAATCCCTTCGATGTAGTGCACTCCGCCGGCGGCGGTCGCGTTCTGCAGGTGCGCCAGAACCCGCGAACGCTTCTCCGGTGACAGCGCCGCAAGCACCTGCGCATGCCAGATCACTGCGCGAACGGGCACCACGGGGAACCACTCGTCGAGCCCGTCGAAGAACCCTTCGACCTGAGCGGACAGGCCGGCCTGTGCCGCGGCGACCAGCACTTTGCTCACCAGCGCTTCGTCGTCCAGTTCGCCGAGCGCCGTGACATGCGCACCGTGAGCGGCCAGATAAAGCGTCCGCTCTTCCACGTGCGGCCCGGTCACGACGATATGCGGATGTTCTCCCGGACGTACTGCGTCGTTCAGGTGCTGCGTCGAAGCCAGGCCCCAATGGTCCGCGCGGCGGAACTGCTCGACGATGCGCAGCCGATTTCGACGCCAGCGATCATATGGCGGGAGCTTCAACCGTCGCTTGATCAATTCATTCACGACGTCACACAACACCAGCTCACTGAGCTCCAACTGGTCGCCCACTCGCATGAGTGCGACGGCATCGTCCGCAAGCGTGAGCAGAGAACTCCGCGGGACCGAGTCCTTGTAGCGTTCGATCTCCAGATCGACGTAGTTCGCGTATTCGTGTTTCAGCGAGCGTGTCGGCGTCGACAGCAGCATAGGCGTCCCGGGAGTCAGCGTGAAGGCCAAGTTCTCGCTCTCACGTCGCGAACGCAAGGCCAGACTCGCGTTTGGTGAATCATCGCGACGTCACTCGCGTGCTAATTTTCACGTCACATGCCAGAGCTCCCCGAAGTTGAAGCGGCGGCGCAGTTTCTTCGCGCACGGATTGTCGGCCGAACCGTGCGAGCCGTGCGATGGCTGCACCCTGCACTCGAGCGCCATTCTGCGGTTGACGCAGCTGTTCTCACGGGACGATGCGTGGCAGAGGTGCGTCGCGTCGCCAAGTGGCAGGAGGTCCACTTCACCGACGGCTCGGCGCTCATCGTGCACTTTCGGATGACAGGCGATTGGGCGATCACAGACCGCCCGGTGCCGCCGCCTCATGCACGGGCGCACTTCGTCTTCAGTGGATCGCGGCATCTCTGGTTGGTGGATCCACGCGTGTTCGCGCGGGTGCAGCTGCGCGAAGCGGGCGCGTCGAGCGGCACGCCCACCGTCGGGCCGGATGCGATGGACGAGGCGCTGACCGCCGATGTCCTTCGGCCGCGACTGGCGCTGCGTCGCGCGCCGATCAAGCAGGTGTTGCTCGATCAGGCGGTGATTGCGGGCGTGGGCAATATCTATGCGTCGGAGGCGCTCTGGTCTGCCCGGATCAACCCCGCCGCATCAGCACAGCGGCTCTCGCATGCGCGTGTTCAGCGCCTGATTGACGGGATCCGGTGGACGATGGGGCTCGCGTTTGAGGAGATGGGTCGGCACCAGTACGGCACCGCCACCGATCGATTCGCCGTGTATGACCGCGAGGGCGAGCCATGTCGGCGCTGCGGTGCCGCCGTCGCCCGCACGGTGCAGGGGCAGCGATCGACGTACTGGTGCAGACGCTGCCAGCGATCGTGACGTCTGGCGATCAGCGCGCCGTCAGCACCGCTCCCTTGAGATACCCGGTTTCCGGCACGGTAAGCAGGATCGGATGATCGATGGGTTGCAGTGTGATGTTGCGAATCACGATCTCCCGCCCGCTCTCGGCCGCAGCGTGTTCCAGAATTTCGAGGAAATCGGGGACGTGCACGTGGTGGCTGCAGCTGGCCGTGAACATCGTGCCGCCGGGCGTGAGCAGTTGCATGGCGAGTCGATTGATGTCGGCGTACCCGCGCATCGCATGCGAGACCGAGGCGCGGTTCTTCGCAAACGCCGGCGGATCGACGACGATCGTATCGAACCGATCGCCACCGGCCTTGAGGGCACGGAGGTATTCGAAGACGTCGGCGACGACCGGCGTGATGTTGGTGAATCCGTTGAGCGCGGCATTCTCTTCAGCGCGCGCGACTGCCGCTGCTGACACATCCACGGCCGTCACATGGTCAGCGGAGCGTGCGAGGTGCAGCGCGAAGGATCCGTGATAGCTGAAGCAGTCGAGCGCACGTCCGCGCGCCAGCGATCCGATCAGGACGCGGTTGTCGCGCTGGTCGAGGAATGCGCCTGTCTTCTGACCCGTTCGGAGCGCGGCGAGATAGTGGATGCCGTGTTCGGTCACGCGCACGGTATCGGGCACCGTACCGGCCAGCACTTCGACGGTGCGTTCGAGCCCTTCGCGGGTGCGGACGGTCGGGTCGTTGCGGGCGAGGATACCGGCAGGCTGGAGCAGCGACTGGAGTGCCGCGACGATATGAGCACGTTGGGTTTCCAATCCTGCGCTGAGCAGCTGGAGCACGAGCACGTCGTCGTACCGGTCCACGACGAGGCTTGGCAGTCCGTCGCCTTCGCCGTGGACGAGGCGACAGGCCGAGGTGAGTGTGCTGAGTGCGCTGCGTCGTGCGATCGCAGTCTCGAGCGCGGTGTGCCACCACTCGGCGTCGACGATCCGGTCGGGATCGGCTTCGAGGCGTCGCAGTGTGATTTCGGAGTTGGGACTGTAGAGCGCGGTGCCGAGTTTGCGGCCTCCCGGCCCGCGGAGGTCGACCAGTCCGGCGTCGACGCGTGGTGCGGTGGCGACATCGCTGCGGAAGACCCACGGGTGTCCGCGAAGAAGTCGTTCGGCGCCGCGTGAGGCGACGGTGGCGATGGGGAGTTTTTGCGGTGTGGTCATATGGGAGAGAGGCTAGCGGAAGTAATCGCACATCGCGAGCGTCGGACCCCTTGACCCTGCATCGGTCTCGACTAGTTTCTTCAGACTCCCCGGTAGAATGTTCCGGGACGTTGCACAGGCAGAGAGCAGCCTGACGGTGCGGCGGACGATGTTTGATAATGGAAAGAGTGTGGAGATCGTGGGAAGTGAATCCCATCGTGGACTGGGCACGGCAACGTGTCTATCGCGATGAAGTGATTGCAGTGTGCATGAATGCGCATGCACGGCTTGACCGGTTACGGGAGGTCAAGCGAGAGATGGCATGTGGGGGATGCCTGGGCACAGAGAGGCGATGAAGGCCGTGGTAAGCTGCGATAAGC
>Ga0335394_10001846_pt1 | contig 23835 bp, 25 predicted proteins | sample MAT03_FD_205741 | JGI IMG/M metagenome (GOLD analysis project Ga0335394, IMG submission 205741) | Freshwater microbial communities from Lake Fryxell liftoff mats and glacier meltwater in Antarctica - MAT-03 (spades assembly) (version 2) ...
TGGTGGGTCAGCAACCAGTTTTAGAGCCTGGACAAACACATCAATATGTTTCGGGATGCAATTTGAAGTCGGGTATCGGCAAAATGGTTGGCACCTACCAGATGGAGCGCATCGTTGATGGTGCAACTTTTGAAGTAGTGGTGCCGGAGTTTACTATGGTTGCGCCTTTGCGGTTGAATTGACTAAACACAAAGTTCAACTTATTCTTTAAGGATAGTTACATCATTGCAATTCGTAATTCAAAAATCAAAATTTAAAATTCAATATCATTTATTTAGGAATTTCCTCTAAGACCTCGCCCCCAACCCCTCTCCAGAGGAGAGGGGTGACTGAACTTATTAGATCGAAGTCCTTGAAAGTAATCCAAGCTGTGCTTGGTAAACGACATTGATTAATCAATCGTAAATCAAAATTCGTAACTCGTCAATCGTAATTTCATTCATTTCCTCATTGTGTTCACGTTCTTTAAGATAAAGTCTTATTTACATCATTGGCTCTACACGGTTGATGAACACTCGATTCACTCGCCCTTCTTTTTTGATTTCTACGAGAAGGTGATTCGTAACAAAAATGCAATCGCGGGATTTAATGAAATTGAACAGACACGCAAGAAGGTACTTGAAAGCACCATAGAAATTGAGCTTGAGGATTTAGGTGCTCGCTCTACGCACTTCACTAATGAAAAAAGATTTCTTTCAAAAGTTGCTGAAACAAGCAGCAGTCCGCAACAGTTATGTGAATTGCAGTACAGATTAGTAAACTACATGGGCGCAAGTTCCATCCTTGAGTTAGGAACCTCGGTTGGCATCACCACACTCTATCTCGCCAAACAGAAGGACGCACGTGTTGTTACGTTTGAAGGAAATAAAGCGCTGATTGAGATCGCACGCACCCACTTCGATTTCTTTGAATCAAAAAATATCGTTCTGATTGAAGGTAACTTAAACACAACGCTTGCCGACTACCTGCAGAACCCGGCAAAAATTGATTATGCGTTAATGGATGCAAACCATCAGTATGAACCAACGATTCGCTACTTTAATTTATTAGCAAAGCGTATGGCCGAAAAAGGAATTATTGTTGTGGATGATATTTATTATTCGGAAGACATGGCCAAGGCCTGGAAAGAATTGCGAACTCATACGTTAGTTTATGGCAGTGTGGATTTATTCCGCTTTGGTATTTTGTTCTTTGATCCGGCTCTTAACCGGCAACATTACGTCTGGTCGTCATAGCGTTGCTTATCCCTCCAATTAAGGCTATTTTTGCCCTTCGAAAGATTTTTAATATGACACAACCAACTCCATCAACACCAACCCCCGCTCCTAAAAAAAGTAGCAAAGCAGGTATTATCATCGCAATCTTATTAGTTATTGTGGTTGTGCAGAGCATTAAAATTTACCTGGATTATCAGGACAAAGTAGAGGTAAAGCAAGAGTTGGTAAGCACTGAAGAAGATTTGGCCTCTACCATGCAACGGCTGAATGATGTGAAATTGGAACTGGATCAAAAGATAGCTGAGATTGGAAAGTTAGGTGGCGATGTAGCGGAATTAGAAAAAGCCAAAGCTGAAGTAATGGCGGAATTGAAGCGAGGTAATAGTCGCAGCACAAAAGCCATTAAAGAATTAAAAGATCGCCTGGAAGGATATGAGGAATTGCTTAAGTTGAAGGATGATGAAATAGACAAGTTGAAGTCAGTAAACAAAGAACTTTTTTCTGAAAACAGAACCTTGAAAACGAAACAGAATGTATTGAATGATTCGTTGAATCGTGTTACTAAAAATAAAGACGAGTTAGCCACTAAAGTAGCAATCGCATCACAACTAAAAGCTGAAAAAATTGCGCTGGTGTCTGTTAATTCGAAAGGGAAAGAAAAAGATTCACCATTCAGAAAAAGGCAACTTGAAAAAATAAAAGTAGAGTTCAATATCGCTGAGAATAAAGTAGCGCCTATTGAAGGAAAGAAAATTCTAATCCGTGTTATTGATGAGAATGGGCAACCCATATTTGATACCACCAAAGGATCGGGCACCTTTATGCTTGGCAATAAAGAAGAGTTTTATACTTCCGCGCAGGAAATACTTTTTGACAATACCGGTCAGAAGTTAGTTTTCGTTTACGACAAAGGATCTGACTATACGGCAGGTACCTACTTAGTGGAAATTTATACTGATGGATACTTAATGGGAAGCACCCAATTCGCTGTAAAGTAATTTAGTCTTTCACGCTGTTAAGCCCGAGTAGTTTTAGCATCCAAACCGGAAGTGGTTTTAACGGGTCGCGATTTTTCAAATTGAGATACCAACCAATCTTTTCGATTATTGGAATTTTGTGCGTCTCTACCAATTCAACAAGTGTACCATCGGGGTCTTCGCAATACGCAAAATGACCTGCGGCCTTACCCATATCAAACGAGTTTCTGCTGTCTACCGTAAATTCAAAGCCAGCCTTTGTGCAGGCTGCGTGTAGCGAATCGATGTTGGCAACATCAAAGCAAACATGAATGTAGCCCTTATCACCCCACCAACGACCACCAAATATTTTTATTGGAGTTTTGCCCGAAACCTGCACCAACTCAATCTCATGCTGTCCTAGTAACTTTCCGAACGCGCCCTTCCTTTCAACTGATGACCTTAACAAAACACGCCTGAAAGAATTACTCCCGCCCGTGATTTTTGCAAAGTCTGCAAACTGCTCTGTCTTGTCATAAACTACTTCAGTAAATCCGAGAATATCGCGATAAAGTTTTAGCGCCTTGTCGATATCGGTTACACCAATAACACAACCCGCTACCCCACCAAAGTTTTTATTTCGATCCTGAAACCAGCTCTTCGATTCTATTACTTCTATAAGATTTGAATAAGGATCTTGCGCATAAAAATGAAGTCTTCCATCTGGGCCAGCGATCGGCTCATTCAAAAGACAAACGCCTTTAGCCTGCAGACTTTTATAGGCTTCAGGTATTGATCTCGATTTTATTTTTACCATGCTAACTCCTGTATCCCCTAATTCAATTTTGGGAGAATCCTGCGGAGTGCGACTTGTATATTGCCAGATTTCAAGCCCGGCACCGCCTTCTAAGTTCATTGCGAGGATTGCATAGCGTTGATGCGCGATGTCGCCCGTGTAACGAGCCATTAATGAGGCTGTTGCATGATCCCGAAAAATCGGTACAGTCATATCAAAGGCTTTGCGATACCAGGCCCATGCCTGCTCTGCATCTGCCACACCAAGGCCAATTTGCTGTATTCCGCTAATGTGATAACTCATTCGTCAAGGATAATTCAGCAATTTGCTATAAGTTTTTTTTATATCAAGGGGATTTCGATCTAAATTGAACAGAATGAAGGCAAATAAATTTACCAACTGTACCCGGAGCCAACTATTGCGATCATATTTACGAGCTGAAACGACAACATTCTTAGGAATAATCCGAAACGTGTATTTTCTGCGCAACCTGCGGATAAAGTCATAATCTTCCATCACCGCATAGTATTCGTTATAGCCGGACAGTGTTTCAAAGACTTGCTTTGTAACAAACAAGGTTTGATCGCCCCCGCGGCACATCAAGCTTTTAAATCGGGTACAGTATGCGTTGATCTTTAATAGCCACTTATCGGAATCAAATAAATAGCGATAGCATCCGGCCTGATAATTTTGGGTTACAGCTTCTTTAATATCTAACGCGAATGTTGGCACCAGTCTAACATCTGCGTGAACAAAATACAGCACATTTCCTTTTGCAACGCTGGCTCCCGCATTCATCTGACTAGCACGGCTTTTTGCCAGAAATTGAATTACTTTAGCTCCTGCGAGGGTAGCTTGTTCGCAGGTGTTATCGGTACTGGCGGCATCTACCACAATCGTTTCGCAAACTATTCCGGCTGCAAATTGGTTTATAAATGAAATAAGGTTATAAACTCTATCCCCCTCGTTGTACGCGGGTATAATTACACTGATTGCCATGTTCTCACTCAAGTTCAAAAAATCTACCGGGTATTTGTGTCCGTAAATCTAATCAACTATGAAAAAAGGATTCTTAGCAATAATGATTTTAGCGTTTGGATTTGAATCATTTTCACAACCATCGCACGAAATTTATGATGCGCTGTTAAAAAAGCATGTAACTCAAGCGGGTGTTGTTGACTACAAAGGTTTTTTGAAAGATACTGTTACGTTAAACAAGTACCTGGCAATTCTAAGCAAGAACCCCCCAAACGAGAAGACTTGGTCCAAGGAAGACCAAATGACATATTGGATTAATGCCTACAATGCGTTCACTATTAAGTTGATAACCAACTATTACCCAGTCAAAAGCATTAAGGATATTGGCAGCAGCATTCAAATTCCTTTTGTAAATACTCCGTGGGACCTCAAGTTCATTACGATTGGCAAAGAAAAGATGGACCTAAATAACATTGAACACGGAAAACTTCGAAAAATTTTTGACGACCCGAGGATTCATATGGCATTGGTGTGTGCCAGCAAATCGTGTCCTATTCTGCTGAATGAGGCATATGATCCAAAACGGCTAGATGCTCAGCTAAATCAACAAACCAAAGCATTTTTGGCCGATCCTTTCAGAAATAAGATCTCGGCCGACAACCCTCAGCTGAGCATGATTTTTAAGTGGTATTCTATGGATTTTAACAAAAAGGGTGGCTCCGTTCGAGAGTTTGTGAACCGATATTCCAGTGTTAAAATCAAGCCAGATGCTAAAATTGCGAATACTGACTACGATTGGGGACTAAACGAGTAATAAGCGCGTTATAGGCCTATCTTATTTTTAATTGAGATTTGGTCAAATTGGACGGTTTTCCTACTTTTGCAGTCCATTTTAAAAAAAACAATAGTACATGAAAAATTACGAGACGGTATTCATTTTAAATCCCGTTTTGTCTGAAGACCAGGCAAAGGATACTGTCGAAAAATTCGTGAAGTTGTTGACCTCGGCTAAAGCCGAGGTAATCAATGTAGAAAAGTGGGGACTTAAGAAAATGGCTTATGCCATTCAGAATAAGTCAACTGGTTTCTACAATCTTCTAGAATTTACGACTGACTCCTCCGACCTTGTTAGCACGCTAGAAACAGAATTCAGACGAGACGAATCGGTAATGCGCTTTTTAACCACTGTGCTTGACAAGCATGCGGTTATCTACAATGCCCGCAGACGCAAAGGCGAATTTAATCGCACCAAAAAACAAGCCACTAGAAAGGAGGAAGTAGCAGCATGACATTAATGAACGAACCTATTAAGCGCGCAGAGATTAAACCTAAATACTGCCGCTTCAAGAAAAACGGAATTAAGTATATCGATTACAAGGATCCTGATTTTCTTTTGAAGTTTATCAACGAGCAAGGAAAGATCCTTCCAAGACGACTAACGGGCAACAGCTGGAAGTTTCAGAACAAAGTAGCGCAGGCTGTGAAGCGTGCCCGCCACGTAGCATTACTTCCTTACTTAGCCGATTCATTAAAGTAACCTTAACCTGTAGCAACATGGAAATAATTTTGAAGCAAGATGTAGCAGGACTCGGTTACAAAAATGATACAGTAAAAGTGAAGCCGGGTTATGGAAGAAATTTCTTAATTCCGAATGGATCAGCGATCATCGCCAACGAGTCGAACAAGCGAATGACAGCAGAGAACATCAGGCAGGCAGCCCACAAGGCAGCTAAACTAAAGCAGGATGCAGAAGCATTGGCCGCTAAGATTGGTGAACTTGTAGTTGAGATTAAAACTAAAGCTGGCGAGTCTGGAAAGATTTTTGGCGCAGTAACTGCCGTTCAGGTAGCTGAAATTCTTAAGAGCAAAGGCTTTGAAGTAGACCGTAAGAAGGTTCATTTCAAGGAGCAGCCAAAACAACTTGGAACCTATACGGTTACCTTAGATCTTCACAAAGAAGTGAAGCATACACTAAGTGTAAATGTGGTAGCAGAATAAGTTGTTACAAAATAAAGATTAAAGCCCTGACTTTGTTGGGGCTTTTTTATTGCCTTCAATTTGAGTGACTAACTGCCCATACCAGGCCGCCCCATATTTGCGAATTAGTGGATCCTTCAAAAACTTATACACGGGCACGCCCAACGATTGACCTAGCTTGCAAGCAGCAGAACAGATATCCCATTTATGGTAATTGACGGCTTCAAAACCTTTTTTATTGGTAGTAATTCGAATTGGATAAAGGTGACACGAGATTGGTTTTCTGAAGGCTACCTTACCATCCAAATAAGCTTGCTCAATGCCGCACTTCAAAATTCCCTTTTCGTCATACAAGGAATAGGCACATTCCTTTCCACCAATGGTGGGTGTCGAAAAATCTCCGTCTTCATCTAAAATATAAGCACCTTGTTCGTCAATGGCTTTGGCACCTGCCGCAGTAAGGTACGGACGAATATCTTTTTGGATAGCCTTCATTATTTCGAGTTCCGATTCTTCAAGTGGTGCGCCTAAATCGCCCTCAACACAGCAGGCGCCTTTGCATTTTTCCAGATTGCAAACAAACTCTACTTCCTTAATATCATCCGAAACTAAGATCTCTCCTACTTTAATCATGTCGCATTTATTAAAAGCTCAATTCTTCTGCAAGGTAGTAATGTCTTATTGAAATAATTCAAATTGAACATGGCGGGTAGCCTCAACATATTGCTGAATTACTTTGGTAGAAATCTGCTTTGAGAAAAAGCCAATCTGATAAGCCGGTAACTCCATTAAACCTGAATCGGCTTTATGTGTGGATACCGAAAGATTGTAGCCAAGCGACAACATGTTGTTTTGATAAATCTGAACTAATCGTTTATAAAACTGATGATTGCTGTCAAGGCTTTTCTCAAGTCGTTGTAAATCACCTTGCCCATTTAAAAAACTTTTGAGCTTATCGCGATTTTCCTTTAGATAGAATTGATAATTAAGCCTATCGTTCAACGCAAATGTAAAAGGTATTAGAAAATTAAACCCTTGCTCAGCTAATTGAATGATCGTGCTGAAATGAAGGTCGAACGAAAATGAATCGCAAAGGCAAAAGACTGCTACTTTATATGAACCTTTGCTTCGAGGAACATAGTGCGTAAACATGGGAATTGCAGCCTCTGGTTTCCCATCTAACAGCAAGGTGTTTTTTGCTTTGAAATTTTTATTAACCCGGATCTTGAGCGTTCTGAGTTGTTCTGCTTCCTTCTCACAAAAAATAAATTTAGTAATCGGCATCTCGAGCGAAAGCGCCATTAAGGAGGGAGCCGCAAACAATTCTTTCCTTGCTCCCAGCGAATAGATTCCATTACCGGCAAATAAATCGATAAAGACAATCTCATCCACCTTTCCCGCTAAGGTGCCGACAAATGATTGCAGGTATTGTTGAATGATCGAAGTCTTGGTTTTAATCCAAGGCTCGGCTGCAGTTACGCTAAAGCCATCGTCAGGAAATGTTACAGGTGATAAAGAGGAAGTAAAACTCACGCAATTTGTTTATCAAAACTAACAGCCATTTCTTAAAATTCAGAATTTGCACTAAGAGTTTTTCTATTGACGCACGGACGATTTCTATAACTACATATAAATCAGGCTTCTCAACAAATCATATAAATGAATTATTTAAGAAGTTAAGAATGCTAAAGTGAAGGTGCGTTTTTGATGTTTCCGCATAGCTGATACCTGCCTATATTGCAACCGATTTATGAGTGATTATTTAGAGAGCCTGAACGAACCGCAACGGGAGGGCGTGATTAATACTGAGGGGCCGTGCATGATCATTGCGGGTGCAGGTTCTGGAAAGACCCGGGTGCTCACCTTACGGATTGCGCACTTGATTCAAAGCAAACAGGTTGATCCATTCAATATTCTGGCATTAACGTTTACCAACAAGGCCGCTAAAGAGATGCGAAATCGCATCGAAAAAATGGTGGGTGCCGATGCGCGAAACCTTTGGATGGGAACTTTCCACGCGGTATTTGCGCGGATATTACGAGCCGAAGCGCATCATCTTGGCTACCCAAACAACTTTACCATTTATGATACGGATGATTCCAAATCGTTACTCAGAAGTATAATTAAAGAGCTGGGTCTTGATGATACTCAATACAAAGTCAATTCTGTTTTTAACAGAATCTCTTCCGCTAAGAACAGATTGGTTTCGTGGCAGGATTATCTAAGCAATCCGATTTATGCAGCCGATGATGCGGCTAACATGCGACCCGAGATTGGAAATATTTACAAAGCCTATTCGCTGCGCTGTTTTAAATCGGGCGCAATGGATTTTGACGATCTACTATTTAACACGGATCGACTTTTTAAAGAACATTTACAAGTGTTGAATAAATATCAGCATCGGTTCCAATATGCGCTGGTGGATGAGTTTCAGGATACCAACCTTTGCCAATACTTTATCATTAGAAAACTGGCTGCCGTTAATCAGAATATTTGTGTTGTGGGTGACGATGCACAAAGTATCTATGCCTTTCGTGGAGCCGATATTTCAAACATTCTCAATTTCGAAAAAGACTATCCAGACCTGCGCATTATAAAACTTGAGCAAAATTATCGTTCAACGCAAACCATCGTTGATGCGGCCAATTCTGTCATTGCAAAAAATAAAGCTCAAATTCCAAAAAAAGTATGGACTAGCAATGAAGAGGGCAACCTGATTGAGTTGATAAAAGCCGTCTCCGATAATGAAGAGGGTAAACTGATTGCCAATTCTATCTTCGAAGAGAAGATGCAGCATCAACTTAAGTTCAGCGACTTTGTAATCTTATACCGAACCAACAGCCAGTCGCGTGCTATTGAAGAAGCGCTTAGGCGGATGAATATAAAATACAAAGTAGTGGGTGGCCTCTCCTTTTATCAACGTAAGGAAATAAAAGATACACTTGCTTACCTGCGCTATTCTCTGAATCAACAAGACGAAGCTTCCTTTAAGAGAATCATTAACACACCGAAACGTGGAATCGGTGATACCACCATTGATAAGATTATTGTTGCCGCCAATGATCACACGATGTCAATCTGGGAAGTGCTGCAAAATATTTCTTCTTTTTTAGGTGGCACTGCCGCTGGCCGGATTGATGACTTTGTAACAAAGATCAAACGCTTTGGAATTGAAATTCAAAACAAAGACGCTTACGAAGCGGCCGCTGAAATAGCAAAGTCATCAGGGTTGATGAAAGAATTGTACGAAGACAAAACGGTAGAAGGACTGAGTCGCTATGAAAACGTACAAGAACTTTTAAATGCAATCAAAGAATATGTAGAAGATCCTGAAAAGGAAGACAAAAGCTTAGGCGCGTTTCTGCAGGAAGTTTCCTTGCTCACTGGCCAGGATGACGACAAGGATAATGATCCTGACGTTGTTACCTTGATGACCATCCACATGGCCAAAGGATTGGAGTATAAGTATGTTTACATCGTGGGCATGGAAGAAGATCTATTTCCATCGCAGTTGATGTTGAGTAGCCGATCGGAACTAGAAGAAGAGCGCAGACTTTTTTATGTAGCCATTACACGAGCGCAGAAAAAACTATTCCTCTCCTTTGCAATTACCCGCTATCGGTTTGGCCGTTTAAAAAATTGTGAGCCCAGTCGTTTCTTAGATGATATACAAGGCCGCTACATTAAAGTGAGCACCAAGTTTGGCGGGGTTGAGTCGATGGCACCAAATCCAACTTTTGCCAAGAGCTTTATTAGTGGCATGAAGAAAACCATTGCCACAAAACCTATTGTTAAATCAACTGCTTATAAACCATCTGCCGATTTTGCCCCCAGCGATACCTCAAGTCTAAAAGAAGGCATGAAGGTAGAACACCCTAAGTTTGGCTTCGGCACTGTGCTAAAAATGGAGGAAGTAGGCTCAGAACGCAAGGCGAAGATCAATTTTGCCGATTTTGGCGAGAAGACCTTATTACTTAGCTTTGCCAAGTTGAAAATACACTAGGTAGATGAGTTTAAGTGAAATTATAAAAGAAATTGATAAACTTCCTGTGGAGGAAAGTTTGCAAGTATTTTCGCATCTCCAGAATAAATTAAAAAAGAGGGAGAGAATACTCGAATCCTTAGATGAAATCAAAGGAATAGGAAAAGGGTTGTGGGATATGGATGCTCAGGAGTACATTAATAAAGAAAGAGCAGGTGATCGGTGCTGACAAAGTATTTTTTGATACATCGCCTTTCATTTACTTAATAAGTTGGCCATCATTGAAAAATTCAGAAATAAACTAAGGGAGCATAAATTTATTGTGTTTGATATTACTGAACATATTGCCGAACTTTCAGCTGACTTGAGAGCAAAATATCTTTTTCTTAAAAATTTTGATGCTCTTCAATTAGCCACCGCCATTTCATCAGGTTGTACTAAATTTTTAACTAACGATTACGAATTGAAACAAGTAAAAGAAATTACTATAATTTTAATTGACGACCTCATTTGAGTTTAATTTATGATTGGAGAATATAATACATCCCGTGAAGCCATTATTCTGAAAGAATACGGAAGAAACGTTCAAAATTTAGTTAACTATATCCGCAGCGTTCCTGATAAGGAAAAGCGCACCCAATTAGCCACTACGCTAATTGAATTGATTAAGCAACTTGCTCCTGTTGCCAAAGAGGCGCAGGAAAATCCACAACGGATGTGGGATGATCTTTATATCATGGCCGATTTCAATTTGGATGTTGACAATCCTTTTACAACTCCCGACCGCACAATCTTATTTAAGAAGCCGCGCAAAATGGAGTATCCACAAAATAATGTTCGTTTCCGGCACTATGGAAAAAATATTGAGAAGCTGGTGAAAGAGGCGCTTAAAAAAGAAGATGCAACAGAGCGCGAAGAAGCTGCCATTTATATCGGCAAGTTGATGAAAACTTTCTTTGGTGCGTGGAATAAGGAAACTCTTGACGATTCAGTAATTGTAAAAGATATTGGCATTCTATCGCAGGGAAAATTAATGTTGAGTTTGGATAAAGTACGTGAGGAAAATCTTTTTGAGAAACTCTATCGCGAGCCACGCAAAACCAATGAGCGCGCACAGGGCGAAAATAGAAATCAACGGAGCAACCGACCGTTTAAGAAAAACCGTCACCAACAACATCGCAGAAGAGGTCAATGAGTTCATTCAAGATCAAAGGCGGTCTTCGACTGAAAGGAGAAATCATCCCACAAGGCGCCAAGAATGAAGCGCTTCAGGTTATCTGCGCTCCCCTGCTTACAGCTGAACCCGTTACGATTCATAACGTCCCGGATATTGTTGATGTCAACAAACTGATAAACCTGATTAGTGATTTAGGATGTAAGGTTGAGAAATTAGGCAAAGGATCTTACCGCTTTACAGCCGCTAACATTAATATAAAATTTTTAGAGACTGCCGACTATAAAACTAAAGCTTCCGCACTGCGTGGATCAGTGATGCTACTGGGTCCTATTTTGGCGCGCTATGGTCAGGCGAGTATTCCAAAACCTGGTGGTGACAAAATTGGGCGTAGAAAGTTAGATACGCACTTTATTGGCTTTCAAAATCTGGGCGCCAAGTTCAAGTATGAAAGTGAGGATAATCTTTTTCATATAGATGCTTCGCACTTGCAGGGTAAGTACATGCTATTGGATGAAGCGTCTGTTACAGGAACTGCGAACATCTTAATGGCCGCGGTGCTTGCAAAAGGAACAACCACACTTTACAACGCAGCATGCGAACCATACTTGCAACAGCTTTGTGCCATGCTCAACCGTATGGGTGCAAAAATTTCGGGTATCGGTTCTAACCTCTTAGTGATAGAAGGCGTTGAGAAGTTGGGTGGCACTGAGCATACTATTCTTCCGGACATGATTGAGATTGGAAGCTTTATCGGGCTTGCCGCGATGACTCAGTCGGAAATCACCATTAAGAATTGTCGCCTTGACATGTTAGGGATTATCCCTGAAATATTCAGACGACTAGGAATTAAGATGGAGTTCAGAGGCGATGATATTTACATTCCCGCACAAGAGCGGTATGAGATTGAAACCTTCATCGATGGCTCTATTCTTACCGTTGCCGATGCCCCTTGGCCCGGTTTCACGCCTGACTTAATAAGCATCGTGTTGGTGGTAGCTATCCAAGCAAAAGGTACCGTACTCATTCATCAAAAAATGTTTGAAAGTCGGTTATTCTTTGTAGATAAACTGATAGACATGGGTGCTCAGATTATTCTTAATGACCCACATCGTGCTACCGTAATTGGGTTAGATAGAAAAAATTCATTGCGGGGAATTAAAATGTCCTCACCCGATATTCGTGCGGGGGTTGCCTTACTGATTGCTGCACTTTCAGCTTCTGGTGAAAGCGAAATCTCCAATGTTGAGCAGATTGACCGTGGCTATCAGGATATTGAAGCTCGCTTGAAAAAGTTGGGCGCTCAGATTGAGCGGGTTGCTTGATTTACTAAAGCAACATTTATTTCCTTCTTTGAATACTAAGCTCATGGCCAGTTCCGTTCTAAAATAGCTTAACCCAAACTTTATGAAAACCCCATTACTCATTTTGCTTCTTTTAGGGTCAATTCCTGCACTTAGTCAGGAAGCAGAAACCCTCGCAGCCCCCCGGGCACTTTTTAAAGTGTCACCTCAAAATTTTGCCATCAACACACTAAAAGTGGGTGCTGAAATTTTTAACAAACCACGAACGAAAAGTTATAGCCTGTTTCTTTATGGGCGCTTTGACAGCAATAACGACTCACAACCTTATTACTATGGCGATGAATTTTACAAAGGCCTGGGTGGCGAATTTCAATATCGAAAATACTTAACCGGATTTAAAAGCTACCAGACTAAACGTGGCAAAGACTTCTTGCAGGGAATTTATGTGGCCGGATATTTAACAGGGGGTACTTATTCAAATAAAGGTGAATTTTTCCGCTCCAGCTATGATTTTAATACCGGCCAATCAACCAGGTTTATGGTTTCTGTTGATGACCAAGTTGTAAACTGGGGAACCGGTTTTACCATAGGCGTACATCGAACCCTTTGGCGGGTTTTATTCATTGATGCGTATATAGGGGGTGGCATTCAATGGTCGGATTTTAATAGGAAGTTCAATCCATCTTTACCGATGTCTTACTCCTCTTATTCAGGAATAACTTCACCAGGCTACCAAGGCATTATGCCCAAGTTTGGAGTTTCTTTAGGGGTTGCATTGTAATTAATTACATCGATGAAACATCCAACCAATTTTTTATTTCAAAACCGTTCTGCGAAATACCGCTATTACTTCCGCCATAGATAACCGTTCCCTTTTTAGCTGAAATTTTTTCAAAATAAATCAGATTTTTATAAAAGGAATCGTTCAGCGTTTCGGCAGATTTTATTTGAACTGGATAACCGTTCTGTCGATTTTTATGCAGTTTGGGAATTGAATTCCCAAACTGCAAGAATTGCTGTAAGTATTTTTTCTACAGTAATATACGGCTTATCCAGACAGATCAATTTAATGGCTAAATTCAAAAATGCATAAGAAAATTAAGGCCTTCACGTATTCTTGCCTCAGAAAAAGAAATAGAGACCTGCAATAAAAGAGTATCTAAGTCTGAGCTTTTAGATAGTAACAACCCCGTGTGTCAATATCTCCTTTACAAATGGATTATTGTTTTCCGTATCCTCTTCTGAAAAAGGGTGCAACTCCAATAATGGGTACTTAGAAACAATAGAGGCGATTGGCTCAATGTCTGCTGTACCGCACCCCGTGAATTTCTTATCCCAAACGGCCAGGTCAATATCACTTAACTCATTAGGCTTACCTTTTGCATACGATCCAAACAACACCACACGAGTTGGTGAATAACCGGCCAATTTCAGATCGGCTACAAAATCTGAGATGCGTTGGTTTAAAGTTTTTCGAGTAAGCATGTTTTTAATTTTTGCACTTTCTCAAACTGATTACTTAGGTAGCTTTCGGTAGCTATCGAATATATTTTTTCCTTGTAATCGGGATAACGGGTATCAATGCTCCATTGATTTACTATAGCAAGGTAATCGTACTCTTCCGCTGGCAAATCAAGCTCCGCTTGATTATGCAGGTTTTGAAGATCATGGGTGCGGGGTGGTTGATTATCGATGTTGTCCTTAACCCAGTGCGCTTTCAATAATTTCTCAGTTACTAAGTGCAACATGAACAGCGCCATCACACGCTGGCTCCCATTCTTCAGGTAAACAGCAGTCTCCCAATTTCGTTCGGCCTCCCTTTTCCAATAGGCTATATGTTCTTCTTTTGATAACATAATAGTTCAAAGATAGCAATTACCCGATTGCCAAACACGGATCAATTTATTAGTCAAAGCTCAATCTTCAACCCTACTGGGCAATGATCAGAACCATGATACTCGTTGCAGATCATGGCATCTTCTACTTTAGGCAAAATCTTTTCGGGCACTAAAAAATGATCGATGCGCCAGCCAACATTTTTGGCGCGGCCATTCGTTACAAAATTCCAGTATGAGTATTTAACTTCTTCTGGATAAAAATGACGGAACGTATCGGTAAAGCTGGAGTTTAAAAACCTATCAAAGCCATCAATCTCTTTTTGAGTATACCCAGCTGATTTATTATAATTCTGTTTCGGGTTAGCAAGGTCGATAGGTTTATGAGCCACATTGAAATCACCACAAACAATAACAGGCTTTCTTCTATTAAGCCAAAGGATATATTCTCGAAATGCAACATCCCAGGTTTGTCGGTAATCTAATCGCGCCAAGCCTTCACCTGCATTAGGTGTGTAAACTGTTACAAAAAAATATTCTGGAAACTCGGCCGCAATAACCCGACCTTCCTGATCATGCTCCTCAATGCCCATGTCATAAACAACATCCAATGGCTCCTTCTTGGTAAGTATTGCAGTACCTGAATATCCCTTTCTCGCTTTCGATGAATTCGCATACACTTTATATTCCGGCAGAAGTTCTAATGCAGAAAGTGTTTCTTCTTTTGCTGCTTTCGTTTCTTGCAAGCCCATAATGTCGGGTGCCATCGTCCGCACATTCTTAACAAACTCCTTTTTTATGATTGCACGAATACCGTTTACGTTCCAGGAAACTAAATGCATGATAAATATTAGTTGTTAGTTAATCGTTGATGGCTAACCGTTATCAAATAGATCAACTTAGGTAAAGTCGATCAACGAATAACGCTTAATCAACAACTACATTAAAAATGATACCTCACAAATGCTTCAATCGCTTCATACTCGGCAAGCCCTAATAAGTTATAGGCTTCTGCTGTTGCATGATTGCGATCTTCCGCCCGAACCCAGAACTCGCGCTTGTCGCTTCCGGGAAATACGGCACTATCTTTTTGTGATTGATGTTTAAAGATCGCTCTACGCTTACGCAACAATTCATCCGGGCTCAATGGCACAGCCATTTCAATCTGGTCAATGTCCCACTCCTGCCATGCACCGCGGTAAAGCCACACGTAGCAATCCTTCATATAATCTTTATGCTTCAATCGATCGATTGCCTGATAGATAGCGGCCAAACAAACCCGGTGTGTTCCATGTGGATCTGATAAATCGCCTGCTGCATATATCTGGTGCGGTTTAATTTCTTCAATCAAGTCAACAATGATCTGAATGTCCTCTTCACCTAATGGTTTTTTCTTTACAGTGCCAGTTTCATAAAAAGGCATATCTAAGAAATGCGCCTGTTCATCCGGAATACCAGTATACCGGCATCCGGCTTTTGCTTCGCCTCTACGAATCATGCCTTTGATTTTCATTACCTCCGGGCTATCAACTGCTCCGGGCTTTTTACTACGAATATCTGTAACTATTTTTTTATAGAATTTATCACCATCGGCTTTGCTCAATCCAAAGGATTGATTGAAATCTCTCACAAAATCCGCAAAGCGAATAGCATCATCATCGAACACAGCAATGTTACCCGATGTTTGATACGCCACATGCACTTCATGTCCATGATCGACAAGACGAATAAATGTTCCGCCCATCGAAATTACATCATCATCGGGGTGCGGACTGAAAATAATCGCGCGCTTTGGAAATGGCTTTGCCCGTTCCGGTCGGTGCGAATCATCGGCATTGGGTTTACCTCCAGGCCAACCTGTGATGGTATGCTGTAACGCATTGAATATTTTAATATTAACCTGATAGGCAGAGCCAAATTCTGTAATGATATCGCCCATACCATACTCCATGTAGTCATGGTTGGTAAGTTTAAGCACAGGCTTGTTCAATTGAAGACACAGCCAAACAACAGCTTTTTGAATTAACTTTTCATTCCAATCGCAGCTATCCACCAACCAAGGTGTTTTGATGCGGGTTAGTTTTGAAGAAGCTGCATCGTCTAACACAACCAACGTATTGTGATGATTCTGCAAAAAGGTAGATGGTATTTGATCGGTGACCGGACCTTCAACTGCTTTTTGAATGATTGGTCCTTTACCTTCGCCCCACGCCATCATAATGATGCGCTTGGATTTCAAGATCGAGCCAACCCCCATGGTGATGGCTTTCTTAGGAACGTTATCCTCACCAAAGAAATCACTGGCCGCATCAATTCGAGTAACCTGATCTAACGTGATCATGCGTGTGGGTGACTTCTCAGAAGAACCTGGTTCGTTAAAACCAATGTGACCAGTGCGACCGATACCTAAGATCTGCAAATCAATCCCGCCAAGGGAATCAATTTTCGCATCATAACTCTTGCAAAAGTCAGCAGCTTTATCTTTGGCTAAGGTACCATCCGGGATATTTATATTTTCCTTTGGAATATCTAATGAATTAAATAGATGTTCGTTCATGAACCGCACATAGCTTTGCAAAGAATCCGGAGCGATGGGATAATATTCATCGAGGTTGAACGTAATTACATTCTTAAAACTCAATCCTTTTTTATGCAAACTCACTAACTCAGCATACACGCGAGTAGGAGTTGATCCCGTTGCCAACCCCAAAACACAGGGCTTGCCCTCCTTTTCTTTTTTTCGGATTAGTGCAGCAATTTCGCCCGCTACAAACACGGACGCATCCTGAGAAGTTTCAAAAATTTTGGTTGGGATTCTTTCTGTTACAGACGAGTGACTCATAACTAAATTAGATAAATAGATTTCAAAAATAAGGACTGTTTAAAGATCATTCTAACTTCGGAGTAGTTTAATTTTTCAAATGCTCCGTAACCGCTTTCTTCACAGAGCCATGCTGTAGCAGAAGCCCCTTGGCAATTTCATAATCGGTGATTCCCGAATTTTGCATCACCATTTTTACACCACGATCCACCAACTTATCATTTGTTAGTTGCATATTCACCATCTTATTATCTTCTACCCTGCCTAACTGAATCATCACTGAAGTAGAAATCATGTTTAAAACAAGTTTCTGTGCCGTGCCACTTTTCATGCGGGTGCTACCCGTAACAAACTCTGGCCCCACTACCACTTCGATAGGAAAATCAGCATGCTCGCTTATCGGAGACGCAGGATTGCAAGAGATACTTCCGGTTGAGATTCCATTTTCCCGGCATGTTTTTAGAGCGCCTAAAACGTAAGGAGTTCTGCCGCTTGCCGCGATACCAATTACAAAATCTTTGCTACTAACTTGATGCGCAAGCAAATCAAGCCACCCTCGCTCAGGACTGTCCTCAGCAAACTCAACAGCCTGAGTAATTGCTTTTGCACCCCCTGCAATTACACCAATCACCAGACCATGCGGCACTCCATAGGTCGGTGGGCATTCACTTGCATCTACAACTCCTAATCGACCACTGGTGCCTGCACCAATGTAAAATAATCTGCCACCTGTTAGTAATTTATCCGCAGCTGAATTAACCAGCTTTTCGATTTGAGGGATTACTTTTTCCACAGCTAGTGGAACTGCTTTATCCTCACTATTTATGTTTTTTAACAATTCACTTACCGACATTTTTTCAAGATGCCGATATTGAGAGGGCTGCTCAGTAATCATTTCAAATTTAGAATCCATGGAAAGTCATTTTAAAACACATAGGAACATAGAGCACATAGAGTCTTTTTCTTAATTAAATGAATTTAGATAAGCAAAATTAAAAGATTAAGATTCTGAACATAAAATTTAACCACAGAGCTCACAGAGAAAAAACAAGATCATGAAAGAATAGAAATTTATGTACTTTGTGAAATCTTCGTGCCCTCTGTGGTAAAAAAAATCTTGTCTTTCAATTCTTAATCGTAAAATTTTAGCCAGGGAATGAAATTTTACCCATTGATACTGTGGGCACTTTTGATCGATTTCCAAAGTCAACCTTGCCACCGGCTACCGCTTCATTAGCCAGAATAGTGAATAGCACAGCTTCCTTTGCATCGCCCGAAACTCCTAACTCAATCATTTTATGAAACGAAACTTGAGGTAGCAAATCTTTTAACCATTTTACAAGTAACGGATTATGTGCCCCACCACCACTCATATAGAGTTTAACCGATTTTTTATCCTTCACAACTTTAGCGATTGCATCAGCCATTGTTTCTGCGCTGAACCGCGTTAAGGTCGCGAGCAGATCATTTATTGAAATCGATTTTGTATTGCTTTGTTGCTGAGCCTTTTCAATATATTTAATATTAAACAACTCAGGTCCAATCGTTTTTGGAAATGGCTTCTTAAAAAAAGGATTTGCCTTCAAAGTTTTGAGAAGTATTGGGCTGAACATACCCTTTTTTGCGAACTCGGCATCTTTATCAAAAAAAGTATTGGGCAAATGTTTTCGGATAACCTGATCGATGAGTGTATTGGCCGGACCAGTATCTGTTACAAAAACTTCTGACGCTTTCGCGGAAGCTGGAAGAAATGTGAAGTTGCCAATACCGCCTGCATTTAACATGATGCGATCTTCACCTTTCTTTAAAAATAAAAGGTAGTCGCCATAAACTGCGAGTGGTGCACCCTCACCCCCTTTGGCAATATGTTTTTGTCTAAAATCACTAACAGTAATAATCCCAGTTTCAACGGCCAGATGATCGCCATCGCCTATTTGCAAGGTTGAGTTTACCTTCGAATGCGGAAATAAAAACCGGGGTGCATGAAATACCGTTTGCCCATGTGAGGCTACAAGATCAATTTGCGAGGGCCTCAACTTCCATGCTTCTAATGACTTCAAAACCAATTTCCCATGAAGAGTCCCGATCTCAGCGTTTAATTCGCAGAGAAGCTGAAAATCAATTTCCTCTTTAGCGAAAACACGAAGGATTTTGGCTTTAAGAGAACTTGGGTATACCCAGGTTTTGAATTTAAGTAGATTTACCTTCGTTGACTTACCACTCTCCGAAATCTTGCAAAGTGCAATATCTAAGCCGTCAAGCGAGGTACCTGACATTAGCCCGATAATTAACCTTGATTTTTTAGCTGCAATTCTGGTGAGATGGGTGATGTTGGCGTTCATAAAAGAAATTCGATAGCGGAAAGTTCATCGTATCTTTCCATGAAATTTAGAGAACCCAAAAGTATTCAAATTATAGCGATGAAAGGCAATTCTTTCCGAACAGAAATCAATTCTATCTCCAGTTACGCAATTATATTGAAAGATAGGATTCTAACAACAGGTTCATGCTTTGCGCAACAATTCGGAGATTGGCTAAATGGTAACAAATTTGATGTGGTCTCAAACCCATTTGGCACGACCTACAATCCGATTTCCATTCACAATAATCTTTTAGATACTCTTACAAACACATTGAATGAATCGTTATTTGTAGAACAAGATGAAGTCTTTAAACATTACGACTATCATTCTCAATGGTGGGCATTGGAAAAGAAAAATCTGGCAGACCAAATTCATAATCAGCAAGCTGAGGTCAGCCAATTTATAAAGAAGAGTAATGTTGTAATCATTACCTATGGCACGGCCTGGGTTTATAGCTATAAAGCAGAAAAAAAGATTGTATCAAATTGCCATAAAGCATCCGCAACCTTATTTGAAAAAAGACTTCTTACTGTTGATGAAATAATAAAATCCTTTAATGAACTCTATAAAAGTTTAAAAAAACTGAATCCAGATACTCGCTTTATACTCACGGTAAGCCCGGTGCGACATATTAAGGATACCCTTCAATTGAATGGTGTGAGCAAAGCTGCTTTGCGTTTAGCGTGTGATAGCATAGTAAACAAATATGATAAGGTTGACTATTTTCCTTCTTACGAAATTATGATGGATGATCTTAGGGATTATCGTTTCTATGAACGCGATATGATTCATCCTACCAAAGAGGCGTTTGATTATATAAGTCAGAAGTTTAGTGATCAATATTTTCCAGCTGACATAGTTTCGTTTATCGAGAAATGGAAAAACTTAAAACAAGCACTGCAGCACAAACCTTTTCATCCAGGCTCATCGCAGCATCAACTTTTTTTAAAAGACTTATTAACTAAACTTAAATCAATCAAGGAAGTTTCTCTGGATGAGGAAATCAACTTGGTGCAATCTCAACTAACCAATGCCTAACCGTTTAGCCAAGTCAACTTCACCGTACTTACTTCAACATGCAAATAATCCTGTAGATTGGTTTGAATGGGGAACGGAAGCCCTTCAAAAAGCTAAAGCCGAAGACAAGCCCATACTGGTAAGTATTGGATATTCATCGTGTCACTGGTGCCATGTAATGGAACATGAATCGTTTGAGAACACCCAGATAGCTGGGCTAATGAATGAGCATTTTGTTTGTATTAAAGTAGATCGTGAAGAGCGCCCAGACATCGATCAGGTTTACATGGAAGCGGTGCAAGCCATGCAGCAGCGCGGAGGTTGGCCGTTGAATGTTTTCTTGACACCGGAGCAGATCCCATTTTATGGGGGCACCTATTTTCCACCCCAACAATGGGGTCAAATCCTTCAACAAATTCAAAAAACATTTCAAGTAAAGCGCACTGAGATAAATCAATCGGCTGAAGATTTAAAAGCTCACTTACAAACCAGCGACCTACAAAGATTTGCTAAAAATTCTGAAGTGGAATTCAAGGCAGAAAGTCTCGACTCGATGTTTCAGATTTTGGAATCGCGTTTTGATAAAACCTGGGGTGGCATTGAAAAGGCGCCAAAGTTTGTGATGCCTTCTATCTGGTTATTTCTTTTGCGATATCACGCGGCTGCAAAAAATGAAACCGCGTTGCACATGGTTACTCATACACTAAAGCAAATGGCTTATGGTGGAATTTACGATCAGTTGGGTGGTGGCTTCTCGCGCTACTCGGTAGATGCTGAATGGTTTGCTCCACATTTTGAAAAAATGCTGTATGACAATGGACAACTCCTCTCGCTTTATGCGGAAGCATACTCGACCACAAAAGATGAGTTGTTTAAAAACGTTATCTACGAAACGGTCAATTGGCTGAAGCGTGAAATGATGCATTCGGATGGTGGATTTTATTCAGCACTTGATGCCGATAGTGAAGGTATAGAAGGAAAATTCTATACCTGGACAAGTGAAGACATTAATACAATCCTTGGCGAATCAGCTCCCGATTTCAATTCTTATTATCAGACAACTGAAGAGGGGAACTGGGAACATGGAAGAAACATTTTGCGAAGAGACCCAAACACGAAAGATGAAAATATTTCGCAAGAGTTAAGAAAACAAAAGCAAAAACTACTTTCAGAGCGAGGCAAAAGAATTCGACCTGGATTAGATGATAAAATTCTTACGGGGTGGAACGCCATGACTATTCAGGGATTGGTTGATGCGTATAAGTCCTTAAAAGATTCTGAGTTATTAACTCTCGCGCTAAATGCTATGTCATTTATTGAAAGTAAGATAATCGCTAATGGCAAAGTACACCGTGCTTATAAAAACAAACATTCGCACACCGAAGGGTTTTTAGAAGATTATGCCTTTCTCATTCAAGCCTACACGTCACTTTATCAAGTAACGTTTAATGAAACCTACTTGAAGCAAGCGAGCAGATGGCTTGAGTACGTTCAAGAACATTTTTATGACAGCACTGAAGGATACTTCTATTTTGCATCTAATGACGCTGAAGCACTTATTGCGCGAAAGAAAGAAATCTTTGATAATGTAATTCCAAGTTCAAACGCAGTGATGGCGCGAAATCTATTTACGCTGGGTTTAATTTTAGATCGTGAAGAATGGAAGCAGCAAGCCACCGAAATGGTTTCCAAACTTTCACCGCTCATTGCTGGCGAACCAAGCTACCTATGTCATTGGGGAGTATTACTTTCAGAAATGATTAACCAACCTACAGAAATTGTAATCTTGGGTGCAGAAGCTCAAAAATTTAGAATGGAATTACATGCGCATTATCTTCCGTATTCAATAATGGTAGGAAGTACGACAAGCAGTAATCTGCCATTACTTCAAGGTAGAGAACCAAAGGCGGGTGAAACGCTTATATATATCTGTAGAAATAAAACCTGTCAATTGCCAGTGCCAAAGGTTTTCGAAGCACTTGAACAAATTAGAAGTTTATAATATTTTTGATTTATGGCATCTCTAAAAACTCCGCTTGCCCTTCTCTCCCGATAGCTATGGGGATGGAGAAGGGGCAGGGGTTGAGGTAATAAAAGCAAAGGTTTTTAGAGATGCCCTTATATGAGTACGTCAGACCTTCAAATATCAATTTGATTACTTTAACATTAGATTTATTAGCAGAAGAAAATTAATAATGAAAAATACCAATATCATTATATATCAAACCGAAGACGGAATCACTAAAATAGAAACCCGTTTAGAAGATGAAACAGTTTGGCTGACCATAGACCAAATGGTAGAATTATTCCAAAAGTCCCGCTCTACTATTAATGAACATATTTTACACATCTATGAAGAACAAGAACTCGACAGTGAGCAAACTATGAGAAAAATCGGAAATCCCGATTTTTCTACTAAGCCCACCAATTACTACAATTTAGATGTCATTATCTCAGTTGGTTATCGTGTAAAAAGCCAGCAAGGAACAAAGTTTCGACAATGGGCTACAGCAAGGCTTCGTGAATACATTGTAAAAGGTTTTACAATGAACGATGAGTTATTAAAACAAGCAGGTGGCGGTAATTATTTTGAAGAACTATTGGCTCGTATCCGTGATATACGTTCATCCGAAAAAGTTTTTTGGCGAAAGGTTCTTGATCTTTATGCAACAAGTATTGATTACGATTCTACTTTAAAGATATCTGCTAAGTTTTTTCAAACCGTTCAAAACAAGATGCACTGGGCAGCACACGGACACACAGCTGCTGAAATTATTTACCAACGTATTGATGCCGAAAAACACAATCTTGGGTTAACTAACATCAAAGGAACTAAACCCACAAAACAAGAAATTGAAATAGCGAAAAACTATTTAAACGAAGATGAATTGAATGTGCTTAACCGAATGGTAACAGCATATTTAGAATTGGCAGAATTACAGGCACTCAACCGCAAGCCAATGTATATGACAGACTGGATAGAACGCTTAGATGATTTTGTGAGAATGACAGGGAACAACATTTTGCAAAGTGCAGGAACAGTTAGCCATCAGCAAGCTTTAAAAAAGGCAAATTCTGAATATCAAAAATATAAAGAGCAAACAAAGACCGAACTTTCAGAAGTTGAGAAGCATTTTGTAAATCAAATAGATACTACTGCAAAAAAACTGAATGCAAAGAAGCGGAAAAAATAATGAGCAGTCACACTATTCAACCAACATTTGATTAAAATATTCATTTTAGGGCATCTCTAAAAACTCCGCGTACCCTTCTCTCCCGATAGCTATCGGGATGGAGAAGGGGGCACGGGTTGAGGTAATGAAAGCAAGGGTTTTTAGAGATGCCCTTTATCTAAAGTGATGCTTAACTTTTTGATTGCCGGCAAAATCCTAAAAAGCTAAAACTGTGAAACGTA
>Ga0335394_10001847_pt1 | contig 23832 bp, 19 predicted proteins | sample MAT03_FD_205741 | JGI IMG/M metagenome (GOLD analysis project Ga0335394, IMG submission 205741) | Freshwater microbial communities from Lake Fryxell liftoff mats and glacier meltwater in Antarctica - MAT-03 (spades assembly) (version 2) ...
ACGAGCAGCTCGAGGATGTGAACGACCCCATTTACTTCTATCAATTTGTGGATCGGGCTAAGCTATGCGGGCTTCAATACCTCGGCGAAGCCGATTTTCGGGTCATGACAACCTGGGGTTTCTCTCCCGAGACAGAAAAAACCTTGCACCATCTGGCGACCGATTTGATTCAGATGGAGCAGTACATGGATTTCGTCCGCAATCGCACGTTTCGCCAGACATTGCTTTGCCGAGACGACCTGCCGCTGAGCCGGAACATCACGGCGAACCATCTCCTGCCTATGTATGTGTCCTCGCCTCTGCGACCTTCCGCAAAGAATCTGGACGTTCGCAACGCCGAGCCGGCCGAGTTCACCGGACCGCACGGCCTGAAGTTCACCTCCAGCGACGTCATCACCAAAGCAGCCATCCTCGCCCTCTCAGAAGTCTGGCCTCGAGCGCTCAGCCTGGCAGAGTTGCACGATAAGGTGTGGGCGAACTTCGAGTCGATGTCGATTCGCGACGCTAGCTCGATTACGGCGGAGACTCGCGAGTTAGCCGGCCGCCTGATCAACTGCTTTATCTCCGATCTCGTCGAAATCAACATTCATCGGCCTCGATTTACCACCCAGGTCTCGGAGCGACCTGCCGCCACGACGCTGCAAAGACGTCAGGCGCAGCGGTCGAACCTGGTGACGAACCTGCGTCATCAATCCGTTCGACTTACCGATGTGCAGCGGCGACTGCTGCAGTGCCTGGATGGGAACTGCGATCGCAAGCTGCTGCTGGCCCAAATGACGACTCTGGTCCGCGAAGGCACCCTTGTCGTGCAAGACCGCGGCAAGCGAGTTGAGGACGCAGCGACGGTCGAAACGCTGCTGACGGGAGTCTTGGAATCAAGCCTCGAGGAGCTGGCACGCCAGGCTTTGCTCTCGCCGTCTCACGAGAGCGATTGCAATTAAGAATTCACGCGACCTTGTGCGATAGTCTGCTCGAAGAACTCTTCGTACTCCCGCACTGCTCTCGGTTCCTCGAACAGGATCGTCGATCGTTCGTCGATCGATCTTCTCATAGCTTGGCGATAGTCCGGTTCTATGCCCAGGCGCAACGCGATCTGCACGTACTCCTCCGGCGTCGACGCAACCAAGCCTTCGATTTGCATCTTCTGATAACAAGCAGCCGTGTAACGCGTGCGCTGAAACTCCGTCGGAAAAGCAACCACCGGCGTTCCCATTGCAAAGCCGTCGTAGGTGGTGTTGACCCCGCAGAAGTGCGGCGGATCGAGCATCACGTCCGCAGTCCGCACCAGATTCAGGTAGTCGTCGCCCTGTTGTCGCGGCAGGAAGATGATTCGGTCGGCCGCGTCGGGCATGGACTTCGCCAGCCGCGCTTTAAGGTGCTCTGCCACCCGAGCCTGATCCTTGGGCTGGGTGATGACGAGCTTTCCTTGGAGATCTTGCCGCAGGATGCCGGCCAAAAGATGGTCGAAATCCGGATGGAACTTCAACAGATTCTGAGCGCACAGGTAGACGTGGTCCTGCTCGCTAAGGTGGTAGCGCGATCGATCGGGCGGCTCCGCGGGGCGGGCGCTGCGAAACTGATACGTCGGCAAGGTCCCCATCAGGCAGAGACGCTCGCTATAGAGGCGCTGAGCTCCGGCCGTCTCCAACAGAGAGCTGGACAAATAAAGATCGACAGCGGGCACCCCTGAAGTGTCTTGAATACCCCAGGACGTGCACTGAATCGGTGCCAGTCGATAGAGCGCCAACAGATAGTTGACGACGTCGCTGCTGATCTCCCAGTGGTACAGGAGATCGCATCGCAGGTTCCGAACCACTTCGACGGCCGGCTCGGGTTGCTCAGGGATTCCCACAAACTCCACATCGGAGTGAGCGATCTCGCGTTCGATGCGCGGCAGGGCCGAGATCGATGCAATCATGAGCAGCCGGAATTTGCCTTGGGTCAGCCGGTTGATGACACCCTTCATTGACCGCATGAAAATGCCTTCGTGTCCGCGCGTGACCAAAAACCCCACGGCAGGACGTCCCGTGCCGAATCGAGTCTGCAACTCGGGGACGGCCTGGCTCAGCAACCTGGCATATTTTTGTTTCGTCGAGAGATTGCTGCGGCCGTGGTAATTGAGTGCGAAGGCTGGTTCGCACGCTGAGGTGAAGATCTCGCGGACGCTTAGCTTCGGCGACTGCTCCAGGAGGTCGTCGAGCGTCCGCTCGAGCTGCCCGCGATAGCGATCGATTTCCTCGAAGTCCTGAAAGACCCACGGGCAGATGGCGTCGCGACGCAATTTCCAGAGCACTTTGTCCGGCTTCAGGGCGATCGCCTGGCTGAATGCCTGCCGCGCGTCCTCGACGCGGCCTTGCTCGTATCGCGCGTTCCCGAGATTGTGGTGGGCATCGGCGTAGTCGGGCTTCAGGGCGACTGCGGCTTCGTAGAACTTTTCCGCCTGGCTCGATTTTCTCTCGTAAAGCAGGACGTTTCCCAGGTTGTTGTGGGCTTCGGCCAACTCCGGCTTGAGCGCTAGCGCGGTTTGATACCGTTCGCGCGCCTGCTCGAAGCGGCCCCAGTCGCGATGCACGTTTCCCAAGTTGGTATGCGCCTCGGCGAATCCTGGCCGCGCCAACAACGCCCGTTCGAGATAGCCTGCCGCCTCGGCGAGTTCGCCGCTTTGGTGCAGTGCATTGCCCAGGTTGTTGAGCGCTTCAGGGTGATTCGGCGCGAGGGCGACCGCTTCCCGGAACCGCGCCGTCGCCTGGCCCAAGTCGCCGATCTCCTGAAGAGCGCTCCCCAGGTTGTTGAGAGCTTCGACATACGAGGACCGCAGTTCCACCGCGCGGCGGAACCGAACGATCGCATCCGCCGTTCGGCCAGATCGCTGCAAGGCTCGCCCCAGATTGTGGAACGCCTCGGGAAAATGAGGGCGAAGCTGAATCGCGCGCTCCAGTGCGCCTACGGCCTCCGGCAGCTTTCCCACGATGGTCAGCGCGTCCCCCAGGTTGTTCAACGCATCGGGATAGTCAGGTCTGGCGGTCAGGGCGCGTTGGTAGCAAGCGACGGCGTCCGCCGACTGTCCGGCCCCTTTCAGGACATTCCCCAGATTGTTCAACGCCTCGGGAAAATCGGGGCGGAGCTCGATCGCTTGGTGAAATGCCCCCAGCGCCTCCTCAGGACGTCCATCACGGCTGTAGGCCACCCCCAGCGTGTTCAGAAAGGCGGGGTTTCTCCCGTCCGCTTCAACAGCCTTCTGCACCCAAGCGACGCTGGGTTTCACCTGTCCCGCTTGCAGCGCCATCGCCCCCAGAAGGTGGCATGCGGCAGCATCCTTTGGGTCGGCCTGCAGCATTTCATGGCAGATCCGTTCGGCGGCCAGCCGATCTCCGCTCTGCAGATGCTGAATCGCGCGAGCGATCGGCTCCATGCGACGTCGTTCCTCTGTCAGGGTTGAATCACTTGCAAGACCGGACATCGCGACCGCGGGCCCGCGAGCTTAGCAAAGCCGCTCGAGAGAGCACAGCCCTGCTAGGTGTCAGTAGAGTCGAGAGGTGACGCGGTGGTGCAGGCTCCGGCTTAGATCCGTGCAACGGCCTTCCCCAAATGTCGGATGGGTCGGCTTCCGCCACAGTCCTTTTCGAGGCCTGCTCAGCGTTCAGTCACGTTTCGGCCTGCGTGTTTGCTCGATCACCTATGGTAGTTCAGCGAGTAGCCTTCCGAATAAATCCATCCGCGATCCGGCGCACACGCAGCAGTTCCGTCCTGTAATTCTGGAGCACTTGATGGATCAGAAGTCCGGATTGTCAAAGAGCAAAGCGGTCAGCGGAGAAATTGCACCATACGGGGTTCTTCTAGCATCCCCGCGCTCACTGGTTTGGGCGACGGAAAATTGGTTCAACGCTACTCCGACGAGCGCGCGGCGGGGTATGGCGAAAATTTCTAATTGCATGCAATTATATTGAATTGCATTTCTTGCGTGGTATAAGAATGCAATGAAGAGAACCTTAACGGCAAAACGAAAGCCTAGTCGGACCGTCGAATCGACGACGAGCAGCGCTCTGTCGGAGCAGATCTACCAGCAGTTGCTCGAAGGTATTCTCACGGGGCGCTATGCCCAGGGCGCGGTCCTCAGCGAGTTGGCCGTCGCCCGAGAGCTGGGCGTGAGCCGCACGCCGGTTCACGACGCGCTGCGTCAGCTCGCTAAAGACGGTCTCGTGGTCCGCGAGCGGCACTGCCGAGCGCGCGTGGCTGGAATCACCGCGGATGATGTGTTTGAAGTCTTCGAGATGCGGAAGCTGCTTGAAGGCCCGTCTGCCGAACTGGCCGCCGGCCGGATGGATCGCCGGCAACTGGCGCCCCTGCGGGCGATGGCCGACGCGCTGGCGCAAGACGAGGGTGCGCCAGATTGGACCGCCCGTTGGGCGGATTTCGACGAAGTGTTCCACCGCACGATCGCCGAGGCAAGCGGCAACCGGAGACTGGCTCAGGACATTGGCCGCTATCGGCTATTGCACAAGGGTTTCAACCACATCGCCACCGAGCCCGTGTGCCTGGCGTCTGCCATGACTGAGCATCTGGCGATTCTCGAGGCTCTGGAGGCGCGCGACCCCAAGCTCGCCCGCGAGCGGATGGTGGCCCATATCGCGGCCTGGCAGGATTTCTTTATCCGTAGCGTTTCTCATATCCGCGGTTCGCAGTCTGCCGGCAGCTCAACACCATGAACCCGCGCATCCTGCCCGATCATGCGATCGCGGCAAATCGCGTCTCTGTTGAAGGGGTATTGCCACGAGTTTCAACGCTCTACCAATCTCTAGGCTACCCCATGCGTCGCACACTACTGGCTCTTTCCGTTGCCTTGATCGCCTTGGCTCCGGCCGTCCTCCGCGGGGCTGAGGCCACCTACGAAGCCAGCATCCAGCTCGAACGCCCCAAGAGTTCGGCGGACCGTGTCGAAGGAGGGCCGAACCACGTTATGTTGGGCCTGTGGGTTCCCGATCAAACGGGGCCGCTTCGCGGGCTACTGGTGAACCCCTTCTACCTCAAGGCCATCGAGCAGGAGCACTGGCGGGCCGCGTGTCGCCACTGGAAGTTTGGCATCGTAGGCGCCAACTACATGCGGGTCCACCAGACGGAGTTCGCCCGGACGCTGAACGCCGGCCTGGAAGAGTTCGCGACCAAGTCGGGCCGCAACGAGCTGAAGCAGGCGCCGTTTCTGCTGGTGGGCATGTCTGCCGGGGCCGGCATGTGCATCCGTTTTGCCGAGCAGCTTCCCGAGCGGACGCTGGCCGTGGCGGCTGTGTGTCTCGAGGTCGGCCCAGAGACCGATCGGACGCGACACGTCCCCATGCTGACCATCTTTGGCGAGAAAGACGGGCGACAGATGCCGCTGTTGCTCGAGAAGCTGCCCATCCGCCGTGGAGAGTTCGATGCCGCGTGGGGCATCGCGGTGCAGTGGGGCCGTCGGCACGAGTGGGGCGCTGCCAACAACCTGGCGATGCCCTTCTTCGACACGGTACTGCGGCAGCGGCTCTCGGCCGAGGGAACGCTGACGCCTTGCGATCCGCGGCAGGCCTGGCTGGGCGACCCGGCCACCTGGAAGGCCCAGCCCGCGCAGATCTGTGCGGCGGAGCCGCCGTCCCCCGAGCGGGCACGGCAGTGCTGGTTTCCCCACGCGGACGTGGCCAACGTGTGGCGGGCGTTTGTCGTCCCACAGCCGCAACTGCGAATCGTTAGCCCCCAGAGCCAGGGAGACAAGCAGCCCTTCAAAGTCCATTCATCTGAGGTGGAACTGCAGGTGGAGTTCGAATGCACACAAGCGTCCGACTTGGGGTTGACCGAAGTGGCCGTTTTCGACGGCGCCCGTCAGATCGCGGCAGCGCCCTGGACCAAGGAACTGCGGAGCCTGTCGATCGGCAAGCTGTCGGCCGGCATTCACGGGTTGTGGATCGCGGGCAAGAAGGGGGATGCGATCGTTGAGATCTCCCGCCCGGCGGCCATCGTGGTGAAGTAGCCGGCAGAACGGGCAGTGTTCCGATGCTGCGTTCTTACAACGAGTTCGGCAAAGCCAGTCAACCCGAAGGAGCCAGGGCACGAAAGAGCAGCAGCGAATAGCGGTCAGTCAATCGTCTGGCGGCATATCGGTTCCGTTGGCCCACCATGGACTCATTCATGTTTCGTGCACCCCCATCTGCCTTTCGCCACGGACTCGCCCGGAGGGACTTTCTGCGTTTAGGCATGGCGGGCGTTGGCACCGGATTGTTGGGCGCGGGGCTGCCAAAAGGCTTGCAGGCCTCAGCCCCTGGTGCGCCGGTCGTGCGCGACAAGTCGGTCGTGCTGCTGTTCCTGGCCGGCGGTCCTAGTCAGTACGAGACCTTTGACCCCAAGCCCGATGGGCCTGAGGGTTCGCGTTCGATCGTCGGCGACATCGCCACCCGCATCCCCGGGGTGCGGTTTGCCTCGTACCTGCCCAAGCTGGCGAACCTGGCCGACCGACTGAGCATCGTCCGGTCATTCCACACCCACTACGCCGAGCACGACGGCGCCCACAAACAACTGCTGACTGCCGACCTGACCATCCGGGATGGCAAGCCGATCACCACGCCCGGCATTGGCGCCGTGTATGCTCGCACCGCGGGCGCGATCCATCCGCAGACCGGCTTGCCGCGACACGCCCTGATTCCCCCCACCACCCGCAACCGGCAAGGCCGGGCCGGGTTCAGCGGCTCGTTTGAGTCCGTCGTCGAGGGCTGCCAGCCGGCGTCGCTGGGTCAACCGTTCGCGCCGTTCGAGATCCTGGCCCCGCTTGCTGATGGCGCGACGCAAGAAAAAAAGACGAAGGGGCGCGCGGAACCGCCCAATCCATTCCTGGACTTGTTCGAGCCGCGGATGGACTCCGGCGAGATCGACCGTCGACTGGCCCTGCTGCGGAGTCTTGATCGCTGGGAGCAGTCGCTCGATAAGGCCGGCGGCGTAGCACGATTTGATCAGTTCACGCAGCAGGCCGCCGAACTGCTGCGGGCTGACTCCGTGCGTAAGGCGCTCGACCTGACGCGCGAGAGCCCTGCCTGCCTGGCGGCTTACGATACCGAGCACTTCCTAAACTGGAACTGCGACGACAACTCCAAGTTCATCCGCAGCGGCCCTTCGGTCGGTTTCTCGCTTGGCCGGCAGTTGCTCCTGGCCCGCAGACTGTGCGAGGCAGGCTGCGGCTTCGTCACGGTCGTGAACGCCAACTGGGACTTCCACGCCCGCAAGGGCATCCCGAACATCCCCGAGGGGATGGGCGTGTTTGGGCCGCCGCTGGACCACGCGGTGAGCGCATTCCTGGAAGACATCCGTCAGCGGGGTCTGGAGGACAAGATCCTGCTGGTCATCACGGGCGAGTTTGGCCGCACGCCTGGCATCGACAAGAACCTGGGGCGGCACCACTGGCCGCGAATCTGCCCGCTGGTGTTCGCTGGCGGGGGACTGCCGCACGGCAAGGTCATTGGCCAGTCGGATCGCCGGGGCGGGGAGCCGGCCGGCGAGGCAATTTCGATCGCCGATCTGCACGCGTCGCTCCTCCACTTTCTGTGCGACGTTGGGTCACTGAAGGTTGATCCAACGCTGCCGGTCGCCGTAGTCGACCGCCTGCAGATGGGCAGGCCGATCCGGGGGCTGTTCTCATGAGCGGCAGTCGGCCGACCTACCTACGGGCTTACCGCAAGCTGACGTGTGGTCTTGCCGCATGGTTGGTCAGCGTATGCTTTGCGCCCACCACGGCGACCGGCGCCGACGACTTCGAGATCCTCGTCCGGCCGTTTCTTAACAAGCACTGCGTGACGTGCCACGGAACCGAGAAGCAGGAAGCTCGCATCCGCTACGATCAACTCGCCGGTTTTCGCCCTGCCGATCGACACCTTTGGACGCTGGTTCACGAGAAGCTGACCGCCCGAGAAATGCCGCCCGACGACCGACCGCAACCTACCGATGCCGAGCGCCGGAAGATCCTCGCCTGGATCGAGCTGTCGCAGCGACAGTCGCCAGGCGGAGGCACGCGACGGCTCAATCGCCGTGAATTCTCGGCTGCGCTGCGCGACGTAACCGGGTTGGCCGTCGATTTTAGCTATTCTCTTCCCGACGACGGTCGCGTCGATGGCTTTGATACGGGCGCCGATGCGCTTCAGGACGCGGCGGACTCCGTCACGCAGACCATGCTGGTGGCACGCCGGGCGGTCGAGGCCCTTCGCTTTCTCGATCCAGCATCGGATGTCGTCTTCGCCGCCGATCTGCGGCAGGCCAAGGACGCGCGCCAGCCATTCGACCGACACAAAGCAGTTGGGTTGTCCGTCAGCAGCGGCGATACGACAGGCAGCCCGGGTACGGGCCTCTTGATTAAACCCAAATGGGTAGGCGATCGCGGGGGCTTGACCCTCCGCGTGCCGCCGCCGGCCAATCGACCAGGAGGCGTGTTGCGGCTCGAGATCGAAGTCTCCGCGTTGCGGCGAATCGGCGGCGTGCCCCACCCGCACCTGTGGGTCGAAGTCGGCGGACGGGATCTGGGTTTTCCGCTCATCGACAACCCGCCAGAACAGCCGCGTAAACTGATCTACGAGGTCTCGCTCAGTGACGTGACCATCGACGCCAAGGGAATCGCCATCACCCTGACAAACCGCGTCGAACTCCCCTACGCGATCGAAGGCTTCGAGAACGAAGACCGAAGTAAGCCCGAAGAACAAATTCCTGGCGGCACAGGGCTGTTTCGCCCGAAGTTCGACCCCAAGACGTTACCTCTGGACCAACAGCCCATTCCGTTCGTCGTGCTGCACCACATCAAGATCGAGCCCGACTACCTCGCTGCATGGCCCCCCGCCGGCTGGGAAAAGGACGTAGGCAAGATTGAAGATGACGTGGCGAGCGCCAGGCGACTGCTGCGGCTGTGGACGGAACGAGCATGGCGGCGTCCGCTTGGCGACATCGAGTTGGAGCGGTTCATGGCCCTCTACCTGCAGTTGCGGACGGATGGAAAGTCATTCGACGCCGCGTTGCAGGGCGCCATTCAGGCGGTGCTGCTGAGCGGGTCATTCCGCTATCTGGCGTCACCAGCCGACGCCGACGCGGCGGATCAGCAGCACGCCTTGGCCGCGCGGTTGAGCTTTATGCTTTGGGGGACCCCGCCAGATGCAGAACTGCGCAAGCTGGCTGCGGCCGGCAAGCTCCGCGACCCAGCCGCTCTCGACAGCCAGGTCGACCGGTTGCTGGCGGACCCTCGGAGCGAAGCCTTTGTTCGCCCTTTCGTGACCCAATGGTTGGAAATGGGACAGCCCATCACTCTGGCCATGGACCACCTGCAGAAGCAGGATTTCCGCTTCGGGCGCAACCTCAAGGATTCCATGCAGGCGGAAACCATCGGCTATGTGGCTCGCGCAATCGAAAAGAACCGGGCCGCGCACGAGTTGCTGTCGAGCGACTGGGCCATGATGAACGACATCTTGGCCAGGCACTATGGATACGACGGGATCGTCGGCGGCACGCTGCGCGAAGTCAAGCTTCGCCCCGACGATCCGCGCGGCGGGGGCATCCCGGGCCATGCGGGCATCCAGTCGATGCTCTGCTGGATGGGCGAGAATTGGGTGATCTACCGTGGGGCCTGGGCGCTGCGTTGCCTCCTCGATTTGCCGCCGCCTCCTCCGCCGTTGGAGATTCCCGAGCTAGTTCCCTCGGATGCAGCCAACCGAGGCAAGCCATTCAGGGAACTGCTCCGCCAGCACCAAGCCGACGCGAAATGCTCGGTCTGCCACAAAGCGATCGACCCGTTAGGCTTTGCCTTCCAGAACTTCGACCTGAGCGGACGCTGGCGGGACGTCGAATACGACCACTACGTGAAGGCCGATCTCGACGGCAAGATCCAGTGGCGTGGCGCCGGCAAGACCCGGCCAGTCGATTGCGAGGGCAAGTTGCCGCGGGGCGAAGCATTCCGCACCCACGGCGAATTCCGCACATTGCTCGTAAAGCACTACACTGAGGACCTCGTCCGAGGCTGGCTCAAGAAACTGATCCTCTATGGAACCGGCCGTAAAGCCGATGTCGAAGACATGGTCGAGATCCGCCGGATCATGACCGAGCACGCGCCAGCGGGCTATCCGCTCCGCGATCTGCTGAAGGCTCTCGTCCGTTCACGATCGTTCATCCAACGCTGATCCCATCGCCCCGAGCTGCTCATGAACGCCAAAACCTTTCGCCTCTCACGGCGAACTCTGCTCCGCGGACTCGGCGGCGCTATCGCTCTTCCCTGGCTCGAAGTCATGGCAGGTCGTTCGCTGGCCGCTGCCACCGGACAGAAGGACCCGCCGCGGCTGGCCTGCTTCTACATCCCCGGCGCTATCAACCAATACAATTGGTTCCCGGTTGATGAGGGCCCCAGCTATACCATCGCCCCCAGCCATCAGCCCCTCGCCCGCCACAGAGAGCGGTTCTCGGTCCTGACGAACTTGCTTCACATCCAGGGGCGAATCAGCGGGCACGAGCACCCCTACAACTGGCTTACCGGAACGAACATCAAGGTCACGCCGGGAACGGTCACCAACACGATTTCGTTCGACCAGGTGGCCGTCCAGCACGTGGGCAACACCTACGTGCCGTCTCTGGCTCTCTCGTTCGAAGATGGAGTAGGCACGCGGACTCTCTCGCGCAATGCGATGGGCGCCGATATTCCTGCCATCGGAACGCACCGTACCGTTTTCTCGCGGCTGTTTCCCCCGGCCGACAGGCAGCAGCTTGCCGAAGCGCAGGCTCGCCTGGCGATTGACCGCAGCATTCTCGATACGGCCCTAGGGGAAGTAAGTAGCTTGCGGGGCAGGCTCGGTCAGGCCGACCAGCGGCGGCTCGACCAGTATCTGGAGTCTGTCCGCGAAGTCGAACGCCGGCTGGTCGACCGAGGGAGGATTCTCGAGCAAGGTCGCCCCAAGTTCGACGAAAAAAACGTGCAACTCGAGCCCGGCAAGAATCGGATGCAGGAGCACATCGAGCTGATGATGGACCTTATTGCCCTCGCCTTCCAAACCGACATGACGCGCGTGGTCACGCACAGCCTGGGAGGGGAAGGGGGGCCGAACTACGACGACTATAAGGATTGGGCCAAAGCGGCGGACGCCCAGGTCCGCGGCGCCCACGACTTCCACCATAAGGGCTCAGGCGCCCGCGGCGCAGACAACCCAGACGTCAAGGTGCTGGGGCATCGAGACGCCATGTTCTGCGCCTGCCTTGCTCGACTCATGGACAAGCTGCAGGCGATCGAGGCCTCGGACGGCACGCTCCTTGACCACACGGCCCTGCTCCTGGGCGGTTCGCAAATCAGCAGCCACTCGGGCGGGAGCTTCCCCATGCTGTTGGCCGGCGGGCGGAAGCTGGGCTACAAACACGGTCAGCACCTGAAGTGGCGCGGTGATACGAAGCCGGCCTCGGACCTCTACCTGACCATCCTGCAGCAGATGGGCTGCCCGGTGAAGTCCTTCAAGGAAAGCTCCGGCCCCATCACGGAGATCCTCGCGTGAGCGGGCGCCTGGTTGTCATACTGTGCCTGGCCGGGACGATCGGCGTCGTCGCAGCGGGCGGTGAACTTGCCGATCCATCCAGACTGAAGTGGGCCCAGCAAGGTCACGCCGGATGGGTGACTTGCCTCGCCGTGAGCCCCGATGGCATGCGCATTCTCTCAGGCGGCGATGATTGCCTGCTGAAACTGTGGGACGCCCGCACCGGGCTCGAACTGCGCTCGTGGCGGACGGACGAGAGCGCCGTTACGGCTGTCGCGTTCATGCCCGACGGCAAAAGCTTGATCTCTGGCCATTGGAATGGTTGCTTGCATGCGTGGACCGTCGAGGGCGAGCGACTCAGGTCACTGCGCGGACATCAAGAGATGGTTACCTCGCTCTCGGTAGCCGCAGACGGCAAGCGGGTCGCCTCAGGCAGCTCGGACGACACGCTCAGGGTCTGGAGTATCACCACGGGAAAGGAGCTGGTCTATGTCGAACAAGGCGAGGACTACGACGTTACCTGCGTCGCCTTCAGCCCCGATGGCAAACAATTGATCGCCGGCGACGGGGACAATGGCATCAAGCTCTGGAACGCCGAGAACGGCGAGGCACTCGGTTCAGTAGCGGGCCATGCCGAAGCGATCTCATGCGTGGCCTTTCTGCCGGACGGCAAGCGAGTCGTCACGGGTAGCTGGGACGACTCGCTTGCCATCTGGGACGCCGACGGCGGCCGACGCCTCTTCCACCTTATAGGTCATAAGGACGACGTGACCCGGCTGGCAGTCCGCGCAGACGGGAAAGAACTGGCTTCCGCGAGTGATGCCGGGACCATCAAAATTTGGGACACTTCGCGCGGCGTCTGTCGCACCACTTTGGACGGGCCCCAATTGTGCTCTGCCTTGGCGATCGGGCCTGACGGTCGTTGGGTTGTCACAGGGGGACGCAGAACACTGAAGTGTACGCGGGTTCCATGAAGGCTGTATCGCTTATCCTGTGCCCCTTCCGGAAAGTCTTGCCCAGCTTTGTGTCACAACATGTTTGCTTCGGCCAGCACTTGGTACCGACTGGTGCAGGTGCATCGATGAGATGTACTTTGGTAAGGGCGAAGACGTTCCCAAGCTACCGGAGGCCGCACGACGGACTGCCCGCGAGGCGCGAGCGGAAGCCAATCGGAAGCGGACCTGCTGCGCCTGCGAGTTGGTGACCGTGAGCCCTAAAGAACAGCCGTCGACTGCCATTCGCAGCGCGTGACCATCAGATTGAGGACTCGAGGATCTGGGGGAACCTGTTTTCCTCCGCCCAAGACTCTCACGGTAAGTGGAGTTCGCTCCGGAAGGTCGACGGGTAGGTTAAATGTCACGCGTTCACGCGCCGTGACGGTGTGTGACGCCAGAGTCGCCCCGTTCTCGTCGATCAATTCAATCGTGCATGGGCGGCCTCCTAAGCCGGGACCTGGCGTGACTTCCATCACCAATACGGGCGTCTGACCGGCATCGCAAGGTCCGGTGATAATGATACCGTCCGTATTGAGCCAGCGCAGTTGGAGACCTTGAAATGACTCGCGCGGGTACCAACCCGCTCCAAGTTCGATATCGCCGACGATGACATCCGCGAGTTGTGGCAGTGGGTTCGCGTCGAGCTGCTCCCCGTTGCAATAGATGCGGGCGACGGCGCGTGTTCCCGGCGTTGGAGTCGTGGAGGCACCTAAACGCAAGCGAAAGACTTCGATCTGTCCCACGTCGCAGGGGAGAGTCAGATGAACGCGTTTGCGCTGCGGCAATTCGAGATTTGCGACGGTCTCATTCTTGGAGTTGAGTACTTCAAGTTTTCTCATGCCATTTCGGGCCGCCGGCGCGATATCCAGGTCGAGGTCATAGTGTGACTGGCCTTGCGCATTGACGACCAGCTCGCAGTCTTGCTCTACCTCGCGGTAAAGCCAGCCGTTGGCAAATCTCCGCGGCGACCAGCCCCGTCCCAGTACGACGCCGGCGTTCTGCCTTACGACGTCGAGAGGTCGCTGCTTCCAAGACGGATAGTTCAGGTAGCGAAGCGGAGTGATCGTGCCAGGCTGCATTCTCTGCAATGGCGCGTAATGGGACGCACCTTGCGGACCGAATACATCGCTCGGCCATTCGGAACAGAAATGAAGTGTGCCATCGCTATCCAAGCGATAGACGACGAGGCGGTCGTACCCAATCGTCGTATTCGCAAAGCCAGTGATGTTGATATCCTTTTCGCGAAATTCGGACATCAGATAGCGATGCATCCCGCCGCCGATTGACAGAACACGGCAGCCAATTCCGCACACCTCGCTTGTGCAATCGGCGCAGTAGTCGACGCCCAGGGGCGAATCGTTGCGGTGGGCAAGCACAATCAGCGTGTCGGGTGAAAGGGTGGGAGAGAGGGCATGGATCTGCTCAAAGACATGGACTGTCTTCTCATAGGTGACCCCTTTATCGGCACTTTGGCTGCGCAGCGATTGCGCCGTGGCATTTCCACACAAGACGCCGATGGCGGTACAAAACACGAGCTGTGCCAGGCGCTTGGGGAGCACGCTTGTCCCCGCGCCGAACAGCGCTGCCGCCAACACCGCGAGTGCCGGGGCCGCGAAGAACTGAGTGCGCTCGTTGCCAGCCACGTGTGCATAGGGTGCAACGGCGAGGACCACCCCCAATGTCGCGACGCCGATGACCACTAGCCACTGCGCAGGTTTCGTTATTTGATCGCTACGGCTCAACCACCAGACCGCGGAAGCCGTCGCGGCAAAAACCACGCACGCTGGCAACCAATGAGACGAGGCATCTGGCTGGAAATCGAAAAAGGTCTGAAAAGGCTCGAGATGTCGTCGAAGATTTTTGATCAGCGGGGCGATGCCGAGGTTTGCCGACTTCACCATGTTATTCTGATAGGCGCGTTCTGACATCAACAAGAATAAGGCGAATCGCATCGCCATGAGCGCTACCGTTGAGATCCACGCCGCGATCCAGAAACGCCACTGAGAGTCGCGACGCCGGCGCATCCAGACGTAGAGGATCGGGAGTCCCGCCAAGAGATAACCCGTCTCGTAGGTTGCTAACGAAGCCATCAACGACAGACAGGACGCAACGAGCATCACGCGGTTCTGGCGCTGCCAGGAGACAACGAACAACCAACCGGCCAGGAGCAGCAGCACCACGGCGAGTCCGTAGGGATTGGCGGCCCACGTTGGGTAGAACTTCAAGGGGTCGGCTCGATTGACGACATAGAGCGCGGCTGCACCCAGCGCGAGGGAGCGTGCTCCCGGCAGGACCGTTTGCAGAATCAACCAAACCAACCAAGCGCCGACGAACGCTTCGATCGTGCTAAGCCAAAGGAATCCCTCAATCCGACCGCCGGCCAGCAAGTGCCCGAGCAGATACGCCCAACCCATCGCGGGCCGATTCTGGGAATGATCATAGGACTCGCCCCATAAAACGGGCACCGTCGGCTGATAGCCGACAAAGTCGTCATAGCCGCCCCAGAAGTGCTTGAGCTGCGGCACGTAGAACCCCAGCCAGGTTACAAGCAGGAGCACTGCGGCAACGAGGGCTGCCAGGCGCCAATCTCTCGGTACGTTGGCAACCAGCGGGACGCCCGTTTGGCCATATCTCCACCAGGCCAGACCTAACGCGATCTCGACCATCATGGCTGCAGGGGTGACGAAGGTCAGCCAGTCATTGCCGCGAAACAGAATCAAGGGGATCGCCGCAACCAGCACCATGGCAAAGAAAAAGGCAGTGTTAAACACCTCTGCGCGCCTGGCGACAATCTCGTGAATCGCGCGCGAACTGCGCGGCTTCGGCAAAGTTCGCTCTGAGACGCTGCTACTGATGGAAGCCATGGAGTCTCCTGCCATGCGACGGCGTGTTGCACGTCGCTATCCAAAAGCAATCGGGCCAGGGTTCTAGCAATCCTCTTTTGGTGGGTCAATGTGATGTAATGCCTTGGGCAATGCCGCATTCCGCTGTCTCAGGCCGATGACAATCCGGGATGTGCTGGCGATACCGCAAGGCTGGCAGAGCATTCAGCCTGCTCACTTTGGCGCGCTCCGTGCTAGCAGGACCCGGCTGAAAGAATTGATCTCGACGTGGTTGATCATTTGTGTCAAACCGTCCGCTTGGCATGCGTTGTAGGGAGACTATGCGATCGCCTCGCCGATCTTGCACGCGACAGCCGTTGAAAGATTGGGCCACGACTTCACCAAAAGGGTTCGCAATGAGTAATGACTTTCATTTCATCATGATCGGAGCAATGTACGAGAACGGAGGCAACACGACTCAGCGGTTGTTGGACGGCCATCCCGAGCTGTTCAGCTATCCGTTCGAGTCGCAGCCCGGAACGAAATACGTCAACGACTACATGACGAGCATGTTTCCGGTGAAATACCGTTGGCCGGTGTTTCCGCTCAACCAGTCGGTACAGGAAGACTACGAAACGATCATCGATGAAGAGTGCAAGGTTCGGCTAAAGACCCCCGCGTCGAGCAAATTTCGCGACTATCCGATGGAGATGAACGACCAGGACCGCAAAGCTCGGTTCGTCGACTTCATGCAAGGCAAAGTTCGCAACCGTGCCAACCTTGTCGAGGCGTTCTATCGCTCGTCGGCAGACGCCTGGAAAGACTATCGCCGCTCGGGCAAGGAATGGGTCCATGTCGGCTACAGTCCCATCATTGGCGTCGATGCCGACAAAATCGTGGCGGATTTGCCGAACGGACATGTCTTGCACGTGGTGCGAAATCCCTGGTCGTGCTACGCCGACACGAAGAAGCGGGCCGTTCCGCTATCGCTGGCCCACTACATCACGGGCTGGTGCATCAATCAACACGCGGCGCTGACCTACTCTGAGAAGCATCCGGAACGCGTCCACGTCGTCCGATTTGAGGACATCGTCGTCAATCCAGTCCAGGCTTTGAGCAACGTGCTGGCCAAGGTCGGCGTTGGATCGTCGCCCACCCTGTCGACGCCAACCTGGAACGGCCAGGTCTTGAAGCAGGTGTATCCGTGGGGAACGATCCGCACTCCCACGACCGACGCGAATCTGGCGACCGCCAATGAACTCACCGCCGCGGAGAAGGACGAAATCCTCAAACGGACCAGGCCTTTGCTGGGCATCCTGGGCTACGAGTCGTTATTGACGGAGGCTCGCCGAGCCGCATGACGAAGTTAGCTTTTGAACGTGTTCTCGTCACCGGTTCCTCGGGTTTCGTTGGCGCTTGCATCGCCCGTGAGCTATTGCGTCGAGGCCATCAGGTTCACGTCATCCTTCGCTCGCCCGCTCTCAGTTGGCGGCTGCAGGGGATCAGCGGCGGGCTTCACGTTCATCAGGGGGACTTGACCGACGCCGAACGTGTCGCTGCGATTGTGAAGCACGCTTCGCCGGAAGCTGTCGTGCATCTCGCCACGCATGGCGCCTATGAGGATCAGTCTGCCGCGCGCAGCATCTTTCAGACGAATCTTGTGGGCACTTACAACCTGCTCGAAGCCGCACAGTCGGCGCGTGTCCGGGCATTCGTGAACACTGGCAGTTCGTCCGAGTATGGTTTTCGCGCCGATCCGATGCGTGAAACGGATCGAGTCGAGCCCAATAGCTTCTACGCAGTCTCCAAAGCCGCCCAGACTCACCTTGCCGCACTCGTCGCGGCGCGGGGGGAGATGGGAGTCTGTACATTTCGGCTCTTCTCGATCTACGGACCTTGGGAAGAGCCAAAGCGTTTGATTCCCACGATCATCCGCCGAGCGTGGGCAGGACAGCCGCTGGAAATGGTATCGCCGGCGACGGCTCGGGACTTCGTACACGTGGATGACCTGCTCGAGCCGATGCTGGACTTCCATCGCATCGCGGGGCTCCAAGGGGATGTCGTCAATCTGGGCACAGGTATTCAGACGACGCTGGGGGAAGTGATCGAGACACTTCGCAGCGTGTGTCCGCGTGCGATTGACGTGCGATGGGGCGCGATGTCGGCGCGGCACTGGGATTCCGACAAATGGGTTTCCGACCCATCGCGGGCGAAAAGCATCTTCAAATGGACGGCGCGGCACTCCTTGCGCGACGGCCTGGCCAGGACGGCCGAATGGATTCAGGAGTATGGAGGCCGATATGCAGGGGAACTACAACGGAGTGCATGAGGAATTGCGGCGGATGAGCAATGTCATTCGCCAGTGGATCATCGCGAGATCTCTGGCGTCGGAAGTCGGGCATATCGGCTCCGCGTTCTCCATCGCTGATATCATCGCCGTGCTCTGGGGACATGTTTTGCGCAACCCGGGAACGGACGTTCCCGACCGCGACCGCTTTGTCCTCGCCAAGGGACATGCCGCACTGGCGCTGTATTGCGCTTTGAAGTGGAAGGGGCTCATTAGCGAAGCCGACTTTGCGTCCTACTGCCTGGACGGCTCGATCTTCGCCGCCCACCCCGAACAGGGAATACCGAGCGTCGAAGTCGCAACGGGTTCGCTGGGGCAAGGGTTATCTGTTGCAGCAGGAATGGCCTTGGGGCTGCGCCGCGACGAGAATCCGGCCCGCGTCTTCGCGTTGCTGAGCGATGCCGAGTGCAACGAGGGACAGGTCTGGGAAGCGGTTATGTTTGCCGCCCACCAGCAGTTGTCGAATCTCATTGCGATTGTCGACGTCAACGGAATGCAGGCCCTGGGGCGCACCGAAGAGATACTCGACACCTCACCCATGGCCGATAAGTGGCAGGCCTTCGGCTGGGAAGCCGTGACGGTTGATGGCCACGACGTGGCCGCCCTCTTGGCCGCGCTGACGAGTCCGCGTCCCGAGCGAGGCAAGCCGCTGGTCGTGCTCGCTCAGACAGTGCTGGGGAAGGGTGTTTCCTTCATGCATGACAAGCTGGAATGGCACTATCGAAATCTGAATCCTGAGTTGGCAGCCACCGCATTGGTTGAACTGGGAGGGAACGCATGCGAACAGCCCTGATCGAATCATTGTTGGAGCTAGCGGCACAGGACGATCGGATCTTTCTCTTGACGGCGGATCTTGGCTGGAGCGTGCTCGAGCGTTTCGCGAAAGCGCATCCCGATCGTTTTCTGAACGTCGGCGTTGCCGAGCAGAACATGGCCGGCGTAGCGACTGGGCTGGCGCGCGTCGGATACGTTCCGTTCATCTACTCGATCGCGACGTTCTCCTCGATGCGGTGCTACGAGCAGATTCGCGACGGCGCCGCACTGCATCAGTTGCCCGTACGCATCGTCGGCATCGGCGGCGGATATGCCTATGGCCATGCCGGACCGACACACTATGCGCTGGAAGACTTGACCATAACCCGCACGCAGCCCGGCATCACCGTGATCGCGCCCGCCGATCGCGAGCAAGCGAGGACCGCCATTGGTCGGTCAATGCACATTCCGGGTCCGGTCTACTTCCGACTCGACAAGAACAACCAGCCGCCGCTTGACTCGCTTCATGGCAGGTTCGAATTGGACCGGCCCGAGGTCATCCGGAATGGCTCGCATTTGCTGTTTCTTGCAACGGGCTCGATTGCCGCCGAAGCCATGAAGGCCGCAAAACTGCTCCAGCAGCACGGCATTTCGGCGGGCGTGGCCGTGCAGGCCCATCTGCCGTTTTCGGCTCCACCCGCGCTGGAAGAGTTGTTGCGACAATACCGCACTGTTATCAGCGTCGAAGAAGGATTCGCCGCCGGGGGACTTGGCTCATTGGTTGCGGAAACGATCGCCCAAGCCGACTTGCGATGCGAGCTTTCGATTGTCGGCGTCAAGTCGCTGTACAGCGGAGTCACCGGTGGCACGGACTATATGCGACAGCAAAGCGGACTTGATGCTGAAAGCCTCTGTCGCAAGGCCCAATCCCTTTGTCGCGCAAGGATCGCAGCGTGAAGCCTCCTCAACTGCTGTCCGTCATTCTGCCCTGCCGGAACCAGGCCGACCACATCGGCAGCGTTCTCGAGGGCTATCTCGATTCGCTGAGCGCAGGCACATTGCCGTTTGAACTCGTCGTTGTTCCCAACGCATGCACGGACAAGACCGTTGAAGTGGTCGGCAGCCTTGCTTCCCGCGACAAGCGAATTCGCGTCATCGAGAATCCCAAAGGCGGGTGGGGGCTATCGGTTCGCGTCGGCTTGCAGAGCGCTGCCGGCGATCTCTTGTGCTACACGAATACCGCCCGCACCGACCCGGCAAGCCTGCCGGCGTTCGTGCAGCAGTGCATCGACCAGGGTCCATGCCTGGTCAAAGCCAGTCGAAAGAAGCGAGCCGCGCCATTGCGCGAGTTCGGCTCCATGCTCTACAACCTCGAGGCCTTGCTGATTCACGGTGTCAAAGTTCATGACGTGAACGGGACCCCCAAAGTTTTTTCGCGGGATCTCTATATCGCTATCCCTCTGGCGTCCGACGGCGATCTGCTCGATCTCGAGCTCATGGCGAAGGCAGCGCGGCTGGGGACACGGGTCATTGAAATACCCACATTCGGTTTCTCCCGCCATGGCGGGCGGTCGTCGACGAACCTGAAGAGTGCCTGGCGCATGTACGCCGGTGCCCTGACCTTGAACACCAGCATGCCCGCGAGCCGAGCCGGCTGATGACACACCCTCCTCGCACGAATCACGGCGCTGACATGAAAGCGCTCTGGGAACATCATCATGCCATGCACCGGCAGCCCCAGGACGTTGTCGTGCAGTGGAAATCCGCATCGGATATCGATCCTTCGCTGTTTGAGCACCGCGCCACGCGGAACTGGTGGGACGTTCTCGAATCCACCCAATCCACCCTGATCGTGACCCGCGAGTACGAACATCTGGTGATGGCGCTCTGCGTTCAGAATGGGCGAAAACGCCTGTCCTATCTGCATCTGCCGCATCCGAACGGATTGGCCGTTGATCATCAACGTCAGATTGTGCATGTGGCCAGCACGCGCAACCCGAACATGATTTTCGATTTCGCGCCCTGTACCGGATCGGTCAAAGAGGGTTCCCACGCCCTCCCTGAATCTCGCGGAGTTCTGCTCCCTAAGCAGGCCCGCTATCTGCCCGGCAGCACTTACGTCCACGACCTTGCGATCATCAAAGGGAAGCTTTATGCCAACTCGGTGGGCAGCAACTCCGTGATCGAGGTCCAGCGAGACGGGCGTTTCGTGCCAGTCTGGTGGCCCCAATGCATCGATCACCCGACTGCCCCGCGTTTTGACAAGAACTATCTGCAACTCAACTCCATTGCGCCGGGGCCGACTCTCAAAGACAGCTACTTTTCCGCGTCGACTTCCATGCCCTCGGTGCGACGACCCGGACATCTGAACTTTCCCGTGGATGGGTGCGGAGTGATCTTTTCAGGACGCACGCGCGAGCCCGTCTGCAATGGCCTGACAAGGCCGCATTCGGCTCGATTGCATGACGGCGCGTTGTGGGTGGACAACAGCGGCTATGGCGAGGTCGGCCGCGTCGTCGACGGGCGGTTTGAATCCGTCGTCAAGCTGCCAGGCTGGACGCGAGGCTTGGCGTTCCACGGCGATGTCGCCTTTGTCGCATCCAGCCGTGTGATCCCCAAGTATCGCCACTATGCGCCGGGCGTCGATTGCGACAAGAGCGTTTGTGGCTTGCACGCCATCGATGTCAAGAAAGCCAAGGTGCTGGCGAGCATTCACTGGCCTGCCGGCAATCAGATGTTCGCCATCGAACTCGTCGATCGCAACATGACGTGCGGATTTCCGTTCGTCATGTCCCATGCCCATTCGGCCGCCAAAGTGCGAGATCTCTTCTCCTTCGGCATCACGTAGCGCATCGAGCCTGGCTACGCAGCCCAGAATGCGCGCACAGGCCTCCCTGTGCCGTACGCCACGTAGAGCAAACGGAACGAGGGTTGTCGGGCAACCTGACACAGTGCTCAATCGCTGTTAAAATGGGATATTCATGATTGCGCAGGCAGCTGTAACGGGCTCGATGGTTGCGGCTGAGGGCCGGCCAGGGGTATTGAGACATGAAAAGCGCACGCTCCGACGGACAGGCAACTGTCTTTGGCGACCAATACCGAGCCTTGCTGGCCGTATCGGAAGCGATTGTCTCGCACCGCGAACTACCGGCGTTGTTCCACGACTTAGCCAGCCGGCTTCGGGAGGTAGTGCACTTCAATTTTGTCGCCCTGGTGCTGCACGACCCAGCGGACAACACCATGCGCCTGCATGTTTTCGAGACCCGGCAACACGTCGAACCCGGCGCGGCAATCGTGCTTTCGGTGGAAGAGGACCCGGCAGGGTTGGTGTGGCAAACGCAGGAGCCTCTCGTTGTTTCGTGCGAAGCCGACTTGCAGCGCTGGCCGCGTCTGCTGGAGCGAGTAAAGCCGTATGGCGTGCAAAGCTTGTGCTGGCTGCCGCTGACCACGGCCCGGCGACGATTGGGCACCCTGGTTTTTTCGTCCAAGCGGCCGTCGACGTATGCGAACTCAGAGTTGAGCTTCCTGCAACTCGTCGCCAGCCAAGTGGCCGTGGCGTTCGAGAATGCCCAGGCCTTCCAGGAGATTCAGACGCTCAAAGATCAGCTTTCCAAGGAAAACGCCTACCTGGAGGAGGAGCTTCGCACCGAGCACAATTTTGGCGACATCGTGGGCGACAGCGCTGCTCTCTGCCCAGCAGTGTGTCACGACATTTGGCACTTTTATGCGCGAGTTCTCGCCACTTTAGCCAGGCCGCACCCGGCTTGGGAGGCCGGAGTCGTGATTTCTCCGGCCATCGGCGCTCCGTCGCCTCGTTTTCACGTTGCGTCGCGTACGCCGGCCACCGAAGCTCCGCTCCTTGACGAGGATCGACCTCAGTTAAGGCTCACGGTCACCAACTCGCAGGCGCTGCAGGTCCGCTTCCGATTGGCCTCTGCTCGCGCCTCGCGGGCAGTCCGTCGTGCGGCCTCCAGTGACTTGGGAACGTCTTCGCCCTTACCAAAGTACATCTCGTCCGGCGTTTGCCCGCGGAACGCCGAATGCGGAAGGCGCGTATGTGCTCCTCCACGTAGAACGCCACGAGTTTCTCGACAGTCTGGACGGAATCGAGCGTGTTCAGGAATAGCCATTGGTGCTTGAGCACGCGCCACCAAGATTCGATCATCGAATTGGAGAACGTGATCTCGGTTTGGGCCAGGACACGAGTCAGCAGTCCTGATCCGATGAGCTTGTCGACCGCTTCGTTGAAGTTCTCGACGCCGCCATCGACGAGCAGCATCGGTTTGCCATCGACCAAGCCTTTCGCGGCGGTCAACAGGATCTCCACGGTGGCGACCGGATTGAAGGCCTGAGCGACCTTCCAGGCCAGGATGCGGCGCGAGAAGTTGTCGATCACGGCGTGCAGGAAAACTCGACTCCCATCGAGCAAGCGGACCACCGAAGTGTCGACGTGCCAGATCTCATTGGGCCGCGCGGCGCGAATCCCAACCTTCGGCGCGTCGGGATGGACTCGTTGCCTGGGTCGTCGCCACCGGTGCTCCCGCACCAGCCGGTACCATGTGCTGGCCGAAGCAAACACCTTGCCGATTCGCTGTGCCAGCCGCGCCAGTGTCCCGGTCGGCACGTGTCGGTACTCCTCGGACGTGACCAGTTCGTGGATCGCGCTGACTTCAGAAGCCGTGAGTTGCTGTGGTGAGGATCGCGGGCAGGACGACTGGTCATCAAGTGCACATCCTTCCTGCCGGCTCCAGGCGTGATAGCGCGATGCCGACAATCGGACGACCCGCAGCACAGACCGCAGTGGCAGCGCCGAACACTACCGGTCGATGGCCCGCAGTAGCGACCGCTTGTCGCTGCCCTCCGGCAATCGAGCTTGGTTCAGTGAGTAGCCAGACATTCTAAAGACGACCAGCAGGACCCGCACGAGGGCCGACAGTTTCTGAGCGCGTCTACGCAGCCGAATGACTTCCTGTTGCAGGCGAATCGTGTCCATATTCAGGGCATCGACGGTAACGACCTCGATAGCTGGCTCCGCCAGCCAACTACGCGCCGTCGAGCGTGGGACGCCTCGCTGAATGGCGCAGTCGATATCTCGTGTGGTTCGGACAAGATCCCGGAGACGGTGGTCGTAGCGGCGTTGGGTGCGAGTTGCAGTGGCCATGCCCTATCATGGTCACCGCCGCTGGCCGATGGCAACCGCCGGTTCAGATCGGCCAAGGCGAGAACTCGCGCACAAAAGTGCCAAATGTCGTGACACACAGCTGTGCCATTTCTAGAGCCCGTCGTTGGGGGGGAGCCCCAGGGCAATCGCATCTAATCCGGCTCTAGTTTTGCAGTAGGACGCCACGAGTCAAGCGAGCGGTGGAAACGCTCGCGGTTTCGCGATCCCCAAGGAGGTCGTCTCGTGGCACGTTCCGGCA
>Ga0335394_10001850_pt1 | contig 23805 bp, 12 predicted proteins | sample MAT03_FD_205741 | JGI IMG/M metagenome (GOLD analysis project Ga0335394, IMG submission 205741) | Freshwater microbial communities from Lake Fryxell liftoff mats and glacier meltwater in Antarctica - MAT-03 (spades assembly) (version 2) ...
GACGTCTCACCTCGGATTGCACGCCGAACTACCTTTCCGAAATGCGACACATGCAGCCGGTTCTCTGGACCAAAGGCGTCCTGCTCACTCCGCAGCACCTGCAGACGCAAGACCGCTATCACGAAGCGACGTTGGCCTTTCAGGTCGGCGTGCTTGCCTTCTGCCCGTGGGGGCTCTCGCGCCTCGCCTTCGACTACGAGGCGCTCTCGGGTGGCACGCTGGTGGTGACCGAAGCAACGGGTCGTTTTTCGGACGGGCTGCTCTTCGACGCCCCTGCCGGTGGCCCCACGCCCTCACCAAAGACCGTCATCTCCGCCTTTGCGCCCGATCAGCGGTCTGTGCTCGTATCGCTGGCCGTCCCCGAATACCGACCCGGCGCGCGCAACGTCTCGCGACAGAACGAACTCGCGGTCACGCGTTGGCAATCCGATGAACTCTTGGTGCGCGACGAGACGACGGGACTGACCGAGCGCCCGATCCAGGTCGCCCCGCCGCTCCTGCGGTTGATTCTTGAAGGCGAGTCGACGGAAGGCTTTGTCACGCTCCCGATCGCGCGGATTCTCCGCGCGAACACCGGAGAGCTGTCCTTCGACCCGACTTTCGTGCCGCCCCTGCTGGACATTTCCGCGAACGACACGCTTGTGGCGATGGCACGTCGGCTCCTGGAGCGGCTGTCTGCGAAGAGCGGGTCGCTGTCGGGCAGTCGGCGTCAACGCAATCAAGGACTGGCCGACTTCTCCGTGGCAGACGTTGGCAGCTTCTGGTTGTTGTACACCATCAACACGCACCTTCCGGCCGTCCGCCATCTTCACGACGTGCGGCGAGGACACCCGTCGCTGTTCTGGGAAACGATGCTGGCGATCGTTGGCGCGCTCTCCGCGTTCGCCACACACGCCGACGCTCGGACCCTGCCGGTGTACGACCATTTGCGCTTGGGCGAAGGCTTCGCCGAGCTTGAACGACGGCTCTACGAACTCCTCGACGGCGCCGTCGTTGATGCGGCAGTGTCCCTACCGCTCAAGGCGGTGCGTCCCACCCTGCACGCCGTCGCGATCGAGCAAGCGGTGTGGCTGGACGCGCCACAGTGGTTCCTGGCCGTCAGTTCGAACGTGCGTCAGCAAGAGTTGATTCCGAAAGTGCTGCAGGGGTGCAAGGTCGGTTCGGCTGACGTTGTCGATACGCTCATTCGGCAGGCCTTGCCTGGCATCGAGCTGGCGCACGTCTCCACGCCGCCGGCGGCGGTGCCTGTGAAACTCGACTTTCAGTACTTTGCGATTCGAAAAGCCGGCGCGGCGTGGGACGCCATCCATCGCGCACGAAATCTGGCGGTCTACGTGCCGGCAGAATTAGTCGATGCGCGTTTTGAACTCGTGATCGTGCTGCGGTAGCCGCGCGCTGCCGCAGATGTTCTCGTCGCGCTAGGGCTTTATTCCAGGCGCGGGCACCTTCGGAGGCGTCACGGTCGGCATTTTCACCGACGCGGGAGACGGTGGCCGCATCACCAGCACCACCAGAAGCACCGCGACCAAAATGACGACATTGATCACCACGATCAGGCCGACCGGAAGCCGTTTCTTTGACGTGCCCGCATCCTTCACCTCGCTCTTTTTTACTTCCAGCACCTCGGAAATGACCGGCGCCGGTGCGCGGCTGATCATTTGCGTAAACTCGCTCGGCCCCGCCGCACTGGAGTTCGCCGGCGGCGCGCCGCCGAGCGTGGAGAGCGGCGTAGAACCGGCCACGTTGAAGACGGGCGGCGGCAAGACCCCAGGGAGCATCGGCGAGGCACCGAGCGGTGACGACGCCGCGGATGCTGGCGGTGCGGCGCTGGGAAGCGGCGTCGGTACGGACTGGTGCGGCGGCGGCAGCGGCGCAAAGAGCGGCGATGGCGTACCGGCCGACCCACCCGCCAACGGTGAGAGGCCGTGCATGGCACCGGTGGCCCCGCCCATCAGCGTCGACGACGGGTAGCCGCCGGCAGCGGGTGGCGTCACGGGTGGCGGCGCGAGCGGTGGCCGTGCCATTGGGCTTTGCGGCGGCGAGCCCGCGGTACTCGGGCTTGGCGTCCACACGGGGGGCGCGCTCGCCGCGAACGGTGAAGGTCGCAACGACTCAGGGAGCGGGGCGGCCGTTGGCGGCGTCGAGAACATCTGCGTGAACTCACCAGGTCCGCTGGGCAGCGGCGGTGGTGGCGGGGCGACCGGCCGCATCTGCGGCGGTGCAGTGAGAGGCGGAGCGAGAGGCGGAGCCGCAGCTGGCGGCGGTGACACGGCGGCGAACGGCGCCGGCGTGGGCGTCGGCGGCAGCGCGACGCTCCCGAACATCTGGGTAAAGGCGCCGGCCGGTGGCGCGGACGCTGGGGGAGCAGCCATCGCCGCGAGTGGCGGTGGCACGGAAGCCGGTCGTGCGGAAGCCAGTGGCACCGCGACCGGTGGGACGGCGGCCGGTGGCGCCGCGACTGGTGGCACCGCGACCGGTGGCGACGCGACCGGTGGCGACGCGACCGGTGGCGCCGCGACTGGTGGCACCGCCGCGGTTGGCATCGCGACCCGCGGCACCGCGACCGGTGGGACGGCGGCCGGAGATGGGGCCGCCGCCACGAAGGCGGCGTTGAACATCTGCGTGAACGCGCCAGCCGCCGGAGGGGCCGCGGCGGGAGGCGCTACAGCCGGCAACGGAACTGGCACGGGCACAGTTGGGGCTGGCGCCGTCGGCGCGGCGCTCGGCGCTGAGGTCGCCGGCACGAAGGCCGCGTTGAACATCTGGGTGAACTCGCCACCCGCCACGGGAGGTGCGGTCGGCGGAGCCACTGGGGGGTGGGGAGGCGCCACTGGGGGGTGCGGAGGCGCCACTGGGGGGTGCGGAGGCGCCACTGGAGGGGGCGGAGGCGCCACTGGGGGCTGCTGCGGAGTTGGCGTTTCGTGTGATCCGAAGAGCGCCGTAAAACTGCCTGCGCCAGGGGACTCCGAGGGCGCCCCGCGCGGGCCGGGCGCCGGAACGGGCGGACTGCTGGCGCTGACGGCGGGGCGCGTCACGGCGCTGAATGGCTCGATCATGGTTTGGTCTCCCGTCGCCGACGTGGCCGCGATTCGGCTCTCCAGCCACGTCCGGATCGAGCTCATCCCCGTCACAAACTCCGTGACGATAGCGAAGCCGGACGGGATCGTGGCTGTCTCCAGAACACGATTGCGGTCCGTCCCGGTGAGCTTACCAAGCAAGGCCCGCAGCTCGTCCACATGCTCCGGACCGGCAGCATCGGCAAGATGCACCAGCACCACACGGCCCGTCGCCAGTTCCTGCGCACTGTGGGTGCGGATGCCATCGTCGACGGCGATGCACTTGAGGAGTCGATATCGCGCGCTAAAATCGTCGCTCATGGCTTTGCGAAGGAGAAGTCGTCGATTGGAGCCCGCCTGCATGGCGCGACAATCGCGTTGGTGATGTATTGTTTAATTGTTCACGCGCGGCGCGTCACGCGCAATGTGAAAGGCGCGGTTGCCGTCCCTTCAACATCCCTCCCGCATGCGTTCCTCACGTTTCTCGACCCGTCGCCAACCCCACCTCGCATGCGGCTGACGTCGGCACCGGCACGACGCGTCATGTGGGAAGACGGCATGCATCTCACGCCGCAACACTTCCAGGCGCAACGTCGCTATCAGGACGATCAGTCCACGCATACCGTCGACTTGCTGTTCACGTTTGCCTACGGCCTTTCCGCCGTCGCCGTCGACGCTGATGCCTTGCGCAACGGCACCTTTGCGATGGTCCACGCGCGTGGCGTGCTTCCCGACGGCGCCGTGTTTCACATGCCCGACGCCGATCCCTCGCCGACCCCGATCGTGCTGGCCGATCGGTTCTCGCCGACGCGCGACGCGCATGTGGTGCATCTCGCGCTGCCACGGTGGCGGGAGGGCGAACGGAACGTCGGCGACGGCAGTGGGGCCACGGTGCTCGGGGGCCTTGATCCCCACACCCGCTTCCAGGCGATCGAGCAGGTGGTCATCGACGAAGCGACCGGCGTCGACCCGCTCCCCGTGCGCTTCGCCTCGCGCAACTTGCAATTCCTGCTGGACTCGGAGCTCAGCGACGAGATGGTCGCCATGCCCGTGGCACGGGTCAAACGCGACGGGCGCGGTCAGTATCTGGTCGACGTCCAATTCATCCCGCCCACGCTGCAGATTGTCGCCAGCGAACGCTTGCTGGATCAGCTGCGCGGCACCGTCACGCTGCTCGAAGCCAAAGGTGCGGCCCTCGCCGCCTCGCTCAATCAGGCGCCCGCTGCGGCGATCGGTGGTGGTGCCGCTTACGTGGGCAATGAACTGGCCACGCGCTGGCTGTTGCACGCCGTGCGTTCAGCCGATGCCCCGCTGCGGCATCTCTTGCTCACCCGTCGCGCGCACCCGGAACGCGCGTACCTCGAGCTCGCGCGTCTTGTCGGCGCCCTGTGCACTTTCGCCATGGGCTCGCATCCGCGCGACCTTCCGGTCTACGATCACGATGATCTCACGACGTGTTTCGATGCGCTCGAATTGCAGCTCCGCGCGCATCTGGACATTGTGATTGCGGCACGGGCCGTCGTCATCCCCCTCCAGCGCACGTCCGATGTGCTCCACACCGCCGTCGTCTCAGATCCACGGTGCTTCGAACCCGACGCGCGCTGGTTTCTTGCGGTTCGCGCGGACGTTGGTGCCGCCGAACTGATCGACCGCGTGCAGCGCCTCACGAAAACGTGTGCCAGCAAGTTTGTGCTGGAGCTGGTGCGCCGAGCCTTCAACGGACTGCCCACCGAACACATTCCCACCCCGCCCGCGGGGCTCGCGCCAAAGCCCGACTTCACCTATTTCGAACTGCGCATGTCCGGTCCCTGTGCGCAGTCGTTGGCCAGCGCTCGCGAGATCGGCGTGTACGTTCCCGACGCGCTGCCGGGTGCGTACATCGAAGTCGCGATTCTTGTTCCGCAGTAATTTCTCACGTCGCAGAGACCCATGAGCGCATCGACACACACTGAATATGGGCGTCTCGCCAACGCGCTGCAGGAGTCCCTGACGGCCGTCGTGCGCCTGCGCGCGGAACGGCAGCCGGTGACGGATGCCGGCGCGTTTCGCGCGCAGCTGACGCAGCTGCTGGCACGCGGCGAGCAAGACGCGATGGCGATGGGCTTCACCGCGCAGGACGCTCGGCTCGCGATCTTCGCGGTCGTTGCCTACCTCGACGAGTCCGTGCTCAACGCCGGCGTGCCTGCACTGGCCGACTGGGCCAGGCGGCCGCTGCAGGACGAATTGTTTGGTGGCCACATGGGCGGCGAGTGGTTCTTCCAGCACCTGGAGCAGCTGCTCGCGCGCCCGGACTCGGTCGAACTGGCGGATCTTCTGGAGGTGCATCAGCTGTGCCTGTTGCTTGGCTTCCGCGGCAAGTTTGGCGCCGGAGACCACGGCGAACTGCATGCAATATCGTCGCGCGTCAACGAGCGCTTGGCGCGCATGCGCGGACCGTACGGTGATCTTGCGCCGGCATGGAAGCCACCCACCGACCGCGTCAACACCACCGACCCGTGGCTGCGCCGATTGACCATGGCGGCGCTCGCCAGCGTGGTCCTGGTGGTCGCGCTCTGGGGCGGCTATGCGCTGCTCCTGCGCAGTGGCAGCAATGACATTCGTGCACTCGCCGTCTCCGTTCGTTAATCGCTGATTCCCCGCTGACTTCGACGACTCTCATGGCGACACGTAGGCCTCTCATGCGGTGGCTCATGGCCGCCGCCGTCCTGCTGCTGTTCGTGGTAGTGATGATCGTGCTGGATCGCACGATGGCGCTCGATGACCTCTCGCGCTGGGTACTTCGGATCGGCTTTGTCGTGCTGGGCGTGATCGCCGCCGGTGCCGTGTTGTGGTATCTGCGGCCTCAGGACGAAGAGCCAGCGATTGATCCCGGTGACGACATCCTGCTGACGATTGCCGGTGCCCGCGCACGATTGCCGAAGCGCAGCTTTGGCAATCGCCCCGTCGTCCTGGTGATCGGCCCGGAGGGCAGCAGCAAGACCACACTGGTGGCGCGATCCGGCGGTGATCCGGAGCAGATCGCCGGCGATCCGAGTGCCAAATCCAACGACGTGCCTGCGACGACCAAGACCGCCAACGTCTGGGTGATGCAACAGTCTGTTCTCGTCGAACTCACCGCATCGCTGCTGACCGATGCGACGCGGTGGACCAAGGTGGTGCGCGCCCTGCGTGCTCCGCGTGTAGCGGCGGCGGTTGGACAAGGGCAAGCGGCCACCCGCGCCGCCGTCGTGTGTGTGCCGTGCGATTTGTTTTACGCCGGCAACAACGGACAGCAGCTGGCGACCTTGGGCGTTGCGCTGCGTCAGCGATTGGCCGAGGCATCGCGTGAACTGGGTCTTGCCATGCCGGTCTATGTGGTGTTCACGAAAGCCGACCGCATCCCGCACTTTGAGCCGTGGATCGGCTCGTTCACGAAAGATGAATTGCGCGCGCCGCTCGGTGCGACGTTGCCATTCGATGCCGCGGCATCCACCGCCACGTTCGCCGAACGCCTCGCCCCGCGCATCGGTGCGGCACTGAAACAGATCATCGATTCGTTGTCTTCGCGTCGCGTCGATTCGCTCGGGCGCGATGCGGTGCTCGCCCGCCGATTCGGCGCCTACGAACTGCCGCGCGAACTGGGAAAGCTCACGCCTGCAATCACCACATTTTTGCTCGAGCTCTGCCGCCCCACCCAATTAGGCTCCAGTCCGCTGCTTCGTGGTTTTTACTTTGTCGGCGCGCGCCCGGTGGTTATCACCGACGTGGCGCAGGCGGCGGCGGTGCGGCAAGTCGCCGCGCCAGCGGCCTCTGACGCAACGGCAATTTTTCGGTCGGCGGCGGCACCACAGGCGTCACCGATCGCCACCCCAGCGGCCACGTCGCGCAAGGTGCCCGAGTGGGTCTTTCTCAACGGATTCCTGCGCGATGTCGTGCTCTCGGACACGAGTGCGGCCTCGATGGCTGGCGGCGGCGTGCGCGTGCAAACGACACGACGCGCGATGCTGGGCGCGGCGATCGCCGCCTCGTTGCTTGTCTTGCTCGGCGCCACGACGTCGTGGCTCGGGAACCGTACCCTCACCAACCGCATCAGCGAGGCGTCGCGGGCCGTCGCTTCGCTTCCGCTCGTGCAGTCAGCCCCTGGCACCATCTCGTTTCCGTCGCTTCAGGCGTTGCAAAGCCTTGACCAATTGCGGGCGCAGCTCGACACGGTCCGCGGCTACGTGAAGGACGGCCCGCCCCTTCGCCTGCGATTTGGGCTCTGGCAGGGCCCTGCGCTGATCGATGCTGCACGTCCCGTGTGGTACGCAGGCTTCCGTCGGCAGCTCTTTGCCACGGCGTGGGGCGCGATGGTCGACTCACTGAAGGCACTCCCCGATGTCCCCACGCCGTCGAACGATTATGGCACCACGTACGGATGGCTCAAGGGATACCTCGTTACCACCAACTTTCCCGATTCCAGCACCGCCACCTTTCTCGCACCGGTGCTGCTTACCAGCTTGCAGCGCGGGCAGACCACCGATGAAGACTTCACGACGTTGGCGAAACGTCAGTTTGAGTTTTACGCGAGCGAATTGCCCTCGTTCAACCCGTATCCGAAGGCCGCTGACAACGCGATCGTGACACAAGGGCGTGAGTTTCTCGCGCGCTTTACCGGTGGCGAGCAGATCTATCGCAACATGCTCGACACGGCGAACAAAGCGGTGGCGGCCGTGAAAATTCCGCAGTCACCGGGCAAACTCACCACGGTCCCGGAGGTGGCTGGCGCGTTTTCCGCCAAAGGCCACGCCTTCATGGCCGACGCGTTTCGCAACTCCGACCGCTACTTCCAAGGGGAGCGGTGGGTGGTGGGTGACGCCACCGCGTCGAAGGGCGTTGATCGCGACGCCGTGATCAGCGGCATCAAGACGCGGTACGCCGACGACTACGCCAAAGCCTGGCGCGCGGTGATTGCGACGGCGGTGGTGTCACGACCCAGCAGCGTGAAAGACGCCGCCAGCAAACTCGAAGCCTTCAGCGGCAATCAGTCGCCGATACTGCAGGTGCTTCGTACGACGGCCGTCAACACGAACACGGATTCCATCACGCGGCTCACGTTTCAGCCCGTGCATGCCGTCACGCCGCCTGATATCGTGGACAAGTTCGTATCGGAAAAGAACCAACCGTATCAGGACGGGTTGCTCGGACTGATGGGCGCGCTGAATCGCGTTGCCAACCTTCCGCCGCCGGCGCCGAACGACACCGCGGCAACGCAGGCGATTGTCCAGGCGGCGCAGCTCGCCGGCGGCGACGTCACGAACGCGCGCGTGGCCGAGAAGAAGGTGGCGCAAGGCTTCACGCTCACACCGCTTGCCGCGCCGCTCGCGAATGCGGTCGATCGCCTGCTCGTTGCACCGATCGATGGCGCGGAAGCGGCGCTACGGACCGCCGGCGCGATGCGTGTGCCCACACGCACGGTGGTGGCGGAAAGGCCCAAACCCGCCCCGCCCGCAGGTGGTGGTGGTGGTGGTGGCGGTGGTGGCATTCCGCTGTCGCAGGTGTTGAATGACCAAGGCCAAGCGCTCTGCGGGCAGATGCGCCCGGTGATCTCCAAGTTCCCATTCAATCCGGACGCGACCGCAGACGTCACGATGGAAGAGCTCACCGCGCTGCTCGCGCCAAACGACGGGGCGCTGTGGGTCTTTCAGCAGGGTCGTCTTAAGGCATTTCTCGAGGAGAAGGATGGCAAGTGGGCGGGCAAGGCCGTGGGCGGTGATGAGCTCTCACCGGCCTTCGTCACCTTCTTCAATCGTGCCGCCGAGGTTTCGCGTGCCCTCTTTGCCGACGGTGCGGCGACCCCGGGCATCGAGTGGCTTTCCAGAGCGACCATCACTCCCGAAACACCGCTTGTGGACCTGCAGTTCGGCACGAGGCGCGCCAGCTTCAACAGCGCCACGCCCGCCAACTTGGTTGCCTGGCCACAGGGTCGCGAGGCGCAACTCGAGGCGACGTTCAAGAAGAACAAATCATTGACCATCGCGAAAGGCAGCGGCGACTGGGCGCTCTTCCGCCTGGCGTTGTCGGCGAAGTTCGATGGCACGAGCGGCACGTGGCCGGCGACCGGCAAGGACGCCGTGCCCGTCGTGGTGGACTTCAGGGCGCAGCGTGGCCCACAGTATCCCGTGCTGCAGCGCGGGTGGCTGGGGCGCGGCATGAGCTGTGTGGCGCAGGTGACGAAGTAACCGCGGCGCCTGCGCCAACGAACGTGTCGACCGGCTACTCCTGAATCTCCCGCAGGAAGTCGGCGACGCGCTGCGGTCCAGTACGCGTGTCGTCAGGGCGCGGCGTGTTGGCGGAGAACTCCAGCGCGTCACTGAGTGGCATCCAGTCCAGCGCGCGATCCGGCGACGCGCTTCTTCCGAACGCCGCCCACACGCGCAGCGGAATAGGCACCATCTGCACGTCACCGCTCCCAATGGTCGCGCAGGCCGCCGGTGGCGAGGTCACGAGATACTCGCGGCACACCAGCGGACGAAGCGGATGGATGGAACAGCTCTCATCCTCCAGAAACGGACAGGGCACGCTCTGGGCAATCCAGGCGAGCCCAAACGCGCGATACGCGGCCTTGTCCGTGTCCGGGTGCCCGCGAGGCGGAAGATCCACGGCGGCCATCGTCGCGCGTGTGTTCGCGAATCGTTCGCGGAGCGTCGCCGCGCGATCCGGTGGCATGGCATCAACAACGGCCGCCAGTTGACGTGCTTCGGTGGGCGTAATGGGCACCATCTGCCGGCAACACGCAGCACACCCCTTCGCGCAGGACACCCGTCGTCCCTGTTGCTCCACTTTCGCCACGGCCACCTCGGTCACCGTGGTGGCAAGGCCGTGCGCGTCCTTGAGCAGCGACTCCGCTCCACAGGCGCCCGATGGGACGGTGAAGGAAATCGTCACTGCGGCCCCGTCGATCCTGAGCGTCCCCTGGCCTGAAATCATGTCGGACATGCTGCAAAGAATGTGCATCCAGGGGTTTCGGCGCCAGCACCCCACTCGTCAATTGTCGGCCAACGCAACGGTCGACCGTCCTACCGTAAGGGGCGATCGGCGGCGACCATGGGTGCGTACTCGGACACCAGACTGTAAATTGCGACATGACCGCACCTCGCACCGCCACCTGCCCTACCTGTAGCTCAGTCGTTGCCGACAATGATCGGTATTGCAAGCAGTGTGGAACCGAAGTGAGCGGGATATCGGCTTCGATGTTCGGTGCCCAGCGCTTTGAGGTCGTCACCCCCGCGCCCACCACGCCGCCGCCCGCATCGCCGTGGGATCAGGTCCTCGCGCGACTGCGTGAGGTCACGGCTGGCGAGTTCACGATTGGTCGGGAACTTGGACGCGGGGGTATGGCGGCGGTGTTTCTCGGTCAGGATCTGGCCCTGAATCGCAAGGTGGCCATCAAGGTCATGTCGCCCGCGCTTATGGTTGGCGACGACATGGTGCAGCGGTTTCGTCGCGAAGCGATCACCATCGCCAACTTGCAACACGGCAACATCGTCACCGTCCATGCGGTCCGGCAGCTGCAGGATTTGCATTTCTTCGTGATGCAGTTTGTCGAGGGACGATCGCTCGACGGTGTGCTGCGAGCGCATGGTGTATTGCCGGTCAACCTGGTGCTGCCAATGCTGTATCAAGTGGGATCGGCACTGGCCTACGCGCACCGCCGTGGTGTCGTACATCGCGACATCAAGCCCGGCAACATTCTCCTGAGTGGCGACGGCGACGCATTGGTGACCGATTTCGGAATCGCGAAAGTCGCCGAGGGACCAACGCAGACACAGACCGGTATGGTGGTGGGTACACCAACGTACATGAGCCCGGAACAGTGCTACGCCGCAGAACTCGACGGCGCCAGCGACCAGTACTCGCTCGGCATTGTGGCGTACCAAATGCTCTGCGGACGCGCACCGTTCACCGGTGGCCAGTTCGAGATCATGAAGGGCCATACTATCGATCCCGTTCCGCCGCTTCGCGAGTTCGCGCCCGACGTGCCCGTCGAAGTGGAACAAGCGATTCTGCGCATGCTTGGGAAAAAACCGGCGGATCGGTTTGAGTCGTTCAGTGATGCGTTGGAGGCGATGGGTGCCAAGCCGCTCGGCGAACGGAGCCCGCTGCGCGTCGAGATGATTCGTCTCGCGGCCGTCGAGGAACGCCGCGAGGCGCTCGGGGACTTGCTGCGCACACCGTCTGATCCAATTTCCGGCGCGCGCGCTGCCCAGCGTGCGGCCGCGCGCGCGCCGACGCCGCGCACGCCCTCCCCTGCAGCGACCGCCGTCGCGCTGGCCGTCGCGCCGGTCCCCGCGACCATTGAGGTTGGCGAACGCGTGGAGCTCCGCGCCACGGTTCGTGGCGTTGCCGATCCAACCGTGCTCTGCTGGCGCACCGACGCGCCGTCCATTGTGCAGGTCGATGAGCGGAGTGGGGCGCTGCTCGCGTTAGCCGCCGGTGCGGCGACGGTCGTCGCGGCGGTTGGCGACGTGACGGAACGGTTCACCGTGACGGTCGTTGCGCCCACGGTTGCCGCGCTGCGCGTAGACATGCCGACCACAGATATTCACGTGGGCGATGAAGTCGTGCTCACGGCGCACGTTGTTGATCGTCGCGGCGCCGAGCTCGCACGCGTAATCGCGTGGCGCGTCAAGTCGGGATCGGTCAGCATTGACGCCGACGGCACACTGCGTGCGCAGGCGATTGGCCGCAGCGAGGTCGTCGCCGCGTGCGACGGCGTGGTGACGTCGGTCGTGCTGCAGGTACTGCCGGCGCGAGCGGTGACCGTACAGATTGTGGCGCCGGCCGATACGCTTGAGGTCGGGCAGTCGATTGCGATGCAGACGCAGATCGCCGACGCGCGCGGCACACCGCTGCTCGATCGGGCGGTGCGATGGCATCTCGACGACACGGCGTGTGCCCGCATCGACGCTGCCGGCGTGGTGAGCGCGATCGAATCCGGGACGGTCGTGCTGCACGCGCACTGCGACGACGCATCCGCACAGCACACGCTGCGTATTGCGCCAGCCCGCGTGGCACGAGTGGAGCTCTCGGGTGCGCCGGCGCTCCTGCGCGACGGCGATCGTTTCACTCTGACCGCCGTGCCCCGCGATACTCGAGGCGCGCCACTCACGCGCGTCGGTTCGTGGCATTCCAGCAACACGAGCGTCGCGAGGGTGAGCGCCGCGGGTGCGGTGCACGCGCTCGCTGCGGGTTCGACGACCATCACTGTCACGATCGATGGCATGGACGCATCGACGTCGCTCGTGGTGCACGCCACGCCGCCACTGTTCGCAGCGCCATTGCCCGTAGCAGGCGCCCCGGCGGCAAGCGCGACCGTCGCGCTGGCGGGTCTCCCCGCGCCGCGCGCGCGGTTGAGCGGTGCGACCGATGCCAGCCCGATTGCCGCGCTGGCCCTCCCTGCCGCGTCACTGCGAAGCACTTCCGACAAGCCCACTGCTGCGCCTGCCCTTTCAACGACGCGTCCCCGATCACCGTTGGTGTACGCGCTCGCACTCGTGCCGGTCGCAGCGATTGCCTGGTTGCTGATGCGTGGGCAGACGGACGATGGGGCGCCACGCAGCACGATCGCAGAATCCGCTGGTGCCGCGGCCCGTTCGCCATCGACGTCGCCGTCCGTACAACCGGCACCGGCGCTGGCGTCGCCCGATGTCGCCGCACCAACGACGAGCCCAGCGGCCACCGAGCCGGCCGCCGCGACGAAACCATCGCCAGCATTGCAGTTGGCGCCGGTGCCGTCCAAGCCGCTGTTCGTCGCGGAAACCCTACAGCTGCGTGCCACCGCACCGTCTGCTGCGAACGTCCGCTATTCAACGAGTGATCGCCGCGTGGCGCGCGTCGATGCGCGAAGCGGACTGGTCACGGCCGTTGGCCCTGGACGCGTGACGATCGTTGCCGACGGCGGCGACAGCGGACGCGCGACCGTGTCGCTGGTCGTGCAAGCGACGGTCGGCGCAACGAGCGTCGCGACCGGCGTCCCGACCGCCCTGCCGCCTGCGTCACTCACGCCGCCGGCGGCTGCTTCCAGTAGCCCAACCCCGCCCGCAAGCGGCATGAACGCCTTGACGGCGACCCCGCTGCCCACCGCCGTCGCACCAGCGAGCGTGTCGCAGGCACAACTCGCCAGTGAGGCCCGGGCGACTGTCGAGTCGTTTGCCAAGGCCATCGAATCCCGGGACCTTGGTCGTGTCCGCGCGGTCTACAGCGGCATTTCGTCGTCATATGCCGCCGATCTGGCCGCGTTGTTCGAGAACTCACGCGCTGTGAGCGTCACGATCCGAAATCTGACCGTCACGAGCGGATCCGGCAGCTACGACGGATCACCGGGATCACAGACGTCACTGTCGGCAAGTGTATCGTTCGCCGAGACGCCGACGCGCGGTCGCGCAGCACCGCCGTCGAATGACACGTGGCCGATCGTCCTGCAGCGGGAAAGTAACGGCTGGCGCTTGCTGCAGGTCAGTTCGCCATAGTTCCGGGTCGTGTCCGTTCGATCTCCCGTAACCACGAGAGAGACACCCTGCGCCGCGCGCCACGGTGACGACCTGCGCGACGCGAGAGATGCGCGGACTCCTTGCGACTTGCTGAGGAGAGGGGCAACATCTTTCCTATGCAAACGCCATGTGTCATCTCCATCGCCTCACGGATCCTGCGTTCCCGTTTCTGGGGCTTTGTGACGCTGCTGGCCGTTGCCGCGTGCGGTGGCGGCGGTGCGGACGGTGGGACCGCGCCGACGCTGACGATCAACATCGAGTCATCGTCGCTCGAGATTGGTACAAACGTGCAGCTCAGTGCGCGAAACGCCGCCGGTGTGGTCGTGTGGACGTCGAGCAACACGGCAGTGGCGACGGTCGTATCCACCGGATTCGTGACCGCCGTCGGTCCCGGAACGGCTACGATCACGGCGTCGTCAGGATCGCAGTCTGCCAGCAGCACGATCACGGTGCTCGCACCACCGGCGATCAGTCTTGCGAACACCAGCATGGCCTTTACGGCCCGTGCGGGAGCGATAAGTCCCGGGGCGCAAACGACCGCGATCACGAACGGAGGGCCGGGCACCCTTCAAGGGCTCGCGGTTGCCGGCATCACTTTCGCGAGCGGGCAACCCGCAGGATGGCTGACGGCCACCCTGTCGAGCGCGTCGGCCACCGCAACCCAGTCTTCGACGCTGCAACTGACGGCATCAGTCGCCGGTCTCACACCGGGCGCGTACACTGCGACCGTGCAGATCTCGGCCTCTGGCGCCTCCAACAGTCCGCGCATGGTCGCGGTGACGTTTACCGTCACTGCACCACCCACCGTCCAGTTGTCCGCTACCACAACCGCGTTCGCCTTCGTCTCCGGCGAGGCAAACCCCTCGCCGTCCGTTATCAACATCACGTCGTCGGTGCCTGCGCAAGCGACCGGACTCAGCAGCGCGATTGCCTTTGCGGAGTCCGCGCAGGCAGGGTGGCTGACCGCGACGCTCACTACCACTACCACCCCCGCCACGCTCACGCTGCAGGCGACGCCCGGCGCGCGACCCACGGGCACGTACAATGCCACCGTCTCGGTGGCATCGGTCGACGCGGCGAATAGCCCGCGCGCGATAACGGTGGTACTCACGATTGCGCCCCCATCGCGTATCGACCTCAACGTTGCCGCGCTCGCATTCGGTACCGCGTTCGGCGCGTCGAATCCGGCAGCGCAGACGGTGCAGATTACGAACGGCGGTGGAGGCGTGCTCAGCGCGTTGACCACCACCATTCAGTACACCAACGGCGCCGGATGGTTGGCCGCCACACTCAACAGCGCGAGCGCTCCGGCAACGCTGTCCGTGCAGCCAAGCGTGGCGGGGCTTGCCGCTGGAACGTACAACGCGAGCGTGCGCGTGGCGGCAACCGGCGCGAGCAACACACCGCGCGACGTCGCGGTGACGCTGATCATCAGCGGACAACCGACCATCGCGGCGGCACCTCCGTCGATGGCCTTCACCACAACAGGACCGTCACCGGCCGCGCAGGTCATCAACGTCACCAACAGCGGCGGCGGAACGCTGTCTGGTTTGTCGGCTACGACGCTGTATGTGGGAGCCGCCGGGTGGATGACCCTCACGCTGAACACCTCGACAGCACCGGCGACGCTCACGTTACAACCGAACGTCACAGGACTGGCGCTCGGCACGTACAGCGCAACGGTAAATATTGCCTCGGCACTGGCCGGAAACACCCCGCTCGCTGTGCCGGTGACGTTGACGATTGCCGCCCTACCGTCGATCACGCTCTCGGCGACGACTCGAGCATTCGCTGGTGTGGTTGGTGATCCCAATCCAGCCGCGCAAACGGTCGACATCACGAACAGCGGTGGAGGCGCGCTCACGGGCCTCGCTGCCAACATCACCTACAGCTTTGGCGCTGGCTGGCTTACCGCAACGCTCAATACCACAACCGCGCCAGCAACACTCACGATCGCTGCGTTTCCCAGCTCGCTACCTATTGGCAACTACTCGGCGACCGTGAACGTGTCGTCGGCGGTGGCGACCAATTCGCCGCGCCCCATCACCGTGACACTCACTATAGCCGGGCCATCGATCACACTGGCCGCGAACAGCGCCACGATATCGCGTGCGAGCGGCGGCGGTGACGCGACGGCCGTTGCCGTTGCCATTACCAACGGCGGCGCGGGAACGCTGGCCGGGCTCTCCGCCAGCATCCTCAACTTCACCGGTCCGGCGCCGAATACCGGTTGGCTGACCGCCACGCTCAACACGACCGTCGCACCGGCGATCGTTTCCATCGTTGCCAACGCCGGAACTCCCGGCGCGCCCCGTACTCCAGGCACATACACGGCCACCGTACGTATCGGATCATCGACGGCGGGCATTACTTCGCGGGACATCACCGTGACCTTCACCGTGTTGGTGTCCTTGGCCAACAATCTCTACAGCCAGATTTATCCCACCTACTGTTCCGGATGTCATTTCTCAGGTGGATCGTACCCGAATCTCAGCAACGTGACCGCGTTCCGAAACAACATGGTGAACGTGGTACCGACTGGGTCAACCATCACATATCCGCTTGCTGCCGTCTACAATCGGGTCATTGTGGCGGGCAACGCCTCGCAGAGTTACCTGATGTATCAGCTCAGCAAAACTGCTGGCGCGCACCCGATGCCCGTCTCGGTCGGATCAACCGTTCCACTCACGCTTCGTGATCTAATGGCACTCTGGATCACGCAAGGCACGAACAACAATTGATGGTCCCCTTCACTGTCGGAGTTTCCATGCGTCGATGTCTCCCAGCCGTTGCCCTCTCCACGCTTGTCGCCCTTCCACTTCAGGCGCAAACGTTGAAGCAGCAAGTCAACAACCTCTTTCGCTTCGGCGAGTGTGGTGAAGCGCTCTGCCTGCAAGTCAACGCGGCGGTCCATGGACTGCACTACTCGCCGTCGGCGACGCAGGCCACCGGCGCGTTGATCAACTTCTTCGCTGACGCCATCGGCGCGTCGGTCTCCAACCTGCCGATCAGCTCGTCGTCGGGTGGTGTGACGTTTGCGTTTATTGGTGGGCGACCGGTCAAGACATCCACCTCCTCGGGTCCGATCTTCGCCGAGCGAGGCCAAACAATTGGGAAAGGGCAAATCCTGGCTGGCGCCAACGTCACGTCGCTGAGCTTCGCGACCTTTCGTGGACTTCCTCTCGATCAGCTCAACTTCAATTTCAGCCATCAGAACGTGGGCGATCCCGCGTATGGCGAGCCGGTGTTTGAGAATGACGTGATCTCGGTGCGTTCCGATCTCAACTTGAATGTCTTCGTCACCACTGCGTTCGTGACCTACGGCGTGCTTGATCGACTCGACGTCGGCATCGCCGTTCCACTGGTTCGGTCGTCGCTGAACGGGACCAGCCTCGGCACTGTAAATCCCTTTGCCGCCAACTCTCCGCACGCGTTTGGCACGGCAGCGAGCCCGTCGCTCACTGCCAGCGGAAGCACCCAGGGGTCCAGTGTTGGCCTGGGCGACGTGGCCTTACGCGTGAAGGCCAACGTCACGCAAAGCGCCAAGTCCAGCGTGGCGTTCTTTGGCGATGTACGCCTCCCGACCGGTGACGAAGACAATTTTCGTGGCGCGGGGGCGTTGAGCGCGCGCCTGCTTGGCGCCTACTCCGGTCGTTACGGCAGCTTTTCGCCGCACCTGAACGCCGGCTTGCTCGTTCGCACGGATAGCCTGCAAAACAACGCCGCGATCGCCGTGGTCGGTTTTGATCAGCTCATGAGTGAAAAATGGACGCTTGCCCTGGATGTCCTGAGCGAGTACCAACTTGGCGACAACAAAGTGTTGCTCCCTGCACCCACACAGCTCACGGTGCCCTATACGCGCAGCATCGCCCCGACCAACCTTCCGGGCAGCAAGGACCACGTCGTGAGCGGCTCGGTTGGTGCGAAGTACACCTCATCACGCGGCCTCACGACGGTGCTCAATGCACTGGTCCCGATCAAGACCGGCGGGCTGCAGCCGCGCATCGCCTTCACACTGGGTGTTGAGTACGGGTTCTAGTCGGTTTCCCACTCGCGACCAGCATTCACCGCTCAAGAGAAACGCCCGATGAACCGAACTCGTACACCGATGCGCGCGCTCCGGCGCTGCCTGTTGGGAGCGGCCGCGTGGATTGGCTTCAGTAACGACAGCGCTGCACAAACGACGCAGCGCCAGGACGAAGAGTACACACGCTTGATCAAGCAGCATCTGACCGACCCGCGCATCAGCACCGACCTCGTCGATCACCTGCCCTTCTCAGACAAGGTCCCAACGACGCTGAAATTTCCCGGCATCAATCGCATCGTCGGCACGCCGGGGTATCTCACGCACGCCAAAGACATTCATCGCTATCTCAAGGCCATCGCCGACGCGGCGCCCGAGCGCGCCAGGTTCTGGACCATCGGCAAGAGCGAAGAAGGGCGCGACATGGTCGCGTTGGTCATTGGCGATGAAGAGACCATCAAGAATCTTGAGCAATACAAGGGCTATCTGCACGAGCTCGCCGACCCTCGCAAGACGCCGGAGGCACGCGCCAGGCAGCTGTTTGGGCTGGCGAAGCCCGTGTACTATCTGACCAGCGGCATTCACTCCACGGAGACGGGTGGACCCGAGATGCTGATGGAGTTGGCCTACCGGCTGGTGGTGGAAGAAACGCCGTTCGTGCAAAGTATTCGCAAGAACGTGCTGACCATGATTACGCCGGTCGTTGAAGTAGACGGTCGCGAAAAGATCGTGGACGGTGTCTGCTACCGACAGAAAACGGGGCTGAGCTTGCCCACGCCCTATTGGGGCAAGTATGTCGCGCACGACAACAATCGCGACGGCATGGGGCAGTATCTCAAGCTCACGCAGAATATCCGTGGCGTGGCCAACGAGTGGCACCCCACCATCATGCATGATCTGCACGAAGCGCAAACGCTGCTCTACGTGTCTACCGGAACAGGCCCCTACAACGAACAGCTGGACCCTATCACCATCAACGAATGGTGGTACATGGCCGAGAACGACGTGATGGAGATGACCAAGCAGGGCGTGCCCGGTGTGTGGACGTACGGCTTCTACGATGGCTGGGTGCCGAACTACATGTTCTTTCTCGTGCACTCACACAACGCGATCGGCCGGTTCTACGAAGTGCAGAGCTATGGGTCGGGGTGCAACGGCGTCGTGTCCGGCGGTGGTCGTGGCGCAGGACCGGCGTCCACACCGGCCGCGTCAGACACGGGACTCACGCGTATTCTCGGCGGCACGACGTACAACCAGAGCCGCGAGTGGTTTCGCCCAAATCCCACGCCCAACGACATTCGCTGGGGCCCGCGCGCCAATACCAACATTCAGCAGTCGGCAGTGCTGTACGCCCTCTGGAATACCGGCAAGGAACGCGAGCGCTTTCTTGAGAACTATTGGATCAAGAACAAGAACGCCATCAAGAAGGGCACCATGGGCCCGGTGAAGGGCTGGGTGATTCCGGCGTCGCAGCATTCGAAAGCGAATGCCGCCGAAGCGGTGAACCAGTTGATCGATCAGGGACTCGAATTTCACGTCGCCAACGGCGACATGAAGGTCGGCATCGTGGATGTCAAAAAGGGCGATTGGATTGTGCGCGGCGATCAACCATTGCGCACGATCGCCGACATGTACTTCTCCATCCAGAATTACCCCACCACCAACCCGTCGCCCTACGACGACACGGGCTGGACCTACCAGATGATGCGCAACATCATTCTGTACGAGATCAAGGACCCGGCGCTTCTTCGCGCGGCAATGACCCCGGTGTCAGCGCATGTTGCCGCCGCGGGCGGCATCACCGGCAGTGGTGCGACGGTGGTCGTGGCACATACGGGTGACAACAATCTGGTGGCGCTGCGCTATCGATTTGCCAACACCAAAATGTCGGCAGCCGAAGCCGCATTCGACGTCGCTGGTCAGAAGTTCGGCGCGGGCTCGTTCATCATCGCCAAGGCAAACAAGGCGCAGTTGGAGCCAGCGCTGAAAGAACTCGGCCTCACCGCCGTCGCTGTGGATGCGGCGCCCGCGGTCAAGATGCATGATCTGGATATTCCGCGCATTGGCTACATCCACAGTTGGACCAATACGCAGGACGAAGGCTGGGTGCGCGCCGCGCTCGACTTCTACAAAATCCCGTACAACTATTTCGGCGAGAATGCGGTCCGCAAGATGGGCTCGCTGCGCGCGAAGTTCGACGTAATTATGTGGCCGCACGGCGGAGCGGTGGGTCAACTGCCGCCGACAACCGGCGCGCCCGTGCCCTATCAACGCTCGGCCGAGTATCCGTCGCTTGGCTACCCCGATTCCACCGCCGATACCCGCGGCGGCTTAGGCGAAGATGGCCTTAAAATGCTGTATGAGTTTGTCCAACAGGGTGGCACGCTGATCACCGAGGGTGGCACGGCCGGCATTTTCCCCACGTATAATCTCACACCGGGGCTTCGGCCGGTTGCAGCACCAGGCCTGGTGAATCGCGGCACGATCTTGCGCGGTATCGTCACGGACATGAGCAGCCCGATCGCGTACGGATTCAACGTGAATCAGCTGCCCGTGTACTACAGCGGTGGCACGTTGTTGGATGCGGGAGCTCCCGCCACAACCAACGCCGCGCCAGTGTCCAAGACAGACGTGCTGCGCCCTGGCAGTTCAGCGGCACTGTCCGGCACCGCGATTGGTGGCGGAGGCGGTGGGTTTGGTGGACGTGCCGGTGGCGTGTATCAGAACACGCAGCCGATGGCGACCTGGGTCGAACATTCGCAGTGGGACCCGATGCAGCAGTGGCCCGCGTCCAACAGCAGTGCGCCGATATTTGATGCAGGCGGCGGTCGTGGCGGTGGTGGTGCGGCCGCTCCGGCAATCCGTACGTTGGCGGACATGAGACCACGCGTCGTGATGTCGTTCCCCGGCAGCCCGCGCGACATGTTGTTGTCGGGTGTGCTGGAAGGCGGTGAGAACCTATCCAACCGTCCGAACGTGATCGATTCACCGATCGGCAGCGGACACGTGGTGATGTTCAGCATCCGACCGTTCTGGCGGTGGCAAACGCAGGGCACCTTCATCATGGGCTTCAACGCCATCATGAACTGGAACGATCTGAACGCAACGGGAAAATAGCCTTAATGCCCGTCTCTTCCTCCCTCCTCGACAAAAGCATGAAACGCGTCGTTACCGCCCTCCTCTTCGCCGCCAGCTCCCTGCAGGCGCAGGATACCACCGCCGCTCGTGCGGCTCGCCTAGTGGTGATCACCGATACGGCACGCGCCCGCGCGCTGTTTGTCAGCAAAAGTCCTGCGGACCTTGCTGGCTGTGGCGCGAATTGCGATCGCGATATGCGTCAGCGCATACAGACCGACAGCTCCTACGAGGCGCGCGCCAAGGGCCTCATGGAGTTCCGAAAGGTCACGTACAAAAGCCGCATTGATGGGCTGGACGTCCCCGCGTACCTGTTCGCCCCGCTCCTGAAAAACGCAACCGGTCACGCAGCGCTGGTCTGGGTGCATGGCGGCGTCCACTCGAACTGGGGGCTTTCCATGTGGCCCTTCGTGAAAGAAGCCGTCGAAAAGGGATACGTCGTCATTACGCCGAACTACCGCGGCAGCACGGGCTATGGCGATGACTTTCACAAGAAGATCGACTACGGTGGCATGGAAGTCGATGACGCGCTCAGCGCGGTGGACTTCCTGAAAACGCTCCGCTACGTCGACATGGATCGGTTGGGGATGATGGGCTGGAGCCACGGCGGGTTTATCACGGCCCACACGTTGTTCCGTGACGGGCAACCATTTCGCGCCGGGGCAGCGATGGTGCCGGTCACCAATCTCATTTTCCGCCTGTCAGATCACAGCCCGTCGTATGCGCGCGACTTCGCAGCAGAAGAGGGAATCCAGGGGCTGCCATTCGAAAAGCTGGAGGAGTATATCCGGCGCTCGCCCGTCTTTCAGACAGAAAACCTGAAGGTGCCGATGTTGGTGCATGTGGCCACGAACGACTGTGACGTGTTCTTCCGTGAGAATCAGCAGTTCGTGTACACGCTGCGAGCACTCAAGCCGGACCTGGCAGAGACCAGGATCTATGTCAATCCGCCGCAAGGTGGCGGCGGCTGCGGGCACACGTTCAATCGTCGGGTGAACCCAACCAGCACAGCGCGCGACGACACGCCGGAACAGATCGACTCGTGGAACAGAACGTGGACGTTCTTCGAGTGGAATCTGCGACCACTCAGCGAGATCCGAAAAGACAATCAGGAGTGGAAGAAGGATCCTCGCGTCGCCAGCCCGCGGGTGCCGCCGCCACCGTCGCGGTAGGTGGCGTCGTGCGGGAGTCCTTACGGATCGTGAGGGTTTTCCGCACAGCTTTCTGAGGGCGGTCGGGCCAGCCTTCTGTACCCTACAGCGCACCGCGTCTGGTGCGCACGCTGACCGCCCTTACCTGGAGTACCTTCCGTGATTCACAACGTTGCTGGTGGTATCCTGCTCACGAATGCAGAAGCCATCGCGCATGATGTTTCGCCCAATGACCACTTTGACGCCGGACTCGCGCTGGACCTGCGTGAGCTGTGGCCATCGATGGCGAAGGACTACCGCCACTGCGCTCGGCAGTCACACCCAAAGCCCCGTGAGCTCTGGACGTACAGGAATGTGGAGGGGCGCACGGTGTTCAACTTGCTGACACAAGAGGGGGATCACGCCTCGTCGTCATCCGGCCGCGCAACGACAGCCAACGTCAATCACGCGCTGCGCCGACTGCGCCACGAAGTGGAGACCAGTGGCGTGAAGAGCCTCGCGCTCCCCAAGCTCGCCACTGGTACCGGCGGGTTGTCGTGGGATGTGGTGCGTCCGCTGATTGACCACCACCTTGGTGATCTCCCGATCCCCGTTTTCGTGTACAGCACGTTTCACAAAGGGCAGCAGGCCGTTGAGCACGGCGCCTAAAGGCGCGGTGCGTTCGGTGCGCGCGCGGTCAGCGCGGTCACGGTTTGACGCCAACCTCGCCGCGCTCCGTCGCGTGTACAGTCGATTCGACGCCGACGCAAGAGCCAGGACGATGGAGCGTCTTCAAGCGATGCGGGGCCTCGCGTTACCGGCGAACACGAAGCTCCCCATCTACTACGAGTGCCTGCTCTTCCTTCGTGCGTACCCGGCCAACGCCAACATGCTCCGACTGGCGGTGTCCGAGTTGCGGCGCGTGTCCACGCGTCTCCGCACTGATACACGGCGTCATCCGGCGCTTGTGGAGCAATTGGGGATGCCCTATGTCAGTGCCGTTCGGCGCTACTCGCATGACTGCGTGCGACGACTCATGGAACATCCACACTGCACCGTCACGTTCGAGGAGTTCTTCGACAGCACGCGCAGCCTCAATGACGTACTCCGACTTACCCTGCCAACACTCGAGCGAAGTACGACAGACCTCGACTGCTCGAGCAGCGAACTCTTCGACGCACTCGGCGTTCCTCCCACTCGCCGACTCCGATTTGTAATCGCTGAACTCAGTCGTCTCGATGCCGCCCCCTTTATCAAAGACGAGTTGTATAACGCACTCGGGGTGCTCGTCCGCGTCACGCCAACGTCAGCTCGCTTCTCCACGGCATTCAATGAACTCACTGGGCCCGCGCCGTTCTTTCATCACGAACGGCTCAGCGTGTTTGACTCCCGTGTGCTGATGAACAGCACGCTCCCCGCTGCGCGGTCGTTCAGCAGCGATGAGCGGGCGCATACCGTACGCATTATTCGCGATACGATGACGTTGACCGGCCGGGAGACCGATCCCGCAACATACCTTGATGCCCGATCGCTGCGCGTCTTCGATCTCGAACGCGGCACCTCGATCGCGGTGTACGGAATGCACCATGAGCGGCAACTGGCGCTCGAGTCGTACGTCGGCTTTACCGCGTTCAAGAACGGGATGCCGGTGTCGTATGGCGGTGCGTGGGTGTTCGGCGAACGCGCCGACTTTGGCATGAACATCTTCGAGCCTTACCGCGGCGGCGAATCCGGCTACCTCATGTGTCAGTTGCTGCGCGTGTATCGCCAGCTGTTTCGCGTCCGCTACTTCGAAGTCGACGCGCATCAGTTCGGCCTCGAGAACCCGGAAGGGATCGCCACTGGCGCCTTCTGGTTTTACTACCGATATGGCTTCAGGCCCACCAGCGCGACGCTCAGATCGCTGGCACGGCGCGAGAAAGCGCGACTGGTGGCCCTCCCTGGCGCGC